>OHWG01000013.1_pt1 | contig 131744 bp, 119 predicted proteins | sample 1579621 | NCBI WGS metagenome assembly OHWG01 (sample SAMEA3882544, study PRJEB24775) | human gut metagenome | biome: human-associated habitat; feature: intestine environment; material: feces | place: Netherlands | collected 2009/2010
AAAACCTGGGCGCTGACCCGAAAGCAGTTCTGATGGCTATCGCTGTTGCAGCATCTTGCGCATTCGCAACTCCGGTAGGTACTCCTCCGAACACTCTGGTACTCGGCCCTGGCGGATACAGATTCATGGACTACCTGAAAGCTGGTTGCGGTCTCGTAATCGTATGCTTCATCGTATCCCTGATCGTTATTCCGATGGTATGGCCGTTCTTCCCCGGCAAATAATACCAGTCTGACGAATAAAGCACCATATGCTTCGTCACAAATGCCTTGACGTACCAGAAGTACGCCGGCGGCATCCGCTCTTCGCCTCTGGCACTTTCTCGCCAGCCTGGTGATTCAAAATGATAAAGCAACAAATGCTTTGACAGTCAAAATGCAAATCAACCCCTGTCACGAAAGTGACGGGGGTTTTTGTCATATGTGTTGAATTTTGTTAATGGTGCCATAAAAAAAACACATCTTTTTGCTATACTTGCTTTGACCTCAAAAAGAGTAGAGGTTATAATAGTAAAGGAATATATTTAATAATGAGGGATGCAAAATGATGAGTTTCGTGAAAAAGAATAAATATATCCTCGTAGCAGCTGCGATTTTGCTCGCAGGCAGCTATGGTGGCTATAAATATTATCAAAGCACGCAGGTTTCTACTGCTGCTGTTAAGATGGGCGAAGTAAAAAAAGGTAATATTGTAGAAACTATTTCGGCTACCGGCGCCTTGAGCGCACAGGATAATGTTGATATCAGCTCCAAGATTACCGGACGAATTGTTGAGGTACTGGTTAAAGAAAACCAGCATGTCAACGCCGGTGACGTACTGGTGCGCCTTGATGCAACATCTTTGAACGCAACGCTGGCTCAGATGCAGGCCAAGCTGCATAATGCCCAGGCTAACTATGAGCGTAATCTGAACCTGCTGAACCGCGGTGCTATCAGCCAATCAACCTTTGACAGCGTGGAAGCAGATTATCTTGTAGCCAAGAGCAACTATGAAAAGGCTGCTTCTGATGTTAATGATACTGTTATTACTACACCGATTTCCGGTTACATTATCGGTAAGCCTACACCGGTTGGCCAGACTATCAGCTCTGGTATCAGCACACCGCAGGTTATTATGTCTGTGGCAACGCTGGATAATATGGAGATTGAAGCACTTGTCGATGAATCCGATATCGGTCAGGTTAAGGACGGGCAAAAGGTAAAGTTTACTGTCGACGCTTATCCTAACGAAACCTTTACCGGTAAGGTACGCTTGATTTCCCGTAGTGCAACTACGGAAAACAACGTTATCTATTATAAGGTTTATGTTACTGTTGATGATGCTAAGGGCAAGCTGCTGCCGACTATGACAGCAAGAACCGATATTATTATCAACGAAGCTAATGATGTAACGATTGTGCCTTTAAACTGCATTTATAGTGAAGGCAGTCGCCGTTACGTCAAGGTATATAACGAGAAGACTAAGGAAACACGTGATGTAGATGTAAAGCTTGGCCTGACGAGTGACAGCGAAGTAGCAGTTACGGCAACCGGTCTCAGCATTGGTGACAAGCTGCTGGTGAAGAAGGCTGTCAGCAAGCAGAGCAGTAACAGAATGGGCCCACCGCCTATGCACTAAGGAGGTGTTAGCTTTATGTCTGTTATCGAATTAAAAGATATTATGAAAACCTATCAGATGGGTGATAGTGTGGTACACGCGCTTTATCACGTAAATCTGAAGATTGAGCCGGGGGAATTTACTTCTATTATGGGGCCTTCCGGCAGCGGTAAATCTACGATGATGAACATTCTCGGCTGTCTGGACAGACCGACCTCCGGCGAGTATTTTCTTGATGGCAAGGAGATTGCCGGTTATGATGACGATGAGCTGGCGCATACACGTAATGCGAAGATAGGCTTTGTCTTCCAAAACTTCAATCTGCTGGCTAAGCTGACTGCGCAGGAGAATGTAGCCTTGCCGTTAGTATATGCCGGTGTAGACGAGGAAGAGCGCATGGAGCGCGCTAAGAAGGCATTGGAGGCTGTTGGCTTGGGCGACAGGCTGGAGCATAAGCCTATGGAGATGAGCGGTGGTCAGCGTCAGCGTGTGGCCATTGCCAGAGCCTTAATCAATAACCCGGCGATTATTATGGCCGATGAGCCTACAGGCAATCTTGATACCAAATCCAGCTACGAGATTATGGATATCTTTAAGAAAATGAATGAAAGCGGCAAGACGGTGGTTATGGTTACCCATGAACCGGATATTGCCGAGCAGACGAAGCGTATTCTGGTAATGCGCGACGGACAGCTGGTAAGTGATGAACGTAGCGGCGGCAGGACTGATTATGCGGCCAAGGAGCTGCAGCAGATGCGTGACGGTACGCAGAGCTGATAAAGGAAGGTAGATATTTATGTTGAATGAAAGCATTAAAATGGCTTTGCAGGGCATGGTCTCGAATAAGCTGCGCACCTTCCTGACGCTTTTGGGTATTATTATCGGCGTTGGCGCTGTTATTGCGATGGTCAGCCTTGGCTTCGGCCTAAAGGAGAATGTCAAGAACAATATCTCCAAGCTGGGCAGTAACCTGCTGATTATTACCTCCGGCGGCCGTACTGCCAGTGGCGCGCGTCTGGCGGCCGGTGAAGGCGTTAAGCTGACGTATGATGATATGCAGGCTATCGAGAAGCAGGTTGATGGTATTGCCAACATTTCGGCCAGTGTCAACAGAAGCTATCAGATGGTTGCAGGTAACCAGAACTGGACCAGCCGTGTTGAGGGTACAACTCCGAGCAACTTTACCATTTCCAGTCTGGAGGTTGAGGACGGACGCGTTTTGAACGAGCGTGACCTCGTAAGCCGCGGCAGGGTGGCAGTTATCGGTAAGACTGTTGCTGACAGTCTGTTCCCGGAGGGCAACCCGGTCGGCAAGATTATGCGTATCAATAAGGCACCGTTTCAGGTTATCGGGGTTTTGAAAAGCAAGGGACAAGGCAGCATGGGCATGGATCAGGATGACGTGGTTTATGTTCCTCTGACAACGGCACAGAACCGTATGATGGGTATTACGAATGTACAACGCATCGCGGTACAGGCTGAGAATGAAAACGTTATTAATGATGTGCAGGCCGATGTAGAACAGGTGCTGCGTACACGTCACAAGATTAAAGAGGGCGTCAACGATGATTTTACCGTAGGCAACATGGCGCAGATTATGGAAACTATGATGTCGACGGCTAACAATATTACGATACTTCTCGGCTGCATTGCTGCTATCAGTCTTTTGGTCGGCGGTATCGGTATTATGAATATTATGTTGGTGTCTGTGACAGAGCGTACGCGTGAGATTGGTATCCGCAAGGCTTTGGGTGCAACATATAATAATATCCTGCTGCAGTTCTTGGTTGAATCCATGGTAATAGGTATTATCGGCGGCACCTTAGGTGTAATGCTTGGTATCGGTGCTTCCTGCATCATCAGCAGTATGGCAGGCTGGAATACAGTTATTTCCGTCTGGGCGATTGTTATCGCAGTAATCTTTTCGGTCGGCATCGGCTTGTTCTTCGGCATTTACCCGGCACGTAAGGCAGCGCTGCTTGACCCGATTGATGCTTTGAGATACGAGTAAAATAATATGATAAAGTGAAGAGTGGTTCTCTTCACTTTATCTCTAAAATTGGAGAAAAAATGACAAAACGAGAACCTACCCCCCCTACATTTAAAGATTATTTGCAGGCCTTTTCAGATTATCTGAGAAGGCCTAAAACTGTTTTTGATTTTAAAGACCGTACAAAGGGAATTTTATTGCTTATTGCGATAATAATTCTGCTGCAGAAGGTTGTACAAATGCTGAGTGATTGATATAATAAAATAATAGAAAAGTGTTGAGCAAGGAGGATGACTGTGACGGGAAAGGGACTTGGTATTTTAGGCGGGACCTTTGATCCTATTCATATAGGGCATCTGCGTATTGCTGAAGCTGTTTACGAACGTATTGCACTGGAAAAAATTATTTTTATCCCGGCTTTTGTACCACCGCATAAGGTAGGACAGGATTATGCGCCGGCAGAGCATCGTTATGCGATGACCGAACTGGCGGTAAAGCCTTATCCGCATTTTACCGTGTCGGATATGGAGCTGCGGCGTAGCGGCGTATCGTATACGATAGATACCCTGCGTGAGCTGCGGCAGATATATCCGGATAAAGAGCTTTATTTTATTATCGGAGCTGATTCGGTGGCTCAGCTGCATACATGGAATTCTATCAACGAAATGCTGCAGATGGCAACCTTTGTAGCTGCCGGCAGACCGGGTTACGAAGGTGTGATGGAAGAGGTAGTGCATCATTTGGGCGCTGCTGCCGCAGAAAGAATTATGTTGCTGCACACACCCGAATATGATATTTCATCTACCGAAATAAGGACAAGGCTGCATGAAGGAGCGAGCCTGGCAGGCTTAGTGCCGCGGGCTGTGGAGCAATATATCAATGCTCACAATTTATATCAAAGGCAGGGATGAAGCAGAAATGATGACAATAGACGAAATGAAACAGCTTTTGCAGGCTTCCTTGCCGCCGAAGCGTTATAAACATTCCGTACACGTTTACGAAACCGCTTTGGAACTGGCAAAGTCACATAAGCTGTCGGAAGAAAAAATAGCGATTTGTGCGCTGCTGCATGATTGCGGCCGTGAGGTTGCCAGCAAAGAAAGTGCGGCGAAGGCAGATGCACTGGGAATTGCTATTGATGATGTAGAACGCAACCAGCCGATTTTGCTGCATGCTAAATTAGGTGTATACTATGCGCAGACCAAGTATGGTGTAACCGATAAGGAAATTCTGGAAGGTATTTCGCAGCATACAACCGGTGCTGCCAACATGACGGATTTGGCAAAGGTTGTATTTTTGGCAGATATGATTGAACCGGGAAGAGATTTCCCGGGGATAGAGGATTTGCGCAAGCTGGCACATAAAAGCCTTGATAAAGCAATGCTTAAGGCTTACAGCAATACTATTGAATATCTGCTTGCCGGCGGACAATTAATTCATCCGCATTGCATTGATGGTTATAATGAGCTGATGCTGGCACAGAAATCAGATAAGAAATAGGCAGGGCAAATATGGAAGAAAATAATAATCAACAGCAGCCGGCAAAACGTCGCACCAGGCGTAAGTTTCGCTGGGGAAGATTGCTTTGCTTACTGCTTTTTGCAGGTCTTTTAGGAACAGCACTTTTTTTCGGAACCTGCTGGATTTATAACAATTTTATCAATCCGCCGCATGTAAGCGTAACTGCGGCAGATGATAAAATACGTGATGACCAGAAGCTCAATGAACGCATCAACGTTCTGCTGCTGGGAATTGATGATGGTGACAGCGAAGCAGCGGAAAGCGAGCCTAAGCGTACAGATGCGATTATTCTGCTGAGCTTTGATCCGCAGAATAATAAGGTAGCGGTTTTATCTATTCCGCGCGATACGAAGGTAATACTTCCGGGACACAAGGATCCGGAGAAGATTAATGCAGCCTATGCCTATGGCGGAGCTGTGATGGCAAAGCAGACTGTTGCTAATCTGCTGCGTGTACCTATCCATTATTATGCGTTGGCAAACTGGCGCGGCTTTATTGATGTCGTAAATTTAATCGGCGGCGTAGATATTTACGTAGACAAGGATATGTATTACGAGGATCCATATGCTGATTTGGTTATTGATATCAAGCATGGCTATCAGCATATGGATGGTGAAACTGCCGGTAAATATGTGCGTTTCCGCAAGGATGAGCTTGGTGATATCGGACGCGTGCAAAGACAGCAGAAATTCCTGAAGGCAGCGGCTGAGCAGATGTTTTCCGTGCAAAATGTAGCTAAAATAAGCAATCTGCTGGCAACGCTGGACAAATATGTAGAAACAGATCTTAATACCTTGACGATGCTTAAGGCTGCCAATAGCTTTAAACTGTTTGGTGATGATAAGCTGCGCAGCTGTATGCTTTATGGCAAATTTGATGATAGCTCCGGTGTAAGCTATTGGAATGCCGAGCAGGCTGACGTAAACAAATCCTTGGATGAGCTGGGGATACCTTATCTTAAAGATGAGGAAGATACCGCAACAGAAGCAGAAGAAGAGCCGAAGGAGCATCTGCAGCCTAAGGATAGAGATGAATTGGAAAAAGAAGCAAAGCTTGCTGAAAAGGCAAGCAATAATTAAGGAGGATGTTTAATGGAAACTAAAGACATTGCACAAAAAATTGCGGCTGCGGCCAATGACAAAAAAGCAAAGGATATACTTTTATTAAATATGGAAGGCTTATCTCCCGTTACCGATTTTTATGTTATCTGCAGTGCCGGCAACAGCACTCTTGTTAAGGCAATTGCTGATAATATCGAAGATAAGCTGGCAGAAGCAGGCGTGCATCCTACTCACAAGGAAGGCTATGCCGACGCACGTTGGGTACTGTTGGATTACGGTGATGTTGTTGCTCACGTTTTCCTGGAGGAAGAACGCGATTTTTATAATTTAGAGCAGCTGTGGGCAGATGCTCCGTCTGAAAGCTTTGTGGAGAATACGGATGATTGATAATAAAAAATTCAGCAGAGCCAAAAAGGCTCCTGTTGTTACGAACAATACGAAATACCGTCCCGGTGATGTAGTCAGTTTAAAGGTTGTGCGTGCGAATGAAAATGCCGCATTCCTTGACGCAGGCACCGGTAATACCTCTGACGATATCATGCTGCATAAGCTGCAGCAGACCTCTGAGGTTAATATTGGTGACGAGGTAAAGGTATATCTTTATCTTGATCCCAGCAAGCGTCTGACTGCCAGCATGAAGCTGCCGAAGATGCGTGAAGGCCAATTAGGCTATGTACGTGTGCTGAGCGTTACCCGTGACGGCGGCTTCGTTGATATCGGTGCAGAGCGTGGCGTTTTCCTGCCCTATAGCCAGATGCGCGGCCATGTAAACCCCGGCCAGCTTGTATGGGTAAGACTGTATCGCGATAAGAGCGGTCGTCAGGCTGTGACTATGCGTGTAGAAGAGGATATGGTGAAAGCTTCCAAGCCTGCAGAAGGCTTGAAAATAGGTGACAAGGTTACCGGTACGATTTACAACATTCTGCCGGAAGGCTTCTTCCTCTTTACCAACCAACGTTTTATTGCTTTCCTGCATCGTAGTGAAGTGCCCGGTGGCAGACTTGACTTCGGTCAGGAGGTTACCTGCCGTGTAACCTATCTGCGTGAGGACGGACGTATTAACGTTTCTATGCGTCTGCAAAAGGAGAATGCACTTGTTGCGGATGCTCAGGATATCTATGATTTCCTGGTGAAGCGCAATGGCAGCATGCCTTACTGCGATTCTACGCCGCTGGAGATTATCAAGCAGAAGTTTGGTATTAGCAAGGCTGCCTTCAAGCGTGCTCTGGGTCATCTGATGAAAGAGGGCAAGGTGCGTCAGGAGAACGGCTGGACCTATCTGACGGAAGGTCAACAAGAAAAGTAAATTTAATCTTTGAAGCACAAAAAAACCTGTTAGCTGAATTTTTCAGCTAACAGGTTTTAATTATCTCAGTCTGAAGGTGAAGGGTAAGCGCAAATAGCAGCGAACCTTTTGACCGTTAGTACCGACAGCGCTGGTGAAGCGCCATTTATAAGCGGCATTGATACCTGCCTGGTCGAGGTTAGCGTTACCGCTGGAGCTTACGAGGGTAACCTCATCAACAGTACCGTTGGTATTGACCAGAAGGCGTACAACGCCTGAACCGGTGATGCCTGCATTGCGTTCTGCAGCAGGGTATACAGGGTCAATCTTGCGGATAATACGCGGCATAACTGCAACAGAAGCGTTGCCGCTGCCACCGCCGCTGCCACTGCCTGTACCGCTGCCGTTGCCTGTGCCGTGGCCGCTGCCGTTACCGCCGCCACTGCCGGAGCCGGTGCCGGGGCCGACACCGCTGCCGTGGCCGCTTCCCTGACCGGTACCGCTGCCCTTACGGGCAACCTTTTTCACAGCAGATTTTTTATGTACAGGTTGAGGCTTATTCTCATCGTTTTTCCAGATAGCCTCCGGATCCGGTGTAGGCTCTTCCTGCACATCTTCTTCAGTAGAGTTTTCTTCGTCGTTTGCATTACTGTCTTCAATGTCGGCATCATTGCCGCCACCGCCGCCGCCGCCGCCAAACAGTGATACCTCTACGATATCGTTAGCAGGCGGATGCGATAAATTAAACAGTCCGACGAAGCTTACGAAAAGTAAGATAAAAATATGTGTTACGATAGAACCGATAAAGCCGATTCTACTGCGTTGACCAGAATTCATTATTTACCAGCTCCATCCGTTGCCAAACCAAAGCGGGTAATACCTGCGCCTTTAAGTTTATCAATAAGTTCAATAACACGACCGTAATCAACATCCTTGTCTGCTCTGATAACAATAGCAAAACGAGGATTATTTTTTTGCTCGATTGAGGATTGGGTTATTAAAGATTGGATATCTGTCGGCGCATCGCCAAGATAAAGAGAGCCGTCATTTTTCAGGGATACAGCGAAGGTTGTCGTTGTATCCGTAGCAGCATGTGCTGCCTGCGGCAGTTTAACGGGAATTGTTTTCAGGTCGATCATGTACATGGTGCTGAGCATGAAGAATACCAGCAGGAAGAACATGATATCGATCATAGGGATAATAATAAGCTCCGGTGTTTTTCTGTCACGTACATTGCGCAGCTGCATTATTTACCACTCCTTGTTTCTGCTTCGAGAAGAGCACTGAAGCATTGCTCCATGTCGGTAATCATATTATCCATACGATGGGCAAAATAAGAGTGTGCGCACAAGGAAAGAATAGCTACGCAAAGACCGGTAGCAGTAGCGATAAGTGCTTCACCGATACCGCCGGTGATAGCGATAGGAGCGCCGGATTCCAGATTGAAGATACTGAAGGCGCCGATCATACCTACGATGGTACCGAGCAGGCCCAGCAGCGGGGACATAGTAACGATAATAGCAAGGTAGTCCAGTTTATTTTTCAGTTTAGCAATGAAAATACCTGCCTGGCTTTCCAAAAATGCTTTTTGTTGTTCTCTGCCATCGGTAATTTTAGCTGCATCAGCAACGATTTTAGCGCATTCGCCGTTGGTTGCTTCTGCTAATTGAAAAGCTTCTTCTCTTTCGTCAGCTCGCAAAAGTTCGCAATACTTAGCGGCAAATGGCTGACCGCTGTCTTCTGTCTTGTAGAACAGAAAACGCTCAATTGCAATTGCAATTACTGCGATTGAACAGAAAAGCAGCGGCCACATAACGAGACCGCCTTTGTGAAAATACATGATTGTTTGTTGAATTGCTTCCATGAATTGCCTCCTAAAAATACTCATCAAAAAATTTTTGGCAGCAGCAACTGCCTCAGCTTGTTTTGAAAAGTGTTACAAGCTGAATAAGATTAATTTATAGTATATATTATCAATATGTAAAATGCAAGAGGTTGGAGAATATAATTTATCTAAAGCGTTTTAAATGTAACAATATTGACTTGCAGATAAGGTTATGGTATAATTTGGACTAATAAAATTTTGACTAATGTATATAATTAAGAATAATCAAACTATCGGGTGTCGAAAGACTTAATAAGTAAGCAGGTGAAAATCCTGCGCTGTCACGCAGCTGTAAAGTGGAGCAAGCCTTAATTATGCCACTGGGAAACTGGGAAGGCAAGGATTGTGGGGAAACTGAGCCAGAAGAATTGCCCAGATTAGTTAAACTTAAGTGTACTGCGATTGACAGGAGACTTCTATGGGGATAGGTGCGTCCTTCTGTCAGTGTGCAGGAGGGCGTTTTGTTTTGCCGAAATATAGAACGTCCGCAATAAATACGCTTTTAGCCGGAGCCGCACGCGAAACTCGGACAGCTCGGCGGTGAAGGTTGAAAAATAAATTTTTGATGAGGTGTATGAGTATGTTGAAAAACAAAAAAGCATTGGCTATGTCAGTGCTGTGTGCCATTGCAAGCGTAGGCTTTGTAGTATCTGCAAGTGCAGAAACTATGCATGGCAATCTGGATGAAGTTGTTGTTGAAGGCAGCAAGGATGTACTGCCAGGCGGTCTGGCTAAAGAAGCTGTAACCATGGGTATGCTTGGCAAGCAGGATATTATGTCTGCTCCAATGACTGTCAGCGAAATCAGCAACAAAGCAATCGAGAAGTTCGTTTCTCCTAACAGTGGTATTAACGGTGCTCTGACTCTTGATCCTTCTGTAAGAGAAAGCATTGGCAGTACTTATAATGATATTACTATCCGTGGCCTTCGTGTAAGTCCTCATAGCTATTATGTAAACGGTATCCCCGGTCTGCTGTGCCAAGAAAATATTCCGTATTTCTGGGCTGACAGCATCAGCGTTATTTCCGGTCCTAGCCTGGGCTTGAACGCTACTCCTCTGTCTGAAGCTGCAGCAGGTACTGTTAACATTCAATCTAAGGCTGCTACTTCTGACGGCAATGCTAATCTGAAGGTTGCTTATCGCGGTGGTTCTTCTATGCAGGAAGCTATCGACGTAGGCCGTCGTTTTGGTGAAAATGACCGCTATGGTGTACGTATCACTGCAAGCAATATTAATGGCGATACTGCTATCGATGGTGAAAACCTGGAGCAACAGGCATTTTCTTTGAATCTGGACCAAAAGACCGATAAATCCAAGAGCAACTTATTGGTTATGTATGACCATACCGATCATAGAGGCGGTACCGGTGCAATCAGCTTTGGTTCTGGTGTAACCTCTCTGCCGTCTGTTCCTGACAGCAGCAAAATTTATAAACCTGATTGGGCATATAACGAATATGACAACTGGATTGTAGCCTTGAACCACGAACAAAAGCTGAATGATAATTTAGATGTATATTTCAATGCAGGCTATCATCGTGAAGACTGGTATGGCTATGTTGATGGTAATCCTACTGTTACTGACAACAAAGGCAACTTTACCATTAATCTGTCCAACTATCCCTTGAACTTAACTAAGAAAATCGTCGGAACCGGTTTGAAAGGTAAATTCAACATTGGTTCTGTAGAAAATGAATATTTAGTTGGCGTTGATAAAACCTGGTATACCTATGCATTGAGCAATAATAATGCATGGAACGGCGGTGCCGGCAAATGGACCGGAACAGGTAACCTGTACCAACCTAACCACTGGCCTTCCCTGCCGAGACCTTCTTTTGATCCTGCACATAACCAAAGAGCACAACTGACCGGCTGGCATTTGGTAGATACCATGAAAGCACTGGATGACAAGCTGCAGCTGACCTTAGGCCTGCATGGACATAAGGTTAAAAAGGTTATGAAAGATAATTCTCATCAAGATTCTGACGCTATCTGCCCGACCTTTGCAGTAAGCTATAAGGTATCTGACAATGTAACTGTTTATGCTGACCATACTGAAAGCTTCGGTACCGGTACCATGGTATCTCTTGGCAGAGGTTATGCGAACGAAGGCGAAATGCTTGATCCTGCAAAGACCAAACAAAATGAAATCGGCGTAAAAGTAAAAACCGGCGATTTCCTGAATACCTTTACTGCCTTCAAGATTACTCAGGCCAATAACATTGATAAAGAAATTGGCGGCCTTAAATATATGGTACAGGATGGCGAGCAGGAACAAAAAGGCTTTGAATGGGCATTCACCGGCCAACTGGCTAAAAAATGGGATTTGATTGGTGGCGCAATGTATCTGAAGGCTGAGGATTACAAAGGCAATAAAATCAATGGTGCTGCTAAATGGTCCGGCACTGTAGGTGCTATTTATCATCCGACTGAGGAACTGTCTTTTATCGGCAGAATGAGCTACCTTGGTTCTACTTCTGTATATAATGGCAAATTTGATGTTCCTTCCTATGCTAAGTACGATTTGGGCGCTTCCTACAAGACTAAATTGAACAATACACCGGTAACCTTTGACCTGATGTGCTACAACGTAACCGGTAAGGATTACTGGCATGCTCAGTCCGGCTCCAGCAGCCTCTTTGTTGGCGCACCGCGTACCGTAGTATTTTCTGCTAACTTTGAACTTTAATTAAGGGTTTTAATCATAACAGATGGGGAGCTTCCCCATCTGTTTGATTATTTTTAGGTATAGATGATGAATTTTGCAATAACGGCACAAATAAAAAATATAAAAGTAAAGTATCTTCTGCTGTTACTGTTCCTGACTATGCTTTGCATGATTATTTTGGGCTTGAAGTTAGGCTTTATTTCCTTGGCATGGACAGAGATAGTAGAAATCTTGTTGATAAAAGCAGGGATTTTACAGGCAACCGATATAAGCGGTGACCTTGTTGACGTTGTCTGGATGCTGCGCATGCCGCGTATTATTCTTGCAGCCTGTGTTGGCATGGGCCTGACGCTTTCCGGCATAATCATGCAGGCTGTGGTAAAAAATCCTTTGGCGGATCCTTATATTTTGGGCGTTTCGTCAGGAGCGTCACTGGGAGCGACCTGTGCTATTTTCTTGGGGCTGGGAGCTTTTCTAGGCGCGCAGGCTATCGGAATTTGTGCATTTATTGGAGCATTCGCCATTTCCTTGCTCGTAACCTATATCGCTGATAATTCGCGAACTAAATCTGCATCCAATCTGCTGCTTGCCGGTATGGCAGTGAGTGCCATTTGTGCAAGTCTCTCAAGCTTAATTGCCTTCGTAGGACGCAACAAGGAAGGCATGGAGGCTATAACCTATTGGCTGATGGGGAATGTTGCCAATGCCAAGCTGGGCAATGTGCTTATTTTGTTAACGGTTGTGGTTTGCCTAGCAGGCTATTTCATGACGCAGACGCGTATTTTGAATCTTATGCTTACAGGCTACGATGCAGCAATGACCTTAGGCGTTGATTTAAAAAAATATATCAAGCGTTATTTGTTGTTAAACGGCCTTTTGGTTGGCTTTATTGTGTTCAATTCTGGTACGATTGGCTTTATAGGCCTTTTGATTCCGCATTTTGTACGTCTAGTTTTTGGTTCTAACCATAAAAAGCTGTTGCCTGTTGCTGTGGCCTTTGGTGGTTTGGCGACTGTAGTGATGGATATTTTGTCAAGAACGTTGATTAGAGGCGTGGATATCCCTTTAGGTGTAGTCTTTTCTTTGATTGGTGCACCATGTTTTATTTACATGATGCTTAAACAAAATTATAGATTTGGAGCTAAATGAGATGGATATAAAAATCGAACGATTAAAGGTGCAATTTGGCGATAGAGAAATTCTTAAAAATATTTCTCTAGAATTTCCCAGACAAAAATTTACAGGCATCATTGGTCCTAACGGCAGCGGCAAGAGCACAATGCTCAAATGTATATACAGAGTTTTAGAGCCTGACGGCGGTGTTGTTTATCTAAATGGACAGCCATTGAAAAATTATACTGTTAAGCAAAGCGCCCAGCTGCAGTCCGTTTTAGCGCAGCATAATTATTACAACTTTGATTTTGAAGTACTCGATGTTGTACTTATGGGACGCAGTCCGTATAAAAACTCTATGGAGGACGATAACGCAGAGGATTATGCTATCGCTAATGAAGCTTTGCGAGTTGTCGGTATGGAAAAATTTGCGCATAGCAGCTTTTCTTTGTTAAGCGGCGGTGAGCAACAGAGGGTTATGCTGGCGCGTGCTCTGACGCAACAAACGGAATGTTTGATTTTGGATGAGCCGACGAATCACCTTGATATAAAATACCAGCTGCAGCTACTAAATATCATTCGCAGCCAAGGCTTCACAGTTGTCGCTGCCTTGCATGACCTGAATATTGCCGCCATGTATTGCGATGAAATAATCGCTATGAAAAATGGCCAGGTAATGGGGCAGGGAACGCCGGAGGAGCTTTTAAACAGCCAATTTATCAGTGATTTATTTGAGGTAGAAGCTGATGTTTTGCGTAAAGCGGACGGCAAGCTTTTGATTGCTTATAAAAATTGAGGTCAATATGGAGCGAATAAAAACAGTAGGTACAATAACAGGTGTGCTACTTCTTGCCTGCGGCATTTTAAATTTTACTGTTGGCATAGGCACTATCTATATAGGCTTTCAGCAGACAGCGCAAATACTTTGGCAAATTTTTCAGGGTACGGCAAATGGTAATATTCTGGCTGACGTTATCTATTATCTGCGTCTGCCAAGATTGGTTTTGGCAGCGGTTGTAGGCTATGGACTCAGTATAACAGGCTGTGTTATGCAGGCTGTTATGCGCAATTCCCTGGCGGATCCTTATTTGCTGGGTATTTCCTCCGGTGCCGGCTTAGGTGCCGTTATCGCAATTATTTTTGGCTTCACCAGTGTTGCAGGCTTTGATGCCATTGGCTGCTTTGCGTTTTTGGGAGCCTTTGCCGTGACCATATTTATTGTTTTGCTTTCTTTAAGATTCGGTAAATCAGGCACAACGGCAATACTTCTTTCCGGTATGGCTTTGAACGCAGTTTGTGCGGCAGGAATCAGCCTTTTGATTTCTATTTATGCCGATGCGGAACGTATTCAAAGCCTAACCTTTTGGCTGATGGGCAGCCTACAGACAGCTGATTGGCGCAATACAGGAATTTTATTGGCTGTTGTATTTTTTATTTCGTTATATTTTGTCAAAAATTCACGCATTCTCAATTTAATGCTGTTGGGTGATGAGGTATCCGTAACCTTAGGCTATGATTTGTCGAAAATGCGCCGGATTTATATTTTGCTTTGTGCGCTGATTGTAGGCCTGATTGTTTATAATTGCGGTATTATCGGATTTGTCGGTCTGGTAATACCTCATATAGCACGCTTGCTTTGCGGCGGTAACTATAAAAAGGTTCTGCCGATGAGTGCAGTGCTTGGTATGCTGTTCATGGTCTGTGCCGATGTTATCAGCAGAACGATTATGGAAGGCTCAGAGGTGCCTATAGGCGTTGTTGTATCGGTTATAGGTGCGCCGATCTTTATTTATTTGTTGATTAGTAAGAATTATGGGTATGGTAAGCGATGAAAAAATATATTATCAGTAGTCTTATTATTGCGCTTGCCTGCAGTATTTTGGGCTGTCAAAGCCTCGATAAGCAGCAGGTACAGCAGCAGGATAAACCGGTAGTTGTAAACAATATCAATGTTGATAACTATTACGTCAAGGGGCCCAATAAGCAGGTCTTTGATAAGGCACCGCAGCGAGTGCTTGTAATTGGTGAAAATGAGACGGAAACATTGCTGGAGCTTGGCGCTGGACCGAACATTTTAATGGCTGTTGCCCAAAATAGCAGAAAATATGCTATGCGTCAGGAAAACTGGGAGGCCTTTCAAAAAATAAAGAAATGTCCCAGCGGTTATCTGAATATGGAATATGTTACAAGCATGCATCCTGATTTAATTATTGCACAGCAATGTGTATTTATCCGCAATCGTTTGAATAACACAGATTATTGGAACGAGCGAGGAGTTAAAACGCTTGTGCCTTTGAATACTAATACTCCGAGCAAGCATATCATCAAGGAAACAGTGGATAAGGAAATGCAGTTTGTCCGTGATTTGGGCGCTGCTTTGCGAGTTGATGCTAAGGCCGAAGCAGTTGTGAACAGTACATATAAAACTATAGATGATATTAACAAGGCAAACGCTTCCTATACTAAGCCGAAGGTTATGATTGTGGAATTTATAAGCTCGATGATCAGCTATGACAATACTAAATTAGTTGGTGATATGGTAAGCAGAATCGGTGGCAAGGTTGCGGAAACCCCGCCTGTTATAGGTTTTGAGAATGTTGTCAAAGAGAATCCTGATGTATTGTTTGTTGTATGCAGTCATGCAGATTACGGCGAGTGCATTACGAAGCTTACGGAAAACCCTGCTTTGCAAAATTTGCCCTGCATCAAAAATAAACGTACCTACAGTATTCCTCTGCGCTTTACCTACGGAACAGGTTGCCGTACGGAGGATGGACTGAGATTTTTGGCAGAGCGCATGTATCCGGGTATAGAGATTAAGTGAAGCGATAATAACTGAATAAATAAGCGAGAATAGAACTCCGAGAAACTAAAGTTTTACTTTTGGTTGACCGGAGTTTTTCTCATTCATCTGCCTATCTCTTGCAGACTTTCTTATAAAATGGTATATAATTTATCTAATCCAGATTATACAAATCACGATTAGATAAATGAGGTGAGTAAGATGTTCATCGGTCGCAAGGAAGAACTGAATTTTTTAGAGGACAGATATAATAGTGCAGACGGTCAGCTTATAGTGCTTTACGGCAGAAGGCGTGTAGGCAAAACAGAGCTGTTGCGTCAATTTTGTCAAGATAAAGAGCACATTTTTTATACTTGTACAGAAATTATTGATGAAAAACAGCTTGAAGCGTTTAGTCAGCGATTATTGGAAAAAAATCACCAGGCGGCAAAATATATTACTCACTTCAGTGATTGGGAGCAGGCCTTGCTCAGTATATCGGAGCTGGCAAAAGATAAAAAAATAGTTGTAGTTATCGACGAATTCTCCTATATGCTAAAAGGGAATAATGCTATTCCTTCTATTTTGCAAAAGCTGTGGGATGAGGTTTTAAAGCAGTCTAATGTAATGCTGATTTTGTGTGGCAGCGCAATTTCATTTATAGAAAAAGAAGTTTTAGCAGAGAAAAATCCGCTTTATGGACGTGCTACAGGAATTTTAAAAATGCAGGCAATGGATTTTTATTCTGCACAACAGTTTTTTCCTAATTACAGCATAGAAGACAAAATTACTGCTTATGCAATTTTGGGCGGTATTCCGCATTACTTAAAGCAGTTCTCCTATAAGTACTCTTTGGGTGAAAATATTGTACGTAATATTTTAAGCAGAGGCAGTGTGCTATATAGTGAAGTGGAGTTTCTTATGCGTCAGGAGCTGCGTGAGACAAGCGTTTATAATGCAGTGATTGAAGCTGTTGCTTTAGGTAATACCCAATTAAATGATATTTATCAAAAAACTCAGATTGATAAAAGCAAGCTGAGTGTATATTTGAAAAATCTTTTGGAATTGGGGATTTTGTGCAGAGAGTTTTCTGTGGATGCCAATATTAAAGAGCAGGCTAATACACAGAGAGGCTTATATAAGGTTACCGACAATTTCTTCGTTTTTTGGTATGCCTTTGTGTTCCCGAATTTATCTTAGCTGGAATCAGGTGATGCAGGAGAAATTTATCAATATGTTGTCAAGCCTGAGCTGGAGCGTTTTACATCGTATGTATTTGAAGATGTTTGCCAGCAATATTTACGTAAGCAGAACAGAAAACATGACTTGCCGTTTTATTTTACCAAGATTGGCCGCTGGTGGAATAAGACTGATGAGATAGATATTATGGCAGTTGATTACAGGCAAACGCAAATACTTTTGGGTGAGTGTAAATATAAGCATAGGTCTGTAGAGGTAAAAGACTTGAAGCACTTTTTAGGCAAAAAAGTAGCGCAGGATAAGAGGTTATATTATTATTTCTTTTCCAAAGCCGGTTATACAGAGCAGGCGGTTGCTTATGCGGCAGAACATGGGATAAAGTTAGTTTGTTTGGATGATTTGATATAGGTTTGCGGTGCATAAGAATCATAAAAACTCTGAGAAACAGAAGTATTACTATGTTTTCTCAGAGTTTTGTTTTTTAGGAGAAGAAAATTTTTTGTATATATGCTTGGTTAACCTAATGAAACTTACATTACAGGTAATGATAATATGTAAACCGTTCTAACATGACAGCAATATATATCAGTTGTCATTATTTGCTAATGCAATTTAATACTACTTGATGCAGTATGTGCGTTATGCTATAATTTTGCGTGAAAAAGTAGATTGCAATAATGAACAAATGAATATTATAGACCTATCAGGTGTCGAAAGACTTAATAAGTAAGCAGGTGCAAAGCCTGCGCTGTCACGCAGCTGTAAAGTGGAGCAAGCCTTAATGATGTCACTGGAAAACCGGGAAGGCAAGGCTTGCGAGGAAACTGAGCCAGAAGAATTGCCTGAGAAAGTAAAGACCAAAGTATGCTGCGAGTGACAGGAGAATGGTAAAGGACAAGTGCGTCCTTCTGTCATGGTGCAGAAGGGCGTTTTTTCTTGCAGGAATACTGAACGCCCTTGGTAAATTATGCTTTTAGCCGGAGCCGCACGCGAAACTCGGACAGCTCGGTGGCAAAGGTTGAAAAATAAATTTTTTAATGAGGTGTATGAGTATGTTGAAAAACAAAAAAGCACTGGTTATGTCAGTGCTGTGCGCTGTTGCCAGTGTAGGCTTTGTAATGTCTGCAAGTGCAGCAGAGCAAGCTATGCAGGGTAATTTGGATGAGGTTGTTGTTGAAGGGAGCAGAAATTTGACTCCGGATGGCAAGATTGATAAGACTATTCACTTTGGTATCTACGGAGACAAAAAATTTACTGAAGTCCCGGCTAATATTACATCTTATACTGATAAGATGATTGAAGATAACTATATGCCGACAAGAACATTTTTTAACGTAGCAACAAATAATCCTTCTGTTATGGTTGGTGGTTGCTCTACTAATAATAACGTAGAGTTGCAAATGCGTGGCATTCCTTTTAATACACACGATATGCTTTTAAATGGAATGCCCGGTATGATGGCAATGGGTATCATTCCGGAAAATTGGGTTGGTAGAATGGATGTAATTACTGGTCCTAATATTGTTTTATCTGGTACTGGTGTAAAACAAAGTACTTCAGGTATTGTTAACTTTGTACCTAAACAAGCAGAGGAAAAACCCAATTTATCTATAAAGGAGACTTATTCTAGCAGTCATTTATTTACTCATGACATTGACTGGGGTCAACGCTTTGGTAAAGATAATCGTTATGGTATTCGTATCAATGCAGAACGCTATGCTGGTGATACCAGCGTAAACAATGAAAATGTTCAAGGTAAAGATTTATATATTAACATTGACCAAAGGACGAAAAACAGTAAAACGTCTTTAATGTATGGTTATGACCACGTAAAGCACCATGGTATGCCTGAAGTACTTAAAATTAGCGATAGTGTTATGTCAACATTGAGCGGTTTGCCATCAGCTGATAAAGTTGTTGATAATTTTATGCCTTCTTGGTCTTATTTATCTCATCAGCGCCATTTATACACGTTGTCTCATGAACAAAAATTAAATGATAATGTAGCATTTTATGTTAAAGGTGGTTATCAAAAACTGACTTGGCCAGGTTATCTTGATAGCAAACCATCTTTGCTTAACAATGCAGGTGATTACGAATTAAATATTAGTGGTTCGAAATCTGGTTCCGGCTGGCAACGTAGAGTTTGGTTGAGTGGTTTTAAATTTAATTTTGATACTGGAGATATTAAACATGATGTAACTTTAGGTTATGAATATTTCTCTCAGAATTCTGAAAGCGCAACGGAAGCTGGTACTACTTCCAAAGTTGAGGGTAATATTTATACTGGCATTACTAGTGATCCGGGTGCCCCTTATGCTCCGTTAAATCATTACGCTCATAGTGCTTCTATCTTTAATAGAAGTATTGTTTTGGCTGATACTTTGACTATGCTGGATGATAAGTTAATCGTTACAGCTGGTTTACGCCATCAACAAATTCATACATCTAGTTTTAATACTGCTACTGGTGCACGTACAAAGGATTACAATAAGAGTGCAACATCACCTACTTTTGGCGCCGTTTACAAACTGAGTCCGGTTACTTCTGTATATGCCAATTATTCAGAGGGTATGAGTACTATGTCTGTTCCTAAAGGCGTAGTTAATGAAAATGAAGTATTGCCGCCTGTAAAAACGAAGCAATATGAAATTGGTTCTAAATGGGATTTTGGTGATTGGGGAACAACTTTAAGCTTGTTCAAAATTAAACAACCTGTTGGGTTGACTGATGCATCTAATCATTTTGCAGCAGATGGTGAAACAAGAAACCAAGGTGTTGAATGGAATATTTTTGGTAAAGTAGCACCTAAGCTTTCCATGAATGGTGGTATTATGTTGTTGGATGCTAAATATAAGAGCACACAAAATGGTGCTAAAGATGGTAACAGAGTTTTTGGTACTCCAAAGATTAATGCTACAATGGCTATGAATTGGGAAACTCCTGTTGAAGGTTTGAGCTTGAATGCACGTGCTTTGTATTTCGGTAGTTCTTATGCAGATAGCAAAAATAATATTAAAGTTCCTTCCTGGACAAGAATTGATCTTGGTGCTAAGTATGATACAAAGATTATGGATAATCCTGTAACATTTTCTTTGATGGCTTACAACCTGACTGACAAGAAATATTGGTCTACAATGACTACGTCTTATGGCGAGAATGCCTTAATGCTGAATCCTGGCAGAACTTATATCTTGTCTGCTACATGGCATATCTAATTAAAAGTTAATTAATAAGCGACAGAAAATTTTTCTTCTGTCGCTCTATTAAATTTCAAAGGATTTTATTATGAAAAATTTTAGCATTAAAATGATAGCGGTATGCATGTTTCTTGTACTTTTGTTTTTATCTGGTTGTACAGAAAGGCAAGAGCCTAAAACTATACTTCCTAAGGATAAAGACATGGTAGTACTGGCTGCTGCAAGACATTTAGCTCCCGGGAAAGATGATGCTTATTATTGTAGTAAGATATTATTTGTCTGGGAACCGTTGATTACAAGGACTGATAATGGTATGCCTGCGCCTTGTTTAGCAACAAGTTGGGAAATGCTTAATGGCGGAAAAGAATGGATTTTTCATTTAAGAAAAAATGTTAGATTTCATGACGGTAGTTTATTTAACGCTGATGCTGTAATAAAAAATTTTGACAGATTAAAATATGGAATGAGACTATCTAATTATTATTATTTGGATAAAGATGTATTTTATCCTAAGATGACTAATTACGAGAAATTAGATGATTATACAATAAGGTTGACATTTTCTGAACCAAGTGTAAATCAATTACATAAAATGGTGGATTTTGGTAGTCCTATTTTTGCACCATCCTGCTTAGATGAAAAAGGTAATTTTAAAGGGATAGCGATAGGAACAGGCCCGTATAAAATCGAAAGAAATGAATTGCAAAAATATGTAATCCTTGTGCGTAATGATGATTATTATGGTGAAAAAGGAAAAATAAAAAGGTTTATGATAAAGAATATACCTAATCCTGATGTAAGATTTTCAGCTTTAAAGGCACAAGAAATTTTGGGCGTTACAGATATGAATGCTTTAACATCAGCATTAGCCGATCAGCTTAATAAGGATAAACAATTTAAGATTGCTGTAAATAAATCTACAATTATAAGATATTTATACGTTAATGGTGGTCGATATCCATTTAATGATGTAAGAATGAGACAAGCGGTAAGTTTAATTATCGATAGGGATGAATTGGTTAACGGTTTTTTTCTTGGCTATGCAAAAGCAACTGGTAATATATTGAATTATACGAGTCCGTATTATTTAGATCTGCCATATGAATACAATAAAAAAAAGGCACAAGCTCTAGCACATGAGGTATTGGGCGATAAGCGTCAGAAGGTAACATTTTTGATTAGTGATATGGATACTTTTCAAAAAGGAGAGGCAGAACTAATTGCGTATTGGCTAAAAGATATAGGACTTGATGTAAATTTGCATGCTGTTGAAGGAGGTGTAGCTGGTAAATTAAAACGAAAGGGAGAGTACGATATAGCCTTTGGTTTGCAAGGGCTGCCGAATGGAGATGCTTATAGTTTTTTATCGAGATATGCTTTACCTGATGGTCCATTAAATATATCGAGTTCATCTCATTATAAAAATATAAAGGTTGAAAGGCTTTTAGAGAAAGCTAAGTATACTAGTAGTGAGGAAGAAAAACATACACTTTTTGATGAGGTTCAAAAAATACTGGCAGTTGAGTTACCTGTCATCCCTCTTTTCAACGACATGAACATCGTTGCCTACAATAAGCGGTTAAAAAATTATAAACCTTTAATCTACGGTGTGGATTTGAGCAAGGTAGAATTGGCGGAGGACTAATTGCAGCAAAGAAGCGATGAAGTCAGGAAGCAATTAAATTTCTTCAGTTCTTCTTTACTATTATCTTTGGCTGTCGTTTGACATACACAAAAAACTCGAGTAAAATAAAGTCATACTTTAGATTACTCGAGTTTTAAAGGCGGTGAAGCATATGTATCTTACAAGGCATCTGGAAAAGCAAATAATTGAAGCGTCAAAGTATTATCCTGTAGTAATGGTATGTGGTCAAAGGCAGGTTGGTAAATCTACCATGCTTTACCATATTAAAGAAGACAAAAGAAAATATGTCACATTAGATGATGCTAATGCGCGCAGGCTGGCAGAGAATGATCCTGCATTGTTTTTTGAAACCTATGGCTTTCCACTATTAATAGACGAGTTTCAGCGTGTGCCGTCGCTACTGTTGGAAATGAAAAGAATAGTTGATGCTAAAGCCTTACAAGGTGAAGATAATGCAGGGATGTATTGGCTGACCGGTTCACAAAAGTTTAAAATGATGCAAGGCGTGGCAGATTCTTTAGCTGGAAGAATTTCTGTTTTTGATATGTCTACTTTAACAACGGCGGAAATAGAAAAGCGTGAAGCTTCCCTATTTTCCCCTGATATAGAGGTATTAAAAAAGCGCTTTTCGCAGGTAGCCAATAAAAATATCCATCAAATTTATCAAAGGATTTTTGAAGGTGGTATGCCGAAGCTTGTTTTGAGCAACATAGACAGAGAGAGATTCTATATGGATTATGTTAACACCTATCTTGAGCGAGATATTAAAGAATTAGCTCAGGTTGGCAAATTAAGTGCTTTTTATGACTTTTTAATCTTTATGGCTGCAAGGACGGCGCAAGAACTGAAATATGAGGAAATTGCCCGCGCGGTTGGAGTCTCCTCACCGACAGCTAAGGAATGGGTGTCTATTTTAGAGCGTTCAGGAATTATCTTTATTCTCAGGCCGTACTATTCAAATATCAGTAATCGTTTGGTAAAAACGCCGAAGGTATATTTCATGGATACCGGTTTAGCAGCATATTTATGCAGGTGGCCAAGTGCAGCTACTATTGAAAATGGTGCAATGGATGGGGCGTTTTTCGAAACCTATGTTATTACGGAAATTATAAAAAGCTATTATAACGCAGGTAAACAACCTAATCTCTATTATTATCGTGATGTAGATAAAAAGGAGATAGACCTGCTTATTATAGATGGGAAAAAGGTTTATCCGATAGAAATAAAAAAGGCGAAATTACCTAATCATGCAGATAAAAATTTTAAGGTTTTAGATAAGCTTGACATGGATGTACAGACTGGGCTGATAATATGCATGAATGATGAGTTGCTGCCTTATAGCAGGACGAGCTGGTATTGTCCGGTTAGTTTATTGTAAAAGAAACAAAATCCGAGTAAATTAAAGTCGGAGTTTAGATTTCTCGGATTCTATAATGTCACCTCTCTTTTCAATGATATGAACATCGTTGCTTACAATAAGCGTTTAAAAAATTATAAACCTTTAATCTATGGTGTAGATTTGAGTAAGGTAGAATTGGCGGAGAAATATGATTAGATATTGTTATCGACGAATTTTATTGGCCATACCTGTAATGGTCGGTATTAGCCTTTTAGCGTTCATTCTGGGGCTGTTATCACCAGGTGACCCGGCGGAGTTTGCCTTGAATCAGGATGGTCTGGATGCACCTACGGATGCGCAGATAGCAGCGATGCGTGAAGAGCTTGGCTTGAACAGACCTATATATGTGCAGTATTTCAGCTGGTTTGTGCAGGTGCTGCATGGTAATTTTGGCAGCAGCTACATTACAGGCAAGGATATTCTGCATGAGCTTTTGCTGCGCCTGCCGGTGACAGTGGAGCTGGCGCTGCTGGCTTTGGCTATTGCTGCGGTTATTGGCATTGCATTGGGCACCTTATGCGCTATTTACAAAAACAGTTGGCTGGATGATGCGGTACAGTTTTTGACTAATATACTTTTAGCTGTGCCCGGCTTTTGGCTGGCTTTGCTGATGATTTTGCTGTTCAGTGAAACGCTGCGCCTGCTTCCGACAAGCGGCAGTGAAAGCCTGCGTTACTTTATTATGCCGGCGTTGGCAGTTTCGTTTTCTACCTCGGCAACAGTGTGCCGCTATATGCGCAGCTCGCTGCTGACGGAATTTGCTTCCCAATATTTTCTTGTAGCGCGTGTGCGCGGAATCAGTAAAATAAAATTGCTTTTTTATTATGCCTTTCCTAATGCCATGCTGCCGGTAATTGCTCTTTTGGGTAATTATTTGGCAGGTATTTTGGGCGGTTCGGTTATCGCGGAAAGCATTTTTGCGTTGCCTGGTATCAGCAGTATGGCTTTGGAAGCAATCCGCTTCCGTGATTACCCCGTATTGCAGGCCTATGTGCTTTTTACAGGCTGGCTTTTGGTATTGATAACCTTGGCGGTTGATTTACTGATGTTTTATCTGAATCCGAAGCTGAGAGGAGGCGCTGAAGTACATGACTAAAAAAATACAGCTTAATTTTGCTATATTTGTACTTGCGTTTATCATTCTCGGCAGTATTTTAGCTCCGCTCCTGGCAACGCATAATCCCTTTGAACCCGATATGGCCAACCGTCTGCAAAGTCCCTGTTGGCAGCATTTCTTCGGCACGGATGCTTTGGGGCGTGACATGTTCAGCCGTATTCTTTACGGTGGCAGGGCATCAATGCTTTTGACCTTGATTTCATCGGTGTTAGCGCTGATTCTAGGCGTGGGCGTTGGTCTGTTGTGCGGTTTTTATGGCGGTAAATTAGACATGTTCTTTACCGTTTTGAGCAATATTTTCCAAGGTATACCGGGAAGCTGCTTTATGATAGCCTTGGCCGGTATTCTCGGTCCCAGCATTTATAGTCTGGTTTTGGCTTTGGTTGTGACATCCTGGGCAGGCTTTTCGCGCATTGTGCGTGCGGAGGTGCTGCAACTGATGGGAGAGCCGTTTATCGAAGGGCTGCGTTGTCTTGGCTGCAGTGATTTGCGAATTATTGTCCGTCATTTACTGCCCAACATTGCGAACAAGTTGCTTGTGCTGGTAACTATTCGCCTTGGCCGAGGTATATTGGCGATTGCCGGCCTGAGTTTTTTGGGCTTAGGTGTACAGCCGCCGACTCCTGACTGGAGTGTAATGATTAACGATGCTATTATGTATTATCGCAGCTCACCGCATTTGATTATAATTCCCGGTCTGTTTGTATTTTTGCTGATTTATTCTCTTAATATTATCGGAGAGCATCTGCGTGACAGCTTAGATACACAGCTTGATGAGGTACGCAAATGGTAAAAAATCTGGTGTTAGAAAATATATCTGTAGGTTTTAAGCTGCCGCAAGGCGTATTTTATGCCGTGGATGATGTAAGCCTGAGTTTGCCCGGAGGTAATTTTACTGCGATTATCGGTGAAAGCGGTTGCGGTAAATCTGTACTGGGGCAGGCAATTTTAAATATTTTGCCGTCGGGAGTCGTCAAAAAGGGTAGCGTGCTTTATAATGGCGAGCAGGTGGAAAAAATATTATCTGCTTTCGGTATTATTCCGCAAAATCCCAGTGAGTCGTTGAATCCTGTACGCAAAATAGGCAAACAGATGCAGGATATTTTGGACGTTCATCAAATGGCGGACAGCGATAACAGCTATAAAAAGCAATGTCTGTGTTTGTTCGGTCTAGAGGAGGCCGAGCGTGTTTTGGCTGCATATCCGCATGAGCTTTCCGGCGGTATGCTGCAGCGTGTATTGTGTGCTATGGCTGTCAGCAGTAAGCCTGAATGGATTTTGGCGGATGAACCTACCAAAGGCCTTGATGAACAGGTTGGCGCCATTGTTCGCAAAAATTTGCTGACGATTAAGCAGGATTTGCATTTAAGTATGCTGATTATTACGCATGATATCGCTTTGGCACAAGAGGTGTGTGATGATGTGCTGGTGATGTACGCGGGACAGGTTTTGGAGCATAATGCGGATATTTGGCATAAACCGCTGCATCCGTATACCAAAGGATTTTTGCAGGCTTTGCCCAAGAATGGTCTGCAGGTTATTCCGGGAAAGGCACCTGTGCCGGGAGAAAGCTTTACCGGATGTAAGTTTGCTACACGCTGTCCGTACTGTAAAACGCGCTGCAAGAAAGAAGTACCTGCTATGCAGCAGGTAGGAAATGCGGAAGTGAGGTGCTTTTTGTATGCTGAAGGCTGAAAATATTTCTAAAAGCTTTATTGATCGCAGCAGTGGCAAAACCTTTGAGCTTCTGCATGATGTTTCACTGGAGATTAAGGCTGGTGAGGCAGTGGCGCTGATGGGTGGCAGTGGCAGCGGCAAAAGCACGCTGGCGCGTATTTTGCTGCGCCTGCTGCCATGTGATTGCGGAAAAATTTTTTTTCAGGGACGAGATATTACGAATGCTACTGGCAAAGATTTAAGTTCTTTCAGACGCAATGTGCAGTTTATTTCACAGCGTCCGGAAAGCTTTCTTGATCCGCGTCAAACCTTGGGCTGTAGCCTAAAGGAAGCATTTACGGTTTTTAATCTGTCTTATGATGAAGATAAAATCAAGGCGATGCTTGATTTGGTAAAGCTCAATGCAGAGCTTTTGCAGCGCTATCCGCATCAGGTGAGCGGCGGCGAAATTCAGCGTATCTGCCTGGTAAGAGCACTGTTGTTAGAGCCGAAGCTGCTTGTTTTGGATGAACCGACATCTATGTTGGATATTTCCGTACAGGCTCAGATTTTACATTTGTTGCGTGATATACGCAGGGAAAAGCAGCTGGCTTATTTGTTTATTACGCATGATAAACAGCTTGCGGAATGGCTTTGCGACAGAGTTTTACATATAGAGCAGGGGGAGTTAAAGTAATTCATCTAATCCAGATTATACAAATCATGATTAGATGAATGTCTTCTTGAAACACATACCACCGGAGGCTACAAGGTTTTACTTTGAACTTTCCGGTGTTTTTGATTTTGTAAAATAAGTTGAAATATATCTAAATCTGACCGAAGGTCAAAATACTTGCTATTTTTATTACAAACTTCTATAATACTATTTAAGGAAATGTATCACTAGAAAAATTGGAGAAGTAAAAATGGCAAACGAAAAACGGGCACAAAAAAAAGAGCAGATTATCTATACGGCAATTAAAATGCTGGAGCAAAGCTCATATAACGATGTACGTATAGAAGACATTGCACAGAGAATTGAAGTAGTAAAATCAAATATTTTCTATTATTTTCCGTCAAAAGGAATCCTGTATTTAAATGTATTGGAAAAATTGCATAGTGATATTATAGAACGCTTTATTTTAGAGGTTAACCAAACTTCTATAAAAAATATTGTTGACTTCAAAAAACTCATTATGAAATTGACTGACATATACATCAGAGACTATATTACTTTGATTAAGCTTTCTATTGAAAGTACGCGAATTTTTAGTGAATGCAAACGAGAGCATATTTTGCAATATAATAAAGCAGTAAATAATCTTGATGACAGGTTACAATCCATTATTTTAGAGAAATTTAACGGCTTTACACGTAATGAGGTTTTTTATATTTTTGAAGTACAGGAACATTTTTTACGTGGTTATTATCAGGATATGATTCAGAATGCCGAGTATGCAATAGCCGATGATGGCGATATAGCATGGGAAAGACTGAGTCTTTATGAATTTAGGGTAACGAGAATGCTAAGATTTTTTTTAGATGGGATGATATACGAAAAGGATAAAAATACTCTTGACAAATGATGCGAGGTAGATTATTATAATTTTAGACCTGAGGTCAAAAATATCGTTGTGCTTAGACAAGCAATTCGGTGTAAATCCGATGCGGTCCCGCCACTGTAAAACGATGCAGACTTTGAAACCACTGATTTTTCAGGTTGGTATGTCAGCGTAGTTAAGCCAGAGAGCTTCCTAGGCATATTACCGTTATCTGCGATAGACAGATAGGTAATGTGATTATTAGCGTTGCTAGTAGTGCAGCCTGTTTGTATTCAGATAACAAGCAGGCTGTTTTATTTTTCTGGCCAGAGGTAAAATTTCCTGCATTCATGAGTAAAAGTATGATGAGGTGTTTAAAATTGAAACAATTGTTTGAACTGCGTAATGCAGTACTGATGTCTGTCCTGGTTGGCTCTTATGTAATTTCCGGTGGCACGACTGCTTTTGCCGAAGAGATGAAAACTTTTAACCTTGATGAGATGATTGTTACGGCAACAGCAACGCCGGTAGATAAGGTTAAAACTGCGGCTTCTGTATATGTTATTACATCTAAAGAAATAGAAGATAAACAGTATCAAAATTTGTATGAAGCTTTACAAAGCGTTCCGGGCATGAATTCTCGCTTATATGGAAATGGTGTTGGCTATGAATTATCCGGTTACAGTGTACCTTCTTTGAGAGATAAATATGCCGTTGTACTTATTGACGGTGTAAATCAGGCTATGGATAGTAAGGCAAGAAACTCCTTAATCGATATCAATCCTAGAGATATTGATAGAATAGAGGTATTGAAAGGTTCTGCATCTGTATTGTATGGTTCTAATGCAATTGGCGGCGTTATTAATGTAATCACCAAGAGAGCAGATTCTGGAGTTCAATCTGCTATTAAATATAGTGTTGGTAACTTTGGATACCAGTCTTATAACATCAACAATAGAGGCAGCGAAGAAAATGTTTATTGGTCAGTTAATTTAGAACGTAGAAATACTGGTGATTATGAAGATGGTAGTGGTGTAAATCATCCTACAGATAAGAAAAATAACATTGCTAATGTAAAATTTGGTTATAAAGCAAATGATAAGATGGATTTTATTGTAAAATATGATTCTTCTCATCAAGATATGAAATGGAGCGAGCTTTATAAAAAAAGCGGAGTAGTAGCTAATCATGATGGTGAATTTAATATAGATAATATTACCTTGATTTCTGATTTTATTGATAAAAAGAATGGTGAAGGTAATAATTTCTATGTGTTCAAAGGTAACATGAAAGCAGTACGCAATTATCATCATAATCCTGATAAGGAATTAGATGATGGTAGCTATACTTTTAAGGATTCAGGTGAGACATATAAAGTAAAGGCTTTTAGAATCGCTGACAGATATTATAAGCAAATTAACGATGAACATCGTATTTTAATTGGCGCTGAACATTATGATTATAAAGATGTATATCTTGAAGGAAAAAATAAAATCAAAGAAAATTCTGTATTTATCCAAGACGAGTGGAATTTCGCTAAAAATTTCAAATTAACTTCAGGTGTAAGATATGTTGTTCCGGGTGATTTTGCAGGAAAATATATTACAAGCTTTAATTTAGGATATAATCCTGCTGATAACTTAGGCTTATATATTGCACGTAATGAATATTATGTACAACCATCTATGGGACAAGTATTTGGTACCTATTTATATAATCCTAACCCTGATATTAAGCCGACATCTGGCAACACCCTTGAATTAGGCGTTAACTATCAAATAGATGATACTTCATTCTTAAATGCTAATATTTATAGACGTGAGGAAGATAATAGTATTTCTTGGGTAAAAGAAGGTACAAAACGTAAATATGTCAATGTAGATGGTACAGCCCGAAATAATGGCTTAGAATTAGCTTATGAAAAACAATTTGATGAAAATTGGAAAACAAAGCTTAGCTATTTCCGCACATGGTCTAATAAATCTGGTAAGCAAAGTTTCCTTCCAAAAGATATAGTAAGTATTAACATTGATTATTCAAAAGGTAAAACTGATGTCGGCTTATTTGGATTAGGTAAATATAACTTATATGGTAAATCTCAGTTGTATTATGATAGCTTGCCTACAGATTCTTTCTGGGTGGTAAATGCATACGCTAATTATAACCCGACAAAAGATATTAAAATTTTTGCTAGAATAAATAATTTGTTTAATAAAGACTATTCTAATGTTGGCAATTGGTTTGACTTAAATGATGGTAGTATTGATGCTATCAATTATAGCGATGAAGGACGCAATTTTGTTGTCGGTGTTGAATACTCTTTCTAATATTTATTTGAGGAATAATGATTAAGCAGTTTTTAGTTATCTTCATTTTTATTTTAAGCATATTAAGCGTAGGCTGTGCCTATCAGGAAAAACAGAGTGCGAAAGCAGGCAAGGTTGCTCCTATTACTGTTGAGAATTTTGATGGTTATGCTGGTGATGGACGTACTTTAAAGCAGGTATTTACTGATGTGCCGCAAAGAGTTTTGGCTGTATCTGAGCCTGTTGTCGATGATTTGATATTTTTAGGTGTACAAGATAAAATTGTGGGCATTAGTGCTTGCTACAGTAAAAATTTTGCACCTTATGAAACTGAGTATGCAAAATTTGCAAGACTTACGTATGGAAGTGGTTATCCATCTAAGGAAGCGGTGCTTGGTCTGCAGCCGGATTTAATAGTCAGCTGGGGTTCGCTTTTTGGTGAAAGTGCGCTTGGCAGTGTTGAGTATTGGCATAATAAAGGTATTCACACTTACGTTATGACAAATACTGTACCTACTCGTGCAACCGGCAGACGCAAGGTTGAAAACATTGTGAATGATTTGCAGCAGCTTGCGAAAATTTTCCGAGTAGAGGAGAAAGCTCAGAAAAAAATTGCTTATCTACAGAGTAGAATAGCAAAGCTACGGATGCATAGTGAAAGTATAGCTGAAGCTAAAAAACCGAAAGTAATTACCTTGCAATATCTTTATGGCAATGAATATTTTGGCAGGACGGCTAACGATCTTACGGCTGATATGATAGAGCTTGCGGGTGGCATTTCACTTGATGATAATTTAGGCGGGCACAAAAGCGTAGAATATCTGGTAGAGCTTGATCCTGATATGATTATCGTCATAGATACGGCGACAACTCCTGTTGCAGGTAAAATCAAGGCTTTGCATGAGCATAAGGTTTTAAAGAGAATTAAAGCAGTACGCAATAATAAAATCTTTGTTGTGCAGCATCGTGCTTTTTATTGTGGCAGTGAGCGTACGGTAGAAGCTGTAGAAAACATGCATAAATATATTGAAGATAACTTTTAAACTGGCAAATAGATAACATTATCTACGCGTCTCTCAACATTTCTCATATATATCTTTTTAGCTGTCGCACATTCTGTGCGGCAGCTATCTCCATAATTAAAACTATCATATTAACGTGCTAATTAAAGGGAACTTTTATGAAAAAAATGCAATTTTTTCTAACATTATTTGTTTTAACACTAGTATTGTGTTGTTCGTTTATCTACTCGTTGAGTATTGGTGTAGTGAATATTAGTTATATTGATATTATCAATATACTTTATTATAATATGATTGATATACAATCGCAGGCTGGGCAAAATCTTTTGCAGTCTGTAAATGCTTCCGTTATTTTTGATTTACGTTTGCCAAGAATAATAATGGCAGTTTTATCAGGTGGCGCTTTGGCGATTGGCGGCGTAGTTATGCAGGCCTTAATCCGCAATCCTTTAGCAGATCCTTATATTCTTGGAGTATCGTCCGGCGCAGCAATGGGAGCAACGGCAAGTATAATTTTAGGCATGTTTAGCAGCTTCGGTCTCTATGGTGTGTCGATAGGTGCTTTTTGTGGCGCTCTTTTAGTTACCTTTACCGTTTTTGCTATTACTTATACAACAGGTGCAGCGCAAAATAACACCAGGCTTATTTTGGCTGGTACCGCATTAAATGCTATTTGCAGTGCAAGTACAAGCCTTTTGGTTTACCTAGCCAAGGATGTTGATGGTATTCGTGATGCGACATTTTGGATTATGGGTAGTATGGGGAAGGTTACCTGGGACTATTTACCGTTTGTGGCTGTAGCCTTTAGTGTTTTAGCATTTTTCTTTATATATAATTTCCGCATTCTCAATGCTTCTCTTTTAGGTGAAGATATGGCATTGATACTAGGTGTATCTTTAGAAAAAAGCAGAATGTTTTTTTTGACAGCCGTTGCTATATTAGTTAGCATGGTTGTAGCTGCAACGGGAATAATTGGTTTTGTTGGTCTTGTTATACCGCATATAGTGCGTATTATCTGTGGAAATAATCATTTGAAATTATTACCATATTCTATACTTGGTGGAGCAATTTATATGTTGTGGTGTGATGTATTGGCACGTAGTCTGTTGATAAAAACAGAATTACCGATAGGTATATTGACAGCTTTCGTTGGCGGGCCGTTTTTCTTATATTTAATGTGCAGTAAAAAATATGGATTTGGTGATAAGTAATGGAAATACAGACAGAATCTCTGGATATTGCTATTGATAATAAAACGATAGTAGAAAAAATAACCTTAGAAGTAAAGAATAAAGAGTTCGTTGGTCTTATAGGTCCTAATGGTAGTGGAAAATCGACTATTTTACGCGCGTTATATCGTTCTCTAAAGCCTCAAAGTGGTAGAATTTTTTTCGATGGGGAGGATTTGGAGACGCTATCTTTACAGCAAACAGCCCAAAGGCTAGGAGTGATGAAGCAGAATAGTACTCTGAACTTTGATTTTAAGGTGCTTGATTTAATCCTTATGGGACGCACTCCTTATAAAAAGCCTTTTGAACTTGATTCGCAGGCTGATTATGAGCTGGCAAAGGCTGCACTTGCTGCTGTAGGCTTGAATGGCTATGAAGAACGCCTTTATAACCAGCTTTCCGGTGGTGAACAGCAAAGAGTTATGATTGCAAGAGTCCTTACTGGTCAGCCACAAACTTTGCTTTTAGATGAAATGACCAATCACCTGGATTTGTATTATCAATTCCATTTATTAGAATTGATTGAAAATATGCAGGTTGAGGTTTTAGCAGTGATGCACGACTTGAATCTTGCCGCTAAATTTTGCCAAAAGCTTTATTTGTTAAAAGCGGGCAAGATTATTGCTTATGGTAAGACAAAAGATGTGCTTTGTTCTCCTGTTATAGAAGAAACCTTCAAAATTAAAATAAAACCTTATAATGATGAAGATGGTCAGTTGCATTTGCTATATAAGGATGCAAAATAGTACAAAAGGAGCTGAACAACATTGAATCAATATTATCAGGATAACATGCTCTTTGGCATGAACCCTTCAAGTTATCTGCATCGCTACGCCGTCAACGGCAAGGTGTCGGGAAATCTTGCCTGCATCAGCGAAATCAAAAATGCTGCGGTTGTCTTGTATAGTCCGCGCGGCTGCGGCTTTCATTATCGCTGTCATGTGCGCAGCGGCCAAAGCCCGGTTTATGAGTTGGAATGTGCGGATTTGCGCAACAATGATGTAATTTTCGGCGGTGAAAAAAAGCTTACCGCTTTACTGCAAAAGGTGGAACGTGAGCAGCAGCCGGAGATTATTTTTCTGCTGCCTTCCGTGGTGTCGGATATTATTAATGATGATTTGGCAGGCTTGGCCTGCAGCCTGCAGCCGCAGTTTAAAGCAAAGCTTGTGCCGATTACGTCGCAGGTTTTTTCGCATATGGACAAGAGCAACGGCCGCAAGGTTTTGCGTGAAAAGGCTTGCCAAAAGCAGAAGCAAAAGTTTTCTTCCAGTGCTGTCTATCCCGGCTGTGGTTATGTAGAGGTTATGGATGCGCTGGTTGAGCAAGTTATGGAGCCTCAAAGCGTAGAGCCGTTGAGCGTAAATATTGAAGCCTTTGTTTGGGGCTATAATGGTGAGGATAAGCTGCAGGGCATGAGCGATATGCTGCAGAAAATGGGAATTACCGTTAATGCTTATCTGCCTGCCGCTGATTTGCAGACAATCAAAAAGGCTCCGCAAGCAGCGCTGAATATAGTACGTCGCAAGAAGTGGGCGTTGGCGATGGAGCAACGCTTTGGCACGCCGTTTCTGCATGTTGCCGATATGCAGGAGTGGCATGGCATTGAAGGAATCAGTGATTTATACAGGCAAATAGGAAAAATGCTTGGCTGCGAGGATGCTGTTGAACACGTTTTGCAGGAAGAATATGAACGGGTTGCCGCCCGGTATCAGGAGCTGCGTGCGGAATTTGCCAAGTATAAGTTTTGCTTAATTGCGCACGGTATTGCATATTTGCCGGATGCTCTGCGTGTTTATCAGCAGGATTATGGTCTGCCGATTGAGAAGATATGTATTATCATGAATCCTTCCTACCAGGCAGAAACAGGTCTGGATGATGCAATGATGCAGAGATTTAAGGACAGGATAGAGCTTGCTAAGGCTGAGTATGGCTGTGATGCGGAAATTTTACTGGAGCCTTCGGAAGAGGCTTTGCGTGAAGCTGCGCAGAGCTGTGATTTTGTTATCTGCAACGGTCATCCGCGCTATGCTTCTTTAAATGTTCCGGTGCTCTATAATTTGTTTGACCGCTCGGTGTGGTCTTATCAGGGCTTTGTGGATATTATGGAAGAGGTTTGGCAGATGCTGCAGCAACCGCAGCGAATAGGCAGCAGTCTTTTGCTGAGCAAGCTGGCCTATGACCCGGTATTTTATCCGATGCGCGAGGCTGATAAAGACAGTAAAGCATCACGCGAGCTTTATAGCAGAGTCTGGAGGCAGAGAAAATAATGAAACCATTAAGTAGCTGTGCGTTGTTTGGTGCTGTGCGTGCTCTTGGCGGTATTAAGGATGCCTTAATCCTGCAACATTCGGTTGTCGGCTGTCAGTGGGGCAGCCTGGCATTCAGATATGCGGGCAAGCCTTATGATGTACGTCAGGCCTCTGATGTTATCTATGATGAAGATGTTGTTAATGGCGGCGAGAAGGTTTTGCGTAAAGCCTTGCAGGAGGCAGAGCGTGTTTTTGCACATTGCGGTGCGGTATTTGTAGTCAGCGGCTGCGTGCCGAATATGATTGGCGATGATGTAGACGGTATTTTGGCTACTACCGAAGGCTCGCAAAAATTATTGCATGTAAAAGCGCCCGGATATGCAGGGAATATTGACAGCGGTGTGGAAACAGCTTATTTAGCGTTGCTGCCCTTGCTCCGAACCGCGGAGAAAAAACATGCTGCCACGATAAATATTCTTGGCATAATGAACGATGATCCTTATGCGGATAATGATTTGCTTGAACTGAAAAAGTTTTTGGGAACAAAGGTTAAAATTAACTGCGCGCTGCAGGATTGCAGCTTGCGCGATATTGCAGCAATGCCGCAGGCAGAGCTGAATATCTGCTTTGGCTATGGTGAGCTGTTGGCACAAAAGATGCAGGAAAAATTTGGCGTGCCATATATCAAATGCGCTTATCCCTATGGTGTGGCAGGCATGCAGAAGTTTTTACGTCAATTAGGTGAAGCGATGAAAATTGATTTTTCCAATGAGCTTGCTGAGCTGGAGGCTGCGGCTGAAAAGCTAGTTTATCGCTGTGCGGATTATCTTGTGAATTTATATCAGCTGCCGGTGGCTTTAGCTACAGACAAGGCACATTTAGCGGGCTTACAGAGCTTTTTTGCCGAAGAACTGGGCATGCGCGTTGTTATTGCAGAGGACACTGCGGAATTTAGCTTGGATAAAATGGCAGAGGCTGCAGCAAAGCACAAGCCTGTATTGTTTTGCGGTTCTTCATTCTTAAAAAATTTGGCTGATAAATATCAGGTGCCGTTAGTGCGCTGTGCTTATCCTGCCTTTGACCGGCTGTGCTTTACCGATAATACGCTGGTCGGAGCGCGTGGTGCTGCCTTGCTCGTTGAGCAGATTGTTAACGGTGCCTTGCAGCAGCAATATAAAACAGATGGCCGATATGCCGGCTTGCGTGAAAGTATTTGTGAGGTAAATCATGAGTGAGCTTGAAACACATCCCTGTTTTACAGCTAAATGCAGCGATTATGCCCGCATTCATTTACCAGTCGCACCCAAATGCAACATGCAGTGCAACTATTGCCTGCGCAAATACAGCTGTGTGAATGAAAGCCGTCCCGGTGTTGTGGCTCGTGTTATGGTACCGGAGGATGCAGTCGACTGGTATCTGCAGATGAAGGACAAGGTGCCGAAGCTGACGGTAGCAGGCATTGCCGGCCCCGGCGATGCACTGGCCAACTGGACGGCGGTCAGCAGAACGCTGAGCATGATTCGTGAGATTGATAAGGATGTTTTCTTCTGCCTTTCGACTAATGGCCTTTATCTGCCGAAGTATGCCAAGGAAATTGCGGCTTTAGGTGTTGATTATGTTACGGTGACGGTGAATGCAATTACCAGCAATACAGGGGCGCATATTTACAGCTTTATTAATGATGAAGGCAAAAAATATGTCGGTGAAGAGGCTGCTGCGCTGCTTTTAGAAAGGCAGATAGAAGGCCTGCAGCTGCTTGGCGAATACGGCGTGAAGGTGAAGATAAATACGGTAGCAATCCCCGGCGTGAATATACAGGAAATCCCGGCGATTGCCAGACGTATGGCTTTGCTGGGAGCGAAGCTGCAGAATATTTTACCGATGCTGCCGGTGGAGGGAACTGGCTTTGCACATCTTGCGGAGCCTGCGGCTGAAGAAATTATGCAGCTGCGTAATGTTTGTAAGCAGTGGATGCCGCAGATGCAACATTGCAACCGCTGTCGTGCGGATGCCGTGGGTGCGTTGAATAATCCCTGTGTTTTAGAAGAAAGCTGAAATTGAAAATCCGTGTAAACAGAAGTCTGACTTTGTTTTACACGGATTTTTAGCTTTAATATGACATTTAATTTGACGGCCTTTGCTGCACTTGCTACAATTAAATTTAGAATAGTTTATTTGTTGAGGGAGAAGTAAATGGATTGTACTGCGATTATTTTGACAATCGGGATTATTTTTGCAGCGTCGTTTTTTTCTACTGTTTCCGGCTTTGGCTTCGCTTTGGTGGCTATGCCTGTGCTTACACTGGTGATGTCGGTAAAAGCGGCGGTTATTTTTGTACTGCTGTTGAATTTGGTCCTGCGGGCGATTACTATGTACAGAGTGCGCGACGGCTTTGATAAAGAAACCGTTATTTTGACGACATTGGGAAGCGTTGTTGGCATGGTTCCCGGAAGCTGGGTGCTGAAGGTGTTGCCTGCGGCACGGTTGGAAGTGTTTTTGGGAGTAGTGCTTGTGGCTGCCACAGTTTTGCTTAGCCTGCAATGTACGTTGCCGATAAGAAATAAAACATGCGGACGTTTTGGTGCAGGAATATTGAGCGGTTTTTTCGGCGCATCTACAAGCGTCAGCGGACCGCCGCTGGTTTTATATTTTCTTAACGAAAAGCTGCCGAAGGATGTTATGCGGGCTAACATGATCTGGTTCTTTGGCTTAAGCGGCTTTTTGACGGTGTTGGTAAATTATTTTTATGGCAATGTCAGCGGTACTGTTGATTGGAGTTTGCTGCTGTATACTATACCGGTGATGCTGTTGGCTATCTGGTTGGGAGAAAAATTTTTCTATCGCCTGAATCAGCATCTGTTCCGTAAGCTGGCGTTGGCGGTGGTGCTTATAGGAGCGCTGATGCTGCTGTGGAGCGGGTGGCAGAATTTATAAGTAAGCTTAAAAATAATGCTGCCTTATAAATCAGCAGTAATATTTTGTCTTATTGCTTTGAAGATAGTGTTATTACTGTAACCTAGTTTACAATAATAGTGCGATAAGATAAAAAATAAATAAAATTTAGCTTTTTCCTTGACGTTTGCAGACTGATAGGAGTAAAATAACCTCAATCGCTGATTGCGGCGATAAATTTTGAAGCATAAGGAAATGCTGAAGTTGTTGCAGGTGAAAATGATGGAATCTAAAATGATGAACACTGCAATTGAATATGGTTTTTATTACGCGCCGGTATTTAACTATTATTTTAGCACCGGTTATTTTGCATGGGAAAAATCATATAGCAGTAATCATCGTATTGGAGACTATAAATAGTATTTGCGAGCGCAGTGCTTGCAATTAAGATTTAGCTTTTACAGCAGGCTCTTTTACGGGAGCCTGCTTTTTTTGTAGCATGGTAGCTTATAGCAATAGGGTAAATTAAATGACAAGGGTGTAAGAACGAAGGGGAGACAATTTATGGTAATAGTATTCAAGCCGGGAGCGCCGGAGGAAAATAAAGCGAAGATGCGCAGCAATTTGGAAAGCAAGGGCTTCCAAATTAACGAAATTAATGGTGTCAACATGACCATCTTCGGTATCATCGGCGATACGAGCACACTTGATATAAATATGCTGCGTATTGATGATGCGGTAGACAAGGTAATGCGTGTGCAGGAGCCGTTCAAGCGAGCCAACCGCATGTTCCATCCGCAGGATTCCGTGATTAATGTCGGCGGTGTTGAAATCGGCGGACGCAAGATTCAGGTTATCGCAGGTCCGTGCTCCGTAGAAACGCAGGAGCAGGTTACGGACATTGCCAAATCTATCAAGCTGGGCGGCGCCTCGATGCTTCGCGGCGGCGCCTTCAAGCCCCGCACCTCGCCGTATTCCTTCCAAGGTTTGAAGGATGTTGGCCTGGATTATTTAAAGGGTGCCAAAAAGGAAACAGGCCTGCCGATTGTAACAGAAATCATGTCACCGTATATGATTGAGCGCTTTGTAGAGGATGTAGATTTGATTCAGGTTGGCGCCCGCAACATGCAGAACTTTGAATTGCTGAAGGAATTAGGCAAAACCAATAAGCCGATTCTTTTGAAGCGTGGTTTGGCAGCAACGATTGAGGAATGGCTGATGGCAGCGGAATATATCATGAGCGAGGGCAACGAAAACGTTATCCTTTGCGAACGCGGTATCCGCACCTTTGAAACATATACGCGCAACACACTGGATGTAAGCGCAATTCCCGCTGTGAAAAAGCTCAGCCATCTGCCGGTAGTAGTTGACCCGAGTCATGCAGCAGGCCTGTGGTGGATGGTAGAGCCTTTGGCGAAGGCTGCTGTAGCAGTCGGTGCCGACGGACTTTTGATAGAAGTCCACAACAATCCGGAAGCAGCGCTTTGTGACGGCGCACAGTCCTTAAGACCTGAACGCTTCGCCAGACTGATGGGCGAGCTGAAGGGCATTGCCAGAATTGTCGGCAGAGATATGTAAGTTAAGGCATTATCCCTTAGCAATATCAAAAAGCGTAAGGGTTTGTAATAACTCCTGATCTGGGAGTAGTATTGTAGCATAGTAGATTAGATTAAAGGAGAGATTTTATCATGATTATCGTATTCAAACAAAATGCAACTGTTGAGGAAAAAACTAAGCTGAAAAACCAATTAGAAAGCAAGGGCTTCCAGATTCATGCCAGTGATGGCGTAAATGCCTCTCTGTTTGGTGTTGTTGGTGATACCAGCGCTTTGGATATCAACCTTTTGCGCGTTGTCGAGGGTGTAGAAAAGGTAATGCGTGTGCAGGAGCCTTTCAAACGTGCTAACCGCATGTTCCATCCCGAGGACAGCATTGTTGATGTTGCAGGCAGAAAGTTCGGTGGCAAAAAGCTGCAGGTTATTGCAGGTCCCTGTTCCGTAGAAACCCAGGAGCAGGTTACGGAAATTGCCGAGGACGTTAAGGCCGCAGGCGCTACGCTGATGCGTGGCGGTGCGTTCAAGCCTCGTACCTCTCCGTACTCCTTTCAGGGTTTAAAGGAAAAAGGCCTGGATTTCCTGAAAAATGCCAGGGCTGCCACCGGCCTGCCGATTGTTACGGAAATCATGTCACCTTACATGGTGGAACGCTTTGTTGAGGATGTTGACCTGATTCAGGTCGGTGCCCGCAATATGCAGAACTTCGATCTGCTGAAGGAATTAGGCAAAACCAATAAGCCGATTCTGTTGAAGCGTGGTCTGGCAGCAACGATTGAGGAATGGCTGATGGCAGCGGAATACATTATGAGCGAGGGCAACGAAAACGTCATTCTTTGCGAACGCGGTATCCGCACCTTTGAAACCTACACCCGCAATACGCTTGATGTAAGTGCTATTCCTGCAGTAAAAAGACTCAGCCATCTGCCGGTAGTAGTTGACCCGAGCCATGCAGCAGGCATGTGGTGGATGGTAGAGCCTTTGGCTAAAGCAGCAGTTGCAGTTGGCGCAGATGGTTTGATTATTGAAGTACATAACAATCCGGAAGCAGCATGGTGTGATGGCGCACAATCCTTGAAGCCGGACCGTTTTGCTAAGCTGATGGGCGACCTCAGAGGCATTGCGAACATTGTCGGCAGAGAGTTATAATAGTAGTATGGCAGATTAGGAGTGATTTTTTTGGAAGCTGATTTTGGTGGCGAAAATAGAAGTACAAGGTGGCAGGAGCTCAGCTTTGCTATCGTTGGCCTTGGGCTGATTGGCGGCTCTTATGCCAAAGCGCTGCGTAAGCTGGGCGTTAAGCAGATTATTGGTATAGAGCGTGATGCAGCAACATTGCAGGAAGCGAAGCAGCAGGGGTTGGTTGACATTGGCATGACTGAGCCTGATAACCGACTTAAGGAGGCCAATGTAATTATCTGCGCTATTTATCCTGATGCAATCGTGGGCTTTATAGCTGCAAATGTTGATTGCTTCAATGAAAAGGTTTTGCTGACTGACGTTGCAGGCATTAAAAACGATATGATCAGCAGAGGTCAGGCACTGTTAAAGGATGGCATGGAATTTATTTCCGGCCATCCGATGGCCGGACGTCAGGGCAGCGGCTTGGACATGAGTGATGCGCATATCTTTCAGAATGCGAATTACATCATCGTGCCGGAAAAGCATAACACACAGGCTGCTGTTAGCTGGCTGGAGCAATTTGCTTTGGCTCTTGGTTGCAAGCATACGGTGCAGGTAACACCGGCGCAGCATGATGCCACGATTGCCTATACCAGTAATTTGCCGCATGTTACTGCGGTAGCGCTTATGGACAGCGCTTCCTTTGATGATAAGACCAAGTACTTCGTTGCCGGCAGCTTCCGAGATGGCACTCGTGTAGCAGATATCAATCCTGAATTATGGTGCAATTTATTCCTTGCCAACAGGGAAAAGGTTGCGGATGAAATAGACAAATATATGGAGCAGCTGGCGCTGTGGCGCGACGCTCTGCGCAGTGATGACAGCGAAAAGCTGAAGGAGCTGATGCGCAAGGCGGGAGCACGGAGAAGGGAGCTTTTTTAATGAAGAAAATTCATGTTGCATTAGGCGCTCATGCCTATGATATTGAAATAGCCGCCGGACTGCTGCCGCAGGTCGGCTCTAAGGTTGCAGCTTTGCTGCCAAAGGCGCGCAAGGCTGCAATTATAAGCGATACAAATGTTGCACCGTTATATGCAGCAAAATTACAGGCTAGCCTCGAAGAGGCTGGCCTTGTTGTGCATAAGGTGGTAATTGAAGCCGGTGAGCAGAGCAAGAATATGCAGGTGCTCAGCGATGTACTGGAACAGCTTGCTGCAGCAGGGCTTACGCGCACTGACGTTGTGCTGACGCTTGGCGGTGGTGTTGTCGGTGATTTGGGAGGCTTTGCCGCTGCCAGCTTTATGCGTGGCATTGCCTTTGTGCAGATACCAACCTCACTGCTGGCTCAGATTGACAGCAGCGTTGGCGGTAAGGTAGCTGTAGATTTAAAGGCCGGCAAAAATCTTGCTGGTGCTTTTTATCAGCCGAAGGCTGTATTTATCGACACAGATTTACTGGCAACGCTTTCTACCCGCTTTTTGCACGATGGTCTGGCAGAAGCGATTAAATACGGCTGCATTAAGGATGCAGCGCTTTTTGAAAAAATTGCCGGCTATGCTGATGATGCTGCGCTTTTGGCAGATATTGACAGTGTTGTTGCCACCTGCTGTGCAATAAAAGCACGCATTGTAGAGCAGGATGAATTTGATACAGGCCTGCGGATGCTGCTGAACTTCGGACACACCTTGGGACATGCTGTAGAGCAGCACTTCGGCTACAGCTGCTTTACGCATGGCGAGGGCGTGGCAATCGGTATGTATCAGCTGACTAAGCGCACCGAAGAGCTGGGAATGACAGCCAAAGGCAGCGCCGAGCGTATTAAGAGCGTACTTGAAAAGTATAATTTGCCGTTGACTGCGGGCGTAGAAAAAGCGCAGCTGCTTGATACAATGGCAAGAGATAAGAAAAAGAACGGCAACAGCATTACCCTCATTATTTTGCAGCAGATAGGCGAGGGCGTACTGCAGAAAGTTGATTGGCAGGAAGTGCCAAAGTATTTGGGGTGAGGCTAAATGGAAAAGGTAAAAATTTATCCTGCAAAATTGGCAGGAACGGTGCAGGTGCCGTCATCTAAAAGCATGGGACACAGGGAAATTATCTGTGCAGGTCTTGCAGGAGGCACCAGTATTGTCGATAATATCAGCATGTCTAAGGATATTGAAGCAACGATGCGCGTTCTGCGTGCTATGAATGTGAGCGTGGACGAAATCCCCAGCATGATAGAGGGACGTAAGGCTTTGCAAATTACAGGCACAGGTCATCCGATTGCAGCGGCAGATAATGTTGACTGTGGTGAATCAGGTTCCACCTTACGCTTTTTTATTCCTTTGGGAGCAAATCTTGGCTGTCCGCTGACCTTTATCGGTCACGGCAAGCTGGTATCACGTCCTTTGCAGGCGTATTACGATATTCTTGATAAGCAGTTTGTGCAGTATTTTAATGATAACGGCAATCTGCCGTTGACGGTTAACGGTCACCTGATGCCGGGTAAATTTGAGCTGCCGGGCGATGTCAGCAGTCAGTTTGTCAGCGGTCTGCTTTTTGCTTTACCGTTATTAAAGGGCGATTCCGAAATTATTATTACTTCGCCGCTGGAATCTGCTTCTTATGTAGATATGACACTGAACTGCTTGGCGAAGTACGGTGTTAAAGTAGAAAATGTAGATGGTGCACATCGTCATTATCTTGTGCCCGGCAAGCAGCATTTCAAGGCGCAGGACAGCAAGGTTGAGGGCGACTGGTCGCAGGCAGCCTTTTGGACTGTCGGCGGTGCTTTGGGCGCAGGCATTACGGCAAGCGGTGTAGATTTTACTTCGCTGCAGGGTGATAAGGCTGTGGTAGAAATTATGCAGCGCATGGGTGCTGATATTGCTAAAAATGCCGGCAGCGTAACCGTGAACAGCAGTGCAACGCAGGCAACGGTAATAGACGCTTCAAATTGCCCCGATATTATTCCTGTGCTTACAGTGCTGGCAGCAGTCAGCGAAGGAACAACGAAGATTATCAACGCAGGACGCCTGCGTATTAAGGAATGCGACAGATTGGCAGCTATGACGAGTGAATTAAATAAAATGGGTGCGGCGATTACGGAAGAGCCGGAAGGCCTGACAATTAGCGGCAAGCCGGAAGGATTGCGCGGCGGTGTAGAGGCAGATGCCTGGAACGACCATCGTATTGCCATGAGTCTGGCTATTGCCGCACAATGCTGCGCAGAACCGATTATATTAACCGGTGCAGGCAGTGTAAGCAAGTCTTATCCTGACTTCTGGGAGGATTACAAGAGCGTAGGCGGGAAATTTGAGGTGTTGGCATGAGCGGAATTTTTGGCATGAATATAAAAATGGCGATATACGGCGAATCGCACGGCAAAGCCATCGGCGTAGTGTTGGATGGACTGCCGCCGGGACTGGCGCTTGATGAAGCGGCGATTGCTGCCGAAATGGCGCGTCGTGCTCCCGGACAGAATGCGCTGAGCACGGCACGCAAGGAGAGCGATACGGTAGAAATCCAAAGCGGCTTCTTCAATGGCTTTACAACAGGTACGCCGGTGTGCGCACGTATCGTCAACAGCGACCAGCATTCCAAGGATTACAGCATTCTGGCAGATAAGATGCGCCCCGGTCATGCAGATTACGCAGGGCATGTGCGTTATCAGGGCTTTAATGATTATCGCGGCGGCGGCCATTTTTCCGGTAGACTGACGGCACTACTGGTATTTGCCGGTGCTGTGGCCAAGCAGGCGTTGGCGCAGTACGGTATTGTTGTCGGTTCGCATATTCTGCAGATTAACGATATCAAAGAAGAACGCTTCAATCCTATGGGTGTAAGTGACAAAGTATTAGCAGAGCTGCATACGAAAAAGTTTGCAGTTATGAATGACGCTGTCGGCGCAAAAATGCAGGAGCGCATTTTGCAGGCCAAGAGTGAGCTTAACAGTGTGGGCGGCGTAATTGAAGCTATTGCACTGCATTTGCCTGCGGGCATCGGCGCACCGTATTTTGATTCCGTGGAGAGCATGCTGAGCCATGCGCTGTTTTCCGTGCCTGCTGTTAAAGGCGTAGAATTTGGCGACGGCTTTGGCTTTGCCGGGCTGACGGGTGCTGAAGCAAATGACGCTTTGCATTATGTTGATGGCAAGGTGCAGGCGCTGACGAACCACAACGGCGGTGTTACCGGCGGTATTACCAATGGTATGCCTTTGGTAGTGCGCGTGGCCATTAAGCCGACACCGTCGATTGCGCGCAAGCAGCAGACGGTGAGCCTTAAGGAGCAGGCTGATACAACGCTGGCTATTGTCGGCAGACATGATCCATGTATTGTACAGCGTGCCGTACCTGTTATCGAAGCGGTGGTTGCGTGGACGCTGTGGGATTTACTTTTAGAAGCGAAGAAATGGGAGAAATAAGATGCAGGAGCTTGATTTAGAAAAAATCCGCCAAGAAATAGACAAGGTTGACCAGCAGCTGGCAGACGTATTGGAAAGCCGTTTGCACCTGGTAATGCAGGTGGCTGCCTATAAAAAATCCAAGGGACTGCCTGTGAAGGACAAAAACCGTGAAGCTAAGGTTATTGAAAAGGTAGCGGGCTTTTTGGAGAACAAGGAATATTCCGTGGCTGTAAAAAATATTATGCGCGGTATTATCGATCAGGCCTGCCTGTTGGAAGAAACTGCGCTGTCGGAAGCAAACGACAAAACCTATGAGGTTGCTTGCTTCGGTCCTGCAGGCTCCTTTACGCATCAGGCGTTAGAGGAATATTTTCATGGACGCCGCTATAATCGTCATCACTTCCAGACCTTTGAAGAAGTAATTTCCAGTATCAGCGATGGCACTATGGATTACGCCGTGCTGCCGATTGAAAATTCTTCGACAGGCGGTATTACCGAGGTATATGATTTGCTGCGTCAGTATGACTGCAGTATTGTAGGCGAGCAGTGCGTAAAGATTGAACAAAATCTTTTAGGCTGTGAGGGTGCGTCACTTGGCACGATTAAAACAGTGTATTCGCATCCGCAGGGCTTGAAGCAGTGCGCTGATTTCTTCCATGACTATCCGGATATAGAGCAGGTTCCTTATTTCAGTACATCTAAGAGTGCGGAGGAGGTTGCCGAAAAGCAGGATGTAAGCTTGGGTGCTATTGCCGGTAAGCAGGCAGCAGAGCTATATAATTTGAAGGTTATTGCGCCGGCGATTAACAGCAACAGCAATAATTACACTCGCTTTGTTATTATCGCTAAAAAACCGGAAATCGTAGCGAACGCGAATAAGATTACCTTGATTGTTGCCGTGAAGCACGAAACAGGCTCACTGTATAAAATGCTTGCCAGCTTCTACCATATGGGCCTGAATATGTTGAATCTGGAATCGCGACCGATTGTCGGCAAAACTTGGGAATACTTTTTCTACATCGATGTTACCGGAAATTTGGCAGATCCGCTGGTTATTGATGTGATGGAAGAAATAAAATCGAAGAGCACCTATTGCAAGGTTCTTGGCAACTATCGTGCTTACGAGCGAAAGGAATAAACAGATGAAGCATTACGGACTTTTGGGCGGTAAGCTGGGACACAGCCTTTCACCGCAGATTCACGAGCTGTTTTTTAAATATACGGGTATCGAGGGCGATTATACGCTGCTGGAAACAACGCAGGAGGACTTGCCCAAGCGCATGGAGGAGCTGCGTGCCAATTATGCGGGCAGCAATGTTACCATTCCGCATAAATTGCACGTTATGCCTTTGTTGGACAGTATTACGCGTGAGGCTAAGGCTATCGGCGCTGTAAACACGATTAAATTTGATGAAAACGGTGCCGAAGGCTACAATACCGATTACTTCGGCTTTGGCAGAATGCTGGAATACAACAATATTGATGTGCGCGCTAAGCGTGTTGCTGTGCTGGGCACCGGCGGCGCTGCACGTGCAGTTGTCAAATATATGGTTGATAAGCGTGTCGGCAAGCTGTATCTTGTTACGCGAGATGTTGCGCATGTTGATAAGGATTTCCTTAAAATTGCGCCTAAGTGCAAGTTTATTGATTATGACGGCTTGGCAGCGCTGACCGGTGATGTGATTGTTAACTGCACGCCTGTGGGCATGTATCCTAAGGTTAACGCTGCACCTGTTACGCCTGAGGAAATCAGCAATTTTGATGCTGCCGTTGATTTGATTTATAATCCTAAGCAGACATTGTTCTTGAAGCAGGCTGCCGAGGCGAAGATGCAGACTGTCAATGGCCTGTTCATGCTTGTGGCACAGGCTGTGGCTGCGCAGGAAATCTGGCAGGGCGAAAAATATGACAGCGAGCTTATCGTCAAAATCATGCAGGATTTGGAGCAGACTATATGAAAAACATCGTGCTGATTGGTATGCCGGGCTGCGGCAAAAGCACCTTTGGCAAGCGCATGGCGAAACGCTTGCAGCTGCCGTTTTATGATGCCGATTCTGTCCTCGAAGAGCGTGAGCAACGCACGATAAAGGCTTTCTTCGCGGAAAGCGAGGAAGCGTTCCGCGAAGCGGAAACGCGTACGTTGGCGTATTTGGCGGAATGTGACGGAGCTGTTATCGCAACAGGCGGAGGTGCCGTAAAGCGTGCGGAAAACATGGAGCTGCTGAAGCGCGGCGGTGTTGTGATTTTTATCGACCGCAAACCGGAAAACATCATCGGATGTATTGCCGGTGATGCGCGTCCGTTGCTTGCTGCCGATAAGCAAAAGCTTTATACTTTATATAACGAGCGTATTGCGCTGTACCGCCGATATGCGGATTATACTATTGATAATAACGGCGATTTCGGCAGAGTTCTGCATGAGCTGCTGAATATTGCCGCTAAGCTGGAGGGATAAAGATGCGTAAAATTTTAGTTTTAAATGGTCCTAACATTAATATGCTGGGCATCCGTGAAAAAAATATCTATGGCCGTGATGATTATGACAGCCTGTGTGCTTACATACGTTCTGCGGCTGATCGCCTTGGCGTAGAGGTGGAGCTGCTGCAGAGCAATTATGAGGGCGATATAGTTACCGCTATTCAGAATGCTTACGGTCATTTTGACGGCATTGTTATTAATCCGGCGGCGTTTACGCATTATAGCGTAGCAATTCTGGACGCATTGAAGGCAGTAAATATTCCTGCGATTGAGGTGCATATCAGCAACATCCATCAGCGTGAGGAGTTCCGCCATCATTCTGTAACGGTGGCAGGCTGCGTCGGCCAAATCTGCGGCCTGGGATTTGCGGGCTACGCCTTGGCAATGGAAGCTCTGAGTGTGTATGAAGCAAAATAGCATATAATAATTTTGATAAACAGTCTTCGTGGCTTTGCTTTCGGAGGCTGTTTTGTTATAATGATAATAGAGTAATATTTGCTGACAGAAGCAGTTTGGGCTGTTAAATTTTCATAATAGTAAGACAATGTAAAAATCATTCTTGGAGGTGACATTATGAGTAAACGTGTAGTAATCGTCGGCGGGGTGGCCGCCGGTATGAAAACGGCGGCGCGCTTGCGCAGGCTGGATGCCGAAGCAGAGATTATCGTGCTGGAACGCGGACCGCAGCTGAGCTATGGCGCATGCGGCTTCCCGTATTTTATCAGCGGTGAGGTCAAGAGCATGGACAGCTTTGACCATACACCGCAGGGAGCCTTGCGCGACAGTAATTATTTTGCGGCCGTGAAGGGCATTGACGCCCGCTGCGGCTGTAATGTGCAAAAAATAGACAGAGTGCAAAAATGCGTGCATTATATGGAAAAGGGAGAGTTTAAACAGCTGTCTTATGACGTGCTGGTGTTGGCAACTGGCAGTACGCCTGTGAAGCTTCCCTTGCCTAATGCTGATGCCGCAGGTATTCACAGCTTCTGGTTCCCGTGGGATGTTGAAGCGGTAGATAAGGAAATTGCCGAAGGCAACGTTAAGGATGTAGTTATCATCGGCGCAGGCTTTATCGGTCTGGAGCTGGCAGAAGCTTTTGTGCGCCGCGGTTTGCATACCAGCGTTCTGGAACAGCAGGACAGACTGCTGCCGCAGCTGCTTGATGAGGATATGGCAGCACTGCTGTTGCGTGATACGAAAAATCCGCTGCTCGACATTTATCTGGAGGAAAGAGCAGGTGCCTTTATCGTAGAAAACGGTAAAGTTAGCGGAGTGCAGACAGATAAACGCGTAATCCCGGCACAGCTGGTTATCGTTGCCGTCGGCGTGCGTCCGAACGTGGAGCTGGCGCGTGAAGCCGGCCTTGTTATAGGTCCCAGCGGCTGTATTGCCGTCAACGAATATCTGCAGACGAGCGACAGCGCTATTTATGCCGGCGGTGACTGTGCGGAAAATACTCATCGTGTCAGCGGAGCCAAGGTGTTTGTGCCTATGGGTTCTACCGCCAACAAGCATGGCCGTGTAATTGCGGATAATATCTGCGGAGCGCGGAAGCAATATCCCGGTGTCCTGGGGACTGCCGCCTGTCGCTTCTTTGCGCAGGAAGCCGGGGCAACCGGTTTGAACGAGCGGACTGCACGGCAGGCCGGTATTGATTTTGCAAGCGTAGTTGTACCAGGCTCTGACCGTTTGGGTTATATGCCGGGAGTAGGACGTATTGTGCTGAAGCTGTTGGCGGAAAAGAGCAGCGGACGCGTATTGGGTGCGCAGGCTGTCGGAGCGAGCGTAGCTAAGCGTATTGATACATTGGCGGCGGCAATTTCTTTAGGTGCAACGCTGGAGGATTTGTCCGGATTTGATCTGGCTTATGCGCCGCCGTTTAATACGCCGATTGAGAATATTGCAACGGCAGCTAATGTCCTGCAAAATAAACTTGACGGACAGCTGCGCAGCATTAATCCTATAGACTTTGAAAAGAAGCGTACGCAGGAGGATTATTTATTCGTTGATGTACGTACGCCGACAGAGGTGGCAGCTAAGCGTATTGCCGACATTCCGTCGAGAGTAAATCTGCCGCTTGATACCTTGCGGACAGCGGATATCAGCAAGATGGATAAAGAGCAGAAAATAGTTACAGCCTGCCAGATTGATTTGCGTGGCTACGAAGCGGAGGTTATCCTGCGCGCCCGTGGCTTCCGTGATGTTTACAGCCTGGAGGGAGGCATGAGCGGTTGGCCGTATGCAACAGAAAGCGATAACGATAAAAAGTAAGCATATTAATATTGTTATGCAAGGAGGAGAAAAGCATGAGTGAATTTAGCGAAAAAATGGGCATGGCAGCAGGCAACAATTTTAAGAGCGGTTATAACTGCTGCGAAGCGATTGTGGAAACCTTCCGCAAGGAGGCGGGCGTGAATATTGATGATAACGCTTTCCGTCTGTGCTCCGGTTTTGGCGGCGGTATTGGTCATGCGCGCGATTTGTGCGGAGCGATGGCAGGCTGCGTGATGGTCATCAGTACGCTGGCCGGCCGTAATCAGCCGAGCGAGAAGCCGTTGGCAGAAATTTATCCGTTAACGCTGGAATTCCATGAGCGCTTTGCCAAGGAATTCGGCTCCTGCGCCTGCGGTGATTTGATGCCCTACGAGTTTAATACGCGTGAGCATTTGAAAAACTGTCTGAAGCTGGTGAATAAGGTGGCGCAGCTGCTGGCTGTGTATCTGGAAGAAAAGGAACTGCTGAAGTAATATTGATAAGCTAAAAGGGACTGTAGCGTAAGTAAAGCTTACTTGCGGTGACAGTCCCTTAGTTTTTCTTTCTATGTGTGAGAATACGTAAATATGCCAAAAGCAATAATAAAAAAATTGCGTAGCAGATTTGACGGCAAAAATAATTGGCTATCAAAATAAATTAATTGAAGTTTTTGCCGTCAACATGCTATACTATTCTTAGATATAACGTAACGGAGGTGAGCTGATGAAGTATCTTTCAGTAGCTGAAACAGCGGAAAAGTGGCAGATATCCGAGCGCAGCGTGCGTAATTATTGCGCACAGGGACGTGTGCAGGGAGCAGAGCTGCATGGCAGAGTATGGAGTATTCCGGAAACGGCAGTAAAACCGGAGCGTGTTAATAAGATTAAGCAGAGCGAGCGTAGCTTGTTAAATGTTCTGCAGGAAGAAAAAGCAAGCAGATATGCAGGCGGTATCTATCATAAAACGCAAATTGAGTTGACCTATAACTCTAATCATATGGAAGGCAGCAGACTGACACATGAGCAGACGCGTTATATTTTTGAAACAAATACGATTGGTGTGGAAAATGAAGTTTTGAACGTGGATGATGTTATTGAAACTGCTAATCACTTTCGCTGTATTGATTTGCTTATAGATAAGGCAAAGACTGCTTTATCTGAAAAGCTGATAAAGGAATTGCACTTTATTTTGAAAACCGGCACGAGTGATGCGCGTAAGGATTGGTTTGCTGTCGGTGATTATAAAAAGCTTCCGAACGAGGTTGGCGGCAGAGATACAGCTTTGCCGGAAGAGGTTAGCGAGCAGATGCGAGCACTTTTGGCAAAATATAATGCGAAAAAGAGTAAGACGGTTAAAGATATTTTGGATTTTCATGTGTGTTTTGAAAGGATTCATCCGTTTCAGGATGGCAACGGACGCGTTGGCAGGCTGATTATGTTTAAAGAGTGCCTGAAATATAATATTGTTCCGTTTATTATAGAGGATAATCTGAAATTGTTTTACTATCGCGGTTTGCAGGAGTGGGGCAAAGAAAACGGTTATCTGACGGATACCGGCCTTGCTGCACAGGATAGATATAAGGAATATCTCGATTATTTTAGGATTGAGTATTAAAGCATCTTATATAGAGAAAATAATGATAAGAATTATGTGAAAGCGAGGCGATGAGTATGTTAATGAATACGGCTGAGTATCTTTCCATTATTGAAAATATTAAGAGTGAAATTACTGCGGCAAAATATCGTGCGGCAATTCATGTGAATGCAGATATGCTGCTTCTCTATTATGATATTGGTTGCGTAATCAATGAACATAAATCATGGGGAAACAAGTTTATTGATAACCTTGCAGCAGATATTCGGATTGCTTTTCCAGAAAGCAAAGGATATTCTGTTCGTAATTTGAAGTATATGGCAAAATTCGCAGAGATTTATCCAGACCGAGAATTTGTGCAACAGGTTGTTGCACAAATTCCATGGGGTCACAATATAGTTCTTCTGGATAAGGTCGCTGATATGGATGAACGTAAATGGTATATCAAAAAGTCAGCGGAAAACGGCTGGTCTCGAAATGTTCTTGTCCATCAGATTGAAAGCAACTTGTATCAGAGACAGGTGCTGGCAGATAAAGTTACAAATTTTGATCACCGCTTACCGTTTCCGCAAAGTGAACTTGCAGCGCAGACAATGAAAGATCCATATGTATTTGATTTTATTCCTTTCCGGGAGGATATGCTCGAACGGGATATTGAGCAGGCACTTGTTAGGGATGTCACAAAGCTCCTTCTGGAGCTTGGAACAGGGTTTGCTTTTCTAGGAAACCAGTATCACCTGAACGTAGGCGGCGATGATTTTTACATTGATTTGTTGTTCTATAACCTGAATCTTCGCTGTTATGTAGTTATCGAATTGAAAACCGGTGATTTCAAGCCGGAATATGCTGGTCAGTTAAACTTTTATCTGTCAGCCGTGGACGGCATTTTGAAAAAAGAGCAGGATAATCCGTCCATTGGTTTGCTTCTGTGCAAAAGCAAAAACAATGTGGTTGCAGAATATTCACTCAAGGATATTTCAAAGCCGATTGGTGTAAGCGAATACAAAATAACCAGTAGCCTGCCGGATGATCTGGAAAAGCAACTGCCATCTGTTGAAGATATTCAGAAACGGATTAAATAAGGCTCTAATTAATTCTTAAGTTTTAGAAAGGACACACCAATGCATAAAATTCTTTTTATCTGCCATGGCAACATTTGCCGTTCGCCTATGGCAGAGTTTTTATTGAAGGACATTGTAAAAAAACGCGGCATTGCCGCTGATTTTGAAATTGCTTCGGCAGCGACGAGCAGGGAAGAAATCGGAAATCCTGTACATTATGGTACGCGTAACAAGCTGGCGCAGCTTGGCATCAGCGTCGCAGGCAAGCATGCAGTACAGGTAACGAAGCGTGACTACGAATATTACGATTTGCTGCTGGTGATGGACAGCAATAATATCCGTAATTTGCGTAGAGTCATTGGTGAAGATACGCAGGACAAGGTACATCTGCTTTTGGATTATACCGAGCGTAAGGGTGCAAGCATTGCCGATCCGTGGTATACCGGTGACTTTGAAGTGACCCATGACGATATCATGGAAGGTCTGGATGGCTTACTGAAGTATCTGAAATATTAAAACAAACAAATTTCCGCGCAAACCGTTAATAAGTTAACACAATTTGCCATAAAAATAAATAGAATTAATCAAAAACGGTATTTTGCTTGTTTGTTTTAGATTGTGGTGCTACAATAAGTGTTACGGTAAAATAATATAGTTTCCAATGAAGAGAGGTTTTTAAACATGAAATTCGCAACACGTATGGAGCGTATGCAAGCTTCTGAAATCCGCGAGCTGTTAAAATTAACTGCTCAGCCTGATATTATTTCCTTTGCCGGCGGTCTGCCTGCACCGGAGCTGTTCCCTGTAGAAGAAATTGCCAAGGTTTCTCATGACCTGGTACTGAAGGAAGGTCGTCAACTGCTGCAATATGCAACTACCGAAGGCCGTCCGTCCCTGCGTGCAAAAATTGCTAAACGCATGGCTGATAAATACCACACCAATGTTGATCCCGATGACATTCTGATTACCACCGGTTCTCAACAATGCCTGGACTTCGCAGGCAAGCTGTTCCTGGATCCCGGCGACGTTGTTCTGTGCGAAAGCCCGTCCTACCTCGGCGCTTTGAACGCATTCAATGCTTACCAACCGAAATTTGTTGAGGTTCCGACCGATAACGGCGGCCTGATTCCGGAAGAATTGGACAAAATTCTGGAAACCACTCCGAACTGCAAATTTATCTATGTAATTCCTGACTTCCAAAACCCGACCGGTCGTACCTGGTCCATGGAACGTCGTCAAAAATTCATGGAAGTTGTTAACAAACACAACCTGCCTGTACTCGAAGATAATCCGTACGGCGAACTGCGCTATGAAGGCACTATCCTGCCGTCTCTGAAATCTATGGATACCAAAGGCCTGGTTATGTTCCTGGGCACCTTCTCCAAAATCTTCTGCCCGGGCCTGCGTCTTGGCTGGATCGCTGCAGAGCACAGCCTGCTGAGCGAGTTTGTAAAAATCAAACAAAGTGCTGACCTACATACTTCTAACTTTGACCAAGGCGTTGCAGATGCTTACATGGAACAATATGATCTTGACGAGCATGTTAAAGAAATCGTTGCTCTGTACAAACATCGTCGTGATTTGATTCTTGAATCCATGGAGAAATACTTCCCGGCTGGCACCGAATGGACTCATCCGGAAGGTGGTCTGTTCCTGTGGCTGACCTTCCCTGAAGGCGTAAGCGCACGCAAAGTATTCAACAAATGCATCGAGATGAAGGTTGCCGGCGTTATCGGTGATGCTTTCTATCCGAACCAGAAGACTGACCGTAGCATGCGTATCAACTACTCCAACATGCCGGATGACCGCATTGTTGAAGGTATCCAACGCATGGCTAAAGCAATCAAAGAGTGCATGTAATTCTTTGACGGCTTAAGCTGTCTTGTAAATTTTACAGCTGATAAAAATTTAACCCCTGCAGAAAAATTTCTGCAGGGGTATTTTGTATATATGCTGTTTTATGCTTTAGCAGCCTTTAAGGTTCTTTCGAACAGAATGTATAAAACTCCGGCAGCCTCGTCACTGAATTTAAAGATACTGTCGGTACCATCGGTGTGATGGAAGGTTACAATGTTGATGCCGTCAAAATCAGCACCGCTGAGAACGTTGAGCGGGATGTGGAAGGCGTTTTTCTTACCAATGTAAACTAAACGTTGGTTAGTAAGGAAGAACATGCCAAGCTCTTCAATAATAGTCATTTCCTCGGTGAATTTGGGATGCTCGATTTTTTCGCCCTTGAAGGCAACGGTTTCATCAATGCGGAATTTGCGTGTCAGCTCATAGTAATTGTCCTCGCGTTCTATCATTTTGTTTTGGCAAAGGCCGCAGTTGGTATAGGCGTGGCAGATTTCGCCCGGGTTGAGCGGGAAGGCATCCTGCTTGATATCGCCTAAAGGCATATGCTCTGCATTCCACAGGCTGCGGTATTTTTCCAGAGCGCTGATAATATTATTCTTTAATTCATATGGGATATCCAGAGTTGCGCAGTCGGCACGAATGGCAGCTTCTTCTTCCGGAGTATAACGCTGTGCGCTGCTGATTTCGTCAAACTTCTGATTGAAGTGAGCTTGAAAAACCTGCTTACGCATGGAAAGACTGTCTTCGTAGTCATAGCCGAATAACTCATTCAATTGTTTGATATCCAGCTTTTCGGTGCCTGCAAGCAAATCACGGCAACGGACAAAATAAGCAGATGTTTTTGCTGCCTTATCAGCCTGCTTTGCCAGATGCGGCGGCAGTTCCAAAATTTCAGCTAAGTGTGCAAGCTGCGCCCAAAGGCTGTCTTCTTTATTTTGTACTTCAGTGAAGATAACATCTGCCAGCTTGCGGTAAATGCCACTGCGTTGGTTGAAATTATCATCGTTGAATTTTACGCCCCATTTTTTCAGAGCGTGATGTACATCATCGGCACTTACTGCTAAAGCATCGGGAGCTGCAGCCAACAGATTGTTGAGCTCCTTCCAGCCGTTTTCGGTAGGCTTGCTGCCGAATATTTTTGATAAAAAGCCGCATTCTTCTAATTCTTGCATGCTATAAGGTTTCAAATTCTGCACTCTCCTTTACAGGCTTAAAGTCTGCATTTTGATTTTTACGCTGATAAAGTTGCCAGCGGTTTATTTTATCGCTAACAATACGAATTTAATCTAAACAATATTATACGCTAAAAGTGTATCTATTGTCTAGAAAGAAAAAGATTCGGCATTTATCTGCTGTGACTATCTGCCTGCATTGTGTTATAATAGCAATTAGAGAGATGAGAGGGAGATAAAATGTCAATACAAGCTTTTACTTCTGACAACAAAAGCAGCTGGAAGGCAAATTTGCCTGTATTGTGGCTGGGGGTATTTTTATGCTGCGCCAGCTATACTATGTGCATACCGTTTTTGCCTGTTTATCTGCTGCGTGAGCTGCATGTTGCTCAGCCTGATGTTAACTTCTGGGCAGGTATTACCTTTGCCGTAACCTTTATGGGTTCTGCCGTAATGGCACCATATTGGGGTGCTTTGGCTGACCATGTCGGGCAGAGAAAGATGGCGATTCGTGCCGGCTATGGCCTGGCGCTGACCTATTTTCTTACAGGCGTCTGTCAGGATGTCTATCAGCTTCTTCTGGTGCGTATTGTGTGCGGTGTTGTTGCCGGCTTTGTGCCTGCCTGCATGTCGATGGCATCTTCATCCTTACCGGAGGAGCGTATGGGCTGGGGTATGGGACTGATGCAGACTGCGGTAGCCAGCGGCACAATCATGGGACCGTTGATGGGCGGTTATCTGAGCAGCTGGTTTGGCATGCGTGCTTCGTTTTATGTAGGCAGTCTGGCCTTGTTTATTGCTACGAGTGCGGTTGTATTTATTGTCAAGGATATGTCCGTACTGAATAAGGGCGCGCGCGAAGCAAGTAATCTGCTGGCTGATTTAAAGAATGCTTTGCATAACAAGGGCCTGTTGTATATTATGGCTATGTTCTTTGTGGTGCAGACCTGCATAATGCTGATTCAGCCGCTGATTACATTGTACGTAGGCGAGCTGATGCATGATATGGGTGATGCTGCTATCAAGATGTCCGGTGTAGTTTTCTCGCTGTCCGGCATCACTGGCATTTTGGCGGCGCCGTTTTGGGGAAAACGCGGCCAACGCTTCGGTTATGTGCGCGTTTTCTGTATTGTAACCTTTATTGCCGGTTTTATTAACCTTTTCCAGGTGTTCATCAATACTGTGTGGCAGTTTGCAGCTATTCAGTTTGTTTACGGCCTGTTCCTGGCAGGTGCTGTGCCTAATATCAATGCTAACCTGACGCGTGTTACTGCTGCTAATATGCGCGGTAAGGCCTTTGGCCTGGTTACGAGCGCGCAGCAGTTTGGCGGTGTTGTAGGACCTCTTGTTGGCGGTGCCTTGGGCAGCTTTATGAGCTCGCGTTATGTGCTTGTGTTTGCTGGTTGCGTGCTTATGGCCTTAGCCTTGTATTCGTACTTTACGCGTGTGCGCGGAGTGGAGCAGGAAGCTGCAAGCTAAAAGTTTATACATATAAAATAAAAGACCGTTGCTGCAGGAAAATGCGGCAACGGTTTTGTTTTGGAAAAAACATTATGGAGTGCTTTTTAATCTTTGGGTTTAGCAGTCAGCCATTGGTGTTTTTGCTCACTTTGCGGGAAAAGCTGATGGTCAAACCACATATAGAAGAAGCGTTCTGCCGGCACAATGCTGTAGCCGTCCTGCAGATGGTCGGTAGTATCATAGGGGTCTGCCATAATAAGCACATCGTCACTTTGGTGTGCGGTGCCCATGCTGTCATAACCGATAATGACACGCCAATGCCCGCCCCAATCGACGTTTTCTACAATAATAGGTGTGTTGTTTTTCAGATTGCTCTCGACAAATTTAAGGAAATCCTTATAGTTGTCGGGAGTTTTATCTTTGATGGAGGAATGGAACTCCCAACCGATTTTTTCAAAGTAGTTTACCACGCCCTTGGTGTTGGTGCCGACGGTTTTGCTGCTGCCCATGATTTTGGCAACGGCCAGCTCATCATCAAGCGTTTTGCCTTTGTAATATTTTACTACCATATTGGCAGCGGCCGGACCACAGGTATAATGAGTGATTTGCTGCGTAGTGGCAAATTTCGACAAAATAGTAAGATGCTCGTCAGATTGCATATTATAAAAATCAGGATGTTTAAAATAGGGTGAATCCTTGATATCGTGCTTGCCTACGAATTGTGCGGCACCGCCTACAGGTGTGCTTCCGGGAGTGCCGATGGGCATAGGGGATTGCTGCAAAAGATAATTAAGGCCACCTAAAATGACTAGCAGGCAAACAATGGCCAGTAAAATGCGTTTTGTTTTCATACGTTGTCTCCTGAACTGATTGTAGCTTTGCGCTTAAGATGCTTATGGACTGCTGTGAGCAAAGCTTCTTTTTCGTTGGGAAGATTGCCGGATTGTACGCGTTCCAACAGATAGAATAAAATACTTTTGATTTCGGACTGGTGAACAAGCTCCAACAGCTCGCGTCCGCCGATAGCAAGGTCCTTACTGCATACAGGCATGCGTGTGCGTACCAGCTCCACAACCTGACGGCCTAAAAGGCGACCTTCGGCCATCAGCTGCTCGTTTTCGCGGGCGTGGGTAGCGCCCATATCCGCAAGAAAAACCTCGACTAGCAGACTGTATGCTTGTGTCAGCTCTGCCTGCGTGCGGAAGCCGGAGCTGGCAGCTTCGCTGCGCACCCAGCGCAGCAGGGTGCGCTCACCGGTGAGCAGCATAGGCGCGAAGCGCATATGCTGCGCTACCAGCCAGGTAACCAAATGTACGAAGCTGTTGTTGTAGCCAAGGCGCGTTAAAATAGCTTGAGCCATGATTGCGCTTTTAGCTTCATGCCCCGGGTCGGAAGGCTGCCCTTCTTTGTTTAGCTTGCGGATTTTAGGCAAGCCCTTGCCTAAATCGTGCAGCACTAATGCCCAACGGATGGCTAAATCGTGCGGGCTGTTGTCAATCGCCAGCAGAGTGTGCTCCCAGGTGTCATATAAATGGAAGCGCGGATTTTGGTGCAGTCCTAAAAGGTGCAGCGCTTCCGGAAGAATGGGAATGACAGTATCGTTGCCGTTTTCGCGGGCATGACAGTTTGCACCTAAAAGGCCTGTTGCCATCATCAGCATCAGGCCTTTGCCTGCATATTCAGATGTAATGAGCTTTTCAAGCTCCTTGCGCACACGCTCCAGTGAAAGTCCGGCGCAGCGCTCAACCGGAAAGCTGTAGCTATGCGGCAGAAAGTAAGGTGTGTTTGGCGCTCCGCAGGCAGGCAGTGCTTCACAGCCTGTCTGCTCATAGGTAAAGCCGAGCTGTGCCACAAAGCGGCAGGCACGCAGCATACGCAGCGCATCCTCATGAAAGCGTTGCTTAGCATCACCTACAGTGCGTAAAATTTTCTGCTGCAAATCCTGCTGACCGCCAAAGTAGTCATACAATGTGCCGTCCAGTGATAGTGCCATAGCGTTGACAGTAAAATCACGGCGGCTCAAATCCTCGCACAGACTGCTGCAAAACCAGGTTGCGGCAGGGCGATGCATGTCGTCATCGTTATAGCGTTCGCTGCGGAAGGTTGTTACTTCGGTAGCAACGCCGTCGATAACAATGACTACACAGCCGAAATTATGACCTAATTGGTCAACAGTTTTCCAATCATGTTGCTTGCAAACTGCCAAAACCTGCTCAGGCAGAGCATTGGTGGTGATATCGTAATCATCCGGTGATTTACCCAAAAGCAGGTCGCGCACGGCACCGCCGACAAGATAGGCTTCATAGCCGGCAGCGTTCAAAGCAGACAGTATTTTTTTTGTATAACTGGGAAAAAATAAATCAGGCATTTTACAAATCTCCTGCCGGCTTAGTATTCTATACCGTCATCCTTGAGCTGGTATTCTACATTAATACCGAAATACTCCCAAAGAATTTCCTTAAGCTCAGCACCTGTGTTAATTTTATAGCGGTACTTAACGCGACCGCCGAGGTAAAATTTTAAATAGTTGCCGCGGATGGTAATATTGCAGTCCTCGCGGAAAATAGAAAGCTTTTTGCTTTTGATAAACGGTGAGTCGGGATGTGCGTCGCACCAGAAGCTGGCGGTAATAAAGTCTTTGTCTATCTGCGGCTCTTCGGTAAAGCCAAAGAGGCGCTTCCAGATTTTGCCGCGTTCCTTCTGCCAAAGCAGCCAGCCCCAAAATTCACTGCGGGTAAATTTGTATTGGCTGATGCTGTCGCTTTGAATCAGGCCTTCAGTAATTTCCAGCGGCACACGCGGGCTTTCGCTGTTCACACCGACATCGGTAAGATAACGCTTCTCACCTAAAGCTACACACATTACGCGGTGGCGGCGCAGCTGATAGGTTTCCATTTTATCGATAAAGCGGGCGGAATAGCTGGTCACATCAAAGCCCAGGGACTCCAAAAGCCAGTTGTAAAGTCCGTTCAGCTCAAAGCAGATGCCGCCGCGGTTGTGCATGATAACCTTATTGAACATATCCTGTCTTTTGAGCGAGGTAATTTTGCCGTTAAGACAGTCAAAATTTTCATAGGGGATATATTTGAGGTGCGCGTCCTGCAATTTAGTCAGGGTTGCTAAATTAACAGCCGGCTCGAAATCGTTGAGCTGCAGCTTGCGCAGGTATTGTTGTATTTGCAGCTTCTTCATCGGCCGTCCGTTGATATCTGCATAATTTGGCAAGGCAATCATCTCCATAATGTATTTTTCACAGCGTTGTTATAGCTATGAAATTTGTCTAATCTTCTCTCAATTATTTATTGTAACATTTATTTTGCAGGAAATAAACTATTTTGCTTTAAAGAGTGGGAATAGCATAGTCTATATCTGCACAGAGGCGACAATAAAAAGACTATTCCTATATGGAATAATTTTAATGCCAAACAAGAATAAGATAAACAAAACTACCGTTTTACAAAGTAATTCCTAAGTGTTATTATATAAATGGCGATTCTGTTATATTTAATATTCCCGTTGTTACACTCTCAAATACACTCTCAAATAAATTTTTTGGAGGTTTCCGATGGCTCTGTTATCCTTGGGTTTTTTACTGCTGGCGATAATGCTTGGTTTTATCCGTAAAATGAATACGGGTCTTTTGTGCATAGCTTTTGCCTTGCTTTTGGGACGTATGGCAGGCATCAGTGATGCGGAAATTATTAAAGGCTTCAATGCTTCTTTGTTTCTGATGCTTTTGGGTGTAACTTATTTGTTCAGTTTGGCACAGATTAACGGCAGTCTGGATTTACTGGCACAAAAAGTTATTTCCTTGGCAGGTAAGCGCGTTTACCTGATTCCGATCATCATTTATGTATTCTCAATTATACTTGCTGCGCTTGGTCCAGGCTCCGTGCCTACTATGGCGATAATGATGGTTTTTTCTATGTCCTTGGCAGCAGAAATGAAAATCAGTCCTGTGCTGCTTTCAACCTTAACTGTTTTGGGTTCTTGCGCCGGTGGTTTATCACCGCTTGCTGCTACCGGCATTATCGGTGCGAATCTGTGCGCAGAGTTTGGCCTGACAGGTATTGAAAATGATTTTCTTATGAATGGCATTCTTTCCTTTACTATTTATGCCGTTATTATCTATATTTTGTTGGGAGGCTATAAGCTGCGTTCTGCTGCTGTGGAGCAGAAAAAAGAAGTTCCCTGCTTTAACAAAAGGCAGCTGACGACTATTGCCGGTATTGTAGTGATGGTGCTTATGGTTATGCTTTTGCGTATTAATGTCGGACTGGTCAGCTTTGCAGTTGCTGCGGTATTGTCCTTTTTACGTGTTTCCGATGAGAGCAAAGCTATCAGGCATATTCCTTGGAATACGCTGCTGCTGATTACCGGTGTCGGTGTTTTGATGCAGCTGATTATAGATCTCGGCGGTATTGAGGTGCTTTCCAATGTGCTTGTTTCGCTGATGAGCGCTAAAAGTGCTGCCGCTGTTATGGGACTTACCTCCGGTATTATGAGCTGGTTCAGCTCAAGCAGCGGTGTTGTTATGCCTACGCTGCTGCCGACTGTGCCGCATGTTGCCCAGCAGCTTGGCGGGGTGAACGAGTTCGAATTGGCTTCCTCTATTACAACGATTTCACATGTCGCTGCCATCAGTCCGCTTTCTACAGGCGGTGCGTTGGCGTTGGCAGCATATGCTTCGGCCGCTAATGCTAATCAGAAGCAGCAGCAGAATCTGTTTATGAAAATGTTCGGCGTTTCTGCGCTGGGCGTTTCCGTGTTGTGTGTTTTCTCTTATTTCGGCATGTTCCATTGGCTGCTGTGAGATAGAAGCTTAATAAATTATTTTGGTCTTCGTGCATATTCGTATGTGTGCGAAGACTTTTTTGTTGCAGTAAGCATAAAAAATGCACGTTAATTACAGTAATACCAAAAAGCCGCCGGATTGGAGAAAAATCTCCTGAGCCGGCGGCTTTTTGTGTGCCTTACGGCACCATAATAAATTCTACGATAAACACAACGGCGCAGCAGCAGCAAGCCACATGAAAAAGGCTCATGCCGCGCCAGGCGGTGGCAACGCCGACGCCGAGGGCAAGAGCACCTGCAGCAGGTGTCTGAGTTTCCTGCAGGATAGCAGGAAAGGTCATTACTGCGAGCGTCGTGTAGGGGACATAATATAAAAAGGAACGGATGAAGGGATTTTTGATTTCCTTACGGATGAGTGTTAGCGGAAGTACGCGGATAGCGTAGGTAACAAGTGCCATGACTGCAATATAAATGTAAATATTGTGTTCCATATGCTAGTCCTCCTTTTCCTGGGATTGTACCGGCCTAAGCCAGGCTGCAGCCGCTGCGATGACTACAGTGAGGATAATGGTACGTGTACCGCCGGTAAGCTGTGCCAACGGCTGCAGATATGCTGCTGCGAAGCTGGCGACGAAGCTTGTGATTACAACAGTGAAAATGATACGGCTTTCGCGTGCCGGCGGAATGATAATAGCAAGGAACATGCCAAACAGCGCAACGCTCAGTGCACTTACAATGCGTTCTGGCAGCGCTGCACCGGCGATAATGCCGCAGGCTGTGCCAATCGACCAGCCAGGAATGGCTACTGCCATGCCGCCATAGTAATAGTATGGATTCAAAACACCGGGACGGGAGATAGCAATCCCGAAAAGCTCATCCGTTACAGCGAAGGCCATAGCCAGACGATGTATAAAGCTTTGCGCTGTACTGAGCCTTTGGCTCAGCGCGCAGCTCATCAGCATGTAGCGTGCATTGGCGATGAGGGTGACCAGTGCTATTTCGGTATAGCTGGCATTTTGACCTATGAGGGTAATGGCGGCAAATTCACCGGCTGAAGTGTTGTTGAGCAGGCTTGTTAAAAAGCCCTGGAATACAGAAAGCCCGGATGTGCGGCAAATAATTCCCAGAGAAAAGGCTACGGCAAAATACCCCAATCCTATGGGGATACCATCGTGCAAGCCTTGGCGGAAGGCCGCAGTATTGCTTGAAATATTAGTATACACAGAATTTGTGTTTTTAACTAAAGTTTGCATCATAATACACCACAACAATCGTAAAAAAATCCAAAAAACAAAAAAATCAAAATATAATAATGCCAAGTGTTGGAAATTATACCCGTAAGCCCCAAATGGAAGGCTTACGGGTATAAATGCTTTGGTAAACGCTGAGGGGATGGCGCTTGCCGATATTTTTATTTGAGCAGCTCCTGAGCAACAAGATGTCCCATTTCAGAGGTAGAAACCTTCTTCAGGCCTTCTGCATAAAGGTCCGGAGTGCGGTAACCTTGCTCCATAACTGCGTCAACAGCTGCTTCCATTGCGTCTGCTGCTTCATTTTGGTTCAGGGAGTAACGCAACATCATAGCAACACTGAGGATGGTTGCCAGCGGGTTAGCAATGCCCTGACCGGCAATGTCCGGTGCGCTGCCGTGGATAGGCTCGTACATGCCAGTGCCGTCGCCGAGGCTGGCGCTCGGAAGCAGGCCGATGCTGCCTGCAATCGTGCTTGCTTCATCACTGAGAATATCGCCAAAGATATTGTTGGTCAAAATAACGTCAAACTGCTTCGGATTCAGCACTAACTGCATAGCGCAGTTGTCAACATAGAAGTTGTTCAGCTCGACTTCAGGATAATCCTTTGCCTGCATTTCGGCAACAATTTTACGCCACATGCGGCTGGAGCCCAATACATTGGCTTTATCAACGCTGGTTACTTTACCGCGGCGTTTTTTGGCAGCTTCAAATGCAAAACGGGCAATGCGTTCTACCTCCGGACGGGTGTAAAGCTCAACGTCGCTTGCTTCCTCAACACCGTCAGCATTGAGATGCGCTTCGTTGTGTTCACCGAAGTAGATGCCGCCGGTAAGCTCGCGCACGATTAAAAGATCGGCACCTTCTGCACGTTCCGTTTTCAGCGGAGAAAGATGCGCCGTGAATTTGGAAACGGTCATCGGGCGCAGGTTGCAGTACAGGCCCAAAGCCTTGCGGATACCAAGCAGGCCTTTTTCCGGACGGATATCCGGAGCAACATTATCCCATTTCGGTCCGCCGACAGCACCGAGCAGCACAGCGTCAGCAGCCTTAGCACTGGCAATGGTTGCTTCCGGCAGGGGAACGCCGGTTGCATCGATTGCGCAGCCGCCGATGAGCTGCTTGTCATATTCAATTTCAAAGCCGAATTTTTTGGCAGCAGCGTCGAGAACCTCTACAGCTGCATCAACTATTTCTACACCAATGCCGTCACCTGGCAGTAAGCAAATCTTCATTATTTGTTTTCTCCTTTAATATAATTAATCAGGCCGCCGCAGTCTGCGATATGCTGGATAAATTCCGGCAGCGGTTTTGTTTTGATCGTAATATTTTTATTGAGGATTTTGATTTCACCCTTGTTTACATCAACGTCAATCTCATCGCCTGGTTCAATCTTTTCTACGTCGGCGCCTATTTCCAGCACCGGCAGGCCGATGTTGATAGCATTTCGATAGAAGATACGGGCAAAGCTGTCTGCTACAATGCATTTGATGCCCTTAACCTTTAATACTACCGGGGCATGCTCACGGGAGGAGCCGCAACCGAAGTTTTTGCCGGCAACGATGTAGTCGCCGGGCTGTACGTTGGCGGCGAAGTTAATTTCCAGGTTTTCCTTCGCATCCTCCATAGCGTGTTCTGCTAATTCCTTGAAGTCGGCAATGTTCAGATATCTTGCCGGAATAATAACGTCTGTATCGATGTGGTCGCCGTAACGCCAAACTTTGCTCATTTTACTACCTCCTCAGGGCTGGTGATATAACCGGTGATGGCACTGGCTGCAGCGGTATAGGGGCTTGCCAGATAAACCTCGCTGTCGACATGGCCCATGCGGCCGCGGAAGTTACGGTTAGTGGTGGAAACAGCGCGCTCGCCTGCTGCGAGGATGCCCATGTAACCGCCCAGGCAGGGACCGCAGGTCGGAGTAGAAACGGCAGCACCGGCATCAATAAAGGTATCTATGTAACCGCGGTGCATAGCCTCCTGATAAATCTGCTGGGTTGCCGGGATGATGATCATACGCACATGGTCGCAAACCTTGTGACCTTTGAGAATTTCGGCAGCCTGCTCCAAATCCTCCAAACGGCCATTGGTGCAGGAACCGATGACAACCTGGTCGATTTTGATTGCATGACCTTCCTTAGCAGGATGAGTGTTTTCCGGCAGATGCGGATAAGCAACTACAGGAACAAGCTCGTCGAGCTTAATATCGAGTACGCGGGCATATTCAGCATCTTCGTCCGCAGTAACTGCTTCCCATTCACGGGTTACGCCGCGTTCCTTTAAGAATTCGATGGTCTTTTCATCAACGGGGAAAATGCCGTTTTTGCCGCCGGCTTCGATAGCCATGTTGCAGATAGTCAGACGGTCGGCCATCGAAAGCTCGCTGACACCTTCGCCGGTAAATTCCAAAGATTGGTAACGGGCGCCGTCAACGCCAATCATACCGATGATGGTCAGGATGATGTCCTTGCCTTTAACGTATTTCGGTAGCTTGCCGGTCAGGTTGACTTTGATAGCCTGCGGAACCTTGAACCAGGAGGTACCGCTGGCCATAGCGCAGCCGATATCGGTTTGGCCCATACCGGTACTCAGTGCGTTGAGCGCGCCGTAGGTGCAGGTATGGGAATCGGCACCAATGATGATTTCGCCGGGAGCAACAAGGCCTTTATCCGGAAGCAGTGCATGCTCGATACCCATCTGGCCTACTTCAAAGTAGTTTTTGATTTCGTGCTTGCGGGCGAAGTCACGCATACGCTTGCACATGGTTGCGGATTTGATATCCTTGCAGGGGGAGAAATGGTCCGGAACCAGAGCAATTTTGTTTTTATCAAATACCGGTTTACCGATTTTTTCAAATTCGTTGATAGCCGGGGGACCGGTAATATCATTTGCTAATACTAAATCTACTTGAGAAACAAGCAGGTCGCCGGCGCTTACGCTGTCGCGGTGAGCGTGCTTGGCTAAGATTTTTTGCGTCATTGTCATTCCCATAAAATTAACCTTCTTCCTTATAATAAAAATAGCCCCTATCTGCGCTTGCAGATAGGGGCGAAATTTTTTCGCGGTACCACCCTAAGTTGTACTTAATTTTTCCGATTAGCGAATCGGCAGCGTAACGTGCTGGAAACGTCTGCTCCTACTTGGTTCAGAGAAGCTGCTCGCGGGTGAGCTTCTTTGCCTGCTTGTTGGCGGCTTGCACCATACGCCGTCTCTCTGGATGCTGGGGCAGGTAAATTTTCCCGGTCATTGCATTTTGTTCTTAAATTAAAACAAACACATCGCTGTGTTCTTCACATTATCGCAACAATTTCGTGGTTTGTCAAGCACAAAGTTAAAAATGTCTATAAAAACAATCTGTGTGTAATAGAAAGAGAAAAAAGTGTACTAAATGTTACGGAAGGTGATATTCTTAAGAAAAAGAATTCTGATGTGGATTATAAAAAGTTTTCTGATATAAATAGAGGAATAAAAAGATATGTGTCTAATATTAAAAATAGACTTAAATTAACAACTTTGGCAAAATATAGATATTGAGCAAAGATAAGGAGCAATTATAATGGATGCGTATTTTTCAAAGGACGGTCGTATGCAAAAAGATATAAAGGCAGGAGTGAGAGAATCTGAAAATGAGGTGTTCTCCGTAACTTCTTCTTCAGAAGATATTGCTATAGAGATTAATGATGGGTGTCAAGGTACGCTCGTCTTTAATTATGCTCTCCAGCAAAATGGAGAAAAGCTTATTAAAAATCTTCAAATAGCGAATAACACTAAATATGATTTAAATAGCGCTGTTATCCGAATAAGCTTTGATCCCGACTATGCCTATGTTGTGGAAGGTGCTGTAGATCTGCCGGCAGGTGAAGTATGTGAATTCGTACCTGCTATCAGCTTTAAAACCAGCTATTTGCTTAAGCTGACGGAAAAGCAGCTTGGTATGCTCAATATAGAGATTATATATCAGGGAGAAATTGTGGCACAAAAACGTTGGCCTGTAGAATTATTGGCCTGTGATGAATGGGCAGGCTCTAAATTCAGCAGTGAAACGCTGGCGGCGTTTGTTTTGCCTAATCATTCTGCAGTTTCTGCTGTACTTACAAAGGCGGCTAAGGTACTGTCTGACTGGGGCGAAGCATCTTCTTTTGAAGGCTATCAGTCTGGTGATCCTCAAAGGGTCATGAATATGATGGCAGCAATTTATGAAGCTTTACGGCAAAACGGTATTGTTTATAATAATCCACCGGCAAGTTTTGATATGGCCCAAAGGGTGCGGCTGCCGCATAAAGTACTGGAGGAGCATAAGGGGACTTGTCTGGATTTATCTGTTTTATATGCTTCCTGTCTGGAGGCAGCAGGTCTGCATCCTTTACTCATACTCGTACATGGGCATGCCTTTGCCGGCTGTTGGCTGGGAGAAACTGCTGAGGACAGATTTGCCGGCGGTTATACGAACAGCTATCAATTGATGCTGGAAAAAACTGCTAAGGGAAATCCAAGAATTTTTTTGGTAAATTGTGTTAATTTTTGCGTTGACGGAACGAATTTTGAAGGTGCAATGAAAGAAGCCAAATCTTACCTGGATGAGCCTGAGAAATTCCATTATTCTTTAGATATTGATAGCTTGCGTAAGCGCAATGAAAACCCTGTCAGACCGATTGCTTTGGCTGTCAGTGCAGAAGAGCAGCCGGCGCCGGATGTTAATGAATTTGTATTACAGAAGGCTGAAAAGCCTGAGATTAGGCTTCAGGCAGTGAAGCAGCTAGAGCCTGAGGACAGCAAGGCCTACGCGAAGCAACGCTATTGGGAAAAGAAACTGCTTGATGTATCGCTGACGAATCCTTTAATCAGTATATATAAACGACGCTATGTTAATATGCAGGATGAGCAGGGCAATGCTTTCAGAATACCGAAGCTTTACAGTAATAATTTGCCTATAGCTTGGCATGATATTGGCAGACTTGAGGATAGACTTGCTGACGGACTTGCTTTCCATTTGCATTATGATTTTGCGGATATACTTGAAAATCCTCTTGCTGAAAAAGAAATAAATGTAAGTTTTGAGAAAAAGTTAGCAGAGTTTGGTATCAAAAAAGAGATGTTGAAGGATAATAAAGAAGCTGTTAATAGAGCTTTAAATTATGCTGTTGGTTCTTTTATAGATACCAGCTTTACACGAGAGCAGCTGTTTTTGAAAGCCGGCGATGTAGCAGAGCTGGCAAAGCGCTTGAAAAATATGGTTAAAATCGCCAAACGCAGTATAGAAGAAAATGGTGCTAATACCTTGTATCTTGTATTAGGTGAGTTGCGTTGGTTTGCGGAAGAAATGAAAATTCCTAAGCAGGGTTTTGAAAATGATGAAGACTTGTGTGCTTGTATTGATAACTATATAAGCAATGAGGCATTGTATGCACCTTTGATTCTTGTCCCGGTAGACGTAGTTCGAAACAGCACTGATGACAGTTATATATTACGCAGCAGACAGGAAGAAACTCAGATTAATGTTACTTTGCTGGAATTTTTAAAGCAAAATTTTGGCATAGAAATTGAGGGGTTAGACCCGTTGCCGCTGGATGCACATGGCGTAGACATTGAGCTGATATTGAACAAAATCAAATTGGCAGTCAAGGATAAATTCCAATGGGATGTTGAGATGGATACATCTTTAGGACATTTTTCCTTTGCCAAATTTGTAATGTGGAGTGATATTCATAACCATGCTGCTGAGCTGGCGCAAAACAAGGTTATTGACAGCCTGTTGCATGGTGGACGTAAATGGACTCCTAAAAAAGAAGAAATTACGGAAGCTAATATTGAACAGGTTGCGGAAAAGTATAATATGCTGGTGCCTTCGAGTGCTGATTCGTCGCAGCTGGTTGCTATAGCCAAGGCTTTGAGCGGTGAAAGCTTTGTGCTGCAGGGACCTCCTGGCACAGGTAAATCACAAACCATTACCAATCTTATAGTTAATGCTTTGTATAACGATAAAAAAGTACTTTTTGTTGCTGAAAAGAAGGCAGCGCTGGATGTCGTCAAAAAACGTTTAGATGAGCTGGGAATGGTGCATTTTTGCTTATCGCTGCATTCTGAGGATGCTAATAAGCTTTCGGTGCTTGCACGTCTGGAAAAAACGTTGGAGATTACAGATGGTGCTGTCAGCAGCAGGGAATATGCTTTAGCTGTAGCGGAAATCCGTAAGCTGCGTACAAATCTGAATGCGATTATTAATGCTATGCATGGACAGCGCGAGTATGGCATATCCTTGTATCAGGCAATAACAATTTTGAAGCAGAATGTTGCAGAAAAAGGGAAAATCCGTCTTGAACGCGTTCCGAAACTTCCGGCACATGCGCAGGTACTGCAATGGCAGAATTTAGTGCGCGAATATAAAGGCGCTATGTTGGAAATGGGCGGCAGCTATGACAGTGCTTTGGATGGCTATAACGGTACTTCGTATTCCATGCTGTTAAGGCAGGAATTCAGCAAACAGGTTGATGAATTGCATGCGGCAACTCCGGAAGCAAAAAGAGCTTTCCAATCATTTTTTGCAGCTATAGGAACGGAAATCAATGAGATAGATTTTCATGATTTGTTAAAGCGTCTGCATAGCTGGCAAGCTTTGGCTTTACCACAGAATTTGCTGCCTTCCCTGGCTACGAGCGAGACACCGGAACAGGCGGTTTCTAAACTTCAGGAATTTTTACGTCATTTGGAGGCCTATAAAAAAGATTTAGCTGCTTGTGAGCAATATTTTGACTTACAGGTATTGCAAATGGATATCAGGGGAGCCAAAACAGCATGGGAATTTGCTGTGAAGATGGGCGATTTAGAAGGCAAATGTAATCGTCTTTTGGCTGATTTGCAGCATTTTGCTAAGCCTGGCGTGGTTATCAAGCGTGAGGTAATGCAATATAATTACAATTATCTTAGCGGCCTTGTTGATAAAGGGAATGCGGTATTGCTTTTGGGAGAGCGCGTGAAAGCTTATCTTGGCAGTATGTATAACGGTGTTAATACCGACAGCGCTGCTGTTGAAAGCGCTATCACCGCAACTATGGCTTTTATACAGCAATATAATGAGCGCAAGAATGAGCTTAAGCTTCCTTTAAGTATTTTTATTCATGCAGCAGAAAGCTGTGAGCTGCAAATGCAGGTGCAAAAGCTGGTTGATTTTGCCGATAGTCTGGAGTATTTTGTCAGAGAGTATGATGTGTCCGAGGCTGTATGGAATAAGCAGTTTTTTGAGCTTGACAATCTGGAGAAAATGCTGGAAAGATTTGCTGCAAACGTTGGCAGGCTGAGAAGCAGAAGTGCTTATAATGCTGTTGCTGTCAAATTAAAAGCTGCGGGGCTTGATGGTGTTGTAGAGGCCTTTGAGCATGGCAAAATCACAGACAGAGATATTGAGGCTGCTTTTGCTTATTCTCTTTACTATAATCTGGTGATGCAAACATTAGCTGAGGATGAGCGCCTTGCTGATTTTTATGGCGTAAAATATAACGAGATGATAAAGCGTTATCGTGAGGTTATTGAAACATATCAAAATGCATGCATTGATGAAATTGAATTAAAGTTGCGTCACAAGGTTGCTTCTGTAGTGAATGACAATAGCTATGCTGAGCAAATAGGCGTACTTAAGAAAGCTATTAAGGGAAAAGGCAGAAATAAGCCGATTCGTAAGCTGTTCAGCGAGATAAAAACTCTGCTGCCGGAGATAGCACCATGTATGTTGATGAATCCGATTTCTGTCGCCCAATATTTAGCCATCGATTTTCCAAAATTTGATCTGGTAATTTTTGACGAGGCTTCACAGATACCGACAAGTGAAGCAGTAGGTGCTATTGCTCGTGGCATAGACGCTATAGTTGTAGGTGATCCAAAGCAAATGCCGCCGACAACCTTTTTTGCTGCCGGGATTACAGAGGTTGATGAAGATGTAGAGGATATGGAAAGCCTTCTGATAGACTGTCAGACTATTTCTATGCCTGTTACTGAACTGAAATGGCATTACCGTTCGCAGCATGAAAGTCTGATAGCTTTTAGTAATGCTAAATATTATGACAGCAGTCTTTATACCTTCCCGACGCCGGATGACCTTGTGTCTGAAGTAAAAATAGTGCATCCTGAGGGCTTTTATGATCGTAAATCAGGCTGCAATAAGGCTGAGGCACAGGCGATAGTAGCTGAAATTTTAAGACGCTACCGTGATCCGGAGCTGCGCAAGCGCAGTATAGGTGTTATCACCTTTAATATCAAACAGCAGACCTATATTGAGGATATGCTGGAGAAAACGTTGCATCTGCCGGAAAATGAGGACTTGTCAGCCTATAATATTTTGCAAGAAGTTTTTATCAAAAACCTTGAGAATGTACAGGGTGATGAAGCAGATGTTATCATGTTTTCTATTGGATATGCGCCGGATAAAGATGGCAAGCTGACAATGAATTTCGGCCCGTTGAATCGTGATGGCGGTTGGCGCCGTCTGAATGTTGCAGTTTCCCGTTCGCGTCAGGAAATGATTATTTTTTCTGTTTTGAGGCCGGAGCAAATACGTAATGATGTAACAGCTCAGGGGGTGCGCAATCTTAAGGAATTTCTTGATTATGCCGAAAACCGCAAAACACTTCGTATGAATAAAAAGGTGATTACGCAAGCAGAAAATGCGGAGTATGTTGTTGCAGAAATTGCCGAGGCTATAAAAGCTATGGGTTATGAGGTTAGCTGTGACATTGGCAATTCCGAATTTAAAATGGATATCGGTGTTATTAATCCTTATAATTCTGAGGTGTATTTGCTGGGAATTTTACTGGATAGTGAAAACTGCAAGGAGGCAGCAACCGCTAGAGATCGCTTCGTATTGCAACCGAGTATTCTGCAACGTTTGGGCTGGAAGCTGCTGCGTTTGTGGGTTCTTGACTGGCTGGATGACCCGGAACTGGTAAAGAGAAAAATACAGGCATTGCTTAGTGATGAGCGGGAGAACGCTCGCAAGGTTTTTGAAGCTTCACAGCAAAGCATAAAAGAGCAGCAACCGGACGCTGTACAGGAGCAGGCTGCTGTCGCTGAACTGGAGCCTGAAGAAGATGAGGATTCAGATATTGTTTCTACACAGTCAGAAATCGGTACTGCAGTAATGTCTCAGGCAGTACCTGTTCCGTCTGCAACAAAGCCTGCGGAAACTTCTGTGGCTCAACAGCCGGACCAGCCGGTGATTGCTGTAGTAGAAAATACTGAAGTGGAGTCTGCAGAACCTGCATCCGGAGGAAATGCTTCAGCAGAGCCTGCGGAAGCTGAAACTGCGAATGCTAATATTACAGAGGAGGCGGGTACTGCTGAAAACACAAAGACTGAAGGTAGTACAGATGCCTCTCAGACTGATAGGCAGACGCTGAAGAGAAAGCTGTCAAGACGCGGACCGAAAGAATATAAGCTGGCTAAGATCAAGCTACAGGGAGAACAAAATGATTTTTACCAGGCTGCCAATAGAGAAATGGTAAAAAATGTTATTCTCAAGCTTCTTGCTAAGGAAGCTCCCATTGAATTTACTGCTTTACGGGAAAGGGTTATGAAGCTTTGGAGCTTTAATAAAGCTAGTCAGAAGTTTAATAATCTGTTTACAGAAATAATTACAGAGATGAATGTTAGTGTTGTGCATGACAGAGATAAAGATTTCGTGTGGAATGTGCAGCAGGAGCCTGAACTCTATAATATTTATCGTGAAATTGGCGAACGTAATTTGCAGCAGGTTTGCACAGAAGAGCTGATTAATGGGCTTTATGTTGCCATCCGTGAAAATGGCAGTATGCAAAGAGAAGAATTAGCAAGAGAAGGCGCTAGAAGATTTGGCTGCAGTAAATTTACCAAGGTAGTGGAGGAAACATTTGCCTATGCTTTGGATAAGGCGCTCAATGAGGATATATTGAGAGTTCTTAACAATGGCAAGATAGCAATTTCCAGACGCTGAGGTTAATCATTTAATAATGCAGTGTCATTGATATTGCTTATGACAGAAAAGATGAAAAGGCTTGGAAAGTACTTTTAGTTGTGCTTTTCAGGCTTTTTCTTTTTTGTTCCGGTAAATATTCAACCGCTAAAGTTGAACGTAAGTCTGTTGATTATTCTCATTACTACCTCTTTCAGAAAATTGCCTTTTATAGAACTTTTGTTATACAAACAAATATACATGTATACAATTTGCAATAGTAATAACGTAGTATTATAATTAAAATTACAGTAGTTGTAGTGGCCTTTAATAGAAACACTAACGGAACTGCTAAGAAATTTATTGATAAAATGCTTTGAGAGGGGAATTTATTATGAATACTTCGCTGCCAAAAAAACAGGGGTTGTATGATCCTTGGTTTGAACACGATGCCTGCGGTGTTGGCGTAGTTGCCAATATTAAGGGCAAGAAGTCTAATAAAATTTTAAGACAGGCTCTGGTGGTTTTACATAACATGGACCATCGCGGCGGTCAGGGAGCAGATATGAACTCCGGTGACGGTGCCGGTGTGCTGCTGCAGATACCGCATAACTTTTTTGTCAAGGAATGTGCCAAGCAGTACTCAGCGAAAAGCCGCAGCTTTTATATAACTACTTTAAACAGCTCTTTGCGCAGGTAACAAATCCGCCGATTGATGCCATTCGTGAGGAGGTTTTTACGGATACAACCAGCGGTATCGGTCCGGAACTGAATCTGATTGATCCACAGCCGGAAAGCTGCCACCCTGAAGGTATTTGAGGAGGTGAAGGCATAGTGGGTAAGCCTACCGGATTTATGGATTACAAGCGTGCGGAGCTTGCTTTGCGTGCCCCCGAAGAAAGAATTAAGGATTGGCAGGAAATTAAGACGAGCAGCCTGCCGCATAAGGAAGCACTGCGCTGCCAGGCAGCGCGCTGTATGGATTGCGGTGTTCCCTTCTGCCATAGCGGTGTAATGATTAACCGCATGCTTTCAGGCTGTCCGCTGCATAATCTGATGCCGAAATTCAATGATCTTTTTTACCATGGGATGGATGATTATGCCTATGCCCGTCTGAATAAAACCAATAATTTCCCGGAATTTACATCTCACGTCTGCCCGGCTCCCTGCGAGGGTGTCTGCACAGCTGGTGCTTTTGGCTATGGGCTTTGTGGGCAGCGAAGAGCGACTGTTTGAGGAATTCAAGTTGGCGAAGGCACCTAACGGCAGCATAGCGGCTGATGACAGCAGTTATGTGACCAATGTGCCCGGCGTTTTTGCCGCCGGTGACGCACGTCGCGGACAGAGTCTGGTGGTGTGGGCTATTGCCGAAGGGCGTGGCGCCGCACATGCGGTTGATAAATTTTTGCGTAAGTAAGCTATAAGATTCTCCTTTCCTTTTATAAACGTGCTTGCAGCATTTGTGTATATAAAAAATAGCTGCAGGCACATTTTTTATTAGCTGTAGCCTTGAAATAGGTAACGGCTACAGCAATGCACCATCTGCGTCATATAAATCAGAAGTGAAATCTTCGCAAACTCAAAGCTTTTCTGCGGATTTGATTGTTACCACGTTGCACTTTCCCTGCAAGATAAGCTATAATATAGATAAATATACCTAGCAATAGCTAAATTTACGATATAGGAGAAAACAAAATGTTTATTGACAGAGCGAGAATTTATGTAGAAGCAGGAGATGGCGGCGACGGCATGAGCAGCTTCCGCAGAGAAAAATTTGTAGAAAAGGGTGGCCCGAACGGCGGTAACGGCGGTCGCGGCGGTGATGTTGTCCTGATTGCGGACAAAAATCTCAATACCCTGATTGACTTCCGTTACAAGAGAAAATATGTTGCCAAGCGCGGCGGCCAGGGCGGTACTAAAAACTGCACCGGTGTACGCGCCGATACTGTTTTCGTGAAGGTTCCGATGGGTACTTTGGTACGTGATGATGCAACAGGCGCTGTTATGGCAGACTTGGTTGAGGATGGTCAGACCTATACGGCTGCTAAAGGCGGCCGCGGCGGCAAGGGCAATGCCTGCTATGTTACCAGCACTAACCGTGCACCGACCTTTGCCGAAAAGGGCGAACCCGGTGAAAACCGTTGGCTGAAGCTGGAGCTGAAGCTGCTGGCCGACGTTGGCCTTGTAGGCTATCCCAGCGTAGGCAAGTCCAGCATTATCGCACAGGTGAGCGCTGCCCGCCCCGAAATTGCTGCCTACCATTTTACAACGCTGTCCCCGGTTTTGGGCGTGGTACGTCTGGATGAGGAGCGCAGCTTTGTGCTGGCGGATATCCCCGGTTTGATTGAAGGTGCACATGAGGGCGTTGGCCTTGGCCATGACTTCTTGCGTCACGTAGAGCGTACCAAGGTACTGCTGCATATTGTTGACGTTGCAGGCGTTGACGGCCGTGATCCGATTGAGGATTTTGACAAAATCAATACAGAGCTGGCAGAATACAGCGAGCGTCTGGCACGTCGTAAGCAACTGGTTGTTGCCAACAAAATGGACTTGCCGGAAGCGCAGGAAAACTTTGAGCGCTTAAAGGAATACGTTGAAGCTAAAGGCTACGAAATCTGTAAGGCAAGTGCTGCTACTGGCGAAGGCCTGCGTGAGCTGATGTTTAAGGCTTACGACCTGCTGCTGCAATATGTTCCGGAAGAGGATGAAGAAGATCTGGCACGCTTCGACGAAATTGATCCGGACAGCTATGAAATTGTTGTCGGCAATGATACTGACTGGGAGGTTCGCGGCAAGAACATAGAGCGTCTTGTTGCTATGACTAACTTTGATAATGACGAGGCACTTTACCGCTTCCAGCTTATTTGGAAACGTCTTGGTATTGATGAGGCGCTGAAGGAGAGAGGCGTACAGGAAGGTCAGAGTGTGCGTATTAGGGATATGGTTTTCGACTACAAGGATTAAGGACGCATATAACGTATCGTCTGCGTTATGAAATTTCCTCGACGTACGAGGAGTACGCCATCGTAAATTTCATTTAGCATCCGACACATTCTCTGCGCCCTTTGCGAAAGAGATATATTGCAGATAACGCACAGTCTGTGTCATGAAATTTACTTACGAGGACGCATATAACGTATCGTCTGCGTCATGAGATTTCCTTGACGTACAAGGCGCTGTCAGCAATCTCATTTAGCATCCGACACATTCTCTGCGCCCTTGGCGAACGAGATTTATTGCGGATAACGCACAAAAAAATAGAACTGCAGGTGAGGGGAAATGTTAAACAATGAAGCAAGCCGTGAGGCTTTAAAAAAGGCTAAGCGTATTGTCATTAAGGTTGGTACGAGTACGATTACCTATGCCAACGGCAAGCGCAATTTTAGTCAAATTGACCGTTTGGCGCGCGAAATCAGCGATTTGCAGAATCAGGGTAAGAAAATGATTCTTGTTACCAGCGGTGCTGTGGCTGTGGGCGTGGACCGTATGGGTTTGCCGGGCAAGCCTAAAACCATTCCCGGCAAGCAGGCTGCTGCTGCCGTAGGTCAGGGCGTTCTGATGCACACCTATGAAAAATTCTTTGCCGATTATGGTCAGATTGTGGCGCAGGTGCTGATTACCAAAACAGAGGCCATTGACCGCCACCGTTATACCAATACGCGTAATACCTTTATGGAGCTGATGCGTCAGCGTGTTATTCCTATCGTCAACGAAAATGACGTTGTGGCGCTTGACGAGCTGAAAATAGGCGATAACGATAATATGTCTGCATTAGTTGCGGGCATTGTGGATGCTGACCTTGTTATCATTCTGTCGGATGTGGACGGCCTGTATACCGCTAATCCGCAAACGCATCCCGACGCTGTTATTGTGCCCGAAGTTGCGGAAATCACTCCTGAGATTGAGGCAAGTGCTGGCGGTGTCGGCTCTGCCCGTGGTACAGGCGGTATGGCGACTAAGATTCAGGCTGCCAAGGCTGCGACAAGCAGCGGTATTCATCTGGTAATTGCCAGCGGTACCGAGAAGTATGCCATTACCCGTGTGCTGCAGGGTGAAGAGCTGGGAACCTTGTTCGTGAGCCGTGAAAACCGTCTGCAGTTCCGCAAGCGCTGGCTGGCCTTTGGTGCCAAAATCGCCGGTAGTATTGTTGTGGATGATGGTTGTGCCAAGGCTATTCGCAAGGCCGGCGGTTGCAGTATTCTGCCGGCAGGCGTGTTTGCCGTGCAGGGTGAATTTTTGCCGGGCAGTACGGTGAGCGTTATCGATAAGGATGCGCATGAGCTGGCGCGTGGTTTAGTGCATTATTCTTCTGCCGAGCTGGAGCAGATTAAGGGCTGCAATTCCGGCGAGATTGCAAATATTCTGGGACATAAAAATTTTGATGAGGTTATCCACCGCGATGACTTGGTTATTTTATAAGGCAGGGTGAGGATTATGGCAACGTATGAATTGGTGAAGGCTAAGGCGCAGGCTGCAAAGCAGGCTGCAGCAAAGCTTGCCGTTACTTCTACCGCAGTTAAGAATGCGGCACTTTTGGCGATGGCTGCTGCGCTTGAGGCACAACAGTCTGAAATTTTAGCTGCGAATGAGCGTGATATGACTGCTGCTGCAGCCAAGGGCATGAAAAGCTCAATGCTGGACCGTCTGAAGCTGACTGCCGAGCGCATAAGCGGTATGGCTGACGGCCTGCGTCAGGTAGCAGGCCTGGCTGACCCTGTTGGTAATGTTATTGATGGCAAAACCTTGCCTAACGGTCTGCATATTACTAAAATTCGCGTTCCCTTGGGTGTTATCGGTATTATTTACGAGGCACGTCCTAACGTTACGGCGGATGCCGCAGGCCTGTGCCTGAAGTCCGGCAATGCTGTTATCCTTAAGGGCGGCAGTGAGGCGATGGAGTCCAATAAAACTGTTGCTGCGATTTTGGCGCAGGCTGCGGAGGGTGCAGGCATTCCTGCGGGGTCTATTCAGTTTATTGATACCAGTGACAGACAGGCTGTGCAGGATTTAATCCATATGAATGGCCTTGTCGACGTGGTTATTCCTCGCGGCGGTGCCGGGCTGATTCAGGCGGTGGTGCGTAATGCCAGCGTGCCGGTTATCGAAACAGGTGCGGGCGTATGCCATACCTATGTTGACAAGGATGCCGACGTGGAGATGGCTATGAAAATTGCTTTCAATGCCAAGGTGCAGCGTCCTTCCGTATGCAATGCAATGGAAACATTGCTGGTGCATAAGGATATTGCGGATAAATTCTTGCCGATGATGCTGATGATGTATAATTCATCTGCCGTAGAAATACGCGGTGATGAGGCTGTGCAGGAGTACAGTGGTCAGGTGCATCCGGCAACTGAAGAAGACTGGTCTACGGAATACGGCGATTTGCGCCTTTCCGTCAAGATTGTGGACAGCATTGAGGAGGCCATGGCTCATATTGCTAAATACGGCACCGGTCACAGCGAATGTATTGTTACCGATAATTATCAGGCGGCACAGCTTTTCCAATATACCGTGGACGCTGCTGCTGTTTACGTCAATGCCTCTACCCGCTTTACCGACGGCAACGAATTCGGCTTCGGTGCGGAAATCGGCATCAGCACACAAAAGCTGCATGCCCGCGGACCTATGGCGCTGCCGGAGCTTACGAGTACAAAGTATCTGATTAACGGTAACGGTCAGGTGCGCAAATAGGCTATCATGTACTTAAGTTGCTGAATGGTTAGCAATGAAAAACCTCAGGGATGACAGTTGTTACTTAAGGCTGACGTAATATCAGATGCTATATTTTAATAAAGCATAATACTTACTGAAACCCGCTTCAATGGCGTAAGCCGGCGAAGCGGTGTTTTGCTTTTGCAGGAAAGCTGTCTGATGCAGGTAAAATTCACATTTTTGCACCGATTTTTATTGCCTGAGGTATATGCTTTAAGTGTAAAATTTGATATAATTAATTGGATAAGATTGCTTTGTTGCTATTGCACAATTTAGGAAGCTGGAGGGAACTCTTTTGGAAGAATTGTATCGTGAAGAATCTGGAACAAGTACGCAAAGAAAAATCTTTGCAGTGATTGCCTTGCTGATGATTGCGAGCCTTTATTGGCATGAATGGACCTGGCTGCAGGAACATAGACGCTTTGATATGCTGGGCTGGGGTATGGATACAGTGCTTTTGGTTCTGTGGATTTGGCGTGTAGCCTTTGGCTATACCCTGATACTCTACAAGGATATGAAGCTTGAGGTAATCAGCCACGGCTTAGGCTTTATTAAACGCAGTTATGTTGTTGACCTGACCCGTACAGAAAGCTTTACCGATAAATATGTAAAGAGCTTTTTCCGTAAAACAGCGATTAAGCATTATATCCATCGCTATAATTCACTTGATGAAAATCCGCAGCGCTTGCTGGTGTTTACCGAAGGCAAGAAAAATAAGCTGGCGGGTTTGCTGTTTAAATCCAGTGATGAGTTTGTCCGTGTATTGCGTAAAGAAATGCCGGATAAATTCATTCAGCTTTAATTGATGATTGTTTTGGTATAGGAGGCTTTGACAGATGGAAACAATAGCTAACGTAGAACCGGTGGTAGTATGCGCCCGCGTTATGCAAATATTTTTTGGTTCTTTTATTTACATTTATCTAATTGCCAAGCTGGTTGGCCCCGATAACAAATTGGCCTGGTTCAGAAAACGTAAAAAATATACTTTTTTTAACCGCCGTGGTATTTTCGGCGAGGATATCAACTTCGGTTATCCTGTATGCTGGCAAGGCGTTCTTGTTTTCCTGGCAATTTACGGCGTAGTTTTCGGCTTCGGCTATTGGTATATTTTCGTACACGCTTATTAAGCTAAATATTTGGTAGAGGAAGGATTTGCTTCAATGGCAGAAATTAGAGGTATTATTGTTAAAAAGCAGGGCGAGCGCGCTGAGGTAAAGGTTGATAAAGCTGAAAGCGAACTGACAGGCCTGCCTAAATACATAGATTGCTGGAACCCGGTAGGTGCTAAGGCCGGCGATGTGGTTGGTGCGGAATACCGTGATTTTGACCAACGCAAGGCTAAGTTGGTTATTTACGGACTGCCGGTAGCAGGTATTCTTGCAGGTGTTGCCTGCGGACACAGCATGGCTACGTTCTTTCATATGGATGAATTGCCGTTTATCGCTGCCTGCATTGTTTTGTGGCTTTTGGTAACCGTAAACTATGCACGTATTTTTAAACGTGATGCGGTACGTGAAGGCAAGCAGGCTGTTATTTTTGAAATCCAGCAGCCGAAGATTGTTATTGATATGGGTAAAAAGGAATAGGCTGAAGCATGAAGGTTATTTTGGCATCAGCCTCTCCGCGCAGACAGGCGCTGCTGCAACAAATAGGTATTACTCCGTTGGTTTGCCCCGCGGATTTTGCCGAAGGCAGCGGCACTGCCAGCCAGGCGCAGGAGGTTGATTTGCATAATGCAGCCGGCAAATGCGCTGCTGTAGCAGCAAAAATGGGAGATGAGCTTCCGGTTATTGCTGCAGATACAATCGTAGTAATTGATAATGTTATTTTGGGCAAGCCGCAGGATGCAGCAGCTGCTAAGGCTATGCTGCAGCGTTTGTCCGGACGTACACATCAGGTTATGACAGGCGTTGCTGTATGTTATAAGGGACAAAAGATGTCCGAGGTGTGCGTTACTGATGTAAGCTTTCGGCAGCTGACTGCTGAAGAAATAGATGCTTATATTGCTACAGGCGAGCCTATGGATAAGGCAGGAGCCTATGGCATTCAGGGCAGAGGTGCTGTCCTGGTGGAAAAAATCAATGGCTGCTATAACAATGTTGTAGGCCTGCCGTTGTCATTGTTGTACTTAATGATGCAAAGATTGGGAGTATGAGGAGCTATGAAGAGTGACTAATCCTGCGGTAAGCAGGACCTGCGATTTTTGCAGTGATTTTAGTAGTATCGACAAAACAACAAACAAAGAAAGTATTAAAAATCTTCCCTTAGAGGACAGACCACGGGAAAAGCTTTTTCTGCGTGGGGTGGAAGCGCTGACGGATGCGGAGCTGCTGGCAATATTGTTGCGCACAGGCACTGCTCGAAAATCAGCGTTGGAGATTGCTAAGGAGCTCACAGCTGACGGAGGCCTGTACAGGCGTCTGGCAGGAGTGAGGGACTTAAATGAGCTTATGCAAATCAAGGGTATGGGGCAGGCCAAGGCAGCAACAGTTTTGGCAGCTCTGGAAATAGGCAGACGTATTGCGTCGGCCCGCCCTTTGGATAAAATCCATTTTGGCTGTCCGCAGGATGGTGCGGCATTTTTGATGCCACGCCTGCGTTATGCCACAAAGGAACAATTTTTGGTAATTTTGTTAAACAGTAAGAATAAAGTAATAGGCACAGAGCTGGTATCAGAAGGTTCGCTGACCAACTCGGTGGTGCATCCGCGTGAGGTATTTCTGCCGGCAATTCTGCAGCATGCAGCCTCTATCTGCGTGGCACATAATCATCCATCGGGTGATCCGATGCCAAGCATTGAGGACAGGCAGCTGACAGCTGTTTTGCTGGCGGCAGGACAAACGTTGGGGATTCCGCTTCTGGACCATCTGATTATCGGGGACGGTGCTTATTACAGCTTTCAGGAAGATGGAGCATTAGAAGTTTAGGAGGATAGTCGGAAATGAAGTTTACTTTCCCTAATATCAGTATTTTTAACAATATGTCGGATGACATGGGTATAGATTTGGGCACTGCAAATACGCTGGTGCATTGCAAGGATAAGGGTATTATTATCCGCGAACCGTCGGTAGTAGCTGTTGAAAAGGATACTAACGAGGTACTGGCAATCGGTGCAGAAGCCAAGAGAATGATTGGCCGTACTCCCGGTAACATTGTCGCTATCCGTCCGATGAAGGATGGCGTTATTGCCGACTATGAAATTACTCAGTCTATGCTGAAATATTTTATTAAGCAGGCTATGGGCAACCGTACCTTTGTACGTCCGCGTATTCTGGTTGGTGTGCCTTCCGGTGTTACCGAAGTAGAAAAGCGTGCAGTTGTTGATGCTACTATTGAAGCAGGTGCGCGTGAGGCTTACTTGATTGAAGAACCGATGGCGGCAGCAATCGGTGCAGGCTTGCCTGTACAGGAAGCAACCGGCAGCATGGTTGTTGATATCGGCGGTGGCACCTGTGAGGTTGCCGTAATTTCTCTGGGCGGCATTGTTGTCAGCAAGAGCGTACGCTGCGGCGGCGATGCTATCGACAGTGCTATTGTACGTTATATCCGCAAAGCCTTTAATATGTTTATCGGTGAGCGTACAGCAGAAAATATTAAAATTGAAATCGGTACCGCAATGAAGGTTGATGAGCCTGCTGTTATGGAAGTTCGCGGCCGCGACCTGCTCAGCGGTCTGCCTAAGAGTATAGAGGTTAATGCCAACCATGTTTGCGAAGCTGTTAACGAGCCTGTAAGCATGATTGTGGACGCTGTTCGTAACACATTGGAGCGTACACCGCCTGAACTGTCCGCTGATATTATGGACCGTGGCATTGTTATGACAGGCGGCAGCTCTATGCTGCGCAATCTGGACAGACTTATTTCTCAGGAAACCGGTATGCCGGTATTCGTGTCCGATGAAGCTTTGAACTGTGTTGCTCTCGGCACCGGTATCGCTGTAGAAAATATTGATATTTACCGCAAAGGCTTTATGACCTCTAAATAAGTAGGAATGCAGCATGAATAAGAAGGTTATGTTGGTAGTTCTGTTTGTTCTGGTCCTGTTTTCCATGCTGGCGATGGCCGTAGCAGGCAGAAGCCGTTTTCCTTTGGTCAACAGAGCGGTGGCGGCAGTAGTGCTGCCGGTAGAAAGTATGCTGACCGGGTTAGGCAATGCCGGTGATGGCGTACGTGGCTATTGGAAGGCACTGACAGTAATGCAGAGCGAAAATGCAAAGCTGAAACAAGAAAATATTGAGCTGCGTAATGCCAATATCCAGATGGCTTCGATGTATGCAGAAAACAGGCAGTTAAGAGGCTTGCTGGAGTATAAGGAGCAGCACAAATCGCAGAAGGTTGTAGCAGCAAAGGTAATTGCCCGCAGCTTTGGCGATTTACGTGACTGCATATATATCGCTGCCGGTAAGGACAGAGGCCTGGCACCTGATATGGCTGTAGTAAACGGCGGCTTGGTAGGCGTGGTTGACGAGGTATATGATGATTATGCCCGTGTACTTTTGCTCACCTCTCCGCGCTGTCGTGTAGGTGCTAGGGTATTGCGCGCTGATTCACGTGCTGTCGGTGTAGCCGGCGGTGTCAGCGGCAAGGATAAGCTGCTGTTGGAGCATATTTACCGCGAAGCAAGCCTGCGTGAGGGTGATATTATCGTTACCAGTGGTTACAGCGGCAGCCATCCTGCGGATATTCTTATCGGTAAGGTTACTGCTACTCATATGGACAGTGTAGGTCTGCTGCAGGAAGCAGATATTGTACCTGCTGCTGATATTGCAGATGTTGAACAGGTATTGGTTATTGTTGGCTTTACGCCGGAAGCGAAAATCGTATTACAGGGAGGACAGGCAAAATGAGGAGACTGATTTGGCCCGTCCTGTTTCTGTTCTTAATGCTGCTGCAGGGTTCGATGTCTGTGTACTATACAGGCTGGCTTTCCTGTGATTTGCTGCTTTTGGCGGTATATGCTTATGCGATGCTGCGCGGCGAAAAAGCTGGTGCGGTAGTTGGCGGTATCACCGGACTGCTGCAGGATGCAATGACGGTGGGTATTTTTGGCTTCCATATTCTCAGTCGTATCTGTGTAGGTTATATAGTGGGCCTGACAAAGGAAAAGGTGTTTAAGGATAATTATCTTTATCATATGAGCGCTATTGCGACGATTACTTTTATCCTGCGTTTTGTTTACTGGTGGCTGGAACTTTTGCGCAGTGGCGGACGCTGGAGCATATTTTTTGCATATTTATGGGATTCCCTGGGCTATATTATAGGCAATGCGCTGTTGGTATGGCCTGTTGTAGTTATAATGAAGATGATTTATGAATGGATCAGAAAAGAAGATATATCTTATTAACCAGGAAGCAGGAAAGGAGACAGACGTAGCCTATGGAAGATAGAAACCGGATAACCAGATTGCACACCTTGTTGGTTGTGTGTCTGGTATTATTTGCTGTGCTGCTGGGACGAATGGTTTATTTGCAGCTGTGGCGCGGTGATTACTACGCCAAGCAATCTGACGGCAATAGGCTGCGCCAGTCGCGTATTCTTGCTCCCCGTGGAATTATTTATGATAGTGAGGGCAAAGAGCTGGTTAACAATCTGCCGGGATATGCGGTAGTATTGCAGAAGCAGTCCAGCTATAAACCGGAAACACTGCAGCGCCTCAGTAATTTGCTGCAGATGCCGGTAGAAGAAATTAACGCTAAAATTAAGGCGAGCAAAAATTTTTATGAACCTATTATGCTGAAGAATAATCTTGATCAGCAGATGGTAACAAAAATAGAGGAACAGCGCCGCTATATGCCGGAGGTTATGCTTTCGGTGCAGCCTATCCGCAATTACCCTTATCATGAGCTTGCTGTACATGCTTTGGGTTACGTAGGCGAGGTAAGTGCTTATGAAATTGAGCAGGGCTTGTTCAAGAATATTACTCAGGGCAGTCTTGTCGGTAAGGGCGGACTGGAAAAGACTTATGATAAATATCTGCGCGGTGAGGATGGCGCCTTTATGGAGGAGGTTGACGTTGCCGGTAACGTTGTCAAGCATTACGATTCCGTGCAGCCTATTCCCGGCAAAAATCTGAAGCTGACGATAGATTACGAGCTGCAAAAGGAGCTGGAGGCTTTTACAGATAAGCATCTTGCCTTTCTGCGAAGCTCCGGTATTGCTCCCGGAGCGAGAGCAGCGGCGGTAGTAGCTATCGACCCGCGTAACGGTGCGGTAAGGGCGATGGTAAGCCGTCCGGGCTATGACCCCAACTGGTTTGTGCATGGAATTTCCTCAAAGAATTGGAATTCTATTAATAACGATCCCAATTACCCGATGAATAACAAGGTTATTACCGGTGAATATCCGCCTGGTTCTACCTTTAAGATTGTTACCGGCAGTGCTGCCTTCGAGCTGAAAAAGGTTGGCTTGAACGAGCCCATTTTCGACGGTGGTTTTCATCCGATGGTTCCTACTATGGGTAACGCCGGCGGCGAGGTTTTAGGATGGCTGACATTTATCAAAGCGTTGGCGATGAGTGATAACGTTTATTTTTACGAGCTTGGTTATCGCGTCGGCATTGATAACATTGAGAAATATGCGCATATCTTTGGCTTTGGCGAACGCACCGGTATTGACCTGGAAGGCGAAAGCAAAGGCCTTGTTGCCTCTAAAAAAGTAAAGCGTGAAATTTGGGATGAGGACTGGCGCTTAGGCGATACCTTCAACGCTGCTATCGGTCAGGGCTTCAACCTGACGACACCGATTCAGCTTTCTGTTATGCTGAGTATTGTTGCTAATGGCGGTACCAAGTATCAGCCATATCTGGTTGACAGTATTATAAACAGTGACGGCAGTCTTTTTGAAAAGCCTAAGCGTGCTGAAGGCAAGCATATTGATGTGTCACAGCAGACAATTGACTATATCCGCATGGGCATGAGTGCTACTACGCAGGAGGGTGGTACGGCATCGTACTTTGCCGGCCTGCCTAAGCCAATTGCCGGTAAAACCGGTACTGCCGAAAACTCTCATGGACGTGACCATGGTTTGTTTGTAGCCTATGGTCCGGTAGATGACCCTGAGCTTGTTGTAGTCTGCATTGTAGAGCAGGGTGGCTTCGGCTCTGTTGCGGCAGGTCCTATTGTTTATAAAGCATTTGAAGAATTTTTCCAGGAAAAGGGTTATATGCCCCGCCCTGATAAGGCTGCCCCGAAAAAGGACACCATCCAATAATGCAGGAAGGAGTACATTGTGGATTTAAAACGTATCCTGAAAAATCTTGACTGGTGGCTGATTGCAGCTGTACTGATTCTTATGGGCTGTGGCTTGGGACTTATCGACAGTGCTACCCATTCCTTTGCTGTTAGCACCGGTAAGGCCTGGCATGTGCAGCGCCAAAGTATGTTTATGCTCTTTGGCCTGGCTATTGTTACTGTATCGTTGGCTTTTGATTACCGTGTTCTCAAAAATTATGCCACCAAGCTGTATATAATTAATATCATACTGCTTTTAGCGGTAATGTTTGTAGGACAAAGTCAATTGGGTGCACAGCGCTGGATCCAAATAGGCTCTATGTCTTTTCAGCCCAGTGAATTTGCTAAGGTTTTTCTCATTATCTGCTTAGCTACCTTTATGGATAAGCGAATTGAATGGCTGGAGGAATTTAAGGATTACCTGCCGGTTTTTGCATATATTTTGGTGCCGTTTATACTTGTTATGCGTCAACCGGACTTAGGAACCTCGCTGACCTTTATTGCTATTCTTATAGGCATGATTTTTGTCAGCGGCTTCAAGTATAAATGGTTCTTCCGCATGGGATTAGCTTTTATGGCCTTGCTGCCGGCGTTTTGGATGATTCTGAAGGATTATCAGAAGAACCGTATCCGTGTTTTTCTGAATCCGGAGCTTGATCCTTTCGGCAGCGGTTATCATGTTATTCAGTCTAAAATTGCTATCGGCAGCGGCGGATTTCTTGGCAAAGGCTGGTTGGCTGGAACGCAGAGCCAGTTGAACTTTTTGCCGGAAAACCATACGGACTTTATTTTTGCTGTTGCCGGTGAAGAGTTTGGCTTTATCGGAACGGTGTTTATCATTTCTATGTATATGATTATCATTTGGCGCGGTATTGCGATTGCGCTTGATGCGGATGATACCTTCGGCATGCTTCTGGCAACCGGTGTAACGTCTATGTTTATGTTTCATGTTATGGTCAACATTGGTATGACTGCCGGTATTATGCCTGTAACCGGTGTACCTTTGCCGTTCTTGAGCTATGGCGTCAGCTCGCTGACGACGAACCTTATGTTGGTGGCGATTTTGTTGAATATTAAGGTTAAGAAGCAGAACCTTCAATTTTAGAGGGAGCGGTCGACGATAAAGTGCCATATGCTTAGCAACGACTCCTAGGAGTACGTTTAGTACGCCGTCGTCGTCGTCGCTTCGTCTCTGACACTTTCTCGTCAACCTTTTTATACAATATTAGAAGAATCGGTCGACGCTAAAGCGCCATATCAGATAAATATTGACGAAAACTGTTTTGAATAAACCCTTCAATCATTAAATATAGAGGAGAATATGAATTTGAAAAAGGATTTAACTATTGATATTTTAAGCAGCGTGCAAAAGCCTGCGCGCTACACCGGCGGCGAGTTCGCCAGCATTGTTAAGCCTGCTGAAGAAGTAGAGGCAACTATTGCTCTGGCCTTCCCGGATGTATACGAAGTAGGTATGAGTTACCTTGGCTTTAAAATTTTATACCATCTGCTGAATAAGGAAGACGGAATTGCCGCAGAACGTGTTTACGCTCCCTGGATTGACCTGGAGGCGAAGATGCGTGAGCGTGAGATTGCGCTTTGCACTCTGGAAACCAAAAAGGCTTTGAGCGAATGTGATATTGTAGGCTTTACTCTGCAATACGAGCTTTCCTATACCAATATCTTAAATATGCTTGATTTGGGTGGCGTACCGCTGCTGGCTAAGGATCGTACTGATGCAGACCCCTTTGTTATTGTAGGCGGCCCCTGTGTGTACAACCCTGAGCCTTTGGCTGATTTCTTCGACTTTGCTGTTATCGGTGAAGGCGAAGAGGTTTTGATTGAGGTAATGCGTTGCTACAAGGAGTGGAAACGTGAAGGCAAACCCGGCGGCAGACAAGAATTCCTGCAGCGTGTGGTAAAAATCAAGGGCATTTATGTACCTTCCTTCTATGAAGCAGAATATAATGAGGACGGCACCTTTAAGGCAATTAAGCCGCTGCGCGAGGATATTCCTGCTGTTATACAAAAGCGTGTTATAGAGGATATGAACAGTGTAGATTTCCCGACATCTCCGATTGTTCCTTTCGGTGAAATCGTTCATGACCGCATCATGCTGGAGGTTTTCCGTGGCTGCAGCCGTGGCTGCCGTTTCTGCCACGCAGGTATGGTTTACCGTCCCGTGCGTGAACGCAAGCCGGAGGTGCTGATGGACCTGTCGCGTAAGCTGGTAGATAACACAGGCTATAACGAAATCAGCCTGGTATCCCTGTCCAGCGCCGATTATTCCTGCCTGGCTCCGCTGGTACATAAGATGATTGGCGAATTTAAGGACGAACGCGTCAGCGTTTCTCTGCCTTCTCTGCGTATCGACAGCTTCTGTGTTGCCATAGCCAAGGAGGTACAGGCAGTGCGTAAGAGCGGTCTGACCTTTGCTCCGGAAGCAGGCAGCCAAAAGATGCGTGATGTTATCAACAAGGGAGTAACGGAAGAGGATTTGATGAATGCTGTCGGTGCAGCATTTGAATCCGGCTGGAACAGCGTTAAGCTGTACTTTATGATCGGCTTGCCCTATGAAACTGATGAGGATGTACTGGCGATTGCTGATTTGGCGCGCAAGGTACAGTATAAATATTTCCAGATTACCGGTAAGCGTGGCTGCAAGGTTACCGTAAGTGCTTCGTCCTTCGTACCTAAGCCGTATACTGCTTTCCAATGGTTTGCCCAAAACGATTTGGAAGAAATTCGCCGTAAGCAGTTCCTGCTGAAGGATGAAATAAAAAAATATAAGAATATCACCTTAAACTATCATGATGCCAAAACCGGTACGATTGAGGCTGTTTTTGCTCGCGGCGACCGCCGCGTAGGCAAGGCACTGCTGCTGGCATGGCAAAAGGGCGCGCGTTTTGACGGCTGGAGCGATTGCTTCTCCTACGAGCGTTGGCTGGAGGCTATCAGCGACGCCGGTCTGGATAAAGACTTTTACGCTGCACGCGAGCGCGGTGAGAACGAAGCTTTCCCGTGGGAGCATATCTCTCCGGGTGTCAGCCGCCGCTTCCTGTGGAACGAATGGCGTAAGGCTTATGCTCAGCAGCTTACGCACGACTGCCGTCGTACAAGTTGCACCGGCTGTGGTGTTTGCCAGGCATTGGGCGTAAAAATCGTTGATTATAAAGAAGAGTATCAAAATAATGGGGAGGTACAGGCATAATGAAACTGCGTATGCAAATTACCAAGGATAAGGACATCCGCTTTATCTCCCATCTGGAATATGTGCGCACCATCGGCCGTGCTATCCGCCGTGCCAAGCTGCCTGCTGCCTATTCCGAAGGTTTTAATCCGCATTTGAAGTTCAGTCTGGCTTCTGCGCTGGGTGTAGGCGTTGTAAGCTATACAGAGTTCGTAGAAATCGAGCTTGCCGAGCCGATGGAGGTAGAAAAGGCTGCGTTGGCTCTTGATGCTGCTTTGCCGCGCGGTATCCGCGTACTGGCTGCCGATGCTGTTGATACGCATCACGCTGCCCTGATGAGTCAGGCGGCAGGTGCAAGCTATCGCGTAACGTTGCCTTATAGCAAAGACGTGAGCGCTGCTGTTGCGGAGTTCAATGCTGCACCGGAGCTGCTGTTCAAAAAAGCTGCACCCAAGACCAAGGCTAAGTTCAAGGAAATTGACGTTAAGTTTTACATTCCGCAGCTTACTGCAGAGCAGACCGAAAAAGAAACGATTTTCAGTTTTGACTGCAAGATTACACCGACAGGCAGCATGAAGGCAGTAGATTTACTGAATGCACTGAATGAGCAGTATGGTTTGGCGCTGCCTGTTGAGATGGCTGATATCGAGCGTCTCAGACTGTACCGCAATAATAAAAACGGCAAGCCTATTCCAATGCTGAACAGTGATGCCGTAACCTTAGGCTGATTTTAGCTTAAGGCTGTAAAAATAAAAAAGAGCAAAGTCTGCTCAGTGCTTTGCTGATTAGAAAACCCCGTGGCGTCTGCCGCGGGGTTTTTGTGTGCATTAGATATGCTATTTTATCTGCAGCTCCAGCTTGTAAATATACTTATCGGTATCACCTGTCAGCCAGTAATCACACAACGATGTTACATAGAGTGGTGATATCGGTGTAAGCTGATGCTCCTTGCAATATTCTGCCAGCATTTGCAGATATTTTTTGTTGTTGAACATGTAGACACCTTGAAAATAAAGCGTCAGATAATCTCCTGCGGGCTTTTGATAACAATGCGGTGTAGGGAGCTTGTCATGAAGCGTATAAAAATAATGCTTCAGATGCTTGCTTTCGAAATCCTGCAAAATTTTCGTATCGTAAATATAACCAAAGCCGTTGGTTGTTAAGGCAGTATCATTTTGCAGATGGGTGAACATTCTGGCGATATGCGAAGAACGCTTTTTAAAGCATTCATTTTCTTCGGTAGAATTGCTCAGATAAAGATAATGTGCCTGATCATGGACAAACATAATTTTATCCAGAGTAATGTCCGCAATATGGTCGAGCTTGCCTAATTCGCTCTGCAGCTCTGTTTTCATGGCTTGCAGACGAGCGATTTCCTGCGTGAAGAAATCTATGCGCTCATTAAATAAATCACGATAGTTTTGCGGCGAGCGGTTGGCAAGATAATCTTTGATGCGTGCAATCGGTACCTCAAGCTGGCGTAGCGTAAGAATCAGCTGCAGCAAAAACAGCTGACTGCGCTTGTAATAGCGGTAACCGTTTTCATCGACAAGTTCTGGGGTAATCAATCCCAGCTTGTCATAGTAAAGCAGTGTCTTGCGGGGAATTTTGCAAAGCTGTGATAATTCACCGGTCGTAAAGTAATTTTGTAGATTTTTTGACATTTTTAGCATTTCCCCCTTGACTGTCTAGCTGCTATACACAGTATTATAACATATAAAAGAGAGATTGCATATTAATACTTTGTTCAAATAATTTCAAGTGCTTAATACGCAACTCGTTGTTTTTTTGATGAGTGAATGGAGGTATATCTGTGAAAAAATTGGCTAGTAAAGGTTTATTGATGAGCGCATTGATTTGCGGCAACGTGCTTTTGGGTGGCAATGCTGTATTTGCCGAAGAAGTGCATGAGTATGATCTGGATGCGATGGTTGTAACAGCTACAAGAACCATGAAGCAGATTCAGGAGGTTCCGTCCAGTGTCAGTGTGGTAACGGCAAAGGATATCGAGGAGCGTAACATTACATCTGTTCCGGAAGCTTTACAGACCTTACCTGGTGTGTATAAAAGTCAAGCAATTCAAGGCGGTATTCAGCTTAGAGGCTTTGGCTCTGGTGATATTCTTGTATTAGTAGATGGTTTACAGATGAACTATCCTTTCAACAGCACTGTGGACTGGGAGATGATACCGGTAGAAAACATTGAGCGTATTGAAGTTGTGCGTGGTGCTGGTTCTTCTCTGTATGGCGGACATGCTGTTGGCGGTGTAGTAAATATTATTACAAAGGATGCCAAGAAGAAAGGCTTGAATGCTAACATAGTTTTGAATTATGGTAGCAATAATACTTGGAAAAAGGCTCTTTATGCTGATGTAAAAGCCAATGAAAAAGTTTCTTTCGGCGTTGGCTATGAAAATCGTAAATCGGATGGATGGGGAAATTATTATCAGACAAAAGCTGCTAGCAAAGGCAGTGGGACAATTGTTCCTGATAATAAACCGCCACAATTAAGCAATGGTAAATACATTGTTGCTACACGCGGCGATAGAAAATATGAGAGCGAAACCTATAGTGCAAATGTAAAGTATAATTTTGATGCGGAACGTTCCTTGAAATATACTTTTGCCAATACTACAAGTACTTATTATTATCCGAGTCCTAAGAGTTATATTTATAAAGACGGTAAGCCTGTATGGAGCGGTAAAGTTGATTTAGGAAATGGAACTTATGTATCTCCTAGTCTAGGAACTTCCTTAGGCTATGATGGTGAGAAAGAGTACAATAAACACACTTTAGCATATAATGATGATAAAAATAAAATAAATGCTAATTTCAGTTTGCTTGATATGAAAAAATCCGGATATAGTAGTGCTAGTGGCACTGCTAAAGAGGTTCCCTGGTATGGAGCAGGCAGTGATTCTTCATATCCTGGAAAAACCTATGTATTCGATTTCCAAAAGGCTTGGGAAAATATTGGTAAACACGATATTTTAATTGGTGGAGATTTTAAACAAGAGGAGTTTACCCAATATAGAAAATATCTGAAAAACTATCATGATCATAATTCCGTAGATACAAGTAAGGGAAAGAATGGCTTATTCCAAGTAAACACCGGTAAAGCACAGAATATAGCTTTATTTGTTCAAGATGAATATAAATTTAATGAACCTTGGACTATGTATCTTGGATTACGCTATGACCATTATAAGAAGTACAATGGTAGCACAACAAGCTATAACCTTGATGGCAGTTTAGATGCAAATAATTCCAGCAAGCATGGTGAAGGCTCATACAATGAATTGAGCCCTAAAATTGCTTTTGATTTTAAAGCTGATGATAATACTAATTATTATGTATCTTATGGTCATTCATTTAATCCTCCTCCGTTTAGTCAAATTTTCCGTTATGAGCAGAACGTACATGCCAATCCGGATCTTGATCCTGAAACATCTGATACCTTTGAGATTGGTATGAAGAAAAAAATCTCTGATAAGACCAATATGGGTATCTCCATGTATAAGGTGAAAACTGATGATAAGATAGTATATACTTATCATTATAAACCCGGCACTAAAGTAGTAGATTATAAGTCTTATGAAAACTATGGTACTGAAAAGCGTCGCGGAGTAGAGTTTAGTCTTGAACATAAGCTTACTGAAGAATTATCTGGATATCTTAATTATTCTTGGCAGCATGGCAAAGTAGAAAGAACAGCAGTAGCTAATACAAACCTTGGTAGTGTTAATTCTACTGATTATGGTATTCCGAAGCATTTATTACACGCTGGATTGAATTACAAAAAAGATAAACTTGGCGTAAATCTTGACTGTCAATATGTGAGTGCTCGTCAAGCACCGGATGATGAAACCGGTGAATATGGTTCTGAAGATCCGTACTTTATCGTAAATATGGGCTTCAATTATGAAATTGCAAAAAATGCTGTATTACAATTTACGGTAGATAATGTATTTGACAGAGAGTTCTATGCAAGTGAACCTACTTCTGGTCGTGTTTATAGTGTTGGCCTGCGCTACAGCTTCTAATTACTTGCTTAACGTTTTTCAATAGCTTAAAATAGGGATAGGGTGTTTGAGTTACCCTATCCCTATTTGTTATCGAGGTGATTGCCTATGTTATATAACCTTAAACGTTTAATCGGTTACGCTCTTGGCTTTGTACTGTTTTACGCGCCGGTAGCGCTCTTTCAGCGCTGCCTGTTCTATCTGCTTTACGGCAGCTGGCAGCCGCAGAGTATTCACGGACTTTGCTTTCGTATTCCAATAGAGCATATTCTTGACGGAATAATCTGGCGGCTAACACCCATCAGCATGCTGAGCACATTACTGCTTTTGGCAGTAGCCTTCTTCCTGGGGCCTGTTTTTTGCGGCAGGCTGTGTCCGGCAGGTGCGTTCACCGAATATCTGTCGAAGTTGGTGCCGTCAAAATTTCAAATCAGCTGGCATCGTTATACAGAAATTGCCACCATCCGTTATGGTATGCTAGCAGGTTTTTGTCTGGTGCCTTTTTTCGGCGGTATTCTGGCATGCTCCTATTGCAATTTCTTTTTGTTTGATTTACTTGCCAACTACTATATGCAGGGTTACTTTATTTCGCTGACCTCCAGTCTGCTGCTGACAGCAATTATGTGGGTGCTTGTCTTTGGTATCTTTACTAAGGGCGGACGCGGCTTCTGCAATTTTTTGTGTCCGGTGGGAGCGTCACAGGGACTGATGCATGCCATAGGTTGCAAGCTGCCGTTTGTACTGCGCATGCGTGTAGACAAAAATCAATGCATAGGCTGTGGTTTGTGCGCAAAGAAATGTCCGATGGAATCTGCAGAGCTTGCTGAAGGCAAAGCGCAGATTAACCAGCATAACTGCATCTGCTGTGGCGTGTGTCAGCATGCTTGCCCGGTGCAGGCTATCAGCTACGGGAGGAAACGCGTATGAAAAATAAGCTGATAAATTTTATTGCGGCGATGGGAATTCCTGTAAGCGGCATTACCACGCAGGGAGCAGGCTGCACAGGAATTTGCGGCAGTTGCAGCTTGAATTGCGCGCCGGGAATTGTTGCTTTACTGCTTTTGGCAGGCAAGGCAATTTACAAACGTTATCATGGCGGGGTGGTGCAGCATGAATAAGAAAATGTTGAAGCGTGTACTGGCCTTTGTGCTGATGGCGGCTGTAATGGTAGGCCTGGTGTTTTTCCGCAGTGAAAATAATTACGACAAGCACTATTTCCGTGCCAAGCTGGCGCGGGGGCAGGAGGTGCATTGCCGGATAGACCTGGGCAAGGAGGGCGAGCTGAAATATCTGCTGCAGCCTAATATCTATACCGTATATTTACGCCTACTGCCGGAGGATAAGCAAGCACAGCTGCGCTGCGAGGGCGAAGGCCTGCAGCTGCTGCTGTCGCGCAGCAGCAAGAAAGGCTTGTGGCGCAAGCTGCAGCCTGATGAGATGATAAAGCAGTACAAGGGACAGATGTCAGTGAGTGCGGAGCTTTATTTTTCGCCGGAGCAGCTGAAGCAGCGAAATGTGCAGCAGGGGAAAATCAGGTTTTATGATGCAAAGGGCTTGTATGGAACTGTTGTTGTTGACGTAATCAATTCACGGGTGAAGTGAGATTAATATGTTTTTTATGCTGTGGGCAGAAGTCCTGCCTGCAGCTTTTTGCTTTATAAATAATAAAGATATATTCCTAAGTTTTCTTGCAATCAATTAAGAATGGTGCTAGAATAGCAGATGAAAAAAGTAGTTAAATGATATATATAATTAATTGCTTTGAAGACTGTTGTTTTGGTGCGCAAAAGCAGTTATGATAGCTGCTGATGTCAAAAGGAGGCTTATATTATGGCTGAAGAGTTTAAGAAAAATCAACAAGAAGTGAAAAACGAGATTCGTAAAGGAATAGTTGAGCGTCTGCTCGGCAGCAAGCTGCATACAGAAAATGCAGAAATGCCGATAAGGTCAAGCTTCGTGAATTATAACATGGATGATTACGGTATTATAGATGCACATTATCAAGCCTTAAAAGAAGAAGTTTTACATGAGCTGGGAGCGTATCTTTTACACAATAAAAGCACTAATGAGAATGATGAAATGCCTATCAGAGCAAGCTATGTTAATCACACACCTGCAGATACCCGTATTCTCGATGGTCATTACCAAAAGCTGAAGGATGAAATCTGCCATGAAATTGCTCAACAGGTTGTTGGTGACAAGGTTGCTGTCGAAAAGGATGCTATGGCAATTCGTGCAAGCTATCTGCATGAGTTGCAGGAGCAGGGAAGCCTGAATGAAGCTATTGCCAAACGCCTGCTGGCTAAAGGCATGAGCGTGGCTGATGTTGCTGAGGCTATGCAGATGCCTGAGGAAAGTGTTGCTAAGCTGCAGGAAAAATAAGAAAGGCGTAGCAGTTAACATGTTTTTGAAAGCAGATAAATTGTGTTTTCATCTGTTGACATTGTACAAGCTGTCTATTGCCAACCCTCCTCAATAATGATAAAATCAAATGGACAGCAAGGCTTACAATGCCTGCAAGTTATTTTTTGGAGGATTATATTATGAAGAAAATAGCAATTCTGCGCTGCCTGAAAACCTCCGCATCCTGTGCGGGAGCGGGTTGCCTGCGTGCTTTTTATGAAAAGGATAAAGCCTTTGCGCAGTCTGCTGCCGGAGGATAAGCAAGCGCAGCTGCGCTGCGAGGGCGAAGGCCTGCAGCTGCTGCTGTCGCGCAGTAGCAAGAAAGGCTTGTGGCGCAAGCTGACATCCGATGAAATGCTGAAGCCGTATAAGGGGCAGATGTCAGTGAGTGCGGAGCTTTATTTTTCGCCGGAGCAGTTAAAGCAGCGTCATGTGCAGAGTGGCAAAATCAGGTTTTATGATGCACAAGGCTTGTATGGAACTGTTGTTGTTGACGCAATCAATTCACGGGTTAAGTGAGATTAATATGTTTTTTAAGCTGTGGGTAGAATTTCTGCCTGCAGTTTTTTTATAGAAATATCTGTGAGTTTTTGAGTAACAAAATGATTCATTATTCTTCTCTTTACTACGCCCGTCAAGTGCAATAAAATTGAAAATTTTTTCAGACAATGAGTCTTGACGGGGGGGGACATATGTATTATAATGGAATCAGCAGCAAGAGTTTGCAGATAGCTTTATGACAGTACTAAGGATTTTGCAATCTGCATTTCCTCCTCTTGCTGTGTTGAATACGTTTATAAATTGCCCGCGGTGGATACCGGCAAAGAAGTACAGAGGAAACAAGGCAACTCTTGCACAGACTTTACTGAAGTTTCCCTTAGGGTGATTTGTAAAAATAAAAATTGGCAGTCGACTATACTGCCGGATTTCCTAAGGGAGGAAAAGAAAATGAAAAAATCTTTAGTTCTCGCAATGGCAATGGCTCTTGGCGTAACCGCTTCCGCTTACGCTGCTAACCCCTTCTCTGACGTTCCTGCTGGCCACTGGGCTTATGACAGCATCAACAAACTGGCTGCTGCTGGCGTAATCGAAGGCTACGGCGACTCCACCTTCGGTGGCGACAAACTGATGACCCGTTATGAAATGGCTCAAATCGTTGCTAAAGCAATGGCAAAAGGCGCTAACGTTGACAAACTGGCTGCTGAATTTGCTGACGAGCTGGACAACTTGGGTGTTCGCGTTGCTAACCTGGAGAAAAAAGCTGACAACGTAAAAATTACCGGCAACATCCGTTACAGCTATGCTGAAAAAGATGGCGACATTGATGGCTTCTCCAACAAACTGCGTTCCCGTATTTGGGTAAAAGGCCAAGTAAACGATGACTGGTCCTACACCGGTATGCTGGAAAACAACCAAGACTTCACCAACAATGCTGGCGACGAAGATACCAAATTCCAACGTGCTTATGTTGATGGTAAAATCGGTGGCGTAGCTGTTGAAGCTGGTCGTCTGCCTCTGTACCTGGTTGCTGGCAATCTGTATGATACCCGTGCTGACGGCATCGTTGCTTCCTATGGCAAAGACGTTAAAGTAACTGGTTTCTATGCTAAACCGACCAACCAAGGTAAAGTTTTGGCTGATACACCTAAAATTGACAAACTTGAAGTAGAATATGACAATGTATATGGTGCAAAAGTTGACGCTAAATTCGGTGTTGTAGCTGCAACCGCTGGTTACACTGTATTCCAAGATGCTGCTCTTAACGGTTACGAATACGTTAATGATAAAGCTAATTTGGTTGAAAGCGTTGACCTTGATGACAACAAAATTTGGAATGTTGGCGTAGCATTTGACGTGGCTAAAAACCTGAATCTGTCTGCTAACTACATGAAATCCAGCGAAAAATATGTAACTGACGATGACGATGCAATCGTTGTAGGTCTGTCCTATGCTGGTGCTAAAGCTGCTAAAGCAGGTTCCTTCGGCATCTATGCAAATTACTATGATCAAGCTCGTTCCACCGTTGTTGCTCACACCATGAACGGCGAATACGGCACTCATGGCTTCAAAGGCTACATGGTAGGCGCTAACTACACCTTCGCTAAGAACATCGTTGGTGCTGTTGAATACTATGACCTGGAAGACAAATGGAATAGCAACGATCTCAAAACTCTGTGGAGCCAACTGGTATTCACTTTCTGATTTGACTTTACGTCAATCCGCTGAAAAGCAAAAAATCGCATATGCATAAATTAAAAGAGGACGGTGCGCACCGTCCTCTTTTTGACGTGAGCACCAAGCAACAAAGCACATGATTTAAGTATGATTTACTTGCCAACCCTCCTCAATAATGATAAAATCAAATGAACAGCAAGGCTGAAAATGCCTGCAAGTTATTTTTTGGAGGATTATATTATGAAGAAAATAGCAATTCTGCGCTGCCTGAAAACCTCCGCTTCCTGTGCGGGAGCAGGTTGCTTGCGTGCTTTTTATGAAAAGGATAAAGCCTTTGCCCAGTATGGTGATGAGGAGCTGCGTCTGATGGCGATGTGGACCTGTAACGGCTGTGGCGATTCCATGCTGGAAAACCAGGAAGGTATCCGTAAAAAAATTGAACGTATGAAGGCTCTGGAGCTGGATGCGCTGCATATCAGCCACTGCACGCACAAAAAGGATGTTAATGGCGAAAAGCATCTCTGTCCTAAAATTAAAGCGATTATCGATGAACTGCAGGAAGCAGGTATCACCATCGTAGACGGCACTCACTGAAAAATATATAAAGTTTGGCAAAGCAACAGTCAGTAATGGCTGTTGCTTTTCACTTTATCAACTTAAAAAAATCTCCTGTGGCAGGATTTTTTACACACCCTAACGAATAAATATAACTATGATTCCAAATACGAAAGGGGTAATAAAATGAGAGAAGCCGTAAAAAAGTATATTGCCGAGCATTATGAGGATTATGTGAAGGACTTGGAAGCCTTGACGAATATTGACTCCGGTAATGGTGACAGAGAAGGCACAGAGGCGGCAAATAAGTTTGTCGCTGAAAAAATGACAGCTATCGGTGCTACCACGGAGTTCAGATATAATGACAGAGCCTGCCACCTGATTTCCCGCTTAAAGGGAACAGGCAAATACACGATTCTGCTTGTTGCCCATGTAGATACAGTATTTAAAAAGGGTGAAGCTGCACGCCGTCCGTTCCGCGTTGACGAAAACAACTTTGCCTGGGGACCGGGTGTAGGTGATGATAAAGCTACGGTAGTAGAAGTAATATATGGCTTGGAGGCTTTGAAGGCTGCGGGCTTTGATAATTTTAAGGAAATTATTTATTATACCAACGGTGAAGAGGAAGGCGGCAGCAAGACCGCTGAGGATATTGTGGCAGAGCTGTCGCAGCAGTCCGACTTTGCTATTATCATGGACGTTGCCCGTCCGAACTGGGGCATTGTTACACAGCGCAAGGGCAATGCCAAATATCGCGTTGAGGTTACCGGTAAGGGCGGACACCATGGCAACGCATCTCAATCCTGCGCTAACGCTATTCACCAGCTGGCTTACACAATTACCGAGCTGCAGAAGCTTGCCAGCCCCATGCCGGGAAATCCGGAGGATTATACAGCAGCAGCGTTGAAGGCGCGCGGCATTGTTGATGCTGGTCAGTTTATTCCGCAGAATACCGTTAATGTTGGCGTAATCGGTTCTACCAATGACAAAATCAGTGTTATTCCGGGTGATGCCTTCTGCGAGGTAAATATCCGTTGCTTTACGATTGAAGAACAACAGCGCATTGATGCTGAGGTTAAGGCGTTGGCCGATAAGGTTGTTATCCCCGGCACCAGCATTAAAATTACCGGCGGTATTGTTACCGGTCCGATGCAGAAAACGGCGCAGGCACAGAAGATGGTTGATGTTTATAAGCGTATCGTTAAAGAGGAATACGGCGCTGAGGTGAACGAATGGGTAGCAGGCGGCCTGACCGACGGCAACCGCACAGCGAAGTTCGTACCGACACTGGATGCTTTGGGCGTAGAAAACTATGATGAGCATACCGACCATGAATCTGTAGATTTGAACACTGCAGTTCCCAGAACAACCGCTTTTGCGCTGACTTTGGCTGAGCTGGCAGAAACATTCTGATAAAATTTTAATAATGAGCTGAAAGCTTTCCCCGCGTACTGAATGTGCGTCGGGGAAACTTTTTTGCTATATTCTGACTTTCTGCTGTCTTTATATGTTTTACATAATGACTAGACACTGCACTTGTGGTATAATAAAATAGTTAAAATCTTACAGATAAGGTGTGATGATATGTCGAAAAAAAGTAATAAATATGCAGGTGATCAGCCTGCCGCTTACGATCCTACGGGCATAAGCGAGTATCTTGGCCTGGGACGCCCGATTGACTTTGACAAAAAGCCGGTGCGTATTGCGATGATGTGTGCTGTTGCCATTTCCGTTGTGGTAACGCTGTGGAAATGCTCTACCGGTATGGATTCCGGTGCTGCTGTAGTAAGTGCTTTAGGTTATGCTTTATCCTTCCTCTTCAGCTATATGCTGGCTCTGGAGCTTGACCCTGACCGTCAGCTCGGCGGTTTCATCGGCGGCGGTCTGACGCTGATAGCAACCTATTTTATGGGCGAAGGCAATATCCTGGTGATGCTGTGGCTGCTCTTTATCCTGCGTATGCTGAACCGCAGCTCCGGCGACAGACATCGTCTGATTGATAACGTTATTATGATTGGCAGTGCTGCCTGGCTTGGCCTGCAAGGCTTGTGGGTATTTCCGCTGCTGACCGGTGCTGCCTATATTCTGGAAAGCCAAATTCAGGCAGGCTATTTCCGTAGCCTTTATCTGGCAGGTATTTCTTTGGCTTGCTTGATTTTTGCGAAGTATGATACTGTTGCCAATGAGCTGTCCATGAGCAATATTATTATCATGGCACTGGCCTTCATTCTTTTTCTGCCGGAAATCCGCGTGGCAGACTACGTGAAGTCCAAGGGTGATAAAAACGGCAAGCGTCTGCTGCCGAAGCGTCTGCAGACCATGCAGGGTTATTTCTGCATGATGCTGTTCAGTCTGACCTTTTTGCATGGCAATGCTATCGTACCGTCTTTGATGCCGGCTGTAGGTGCTGCGGCAGGCTGCGGTATCTATCTGTTTGTTGCGCTGCTGAAGCATGAAGTATTTTAAAGCTATTCTGGAGGTAAATATCAATGAGTGAAAACAGAAAAATTAAATTTACGACTAATAAAGGTGTTTTCGTTGCCGAAATGTTTGAGGACAAGGCTCCGCTGACTACCAAAAACTTTATCGAGCTGGTAGAAAAAGGCTTTTACGACGGTATTATTTTTCACCGTGTAATCGACGGTTTTATGATTCAGGGCGGTGACCCGACCGGTAGCGGTATGGGAGGCCCTGGCTACAAGATTAAAGACGAATTCGGTGAAGGACTGAAGCATGACGACGAGGGCATTCTGTCCATGGCTAATGCAGGCCCGAACACCGGCGGCAGCCAATTCTTCATCACTCTGGCACCGACTCCCTGGCTGAACGGCCACCATGCAATTTTCGGCAAGGTTGTTGAAGGCATGGATGTTGTTCGCCTGATCGGCGTGGTACCGACTGATTTCCGTGACCGTCCGCGCGAAGCTGTGACCATGGAAAAGGTAGAGGTTGTAAAATAAATGGCGGCGTTTGTATATATGCTGCGCTGCAAGGACGGCAGCTTATATACAGGCTGGACCAATGATCTGGAGCACCGTCTGGCGATGCACAGCAGCGGACGCGGCGCCAAATATACGCGTGGACGCGGTCCTTTGGAGCTGGTCTACAGCGAGGAGCTGCCGGATAAGGAAGCTGCTTTGCGGCGCGAGTGTGCCATAAAAAAGCTGCGCCGGGAGCAGAAGCTCGCTTTGCTGCAGACATGGCAAGCTCGCATTGCAGAATAAAATTATAAAGATTCAGACAAATATTTGCTTTTCCTGTACATATAGGCTATAATAAGCTAAGTGAGTTTTAGCGGCTCAAATAGTAATTAGGGAGGCCTACAGATGACAGGCAAAGTTAAATGGTTTAATGCAGAAAAGGGCTATGGTTTTATCCAAAGAGAAGGCGGCAAGGATTTGTTCGTTCACTTCTCCGGTATTAAAAGCGAAGGTTTTAAAACCTTAGAAGAAGGCTGGAACGTAGAATTTGACGTTATCCAGGGTGACCGTGGCGAACAGGCAACTAACGTTGTACATGTTGAATAATAAATGCAAGTAAAAAGCTGATGCTAAGGCAGGGAACTGCCGGAGCATCAGCTTTTTTGCTGTTTGCGGGAGGATGAGAGTTCAGTTGGTTACAAAGGAGGATATCACGGAAGCCTTGGTGACAATACCGCAAAACAGTTTATTATCGTCAATTACGGGCAGAGGGAAGGGTGTGCTTGCCGAAAGCGGCATAATATCTGCCACAGGTGTATCAAGATTGTCTATCACAGGCACATTGCGCAGAATGCTTTTCTCAAAGGTTGTATAGCCGGAAAGCACCTGCATAGCGCTATCCAATGTGATAATACCGATAAAACGCAGATGCTCATCAACTACGTAGGCACTGGATACGCCGCTGTTTTTCATATTGCGCAGAGCTACGGCAGCACCGTCGATATTGCGCACTATACATGTCTGCGTGCTCATAACGTTGCGCACAGTAAAAATTTTACTGGAATCGGCATTGTTAATAAAGCTGCGCACATAGTCATCTGCGGGATTGGTAATCATTTCCTCCGGCGTACCAATCTGCACCATGCGGCCGTCGCGCAAAATACCGACGTGTGTTCCCAGACGGAAGGCTTCGTTGATATCATGCGTGATAAAAACAATGGTCTTACCGGTTTTTTCCTGAATACGCAGCAGCTCAAACTGTAAATCGTTGCGTACCAAGGGGTCGAGGGCGGAAAAGGCTTCGTCCATCAGCAGGATATCGGGATTGTTGGCAAGTGCGCGGGCAATGCCTACGCGTTGCTTCATGCCGCCGGAAAGAGCGCTGATACGCGTTTTTTCCCAGCCTTGCAGGCCAACCATTTCCAACATCTGCATAGCCTTTTCGGTACGTTCCTTCAGCGGTACGCCGCGAATCTCCAAACCGTAGTAGGCATTCTCCAAAACATTACGGTTGCTGATAAGCCCGAAATTTTGAAAAACCATGGCTACCTTAGTGCGGCGCAGCTCCTGTAGTTGTTTATTGCTGAAATCGGTAATGTTATCGCCCTCAAGGTAAACTGTGCCTGAGGTTGGCGGGTTCAGCATATTCAGGCAACGGATAAGTGTGGATTTGCCGCTGCCGGAAAGACCGATGAGAACAAATATTTCACCCTTGTTGACTGTGAAGTTTATATCAATAAGGCCGGCGGTAATGCCGGTAGCTTCCTGTACCTCGGTGCGGGAAGCACCTTGCTCCAGCATGGACATAGCCTTTTTTTCATTTTGCGAATGCTCCAGAGGAATAAACAGCTTGTACAGGTTTTTTACTTGTAATACGGGCACAGTCATTTATTTTCCCTCCTTTTTCTTGTCAGCCAGACTTTGCGTCAGGCGGTCGATGATAATTGCAATAATAACGATAGAAATACCGGCGATAAGTCCGCGGCCGGATTCGGTACGGTTGATGGCAATCAGCACCTCCATGCCTAGGCCGTTGGCACCAATCATAGCGCAGGTAACAACCATTGCTACAGCCATCATCATTGTCTGGTTGATGCCTGTCATAATCGTGGGCATGGCCTGCGGAATCTGCACCTTGAACAGTGTTTGCCAACGCGAAGCGCCGAAGGCAGCGGAGGCTTCGACAACGTTGGGGTCAACCTGCTGAATACCGTGGCTGGTTAAGCGGATGACGGGCACTACAGCATAAACTACCGTAGCAAGAACTGCAGGCACCTTGCCGGGACCGAGCAGCATAACTGCGGGAATCATATAAACAAAGGTCGGCATGGTCTGCATTGCGTCAAGCAAAGGACGCAGCAGTCGGTTTGCCAGTTTGCTTGTGGAAACAAGAATGCCGATTGGCAGTCCTAAAAGCAGGGAGATGATAACCGAAGAAATAACTACCGCCAGTGTTTCGTTCATCATGCTCCAGTAGCCGAAGGCACCGATGGCGAACAGTCCAAGGCCATAGATAATACCGCGCGACAGCTTGCCTGTGAGCACCTTGCCCAAGGCAGCAATAGCGATGATAGTCAGCCACCAGGGAATAAAGTTCAGCAATCGTTCGATAGAAAGAATGCACCAGGTAAGAATATCCTTAACCTTATTGAAGAAGCTAGCGTAGGTGGTGTTGATGTAGTTGACGAAATTGTCGATGGGCTTAGTCCAGTCTACTTGAACTTCTTCAGGAAAGCTAAGAAGCCAGTTGGCTGCAGCAGCATTATCGCCTTTGAGTGCTTTGTTGATGCTTTGCAGCTTATCCTCAGGTAGCCACTGTGCAAGCAGCTCGGGGTGGCGCTGCATGAACCAGATGGCAGCCTCGTCATAGGTGCATTTTGTATCTGCAATGTGCGCTAACGCTTCTGCGGTAAGTGCGCTGGTGGTGTGATATTTTTGCAGAAAGGCAACAAACTCCGGCGCTTTGCTTTGCAGCTGTTTGTTGGCAACGATGCAGACGGGTACGGAACGTGCTTCCGTCAGGCCGCGCTGAAAGCCGACTTCATTGTAGGGCTCGTCCTGCAGCAGAACGAGGTCTAGCTTGCCGGTGAGCCAGGTCGGTTCGTAGTTGTAGCCTACGATGGGTTCGCCCTTAGTGTAGGCGGCGAGGAAGGCGCTGTTCAGCGCCGGCTCGCTGCCGGAACGGAAGTAGACGTAATTTTTGTTTAAGCCGTAAGCTTCATATTTCAAATAAAGTATTTTGTCAATGCTCCAGCCGGGAATAGCGCCGTAAAGACGTCCCTTTGAGGGATCCTCTGGATCCTTAAAAAGATGTGCGTAGCGTGCGAGGTCTTTGACGGTTTTCAAATCCGGAGCGAGTGCCTTGATGCCGCGCTTGGCGTCACCCTCAATAAGATAGCGGGGAACATAAAGGCCCTGCTTATCATCATCAAAGTTGATGCCAAGGTTGAGCAGCTTGCCGGTTTTCATGTCAGCCTCAAAGGTAGGCACGTTATCGGTCCATAGCTCCATATGCACATCTACGTCGCCGCGGAGCAGCGCCGTCTGGATGATGGGAGTAGAGCCACTGATAATCTTAGGCGTGATGTTATAGGCGTGAGTGCCGATGAAACCGGCAACGGCGTTGTGAAATTTGACACTGTCCCAGCCGGCGTCGGCGAAAACAACCTCTTGCTTTGCTTGCTCATTAGCGGCGTTGACATTGCCTGCTATAAATCCAAGTGAGGTCAGTATGAGTAAAAAAACGGCTGATAATTTTCGTAACATGGCTTCACCTCCGTCAAAGCAATAAAAAGAAAAATACTCCTCTTAAATTTATTTTACAAAGCGAAAATTCTTCTTGTCAACTGCAAATGCAACAATGTATAAAAGAATAACTTTAAAAAACTAAAGTTATTGTAAATGCAGAGTTTTGTATAAAGAGAAGTGTATGTGGATATTGGTGAGGATGATAAAAGCTTCTGTCGAAACGCGGGACGTTTATAAAGCTTTATGATGGTCAAAGCTTTTATGCTTATTAAGCAGTACTGTGATTTCAATAAGTTGAATTGCTTGGCGCTAGAGTAAGCACAAGGGTATTTTTCCATTTCTGTAACCTTTTTAACACAGATTTAACCGCAAGCTTATTTTGGATTTTACATTCATCAGTTACAATAAAAGCACGTTGTAGAGATGACAACAATAATTTTTGTGGAATATCAGTAAACGGAGGAATGGAAATGAAACTGAAAAAAGTTTTGGCAGCAGCAATGATTTCGCTGCTGGCAACTACTGCACTTGTTGGCTGCGGTAGTGATAAGAAAAGTGCTGACACCGGCAAAAAGGTACAGATTGAATATTGGCATGTTGCTGCTGAGAGCTTTGGCGGCGCAACCGTAAAGGAATTGGTTGCCGACTTCAACAAAACTCATCCGAATATTGAGGTAGTAGAAAAATATAACCCGGATATGTACAAAGGCTTGACGCAAAACCTGCAGGCTGCTATGGCTTCCGGCAAGAATCCGGACGTAGTACAAATGGGTTATTCCTTCCTGAACTACGCTGCTGAAAACTTTAAATACACCGATTTGAACGAAGCATTTAAAGCTGCCGGCGATGAAAACTTCATGAAAGACAATTATCTGCCGAACGTACTGCAGCTGGCACAAACCGAAGACGGCAAGCAAATCGGTCTGCCGTATTCCGTAAGCGTTCCGGTACTCTTCTACAATCCGGAAATTTTTGAAAAAGCCGGGCTTGATCCGCAAAATCCGCCTAAAACCTGGGAAGAGGTTAGCAAGGCAGCTAAACAAATTAAAGATAAAACCGGCAACATGGGCTTCTTCATGCAGGAATATGCCGACAACTGGACTCAGCAGGCTCTGATTGAATCCAACGGCGGCCAAATGCTGACCAAGGTTGACGGCAAGGTTAAAGCCGGTTTTGATACTCCGGAATCTGCTGCCGCTTATCAGGTTGTAGCTGATATGGTTAAAAACGGCAGCGGCCTGCATGCTACCAACGAAGAGGGCTTCCAAGCTTATCTGAGCGGCAAGCTGGGCATGGTTTGCACCACCATCGGTAAACGTGCTAACTTCGAAAAGGGCGCTAAGTTCAAAGTTATGGCTTCTCCGTTCCCTGCTTTCGGCAACAAACCGACCAAGATTCCTGCAGGCGGTAACTTCCTGATGGTATTCTCTAAGGATGCTGAAAAGCAAAAGGCTGCTATCGAGTTCATCAAATATCTGGAATCTCCGGAAGCACTTGCTAAATGGAGCACCGGTACCGGTTACCTGCCACCTCGTAAAGGCGTAGCTGACGATCCGAAGGGCTTCAAAAAGCTTGCTGATGAGAACCCCAACATTAAAATGGCTCTGCAGGAAATGACTAAGGTTACCAAATGGGCAAGCTTCCCGGGTGCTAACGGACTGCAGGCTGAACAACTGCTGATTGATGCTCGTGATATCATCCTGAGCGGCAAAATGAGTGCACAGGATGCTTTACATCAAACTGCAGAAAAAATTAACAAGCTGCTGTAATTAGTCTGATAAATAAGCTGTCGCAGTTGCGGCAGCTTATTTTGCTAATAGCGCAAAGGAGGTTGCTATGAGTAAGAACAATAAGGAAGCACTGCTTTATTTGCTGCCTGCTGCCGTACTTTTTCTGGTATTTTATTATTGGCCGCTGCTGCAGAATATTTATCTGAGTGTTTTTTCCTGGAATATGATCAGCCCTAATCAAAAATTTGTGGGCCTGGAAAACTTTATCATTATCTTCAGCTCTGCCGAGCTGATTAAAATTTTAATCAACACCGTTTTGTTTGTGGCAATTATGCTGGTGCTGAATTTCGTTTTGCCTTATTTTTATTCGTTTATCCTAGGACATTTAGTGCATAGGTGGACAGCCTTCTACCGTAGCGCGATGTTTCTGCCGTCAACGTTATCACTGGCGGTAGCAAGTATTTTGTTCCTGTGGATTTACAATCCGCTGGCCGGTCCGATTAACATTGTTCTCAGCCAGTTTGATATTGCATCACCGCGTTGGTTCAAGGAAAACTATCTGGTTATTTTCGCCATTTGTACGATTATCGGCTGGAAGGTTTTCGGCTATAATCTTATCGTTATGTTGGCTGCCATGGTTGCAGTTCCCAAGGAGATGATTGAAGCTGCCAAGCTGGAGAATGCTTCCAACTGGGTTATCTTCAAAAAAATTATTTTGCCGATGACCTCTTCTACCGCAATTTACGTCTTTACGATAACAGTAGTTTTTGGCCTGCAATATGTTCTTGTACCTGTAAATATGCTGACGCAGGGTGGTCCTGACCAGGGAAGCAGTAACCTTGTGTATATTATTTATCAATATGCCTTTACCTTCTTTAAAGCAGGCACCAGTGCAGCCTATGCGGTTATCACCATGGTCTGCTATCTCATCTTCCTCTTCGTGAAGAATAAATATCTGGAAAAGAAGGTGTACTATGAAAACTAAGCTGCAGAATGAATGGTATTGGCATGCGTTTTTGCTTATCGCAGTTTTCCTGATGCTGTGGCCGATAGTGTTTATGCTTTCTACCTCGCTGAAGGATTTGAATCAGGTTTTTGAATCTACATTGAATCCTTTGCCGTTCCCGCCGACCTTTGACAACTATACTACGGTTTTACATAACTTCCCGCTGCTGACCTATATCTGGAATACGTTTTACATTGCGATTGTGGTCACAGCCAGCAAGGCTGCGACAAGTGTACTGGCAGCCTTTGCCTTTGTGTATTACAACTTCAAATATAAGGAAACAGTTTTCAACGGTATGCTGCTGACGTTCTTCATCCCCATTACCGTTTTGATTATGCCAAACTATCTGATGATGTCTAAGCTGGGCCTTTTGGATACTCCCTACGGCGTTATGCTTCCCGGTCTTGTAGATGGCATGGGTATTTTCCTGATGCGTCAGACCATGCGTGGTATTCCCAAGCCTTTGCTGGAAGCAGCAATTCTGGACGGTGCCAAACCGCATCAGGTACTGTTCAAGGTTATTATGCCTTTGATTAAGCCTTCGGTACTCGCTATTTCGATTTTATTTTTCATCAACAGCTGGAACGAATATTTCTGGCCGCTGCTGATTTTGCAGGATAAAGCTAATCTGACACTGCCGCTGGCACTGCAGATGTTTATCAGTGCCGAAGGTGGCAGTGAATGGGGCATCGCGATGGCTGTAGCAACGCTGACAAGCTTGCCTCCGTTAGTACTTTACGGCTTCTGCCAAAAATTTATTATCAACACATTTATGCAATCGGGCGTGAAAGGATAAGAAGATGGATAACTTACAAAACGATTACAGCATTATATTTTCGCATGTACAAAAGGCTTACGGCAGTAATGTCGTAATAAATGATTTGAATCTGGAGATAAAAAAAGGTGAGCGCCTGATTCTGCTTGGACCATCCGGCTGCGGCAAGACAACTACTCTGCGGATGATTGCCGGCTTTGAGGAAATCACCAAGGGAGAGCTGTACATGGACGGCAGCGTGGTTAACGATATTGCTCCCGGTGAGCGCAATATTGCTATGGTCTTCCAAAGCTATGCACTGTTCCCGCATCTGAGCGTTTGGGACAACATCACCTTTGGCCTGCAGTTGCAAAAGCTGCCGCAGGCTGAAATGGAAAAGCGTGCGCGTATGGCAATGGAAATCCTGCATCTTGAAGGCTATGAAAATAAAAAGACGCATGAATTGAGCGGCGGTCAAAAGCAACGTGTTGCTCTGTGCCGGGCGCTTGTAAAGCAGTCGCCGTACTTCCTGCTGGATGAGCCTTTATCAAACCTGGACGCCAAACTGCGCCAGAAGGCACGTACCGAGCTGGTAAAAATCCATGAAATGTTCAAGCCGACGATGGTTTATGTAACTCATGACCAGATTGAAGCAATGACTGTAGCGCATCGTATTGCTGTTATGAATCAGGGCAGAATTCAGCAGATTGATACTCCGGCAAATATTTACCATCATCCTGCCAATACCTTTGTGGCAACATTTATCGGTTCTCCGGCAATGAATATTCTGCAGGCTGAGATTTTAGACGGTAAAATTATTGTCGGTGACTGCGCTTTAAAGCTGCCGCATGAGCGCTTGCAGGAGCTTGGCGGCCGCAGCAAGGTTCTCTTCGGTTTACGCCCGGAGGCTTGCACACCGAGCTTTGAAAGTGCTATGATTAATGGTAAGGCAGACTTTGTTGAAAATACAGGCAACCTGAAAACTGCTACACTTAAATTGGCAACCGGTGAAAGCTTTTATCTGCAGGACAGTGACCAAGGACTGCAAATGGAGGATATCCGCGGCTTTAATTTTGATTGGCAAAATGTTTGCTTATTTGATGCCGAAAGCGGTGAAAACTTAGCGAAGGTACGCTAAGCCTTGAAGGGAGGAAGTTATATGCAATTTGAAGTCAGTGATTTACTCTTTCCGGGATTTACGAAGGATGCGATGAAGAGACTTGATAAGCAGTATGGTATTGAATTCTTCTATGAGTTTGGCAAGGATTATTATTGGAAGCAGCAGGTGGAGGAATGGGGCGAGCGTGCACTTTCGATTCATGCTCCCTGTGTTGCGCTGAATCTTGCTGATTCTAAGCAGAAAAATTATGCCCGTGTTATAGAAAAGACCTTTGCCTATGCGCAAAAATGCAAGGCAGATTTTGTTGTAGTGCATACAAATGAAGCTATTGCGGGTGACAAGGAGCTTTTGAGGGCACGTGTTATCCGCCGTCTGCGTCAGGTTATGAATCTGGGAAAACGTTATGACGTAAAGGTGCTTATTGAAAACGTCGGCCTGCGTACTAAAAATAATGTGCTCTTTGATTTGCCGGAATATGTTGCTCTGTTTGATATTTTCCCGCAGGCAGGAGCATTGCTTGATACAGGACATGCGCATGTCAACGGCTGGGATATTCCTGCGGTAGTAAAGGCATTGGGTGAGCGTTTAGCAGCCTGCCATGTTCACGATAACGATGGCAGCGGTGACGCACATCTGCCGGTAGGACAGGGTGATATTGATTGGAAGGCTTATTTCGGCGCTGTCAAAAAATATGCACCGCAGGCTACGCAGGTATTTGAATATTGCTGCGGTTTTAATAACACCAAGGATTTGGAAGCGCATATTGCAGAGCTGAAAGCGAAATATAAGCTTTGATAAATACAGCCTGAGAACTGACAATAAATACTATTTACCTGGATTTTACCTTAAGGTTAATCTGCATTTAATATTCTAAGGCTATACTATGTATAACGAAGATGAATGAATCTGCGATATGCGTAGGAGGTAAGCGTTATGCAGGATTTATATCCGATGTTGATTTTATTTGTCGGTTGGATGGTTGTAGATTTACTGGTGTTTTAAACACTGTAAGAAATTTTGTCATTTGCTGAGAGAGCAGGGAAAAGCCTTGCTCTCTTTTCGTTTTTTATCAGGAAGGTATTATCAATTACTCTTTTCAGCGGGATGTTTTCTTGCTACAATATAGTTAATGAATATAGCGAGGAGGAAAGTTCTATGAAAAAACTGTTTCTTTGTATCCTTTGTCTGCTGATGTGTTCCGTTTGCGCTGCTGCCCCGGCGAAAAAGGTAGTGCTGTGGTATCAGGTTCCGGAGGTTGTTCTGGAAGCGCAAAATGTTGAAAATGATGTTGAGAAAGGTAAGACTGAATTTGAAGCCTTCCTCATGGCAAATTACGGTAAGCGTTTCCCTGTACAGATGATTAAGCAAGCTGCTCCGGATAAGGAACTGACTGCTGCCGATGTATCCCTGGTTACTCGTCCTAACTGGGTGCCGATTGTTGTGAAGCTTGACCTGGCCGGTGTTGGCAGCGGTGACAAGCTGGTTGGCAAATACAGCACTGTTAAGGTTACGTTGAAGGAAAGCACTGTTGTAGACGGTAAGCTTTTCAGCTATGATTATGGTATCAAGGAATATGACAGCAGCATGCTGCGTGTAGCAGGTTATGTTATTGCCAGTGAAGATGACCCGCGCATCAACACCAAAAATGCTGTTAATGACTGCATCAAAGAGGCTTGTACTTTGAACAGCAAGGTTAACCGCTATGCGGATCCTGCAGCCTATGATAAGGAAAATGCCCGTTACAACGGCGAGTTTGAAAAAATTCAATAAAACGTCTGAGTTTGTCTCAAATATAGAAAATCCCGAATCTCTTCAAGAGGTTCGGGATTTTCTTGCTCTTTGTCCGTTTGCGATATTTAAATTAAAGGTAGGAGTTTATTGATGACTTTTAGTGAGAGAAATATGAGTTGAGCTGTGCTTATCTGTTGTGACCGAAGAATGCTTTTGCTACTTCCGGGAAGGAAATATAGCTCAGCAGGTCTTCCATGCTGGCATTAGGATAACCGTCTTCAGCCAGACGAGCTCGGAATTTTTCCAGCTGAGGTTCGATTAAATCTGCCGGACGGCAGGTAATAGGCTCGGCATTGCCGATAGCCAGACGTTTAACCTCAGGGTCGATAGGTGCGGGTGTGCGACCGTATTTACCCAAAACTAAATCCTTAACCTCGCGGGGAATCATCTTATAGCGGCCTAAGGCTACGTTCAGCACTGCCATAGTGCCTACAATCTGACTGGTAGGCGTTACCAGCGGCGGATAGCCAAGCTCTGCGCGTACACGGGGCATTTCTTCCAAAAGCTGCGGATATTTATCGGCAACGCCCATTTCCTTCATCTGGTTGAGCAGATTAGAAAGCATACCACCGGGGATTTGGAAGGTAAGTACTTTCGGATCGATAGGAATGTTGGTGTTCAGGTTGAAATCATCTACCAAATCCTTTTTGACACCTTTGAAGTAATCTGCCAAATCATGCAGAAGCGGCAGGTCAATGCCGGTATCGTATTCTGTGCCTTGTAATGTTGCTACCAAAGATTCGGTACATGGTTGGCTGGTAGAGCAGGCGAAGGGTGAGAGCGCTGTATCAACAATATCTACGCCTGCTTCGATAGCCTTCAGATAAGTCATATCACCCATACCGCTGGTAAAGTGAGTATGTAAATCAATCGGCACATTAATTTCAGCCTTCAATGCTTTAACCAGGTTATAAGCATCATAGGGACGTAAAAGTCCTGCCATATCCTTAATGCAGATGGAGTCGGCACCCATCTGTACCAGTTCTTTGCCAAGCTGCACAAAATTTTCATCTTTATGGTAAGGGCTGATAGTATAAACGATACAGCCTTGAGCATGTCCGCCAGCTTCTTTGGTGGCGCGCATAGCTGTTTCCAGGTTACGGGTATCGTTGAGTGCGTCGAAAATGCGGATGATGGATACACCGTTATCTACAGAACGTTTAACAAATTCAGAAACAACGTCGTCGGCTAAATTGGTGTAGCCAAGAACGTTCTGACCACGCAATAGCATTTGAATCGGAGTGTGTGGCAGATTCTTCTTTAACAGACGCAGGCGCTGCCACGGATCTTCATGCAGGAAGCGCAGGCAGGAATCAAAGGTTGCGCCGCCCCAGGCTTCAACGGCATGGTAACCGGCGTTATCAATTTTCTCCAACACGGGCAGCATATCAACGATACGCATACGTGTTGCTGCGATGGATTGGTGGCCGTCACGCAGGACGGTTTCTACGATTTTTACAGGTTTGTTTGCCATACTCTTGCCTCCGGTTAGTTGAGATGCATTGCCGAAGCAAGCAGATTTACTTTCAGGGTACGTACGCTTGTCCAGGGTTCAATTCTGATGAAATCTTTTACATTGCTCATGATAGTTACCTCCGTAAGTTCAAATGTTTTTCGTTGATGTTAATTAGTCGTTCAGACCAAGCAGCTGGAGTTTTAAAGCGCGAACGCTTTTCCAAGGCTCAATTCTGAAGTATTGTTTTGCGTTATTCATGGTAGTTACCTCCGTAAGTTCAAATATGTTTTTCGTTGATGTTAATTAGTCGCTCAGACCAAGCAGTTGAAGTTTTAAAGCACGAACGCTTTTCCAGGGCTCGATTCTGAAGTATTGTTTTGCATTATTCATAGTAAAATCCCTCCGTAAAATAAAACATGATTTTTAAAATTTGTATGGATAACAGCTGCTGTGTATTTTTCTTTATGCTTGTTTAGCAACTGTTTTTTGAACTGACTAAAATATACCACGGATAATAAGATAAATCAATTTTATGGAATTAATAAGCGTATAAATCTGATTTATAATAAAGCGCAAAGAAAAGCAGCTGAAGGGAAAACCCTCAGCTGCTGTATTTTTCTTCATATAATGTCATTGCTGGAAAAGCTTGATGAATTCGATGACTGCGTTAGGAACGTAAACATTATGTGGTAAAAGCAGAGAATATTTTCTTTCTGCCTGCTTGGACTGCAGCTTGAAGAAGCGCAGAGCGGATTCATTGCCGGTTACCAGCTTGTCGCTGATAAAAGTAGCGCCGATACCATGCTCCGCAAGCTGAAAGGCTGTGACGAGCTGCGGCACCTTGACCTTTATACGTGGCAGAATTTCTGCTTCTTCAAACATTTTGAGCGTGCGCATGCCAAGGTTGACATGGGCGTCGATACGGATGAAGTTGTAGTCCGTGAATTGCTGTAAGTCAACGCTGGGACAATTTTCCGATAGGTGGATGCCGTGTCTGACTTCTATTGCGCTCAGGCTATCATCCAGTAATTTATCGCTGAGCGCGAAGGTTTGCGGAACAGCGAGCAGGATATGGTCTGAAAAAGTAGGATAGCTGTCAAACTCTTGTACTACGTCTTCATCACAGCTGAAGGTGAAATCAAGCTCGTTATTTTTGAGCATTTCAATGAGCATGTCAGAGCTTGTTTCTGCCATTGTAATGTTAATGTTGGGATAGAGGGTGTTGAATTGGGCGATGTATGACGGCAGGAGATAAGCATTCATATAATGCGTGCCGCCGATTTTCAGATCACCGCTTTTTAAACCATGAATATCATCAATCTGCTGCTTGAGCTGCTGCTCCAGCAGCATTTCCTTTTTGATGTGCTGCAGATACAGTTCGCCGATGCTTGTGAGTGTGAGCGGTCTTTGGCTGCGGTTGAAAATGGCAGCACCTATTTCCTGCTCCACTTTTTTGATGGCTATGCTCAGTGCAGGCTGAGTAATAAATAATGCTTCTGCAGCTTTAGAAAAACTGCCGCATTGGTAGACCTGGTAGATGTACTTTTTTTCTAACTCCATACTATAAATCTCCTTTATAGAAACATTAATTCTATAAAATTGATTATACACTAGATTGATGTTATAGTAAAGGCAGGTCAAGAAAGACTGCTACTGAAGTGCAATACAACTACATACAGCTATTGTGATGTACGTGATTTAGAGCACCACTACAGGAGAATAGATAAAAAGCATAAGGAGGTCAGAGGATGGCTTTTATGTATCAGGTATCAACCCTGCAGGCTTTGGCCAAGGGCGATTTTTATGGCAATGCAACAATTGAAGAGCTGTTAGCCAATGGCGATATAGGCTTAGGTACCTTTGAAGCGGTTGACGGTGAAATGATTGTGCTCGATGGTGTCTGCTATCGGGCAAAAGCAGATGGTACAGTAGAGATTGCTGATGCCAGCGACGCTACCCCGTTTGCTTCTGTGACGTATCTAAATAAGGAGCTTACGTTTGACTTAAAGAACATCGCTGATATGAGCGGCCTTTTAGCTAAGCTGGACGATGTTATCAAGACTCATGGTGAGAACAACATCTACGCTTGCCGTATAGATGGAAGCTTTCACGAGGTTTACGCGCGTTCTGAAAAGAAGCAGCATAGCGAGCCTTATAAAACCTTTGCTAAGGTTTTGGAAACAGATCAGCGTGAGTTTGAATTTAAAAATGTCAGCGGCAGCCTCGTTTGCGTATATTTTCCGCAATATATGGATGGCTTGAATGTTGCAGGCTGGCATGTGCATTTTATTTCTGATGACAGAACTATGGGCGGTCATGTTTTTGACTGCTCCTTGCAGGAGGGCAAGGCTTATATGGGCAGAACCGAAGGCTTTAACTTCCTGATTCCTAAAACAAAGTTTTTCCAAAAGCTTACTCTTACTGATGTTTCCAAGGAGGAAATCGAAAGTGTGGAGAAAGCAGGCAATAAATAATAAATTTGCAGCCGATGCTGCGTATGGAGGGTAAAAATGGATAAGCAAGAACAAGTTGAACAATTAACAAACTATGTAGCACATTTTGTAGCGCACACCGCTAAGGTTTTACCTGACGATGTTATCGCTAAGCTGGATGAGCTGGCAGAAAAGGAAGACAGCCCGCTGTCTAAAACTATTTACCAGACCATGAAGCTGAACCAGAAGCTGGCTAAGGATCTGAATCGTCCCAGCTGCCAGGATACCGGCGTTATGCAATTCATAGTAAGATGCGGCACCAATTTCCCACTGATTAACGAGCTGGAGGTACTGCTGAAGGAAGCTGTTATCCGTGCAACTCAGCAAGCTCCGCTGCGTCATAACAGTGTAGAAACCTTTGATGAATATAACACCGGCAAAAATGTCGGCACCGGTACTCCTACTATTTTTTGGGAGATTGTGCCGAACAGCGATGAATTAGATCTGTACACCTATATGGCTGGCGGCGGCTGCAGCCTGCCCGGTAAAGCAATGGTGCTGATGCCTGGTGCCGGTTATGAAGGCGTAACCAGATTCGTGCTGGACGTTATGACTTCCTATGGCCTGAATGCCTGCCCGCCGCTTCTGGTAGGTGTTGGCGTCGGTACTTCTGTAGAAGTAGCTGCTCTGCATGCAAAGAAAGCGCTGATGCGTCCGATTGGCAGCCATAACCCGAACAAGAACGCTGCACTTTTGGAGCAGTTGCTGGAGGATGGCATCAATAAAATCGGCCTTGGTCCTCAAGGCCTGGGCGGCAAATATTCCGTTATGGGCGTGAACGTAGAAAATTCTGCACGTCATCCGTCTGTAATCGGTGTTGCTGTAAACGTTGGCTGCTGGTCTCATCGTCGCGGCCATATCGTATTCGACAAAAACTTAAACTACAAAATTCTTTCTCATAGCGGGGTGACTTTATAATGTACGAAGTAATTGATGGCAAAAAGGTTTTGACTACTCCTGTAAGCGCAGAAGATTTAAAAAATATTCATATTGGCGATATTGTTTATCTGAACGGTGACATTACCACCTGTCGTGACGTTGCACATCGCCGTGTCGTAGAATATGGCCGTAAGCTGCCAGTTGATGTTAAGGATAAAGCAATTCTGCACGCCGGTCCGATTATTCGCCCCCTGGGAGATGACAAATTTGAAATGGTATCCGTTGGTCCTACCACCAGCATGCGTATGGAAAAATTTGAAAAGGAATTCGTAGAGCAGACCGGTGTCCGTGTTATTGTCGGCAAAGGTGGTATGGGCCCAAACACTGAATATGCCTGCAAAAATTTTGGCGCTATTCACTGCGTATTCCCCGCAGGCAACGCTGTTGTGGCAGCAACTGAGGTACAGGAAATCGTTGACGCAAACTGGCGTGAACTGGGTATGCCGGAAACTCTGTGGAGCTGCCATGTGAAAATGTTTGGCCCGCTGATTGTTTCTATCGACAGCTATGGCAGAAACTTTTTTGAAGAGCAAAAAGTAATCTATAACCAACGCAAGGAAGAAGTATATAACGAGATTATTCCACACGTTAAATTTATTAAATAAAGATAAAATAGCTGTGGATTTATCAGATTCAGGAGAAAAGAAATGAAACAGATATTATCTATTGTCGCACACAATCGTCCTGGTGTGTTAATGAGGGTTACGGGACTGATTTCCCGCCGTGGCTATAATATTGACAGCTTAACCAGTGGCAGTACACAGGATCCGGAATATGCACGTATGACAATTGTATTGGATGCGGACGAGCTGACAATCGAGCAGGTCTGCAAGCAATTGGCAAAGCTCAGCGAGGTAGAACGCATTAAGGTGCTGCATCGTGAAACGAGCGCACTGCGCAGTATGCTGCTGGTCAAGGTACACGCCGGCGAAAAGCAAATGGAGGTGCTGCAATTAGCAACAGCCTTCCGTTCCCATGCTATTGATGTTACCGGCAACAGCATGACCTTTGTCAACACCGGTGATGAAGGCAAGCTGTGCGCCTTTGCAAATGCTCTGCGCCGTTATGGTATTGTCGAAATGGTGCAGACGGGAATCGTTGCTTTAGAACGTGGCGATGAAGCATTGGAGGTCAAAGAATCACGCTATGAATGGCCTCATGCCGAAGAAGCGTAAGAAAGGAGTATAACACTATGCAGCTTACTGGTGCTGAAGTTATGGTGAAATGCCTTGAGGAAGAAGGCGTTTCTACAATTTTTGGTTATCCCGGTGGTGCTATACTGCCGTTTTACAACGCGCTGCGTGATGTAAAAAATATTAAGCATGTACTGACAGCGCATGAACAGGGAGCAGCGCACGCTGCTGATGGCTATGCACGTGCCAGCGGCAAGGTTGGCGTGTGCTGTGCTACCTCCGGTCCCGGTGCGACGAATCTTGTAACAGGTCTGGCGAATGCATTTCTTGATTCTATTCCGGTAGTGGCTATTACCGGACAGGTAAAAAGCAGCATGATCGGTCATGATGCCTTCCAGGAGGTTGATATTACCGGTATCACTATGCCGATTACGAAGCAAAATTTCTTGGTCAATAAGCCGGAAGAATTGGCTCAGACAATGCGCCTGGCTTTTCAGATGGCAAAAAGCGGACGTCCGGGTCCTGTGCTTGTAGATGTAGCGCATGACGTGCAGACGAGCATGATGGAATATCATGCAAGCAAGCTGCGTGAGCTGCCTGTCACTATGCCGCAAAAGGAACTTGTTGCTGCAGCTGTAGCTGCGCTGAACAAGGCTGAACGTCCTGTGATGCTTGTTGGCGGCGGTGTAGCTATCTCCGGTGCGGAATACGAAGCTGTGCATCTTTGTGAAAAAATGCATCTGCCTGTAGCCAGCACGCTGATGGGCTTGGGTTGCATCAGCTCATATCGCGAGCAATTTTTGGGCATGAGCGGCCTGCATGGACACGAACGTGCGAACCGTGCTATCGCTAACGCTGATGTGGTGCTGGCGGTTGGTACACGCTTTAATGACCGTGTAACCGGTGACCGTGATAAATACAGCGCGCATAAAACGATTATCCATATTGATATTGATCCTGCTGAATTGAACAAAAATATTGAGAGCAGCATTGATATTGCGGGAGATATGCGCACTATCCTGAAAATGCTCGATAAGGGTTGTAAATCTCATGATATAAAAGCATGGTGGGATACAATTATGACCTGGCCGAGCATGGATGAGGATTATGGAAATAATACTGCGCCGCTCTTTATTGAAGCGCTGAATCCGCTCTTAAAGGGCAAAGATTATTTTGTCGCTACCGACGTAGGTCAGCATCAGATGTTTACGGCACAACATTTGAAGGTGGAATATGCACGTCAGCTGATTACCAGCGGCGGACTGGGAACAATGGGGTTTGGTCTGCCTGCCGCTATGGGCGCAAAATTTGCCTGCCCGGATAAAAAGGTTATTTGTATCAGCGGTGACGGCGGCTATAAAATGACAGGCAGTGAGCTGTTTACATTAGCAAGCAATAATGTTCCTGTAGTTTCCGTTGTTTTCAATAACAGCGGCTTGGGTATGATTCGTCAGCTGCAGACTGTACAGTTCAATAAACGTTTTATGGCTTGCGAATGTCCCGGTTACGTTGACTTTGTTAAATATGCGGAAGCCTTCGGTTTGGAAGGTGAGCATGTTACAACACCGGAAGATTTTGCAGCTGCTGTAAAGCGTGGTTTAGATAAGGACCATACCTATGTAATTGAGGTTGATATCAATCCTAAGGATATGGTAGTACCGATGGTTGCTCCCGGTAAAGGCGTGGATGAATTTGTCCAAGGCCTTGGAGAATAATTGTAAGGCAAGCATATAACAGTATATATAAAGTAAAGGTCCGAATCTCTTCAAGAGGTTCGGACTTTTGTGTTATAATAATAGCAATGGTATGTTACAAGGAGGTGCAGCATGCTTAAGCTTATGCGTTTACTTACAATTATATGTCTGTTTTTCGGCTTGGGTACGATGACGTATGCAGCGTCACCTAATCCGGTAAGCTCTGCCTACGTGCAGAGTTATTTTACAACAATCGCAGCAGCATCCTGTCTGGGTGTTTATCTGCCGCATACTTCCAAGGAGTTTGACTATCTGCGCAGCTATGGCTGGCAGATTGAAAGCCAGCAGGAAAGTGATGGCAAGGTAGAGCTGAATTATGCTGTAGCTAAAAATTATTTCCCTAAGGCTAATAAGCAAATATATCTGGTGACTTTCCGTGGCAGTGCCAGCAAGAGTGATTGGAAAATTAATCTGGCAACGAAAAAGGTTAATTACGGCGGTTCGACCTTAGCGGAGATGCAGGAGCTGGCAGCGCAGCCTGTGCCTAAGGATGGCGCGGCGGTACATGCAGGCTTTAACAGCTATGTGGATGCGGTGCTGCGCAGCGGCGTAGTTGACGAGAACAGCAAGCTACGTGGACTTTTTAAGCGCGTAAGCGAGGACCAGAATGCCTACCTTGTGCTTACAGGTCACAGCCTCGGCGGAGCTACAGCGACGCTTTTGGGCGAGCGTTTGGTGAGTCTGGGAATGCCTAAGGAAAAGTTTGTTGTTATAACCTTTGGCGCTCCGGCGATTGGCAACAGCGCCTTTGCGGAGCAGTACGGTGATAAGATTAAGCTGCTGCGTATCAGCAACACGGCGGACCCTGTTCCCGGCAGCCTGCAGACGTTTTTCGGCGGCTATAAGCAGTTCGGCGAGCCTGTGAAGTACAGCCTTTCCAATAAAATCAGCAATCTGCAGCATGCTATGGCTATGTATTTTGATTACAGTATCAGCGAATATTATAAAGAGCGTGACAGACAGATAAGCATGGGAAGATTGGCGCCTGTTACAGATAGAAAAATTACGAAGCAGCCGGTGGTTGCGGTTTGGGTAAATACTTCCGACAGCTTGAAAAAACTGGCCTATGTAACGGATATCAAGCGTTTTGTGCTTGACGAATATCGCAAAATGCTGCCAAGCTATATTATTATGGAACGCAATCTGCCCAAGGATGCCTACACAACGCAGGATTTGCTGAAGCTCAGCAGGGATGCCGGTGCAGAATATATGCTCGTCTGCGGAATAGAAGGTAATCAGGCTCCGAAGGAGGGCTATTGGTATCTGACGCTGGAGCAAGGGTTGTTTGATAAAAATGGTCGCATGCTGACGCTTGGCGCTTTCGGACGCAAGGTATCGCCGGCTGTCGGCAATATCCAGGCTGCGGGTGAGAACCTATGGCAGGCACGTGAAGCCTTGTGCGAGCAGCTGCCGTTTATTGTAACGCAGCATGAAGCTCACTTGGGATATTAGAACATTGAAATAGTGGAGGATGAGGATATGGATTTAAGTGAATTGGAGGGCGAGCTGGCAAACTGTCAAGCCTGCCCCTTACGTCAGGATGCTATTGCGCCAGTGGGCTGGTACGGTAATCCCGAAAGCCCGATTGTATTTGTGGGAGAGGGCCCGGGCCAGGTCGAGGATGATTACGGCTGTCCGTTAATCGGTCCGTCAGGACAATTGCTGGACAAGGCTCTGTGGGCAGCTAAGATGACGCGTGATAGGGTACTGACTACGAATATCATCAAATGCAGACCGAAAAATAATCGTACTCCGGATATTGCTGAAGCTGATTTTTGTGCTAAGCAGTGGCTGCAGCGGGAGCTGGAGATTATTCAGCCGAAGGTAATCGTGGCCTTGGGCAGCGTGGCGCTGCATTGTCTGGGCCGTCCCGATATGCGCATTACGCGTGACCGCGGCATGTGGTTCCGCACGGAGCAGGGCTTTGACTGCATTGCTACCTACCATCCGGCGTATTTGCTGCGTCAGTACGGCAAGCAGCTGGTGGCTTCCAAATGGGATGTGTTCCATGATCTGGAAGCAGCACGCGAGCGTGCTGCACTTTTGGCGCCGGGGTACGAATTTATGTCTGAGGAAAAGCCGGATTTATTTAAGATTTTTAAGAAGCGTGTACGCTGAAAAAGCTGCTGCAAGTAAAAAGCGTTCTGCCGCAAAATTACGGCAGAACGCTTTTGTATCTTATGCTTACAATATTAAATAATCTTAGTGGTCCAGTCTTCGATGTTCCAAATATTATCTACCCAGTCTTCGTAGAATTCCGGTTCGTGGGAAACAAGCAGAACACTGCCCTTGAATTCCTTCAGTGCACGCTTCAGCTCGTCTTTTGCGTCAACATCAAGATGGTTGGTAGGTTCGTCAAGTACCAGCCAGTTGACGTCCTTCAGCATCAGCTTGCACAGGCGCACCTTGGCAGCCTCACCGCCGCTGAGTACGAAAACCTTACTGGTGATGTGCTCATTAGTCAGACCGCAGCCTGCGAGTGCAGCACGCACCTCGTAGTTGGTCAGGCCGGGATATTCGTTCCAAACATCATCGAGAGCAGTATTCTCGTTCTTTTCGCGTTCCTCCTGCTCAAAGTAGCCGGGCTCCAGAAATTCACCCAGTTCGACTTTGCCGCTGACAGGCGGAATGATACCTAAAATAGTTTTCAGCAGGGTGGTTTTACCTAAGCCGTTGACACCGCGGATAGCGATTTTCTGACCGCGCTCAAGATTAAAGGTAACAGGACGGGTGAGCGGGCTGTCATAGCCAAGCACCAAATCCTTTGCTTCTACGATGAAGCGGCTGGGAGTACGTGCCTCGGTGAATTTGAAGGTCGGCTTCAGCTTTTCACGCGGCTTTTCAATCATTTCCATCTTATCGAGCTTGCGTTGGCGGCTTTTTGCCATATTGGTGGTAGCAACACGCGCCTTGTTGCGGGCGATGAAGTCCTCCAGCTTAGCAACCTCCTGTTGCTGACGCTCGTAGGCTGCAGCCTTCTGGGATTGATAGATGGCGTACATTTCCTGGAATTTGTCGTAGTCACCGCTGTAACGGGTAAGCTCGCAATTTTCCAGATGATAGATAACATTGACAACCTTATTGAGGAAGGGAATGTCATGGGAAATCAAAATAAAGGCGTGCTCATAGTTCTGCAGGAATTTGGTGAGCCATTCGATATGTTCAACGTCCAGATAGTTGGTAGGCTCGTCCAACAGCAGAATTTGGGAGTTCTGCAGCAGCAGCTTAGTAAGCAGAACCTTGCTGCGCTGACCGCCGGAAAGCTCGCTTACGTCTTTATCAAGACCGATGCTGCCAAGACCGAGGCCATTGGCAAATTCTTCGATTTTGCTGTCCAGGGAATAGAAACCGCTGTGCTCCAGTTCAGATTGGATTTCACCGACGGTATTCATCATTTTATCAAGCTCTTCGGGAGAAGCATCGCCCATTTTATCGTAAAGCTCCAGCATCTGCTGCTCCATAGCATACATGCCGTCGAAGGCAGTGCGCAGAACCTCGCGGATGGTCATGCCCTTTTCCAGAGTGCTTTGCTGGTCCAGATAACCTACGGTAACCTTGCCGGGCCATTCAACCTTGCCTTCGTCAGGCAATACGTGACCGGTTACGATATTCAAAAAGGTGGATTTGCCTTCGCCGTTAGCGCCAACAAGACCTACGTGCTCACCGCGCAGGAGCTTAAAGGAAACGTTTTCTAAAATTTGGCGGCCGCCAAAGGAGTGGGAAACATTGGTGACATTTAAGTAGCTCATAAAAACCTCGCTTTATTAGTTTAGTTTTGGTATAATGATAATGGTCTGACGAACGTTGGCTGCCCCTCAAGGGAGGTGGGAGCTATGCGGGTGTACGAAGCCTTAAGTCTTATGATTGCTTTCGGCATTCTTGTTGCGACCATTATCTTGGCTTGTAAGTAACATTACAGAAAAGAAAAAGACCGACATATGACCGCCAGCCTTTTCTTCAATAAAACAATTTTTATGGGAAGAGCTGACGGAACCACTCGTCAGACCAACCTACATATATTATAACAATCAACAATGCTTTCGTCAACGATAGAGGAGGAAAATAATTATGCTGCAAGGAAATAAAAAAGATATTGAAAAGCTGCTGCCGTATGTAAGTGAGCGTTTGCAAAAAGCACTGGCTTACGTTGCTGCGACTGATTTCAGCAAGGTAGAAAACGGTGAATATGAAATTGACGGACGTAATGTTTTCGCCCGTGTAAATACATATGATACCGAGCCTAAGGCTGAACGCCGTCCGGAAAAGCATAACGATTATATTGATGTACAGTTTGTTGCTCGCGGTGAGGAAGCAATTTGGTATACACCGCTGACAGCTGATTGTGTAGAAACAGAAAATAAAGCAGAAAAAGAGGACGTAATTTTTTACGCTGACCCGCAGGAGAAGAATTGCGCAGTATTAAATTCCGGTGATTTTGCAATTTTTTTCCCGTGGGAATTACACAGACCTAATTGTTCTGTAGAAAAAATCGCCAGCAACGTACAAAAAATCGTAGTTAAGGTAAAAGCCTGAAACACGTATGGTTGAGCGGTTTTAGTTGCTTAAACAAATCGGCTTGACGACTTTGGAAAACTTTTTCTGAAAAAGTCATAAAAAAGTTCCAAAAAAGTGTTGACAAATGCGTGTGGACTTAGTATAATAACACTCGTGATGTTGAGCAACACAAAACATCACAAAATATTCCCCGATAGTTCAGCCGGTAGAACACCTGACTGTTAATCAGGGCGTCGTAGGTTCGAGTCCTACTCGGGGAGCCACCTGGCCGGTTGGTCAAGCGGTTAAGACACCGCCCTTTCACGGCGGTATCGGGGGTTCGATTCCCCCACCGGTCACCAAATACGGGCGCTTAGCTCAGCTGGGAGAGCGTCTGCCTTACAAGCAGAATGTCAGCGGTTCGATCCCGTTAGCGCCCACCACGTAAATTCAGCACTTCATGCAAATGGAGTGCTTTTTTCGTTATGTGGCTAATTTGCTGTCTGTCAATCAGCAGAGATTAGCTGCGTATATTTTTATTATAATCGATAACAGGATGCGAAGCTGAGGCATATGCTTGCGCATCCTGTTTTACTTTGGGAGAGTTTGCAAAAGCTTGCCGAAGGGCTTGAACTTATTAATCGATTTAAACCAATCCGGGTTACTGCGCTTCGATTTGTATTTTTCTCGGCGTTGTTTCCGGAAAAATTTTTCCTAGACAGTGAATTTTGCTGTTTTGACCATAAATTTTCTCGCTTCACTATAAATTTTCCTGAAAATATTATATAATAAGAAGAATGCTGTTAAAAGGCATTTTTAAGTGCGCTGTATTGCAAAATATTTGCAAATTGTAGGTGTATATTTGCGTTAAGCGCTTGCATAGTGCGAAAAATAATTTTATAATAGGGTATGGAATTCATACTAGAAATGTGGGAATTAAAATTTTTGAGAAGCAGTTCTTCCGGATTGCTTCGATTGGAGGATAAATATGGCAGAGAATTTATTAGAGGTAAGGAATCTCGTAGTCAATGTAGAGGACAAAGAGATTCTGCACAATATTAATCTTGATATTAAGCCGGGTGAAACTCATGTGCTTATGGGACCTAACGGTGCAGGCAAATCCACCTTGGGTTATGCGCTGATGGGTAATCCAAAATATACCGTAAAGGGCGGCAGTATTAATTTTGCCGGCGAAGACATTACCAAACTTGCCGTAGACAAACGTGCTAAGGCAGGTCTGTTTCTTTCCTTCCAGAATCCGTTGGAGGTTCCCGGCATCAGCCTGAGCAGCTTTTTGAAAACTGCTTTGGAGCAGCAGCGCGGTGTACGCATCAAGGCCTGGGATTTCCGTAAGGAGCTGCGTCAGGCTATGGCTTTGCTGCAGATGGACAGCAAATATGCCGAGCGTGACTTGAACACTGGCTTCAGCGGCGGCGAGAAGAAGAAGGCAGAAATTCTGCAGCTTTTGATGCTGAATCCTAAGCTGGCAATTCTGGACGAAACGGACAGCGGTCTGGACGTTGACGCAGTGAAGATTGTTTCTCAGGGTATTAAAACCTTCCAGGAGCATCGTCAGGGAGCATTGCTAATAATCACTCATAATACTAAAATCTTGGATGCACTGCATGTTGACCACACTCATATTCTGGCACAGGGAAAGATTATCAAAAACGCCGGTCCGGAGCTGGTTGATGAAGTCAGCAAAAATGGCTTTGAAAAGTTTTTGCAGAATAAGGAATAACTGGTGGGGAAAATATGGAAGAAAAAACCTATGTTGATGATATAGACAGAAGTCTTTACGACTTCCGTAACGAGGATAAGGACGCTTACCGCATTCAGGAAGGCCTGACACGTGAGATTGTTGAAAAAATTTCCCGTGAAAAGCATGATCCGGAATGGATGCTGGAATTCCGTCTGAAATCCCTGGATATTTATAATAAGCTGCAGGTGCCGAACTGGGGACCTTCTATTGACGGTCTGAATATGGATAACATCGTTACCTATGTACGTCCGAATACGAACATGCAGGGTAAATGGGAAGATGTTCCCGAGGATATTAAGGACACCTTTGATCGTCTGGGTATTCCCCAGGCAGAACAGAGCAGTCTGGCCGGTGTAGGCGCACAATATGATTCCGAGGTTGTCTATCATAATGTGCGTAAAGAGGTCGAAGAGCAGGGCGTTATCTATACTGATATGGAAAGCGCTTTGAACGGACCTTATGCGGAGATGGTGCATGAGCATTTCATGAAGCTGGTGCCGCCTACCGACCATAAATTTGCGGCACTGCATGGCGCGGTGTGGTCCGGCGGCTCCTTTGTTTATGTACCGAAGGGAGTAAGCGTGGCTATTCCGCTGCAATCCTACTTCCGCTTAAATGCGAAGGGCGCAGGCCAGTTCGAGCATACGCTGATTATTGTTGATGAGGGCGCAGACCTGCACTTTATCGAAGGCTGCAGTGCGCCGAAATATAATGTTGCCAACCTGCATGCAGGCTGTGTTGAGCTGTTTATCGGCAAAAATGCTAAGCTGCGTTATTCTACGATTGAAAACTGGTCGAAGAATATGTATAACCTTAATACCAAGCGTGCCTTGGTTGAAGAGGGCGGTACTATTGAATGGGTTTCCGGCTCCTTCGGTTCCCACGTTTCCTATCTTTATCCGATGAGTATTTTGAACGGCACCGGCGCGCACAGTGAATTTACGGGCGTAACCTTTGCCGGTCACAGCCAGAATCTGGATACAGGCTGCAAAGTTGTACACAATGCACCGAAAACCACCAGTGTTGTCAACACGCGCTCTATTTCTAAGAGCGGTGGTATCAGCACCTTCCGCAGCAGTGTAGTTGTTAACAATAAGGCTAAGCAGGCCAAATCTTCTGTTTCCTGTCAAAGCCTGATGCTGGATAATATTTCCCGTTCTGATACCATTCCTGCCATTGATGTGCGTACTGCTGACGCAGATATCGGACATGAGGCAAAAATCGGTCGTATCAGTGACGATGCGGTGTTCTACCTGATGAGCCGCGGTATCAGCGAGGAAGAAGCAAGAGCGATGATTGTCAGCGGCTTTGCGGATAATGTTTCTAAAGAACTGCCGCTGGAGTACGCTGTTGAGATGAACAACCTTATCCGCCTGGAAATGCAGGGCAGTATAGGTTAAGGAGGAGCAGCATGATAGAAGAATTAGTGATTAATCAGTTGCCTGCTCCAACCTGGAACAGGTTAAAAATGAATGAAACAAAGCTGGCCGGCTTGGAGCTGCCGCAGGATATCTGTGAACCGCGTGTAGCTTTGGAAGGCAGCGTTTGCCTGAATAAAAGCAAGGGCAGCAATTGCTGCGGCTGCAGCGAAAAGGCACAGTGCGCAGTACATGGCACTGATTTTGCCAAAATAGCAGGCGGTGTTGGTGAAGCTATGAGCAGTCTGGGCGAAGGCCAAAAGCTGCGTCTTGTTGCTGACGCAGGCAAGAGTGCAGCTGCTGTTACTCTGCGTTATGCCGATAATACAAGCTGCTATAATCAGATTGAAATCGAAGCTAAGCCCGGCAGTGATGTTACTGTGCTGATGACCTATATTTCCACAGCTCAGGCTAAAGGTCAGGCTAGTGTACAAACTAAGATAGATGTAGCTGCCGGCGCTAAGGTTAAGCTGGTGCAGGTGCAGCTTTTAGGCAGGGATTTCCTGCATATCAACGACGTTGGCAGTGAACTTGGCGATAATGCTGCCTTTGAGCTTCTGCAAATCCAGTTGGGTGCAGATAAAATCTACAACGGCGCACGCACCGAGCTTCTCGGTGACGGCAGTGATTTCAACGCTGCTATCGGTTATTACGGCCGCCATGGACAGACTGTGGACATGAACTTTATTGCCAACCATTACGGCAAAAAGACTACCTGCGAAATGACTGCAGACGGCGTGCTGCAGGGTGGTGCCAAGAAAATTTACCGTGGCACTATTGATTTCAAAAACGGCAGCGCCGGCGCTGTTGGTGACGAAAAGGAAACAGTGTTGCTGCTGAGCGATGACGTGGTTAACCAGACGATTCCGCTGATTCTGTGCAGCGAGGAGGACGTGCAGGGCAACCATGGCGCCAGCATCGGCAAGCTTGATGACGAATTATTATTTTATTTGTGCAGCCGCGGCTTCAGCGAGCAGGAGGCTGTTGATATGATGGCCAAGGCGAAGATTGATGCCCTGTGCCGCAAGATTGATGACGAGGATACTGTGCAATTAGTACAGCGTTATCTGGAAGGAGTGATGGCAGATGGTGAATGATAAGGATTTACTGTCCTTTGATTATAAAAAGGATTTCCCTTTGCTGGCAGCTAACGATGTTGCTTATTTGGACAACTCTGCTACCACACAAAAGCCTGCCTGCGTTATTGAGGCAGAGCGTGATTTTTATCTCAAACACAATGCTAATCCGCTGCGTGGCTTGTATGACCTGGCAATGCAGGCAACCGATATTTATGAAGATGCACGCGTTGCTGTGCAGAAATTCATCAATGCTAAGAGCGAGCAGGAAATTATTTTTACCCGCAATACTACGGAAAGCCTGAATCTGGTGGCATACAGCTACGGTCTGGCTAACCTTAAGCCCGGTGATGAAATCGTTACCACTATTATGGAGCATCACAGCAACATGCTGCCCTGGCGCATGGTTGCGCAGCAGACCGGTGCTGTAGTAAAGTACATTGAATGTGCTGTTGACGGCAGCATCAGCGATGAGGCTATCGATGCTGCTGTAACCGAAAAAACTAAAATCGTAGCAATGGCAGAGGTTTCCAACGTTTTGGGACGTCTGAATCCGATTGCCAAGGCTATCAGTGCTGCGCATAAGGTTGGCGCTGTTGCTGTTATTGACGCAGCGCAGAGCGCACCACATATGGCGATTGATGTGCAGAAAATGGACGCTGATTTTCTTGCTTTCAGCGGTCACAAGATGCTCGGACCTATGGGTATCGGTGTGCTGTACGGTAAGAAGGAATTGCTGGAGGCTATGCCTCCGTTCCTGAGCGGTGGCGAGATGATCAGCTTTGTAAGCCGTGACGGTCAGGAATATGCACCGCTGCCGCATAAGTTTGAAGCAGGCACGGTAAATGCTGCCGGTGCTGCCGGACTGCATGCTGCTATCGAATATATCAACAGCATCGGCTTTGAGGTAATCGAAGCGCGCGAAGCTGCGCTGACGAAATTAGCGTTTGATGCTATGCAGAAGATTCCCGGTGTGCATATTATCGGCGGTAAAACTGCGGAGGAGCACAAGGGTATTCTTACCTTTACGGTAGAAGGCGTGCATCCGCATGATATTGCTGCAATCCTTGATGCTGACGGCGTAAATGTACGTGCTGGCAATCATTGCGCTCAACCGCTGCTGGACCACCTTTGCACAGGTGCAACTGCCCGTGCAAGTCTGGCCTTCTACAATTCGGCAGCAGATGTAGAGCGCTTCATCAACAGCTTATCTACAATAAGGGAGAGAATGGGCTATGGCAGATAATAGAGCCTTTTATAACGAAATTTTAATCGACCACAATATGCATCCCGGTCATAAGCATGATTTGCCTGACGCAGACGTAGAGATGCGTGGCTATAATCCCAGCTGCGGTGATGATATCACCATGAAGTTGAAGCTTGCCGACGGTGTGGTTGTTGACGGTGCCTTTCAGGGCAGCGGCTGTGCAATCAGCCAGGCCAGTGCTGACATGATGCTGGATCTTGTTATCGGCAAGAGTGAAAAAGAGGCCTTGCGCCTTGCTGATATTTTCCTGCGCATGATTAAGGGCACTGCCAGCGAGGAAGAGATTGACGAGCTGGAGGAAGCAGGTGTGCTGCAGGATGTATCCCACATGCCGGCGCGCGTTAAATGCGCCGTGCTTGGCTGGCATACACTGGAGCAGATGCTGGATAAAAAGGCATAAGTTAATTAACGGGCAGCTTTCGCACAGGCGGAGGCTGCCTTTTAATATATGCAGGTACAAAATAAAGTTATCGGCGTTCTTGCCAAAAGCTTGTTTTTGCTGTTAAATAAGAGTAGACGTGTTTATGAGGGAGATGAAGCAATGCTGACCAAAAGCTTTATTGAATTTTTATATGATGCAGCGCATATACAGCGCTGGAATGAGCATATCCGCCCCAGCGGCTTTACAGAGCTTGATAAGCAGGCTCATAAGATGATGATTATGTATGTGCTGGCCCGCCATGAGGAGGATGACCATGGTGCGCAGCTCAACTGGCGTTTGCTGATAGAAGGCGGCATTTTTGAGTTTTTGCAGCGTAACGTGCTGACTGATATCAAGCCGCAGATTTTCCATGAAATGATGCGTGTTTATGGCAAGGAGCTTAATGCCTGGGTTTATCAGGAGCTGCGGCGGCGGATTCCTGATATTCAGGAAGATTTTATGGAAAAAATGCAGCTCTATTTTGAGGACCCGCAATACTGCGCTATGGAAAAAAAGATTTTACGCGCTGCACATTATCTGGCAACAAAATGGGAATTTGAGCTGATATATCACTTTAATGAGGGTATTTACGGCAGTGAGGATACCAAGGCTGTTATAGAAAACGAGCTGGAGGATCATTACGACTTGGCGGCAGTAAAGAAGCTGGCGCTGAAGGGTAAGAGCAGCAAGTTTATCGATCTTGTCGGCCAACTTCGCTTCCAAAAGCGTTGGGCGCAGTCGCCGCGTGTTCCTGAAACCTCTGTTATGGGGCATGTACTGTTGGTAGCGATTATGGGTTATTTTTGCGCAGTTAAGCTGGGAGCCTGTGATGAGCGTATCGTGGGCGATTTCCTCTGCGGCCTTTTCCACGATTTGCCGGAGGTGCTGACACGCGATATTATTTCACCGGTCAAACGCAGTGTACCGGGCCTTGATGAGCTGATTAAGCGCATGGAAGAGCGTATGGTAGCTGAAAAGATCCTGCCGCTCTTGCCTTATACCTGGCATGAGGATATTCTGTATTATACGCAGGATGAATTTTCCAATCGTGTCCGCATTGACGGCAAGGTAGTACATACGAGTATTGAAGAGATTAGCAGCAAGTACAACAAGCCGGGCTTCCATGCAATTGACGGCAGTGTGCTCAAAGGCTGCGATAATCTTTCGGCCTTTGTAGAGGTGTGGCTGTCGCGTCGCTATGGCATAACATCCAAGCATATGGAGGAGGGCGAGCGGGCTATTCGCGAGCAGTACAAGAATAAAATTATTGGTGGAATTGATTTTGGCAGAGTATATGACGAGTTCCCTATAATAGACTAAAGTAAAACGCCGGCGGCTTCGCTGGCGTTTTTACTGTAAACAAAATGGTTTTGTAAGTAAAAAAGCTCTTGAATATAATAAAAGTTACAAAAAATTCTGTAGACACTGAATAATGTACACGTTATAATAAAAGTACGGATATGGGGTTATATCCTTTTGGAAAGCAAGGAGGCTTGATTATGAATATTTTTGAAATGGCCCAAATTCCACTGAATAAAGCGATTGAGACAATGGAGCTTGATGCAGGCGCAGCAGCTATTATTGCGGTTCCCGAACGTACTTTGGAAGTTTCTATTCCTGTAAAAATGGATGACGGTACTACAAAAGTATTTACCGGCTATCGCAGCCAGCACAGCACAATCCTTGGCCCCGCAAAAGGCGGTGTACGCTATCATCAGAATGTAAGCATGGATGAGGTAAAGACGCTTGCCTTTTGGATGACCTGTAAATGTGCCGTAGCCGGTTTGCCCTATGGTGGCGGCAAGGGCGGTATTATCGTAGATCCGGCAAAGCTTTCAAAAGCTGAGCTTGAGCGTCTGACACGCGGTTATATAGATAAAATTGCACCGATTATCGGTGAAAAACGTGATATCCCGGCACCTGATATGAATACTAATGCTCAGATTATGGGATGGATGATGGATGAATACAGCAAGCTGAACGGTCAATATGAGCCTGGCTTTATTACAGGCAAGGCAATCAGCGTAGGCGGCTCCTTGGGACGTACTGCTGCTACCGGACGCGGCGTTGTTGTTGCGGCACTGGAAGCACTGAAGCTGAAAGGAATTCAGCCGCATGAGGCAACCGCTGCTGTGCAGGGCTTCGGCAATGTAGGCAGCTGGACTGCCAAGCTGTTCTGTGATGCAGGCGTTAAGGTTATTGCCTTGAGTGATGTTTATGGCGCTATCTTCAAAGAAGATGGTTTTGATTGCTATGATGTAGATGCATATGTCAAGAAAACAGGTAGCGTAATAGGCTATCCGGGAAGTAAAGCAATTAGCAATGCCGAGCTGCTGGCAATGGATGTTACCGTGCTGGCACCCTGCGCTATTGAACTGCAGCTGACTATGGAGAATGCGGCGGCTGTACAGGCAAGCATTATCTGCGAGGGTGCAAACGGACCGACTACGCCGGAGGCTGACGATATTCTGGAGGCTAAGGGCGTGATGGTTATTCCTGATATTCTGGCCAATGGCGGCGGTGTAACCGTAAGCTATTTTGAATGGGTACAGAATTTGTACCGTTACTTCTGGCCGGAGGAAGAGGTTATTGAAAAGCAGAACGCATTGATGCGCAAGGCCTTTAAGGCGGTTTATGAAAAAGCTAAGCAGTATAATGTAACGCTGCGTGTTGCTGCTTACATGGTTGCTTTGGGCAGCCTGGAAGAAGCAATGAAAATCAGAGGCATGGTATAACTGCCGAATTTCGTTTAATAATATAAAATGATATAAACTCCTGCCCGGGTATTGTGCCTTGGCAGGAGTTTTAGCATTGTGGCTGTATTGTCGGCTAACTGTAAAGTTAGCATAAAAAAACTGCACCACCGAAATGATATGTACCCAGTTTTCTGGACACCGCTAAAAATTTGAATAATTATATTTACA
>OHWG01000020.1_pt1 | contig 116244 bp, 90 predicted proteins | sample 1579621 | NCBI WGS metagenome assembly OHWG01 (sample SAMEA3882544, study PRJEB24775) | human gut metagenome | biome: human-associated habitat; feature: intestine environment; material: feces | place: Netherlands | collected 2009/2010
TTCGTAGCCAGCTCCCTTTTCAAGGGAGCCTTTTTTGTCGCTCCGCGACATTTCCCCACACCGTGGGGAATCACCCTATTTGAGGGAGCCTAAAAGCCCTCTGTTTTTACCCGAAAATACCGTAAAAATGTTCAAAACCGTGTTCAATACTTGTCAAAAAGTTCAAAACTCGAAAACGTTAACAATTTGTTCATAATTTTACAACAACATTGCCAATTTTGTTTGCCACTTTTGCCCAAAAATAACAATTCTATTTGTTCAATACAGAAAATCAACAAATTTGTGTGAACAATTTATTGACTTTTTTCGTTTAAAACCCTATACTTTAACTAACCATAGGAATGGTGTAATAGGGCGAAGTGCCCCCTTTTTTAAGGGAGCGCTGCCGCACGGCTGATTTACCGTGCAGTTTCCATCCCGTTTTGATACACATCCTACGGTAATATGCTCGGGTGTGTATCATCAGTTTTCCACCGATTCATTTTTACGGAAGTGGAAACGGTGGAAACCGACCGAGTTAACGTGCCGAAATCGGTTTGCTTTCTTGTAAATCAAAGAGCGGTCAGAAGTACAGCGGATTTTGTGCGAGGAATTGTTGCGGGGAGTGCCGCCCGCAGAAAAAATCGGGTACGCATACATGGTTTTAATGTAAATCTTTTTAGGAGGAAAAAACACGTATGAAAAAATCTACCAAATTGTTAAGTGTCATCTTGGCAGTTGTCATGATTTTCTCAACTATGTCCGTAATGGCGTTTGCCGCAAAGACGGAGTATCAGACCTCTGATAACCTTACCGCTCTTGACGCATACAGCCCGGACGGCGCGGTAACAAGACTCTCTACCGAAGAGAGAATGTCAGTCGTATTTGACTTCCTCGATGTTACCCTTGCCGCCGCGAACATAAACATGGGCGAAGTTATTAATACTGCAGGTTTGCGCCTTGTTATCGACCTTCGCTCGGTTAATGCTCTTTGCGGAACCATCGACAGCGCACAGGCTCTTCTTAACAACGGACTTGTTAAGCTTGTCAAAGGCTTGCTCGGCATAGTTAAAGACGCTAACCTTAAAAACTGGAAGTCGGGCATGACAAGAGAAAAGAACGCTCAGCTTGACATAGTCAACGGCATTGCAACTCTTCTTAACGACAACGCAGGTCTCGTTAAAAAGGTTATCAACGACGGCAAACTCGACGTCGGCATTATCGGCAACTTTGTTGATATCTCCGGCGTTAATAAGTACCTCTCGGATCTTCCGGGTATGTTAAAAGGCCTCGTTTATCCGATGTTCGCAAGAGTTGACGATGACATGACGCTCATCAACACTTATTCAACAACAACCGCAAATCCCGACACTCTTGTCAAGAAGGTCCTCATCAACGCTATGTCTAAGCCGCAGAGCTATACTTCTTATAAAGAAGACGCTTCCGGCAACTGCATAAGCAATCACATTGCTCTTCCGACAAGCGCTAAAGCAGGTCTTCGCGATTATTATGTTAAGGATTCAGACTCTAAGGGTGCTTACATCGAGGTATTTGAATATGATACCGACAAGAAGATGTATGTAGCTCAGGAAGAGAAGTATTATAAGACTGAAGAAACCGATATGGAAGGCAAAGGCACAGGCGTTTATGTTTACGCTAACGCTGCCGGCGAAAACGTAAAATATTACGTTAAGGACAGCTACTTCCTTCCCTCACTTGCCACAAGCGGTAAGGTTTCCGAAATCTTCAATCTTGACAGCAATACTTTTGTTTCGGCTCTCTATCAGATAGCTCCCTATGTATTTAAGGATCTTGCTCCCGTTGTTCTCAACGGCTCGGTTAAGATGCTTCTTGCACAGTGGTTCGGCGCTGAAAAGACCGAGCTCTTCGGCGGCAAGGCTTCAGAGGCCACCGCTGTTCTCGCTAAGCTTCCGTCAGATGTAAAGGCATTCTATTCTAAGGCTGCCGGCACATACAACTGGGAGTGGTCGGACTTCACAATAGGCTCCGACGGCAACGGCTATTATCGCCTTGTCAGCAAAGACGGTCTCACAGAGACCTGGCTCAAGTTTGATATGTCCACCGCTAATTCGTTCGCTAAGCTCATTAACTGGAACTACACCATCTCCGGTGATTTCGTTGACGAGTTTATGCCCACAGCTGCAAACAACGGCTCCGTTACTGCTTCGGCAGCGGGTTATACCACCGTTCTTGCGGCACTCAACGATTTTGTCGGCAAGGCAATCGACACAATGCTTTCGGATACTGCAAAGGCTGCAATCAATTGGACAAAGGGCGATAATACAAAGCTCATTCCCAATCTTCGCAAGGCTCTTCAGTATGTAGCAGCTTATAACCCCGAGTATCTCTTCGGTACCGGCTATGAGACTGTTTATGCAGGCTACTATGACACAGTTGTAGATAAGTCCGCTTCCAATCAGGATGTTGTTACCGCTCTCGGCGCAATCGGCGTTAAGGCTCTTATGCCTCAGATAATTCTCCCGTCGGCTGCCGAGCTCAAGGGACAGAACGTAACCGCTCTTCTCGCTTGCGTAATTCGTGAGCTTGCAACTCAGTTCGTTCCGACTTACAACTATGACGCACTTATTTATGCCGATTACAACTCGAAGACCCTCGTAAAGGGTAAGGACAGCGGCTATTGGCTCGATGTTATCTTTACCATGGGCACCGACATCGGTATGAAGTATCTCTCCAAGCTTGCCGACCTCGGCTCCGATAAGGCTGGCGGCTACCAATTTGAAGCCTCCAAGACTTATAAGCTTGCGGACTTCGAAAAGAACACACGCGCTTGGGAAAAGACCATTGACTGGATAATCGACTGGGCTCTCACCTCTGACAACGAGTGGTGCTGGAAGTTCCAGAAGCTCATCAACACCGGCGACCTTGACCTCGACCTTGCTACCGCACAGGATCCGTGGGTTAAGCTCGACAAGATTATCCGCGACGTTCTTCCTGTTGAGAAGATAATCAACGAAACCGCTACTGACGGTAAGACCTTCCTTGAGACTGTTCTCAGAGAAGACATTATCGACAGCCTTCTCAACCTTGACGTAAGCAAGCTCCTCGGTACAAACAGCGTTACGGGCATATTCAATATTCCTGCTAACAGCACTCTCAGAACCGAGGCTCTGTATCCCGCAGTATTCAGAATCGTAAGAGAACTCCTTAACAAGGTTCTCGGTAAGGTATGCGGCAACCCCGCTCTTATCGCCGATTCTTACAATTCACTTGACGCTATTCTTCAGAAGGGCGCTATTGCAGACCTCGCAGAGAAATTGATTGTAGGTATTGCCTATGCCGTTAAAACAGGCGGTCTTCTTGACGTAGCTCTTCCGTTCGTAAACTTCTTCCTCGGCTGGACTACTAACGCTCAGTCCTATGCTGAGCCTAAGCTTACAATAGATAAGGGTACACTTAACTATGTACAGCTTACAAACGGCCAGATGAATACTACTCTTAAGGTAACAAACGCATCTGCAGGTATGCTCTTAAAGCACGGCGATACATATGATCATCCTTATATGCTCACTCTTAAGTCTGTTACCGTTAACGGCACCGAAATGCTCACCGCCGCCGACAAGAAACCACTTTCACCGTATGAGAGCAAAGATGTTACTCTTAACGCGGCAGTTCACACAGACAGCCTTGTAAAGGTAACCGCTGTTTACAGCTTCACCTTCAAGGACGGTACTGCTTACGACGGCGACATTACTTCCACTACCTTTGAGTATGCAACCAACGATACAGCCGATACCGTCGGCTCCCCTTGGGATTCTGGTGAGAAGAAAGCTACATACTTAGCTGTTGATTACGTTAAAATGAAAGGCGCAACCACCACCGACTGCCTCGTAACAAATCCGTCGGCTCTTGCTTCTGCTATTTCAAACATTGCCGTAACTTGGACCAATACAAGAGATACTGATTGCAAGTTCACCAAGGGTTCTATTTCCGGCTTTGACGCAAATTACTTTGAGTCCTCGGGTCAGGCCGAGGCGCTTGTAAATAAGACCTTCCTTAAGTATGTGAAGGATGATGATAGTTATACCGGTAACATTGTTACCGTTAACCCGCTCAGACTTAAATCTGATGTTGACGCAGCGACGGTTCCCTCGGGTGCCACATACGATCTCGGTAATCAAGCTGTAACTGTATCCGGTTCGCATAGGAACAGAACCAGAACACTTGATATGTCTGCTCCTCTCGGCACACTCTATTATTACAACGGCACCAATGTTAAGAATGCCGTTGACAGCGAGTTCAAGGCTAACCGCGATTCTTCTAAGTATCCGGCAGAGGCTTGGAAAACTTACTGGACAGCTCTTACCGCTGCTGCTAAGCTCGCTTACGGCCCGTTCAAGAAGGCTAACATCGGCAATTACAGTGACGACAATCTCACTGCAGCCGTAACCGCTCTTGAAACCGCCGCTAAGGCTCTTGATACAGCAAGCACAACACCTGCAAGCGGTTCAGCAACCGTTACACCGGCTCCCATTGAGGATGCTCTTAAGGCTGCCGGCGACATCAACTATCAGAACTTCGACCTCTATGCTTATTGGGCTTACGAAAAGGCAATGAAAGCCGGCAACGCTATCATTGACGCTTACAAGGGCCCCGTAGCTCCCGAAAAGTACATTGACGGCAGCTCACTTTCAGAGGCTGAAATTACTGCTATTGCCAACAAGGCAAACGCTACATATAAGAGTGCTATCGTAGCTTCCATGAAGGCTCCTTCAACCGAAGCTCAGAACGCTTATATGGATGCCGTAAAGGCTTACAAGGCTCCCAGTTATTCAGAGCTTGAAGTCCTTAACAGCGCTAAGAACATTGCTTGGTATGCAAGCTTCCTGAAGAGCGCTGCGGTTAAAACCGAAAAGCAGTTCCTTGCTAAAGAAATTGCTGCGGCTAAGGCTCAGGGCTACAAAGAGGCTGATTACACAGCAGGCTCTTATGCAAGATACACCAAGGCTCTTGCAGCTGCCGAGGCATTAAATGCCAACGCTGAGGCTCTTCAGTCCGAGGTATTCGATGTTAAGTATGAGCTTGAAATCGCTCAGCGCGCTCTTATGCCGAAATCGGCTTCTGCTCTCGAGGCAGGTGCTTACACCGAGCTTGAGGCAGTTATCGCTCAGGCTAAGTCAATATTCACTGACAACAGTGCATATACATTTGACGCTTCTAAGGCTGACGGCCTTTCAAAGACCGAAGCTTATGCTAAGCTCGTTTCCGTACTCGGCTATGAGTACACCGATGAGAAGGGCAACACAGCAAACCTTTACAGCGGCTCCGCTGAAAACTATGCTGCAAATGACCGCTTCTATTCAAACGTTGTAGCAGCTCAGATTGACGCTGTTGTCACAAACCTCAAGAATGCTATGGCTCCGTTCGTATGCAAGTACGTAGCAGTTCCCACCACAGCGGGTTCAAGTGAGGGCGTTTCCGTAACAGAGAACACTTCTCTCATCACCGGCGTAACACCCGGTTCGCTTGCTACTGCCGACGACGTACTCGCAAGAGTAACGGCTAAGGATTCTTCGGCTACAACTCTTAATGTTGCCGCTAACGCTGCTGGCCTTTATGGTACAGGCGCTACCGCAACACTCAGCCTCAAGTCGAGCGGTGCTCCGGTTGCTATCTACACAGTCGTTATCTACGGCGATGTAAACGGCGACGGTGTTGTTGACGGATTCGATGCTTCCTCCATGGACCTCGCAATCAACAACAAAGCTGCTCTCACAGGCGCTTATAAGACTGCAGGCGGCCTTGCTACCGGTAAGGTTGACCTCGCTAACTACGGCCTTGTAGTTGACGCTGCTTACGGCGGAACTGCAATCGCTCAGAAGTAATTTCCTTTAATTACTTAAGTTAAAACCCGGTGGGGGAGTTTTCTCCCCCACAAGGGCGTATGTAATGGGATATTCTTAAAAAGATTAGAGCATATACTTTAAAAGTGCGGCGGAATAGTTTTGTGAAAAAACGGTACAAAGCTTGTAAGCCCGCGAGGAAATAACTTTATTTGTGATAGCGTAAGGGATATTTTCTTTCGGTGTGCCATTTTTATTCACAAATTATTGACATTGTGCTCTCAAAAGTGTATATTTAATATTGATTAAGAATAGAAGGAGGCAAAAAATGACCAAGGCAAAAAAGGCTATTAGCCTTATTGTATCTGTAGTTATGCTCCTTGGCGTGCTTGCAGTCGGCGTTTTCGCAAATGATAATACCGGTGTCGCAGAAAACGGCACTATCGCTTTATCGTTTGACAAGGCGTCTTATAACGCAGGCGATACGGTCAAGGTTACCGTAAAATTAACTACAGATTATTATGCTGCAACGGTTTCTGTTCCTGTTCAGTATGACAGTAGTGCTGTTAAGTTTGTAAGCGGCACAACCGATTCAACGCTGTTCGGTGCAGGCGATGCAACAAAGACGGTCGTAAATGATGCTGCTGCGGGCGGCAAGACTTATGTCTATGTCGGCGTATTACCGCAGGCTGCCGGCGGAGCTGTTGCTCAGAAGGCAAACGGCGTCGTACTTTCGACCCTCACCTTTACCGCTTCTAAGGCCATTTCCGATACTGCGGCCGCTTTCGGTGTGCTTAACGATCAGAAAACAATGACCAATCTCGGCGGTAAACTCTATGTAGGTTCCTACAAGACCTCTGATGTAGCCTCAACGGTTTATACCACAGGTCAGAAACTTACTTTCCCGGTAATGAAGGCTGCAACTGCAGCTGATCCGGAACTTATCCTTACCGAAACAGGTGCAGATTACGGTACCGTAATCAGAAAAGACCTTTGCACAGGCTCGGGCGACTATGCCGGCTGTGTATTCGGTATAGACACCCTTAATGGCGAAAACATTGAGGATTATGTTACCACAAAAGCAGGTTCTATTGAAGTAGTTGCCAACGATCAGGGCAATATAACTACCGGAGCAACCATCCTTCTTAAAAATGACAGCGGCGAAGTAGTTGCAACCTATGTATTCATTTACTTCGGCGATGTAAACGGCGACGGTGCAGTTGACTCAGCTGACGCTGCTACAGTTGAATTGCATGACCAGTTCGTTGAACTTTTGGACGAAGATACAGCTCCTTATTACGCTGCTGAAGTAAACGGCGACAGTGCTATTGACTCTGCTGACGCAGGTGCAATAGAATTACATGACCAGTTCGTTGAATTGCTTAGCGATCAGAATGTACTCGCTGAAGCTTTCAATTCTGCGTGGTAATTGTCATCACTGCAAAACAATTATATATTTACAAATAGGAGATTAATTTATGCTTAAGATGAGAAAAATTTTAAGTGTGGCTCTTGTTGTAGTAATGGCCTTAAGCATGATGGTTATGAGCTCGTCGGCTTTGACTGATGGTAAGACTTTCGGTTTTGTCGTTAAGGCGGATAAAACCGAGAAAGAGATTGTTCCAGGCGCAAAAGTTACTGTTACAATCGCTTTAGATATGTCTGACTATAACCAACTTATGAGTGATATGCGTCTCGCTATCCTCTTTGATAACACGGTTTATACGCCCGACCTTACAACTCGTACGTTTCATGGTGACTGGGCTGAATATGCAAAAGAGACAACAAAACCGACAGTTAACCCGACATTTGCTTCATTGACAATGGCCAACTCGACAATGACAGAGGAAGAAAAAGCTCTGTATAACAGCTGCGTCCTTCAGGTTGTTAATGGCGACACAACAAAAGGTTATTCGGCAAAAACCGGATATAAAGTTACTGAAGAAGCTGATGGCGTTTCAGTTGTTCAGTTTAGCATCGTTTTCAATGTTACCGGTGATGCAGCTGCTCTTGCTGCTGGTAACAAAAACATATTGATTTCCGATGCAAGTGGTTCAAAGGCTCAGTACATTAAGCAGACAACAGGTTCTACTGTAGCTACTTATGTTCCTCAGGCAAGCATTGATACTACAAGAGCTAACATTATGGCTAACATGCCGTCAGCTCCGTCTTATGCTGTAGCTAAGTATAAGACTCAGGTTAAGTTCACAGGCGATAAGACAACTGCTCCGGATGATCTCTTCCAGTTCAGACTTACTTCGGTTATCACAGCTGCTGACTTCGCTGCTATGAACTCAAACGGCAATACAATTAAGAGCGTTGGCTTCATTGCTGCCAACACAGGCGCTGCCGATGCAGATGCTGCTAAGACAGCAGTTGAAAAGGGCACCGCACTTCCGTCAGCTTGGAAGGCTGCTTCTACCGACTATGTAAGTCAGGCAAACGCTTCTTCCGATGCATACTTCGGCGCAATCGTCAAGAATATCTCTCATGCTTCTCAGGCAACTGATATTGACTGCATCGCTTATGTATGCTACAATGACGGTACTGCCGATCATTATGTTTGGTATTCCGCAGCTGTAACTGCTAAAGTTGCTTCAGGATATGATGCTGCTGTTGCTGCTTGGAAAGCTCAGTAATTGAATTTTACCAAGAAACCACAGCGAAACTTTACTATCGGTTCGGCTGTTCAAAACTGAATATTCCGTTCCGACATTAAATTTTATTATTATATCTTGAAAGGAGATTAAATCTCAATGAAACAGGTTTATCAAACACCGGATTTCGATGTTTCTGCATACGAGCTTGATGATATCATCACAATCTCCATAGGCACCGGCCCCGTAGAGGGCGGCGACTCGGGTTGGGTTGAGATCTGACGCTCACGTAGCAATCGATCCGATTTATTAACAATCATAAGCAGAGCAAGGTTCGCCTTGCTCTGTTTTTTTGTGCCCTGTTTTACATTTTGTGCACCATTCCGTTTCTGTACCCGATTCTGATATCGTGTGCCTATTCTGTTTTTGTACTTAATTTAGGTGTTGTATGCCTATTTTTTTGCGTGTCATATGAGGAGCTTTCCACACACCCCTGCCCGCCCTTTTCACTATTCGTTTTCCACTTCCGTTTTCGTCTTTTTACTTTTCAGCCTCCCTTGCAGAGAGCAAGCCTCACCAAAGCAGTTTGGAAGCTTTTTGCCTCCCTTGAAAAGGGAGGAGGGTTGCCGCAGGCAAGCCGGAGGGATTCTGCGGAGTTATATGGAATTTAAATAGAAAGCAAATTACTTTTTAATCCTTCAGTCTACTCACTTCGTTCGTAGCCAGCTCCCTTTACAAGGGAGCCTATTAAATCCCTCAGTCCGCTCGTGGACTCGCGTCCAGCTCCTGACGGGAGCCCGTCCCCTTTTGTCACTTCGTGACATTTCCCCACACCGTGGGGAATCACCCTTTACAAGGGAGCCTTTTGACATTTCCCCACACTGTGGGGAATCACCATATTTGATGTAGCCTGAAAGCGGCTGCAATGTAAATTCGGCAGTCGAAAGAGACATTTATGCAAAAAATCTGCGATTTTTTGTCGCAATTTCGAAATTTCGGCAGATTGACGAATAATTAACACATCGATTATTTATTTTGACGGAGTAATCATCAATATATTGTGTAGTTGCTCATTTACACCCCACAGATGTATTCGTCATTTTTTCAAATTCGCGGCTGTTTAGTTTAACAAATTCAAATAATAGTTAAAAAACATCTAAACGTCCGCGATTTTGAGTTCGATTTGTTTGCCGCGTCGTATTTTTGCGTTGACAAGAGTCTTTTTTGTGCTATAATTACAAGTGAACGGTAATTCACTACACGTGGTTATCTATGGTGCGCCGCTTTTGCGCAGCACCGTTTCGTTAATTTTATTAAACGGAGGTCACGATATGGACACAAGATTTGCAATTTCGGAGTACAATGACGCTGTTGCAGTCAACAAAGAGCTTGATGAGCTTATTAAAAAGCCGATTTACACCATCAAGCCGGAGGCTCTTAAAAAATACGAGGATGAGTATTACAACAAAAAGTGCCTCAAATCAAAAGCACAGATTGAGGAAGCTCGCCAGATAATCCCCGGCGGCGTTCAGCATAACCTTGCTTTCAACTATCCCTTCCCGCTTGTTTTCACAAAGGCAGAGGGTGCATATCTCTATGACGTTGACGGCAACAAGTATTTTGACTTCCTTCAGGCAGGCGGCCCGACTGTTCTCGGCTCCAACCCGAAAGCTGTTCGTGAGCAGGTCATTGACCTCCTTAATACTTGCGGTCCCTCAACCGGACTTTTCCACGAGTTTGAGTACAAGCTCGCCAAAAAGATTTCCGACAGCGTTGAAACCGTTGATATGTTCCGTATGATGGGCTCGGGCACCGAGGCTTGCATGGGTGCGGCTCGTATCGCGAGACTTGCTACAAAGCATAAGAATATCATAAAGATGGGCGGCGCTTACCACGGCTGGTCAGATCAGATGGCTTACGGTATCCGCGTAAACGGCACCAAGTTCACACAGGCTCACGGTGTTCCGCTCAACTGCTTCATGTTCATTCAGGAGACTACTCCGAACGATCTTGACGATCTTGAGAGAAAGCTCAGACTCAACCAGTTCCGCGGCGGCACAGCAGCCGTTTATATGGAGCCGGTAGGCCCCGAGAGCGGTACTACCCCCATCACCGTTGAATATGTTAAGGGCGTTGAGCGTCTTTGCCGCAAATACGGCGCACTCCTCGTATTCGATGAGGTTGTTACAGGCTTCCGTATCGGTATGGCAGGTGCTCAAGGTTACTTCGGCGTATCGCCCGACCTTACTATATTCGGTAAAGTTATTGCAGGCGGTTATCCGGGTGCAGGCGGCATCGGCGGTAAGAGAGAGTACATGAAGTATCTCGGTGCAGGCCTTGATTCGAGCGGTAAGAAGATCCACAAGGCTCTTGTCGGCGGCACAATGACCGCTAACCCGCTTTCATGCTGCGCAGGCTACTTCACTCTTGAAGAAATCGAAAGAACAAACGCTTGCCAGAAGGCAGGTCAGATGGGCGACAGAATTTGTGCGGGTCTTAAAGAGCTCGTTAAGAAGCACGGCCTTCCCTTCGTAGTTTGGAACACCGGCTCTATCTGCCACCTTGAGACAGTCGGCACAATGCACTATCAGATTAACTGGAAGAAACCGTGGGAAATCCCGGCAATTCTCGGCGAGACCGGCATAAGACAGAAGGAAATGGAGCATATGGGCGCAGCTTATATGGCAGAGGGTCTTGTAACTCTCGCAGGCAGCCGTCTTTATACTTCAGCCGCTTATACTCCTAAGATGATCGACCAGGCTCTTGCTTGCTTCGACAGAGTATTTGAAAACGTCGCTGTTAAGGCTGACTGAATTTAATCCCAAGAAAACGGGGCGGACGGGTTTTCCGTCTGTCCCGCTTTGTTATAAATAACGAAGAGGTGAATACAATGGATATAATGGAAGCAAAACAGCTCGTCATTAAAGCCGGTATAGAGGTTGTTGAATACGGCCTTATCGCGAGAACATGGGGTAATATTTCATGCAGAGTAGACGATAAGAGATTCGTTATTACTCCGAGCGGACGTCCCTATGAAACTCTTACTCCCGACGAAATAGTAGTTGTTAATATCGACGATTGCAGCTATGAGGGTGACATTAAGCCGTCCTCGGAAAAGGGCATTCATGCCGAGGCATATCGTCTTCGCCCCGAGGTTAATTTCGTAATTCACACGCATCAGATGCAGGCGTCCGTCATAAGTGCGCTCGGTATGGATATAAACGAGGTTGAACCCGCGTCGGCCGAAATAGTCGGCGATAATGTCCCGATTGCGGCATACGGACTTCCCGGAACCGGCAAGCTTCGCAAGGGCGTTGTCGAGGCTATAAAGCGTTCGGACTCCAAGGCCGTAATTATGGCTCACCACGGTGCTCTTTGCATGGGTAAGGATTACGACGAGGCGTTTAAGGTGGCGGCAGAGCTTGAAAAAATCTGCGAAACTACCGTTAAAAACAGATACCGTCTCATCACCGGTAAGGTAGCCGAGACCTTCGGCGACGTAGCCGAGTATATCGGCTCGCTCTTTGACTCGAGTGCCAAGGAGGCTCCGGTATTTGAGCCGTGCAACAGCGAACGTGACGGCAGCGTGTTTAATATAAGTGCCGTAGACGGCGACGGCTCGATAGTCAGAATAGATATTAAAACGGGCGAGCTTGTAGCAGGCAATGATTATCCGGCTTCGGCTGAAATGCACAGAGCCATCTATAAAAAGCGCAAGGACGTAAACTTCATTATGCACACCAAAACACCGGCGGAAGTCGCAATGTCTAAGTCGGGCAAAACAATGAAGCCGCTTCTTGACGATTTTGCACAGCTTGTCGGCGCAACCGTTCGCTCGGTAACATTTAATCCCAACAGCACAAAAAAGACCGCTAAGAAGGTCGTAAAGGCTCTTAAGGGAAGAAACGGCGTTCTTCTTAACAACAACGGTGCGCTTTGCGTATCGGGCAGCGAATATGACGCCACAGCGGTTGAAATGGTAATGGATAAGGGCTGCAAGACCGCAGTCGGCGCAAGACTGTTTGAGGCAGGCAAGCCCATAAACCCCATTGAGACAAGACTTATGAGATTTATATATCTCAAGAAGTACTCAAAGCAGGCTAAAAAGTGATATTTGAATATGGTGTAAAAAAGTGTCGCAAACCTCGTGTTTGCGGCACTTTTGCATTTTACGGACTTTGTTTATTACGGTTTTGAGCGGCTTGCTTCGTTCTGCGTCGCGGCAAAACCGGAGGCTTGCCGGGCTAAAATAAAATCGCGCGTTAATTCTCAATCGAAGAGCTGCCGCATATACATATAGTGTTGTACCTGCCATAAGGGACACGGTGTTTATAAAGCGGCAGGCATAGTGTAAACAAAGCAGGTGAGAATTATGAAAAAATATTACCCCGAGGGTGCACGCGCAGACATCGAAGCCGTCGAAAAAAGACTTTCAAGCCCGGCTGAGCTCAAAAACGCCTTTTTGTCGGGAGAATCGCTTGAGGCGCGCGCGGTTCTCTGCGACCGCGGACACAATCTCGACGTGGATTTAAGGTGTATGAAGGGATTTATGCCGCGCAAGGAATGCGCTATGGGGATTGAAAATAACACGGTTCGCGACATAGCCATAATATCGCGCGTTAATAAGCCCGTTGACTTTGTGATAACGGGATTTTCCGAGAATGAAAGGGGCGAGACATTCGCTCTGCTCAGCCGCCGCAAGCTCCAAGAGGAGTGCGCGGCAAATTATACTTCAAGACTCATTCCGGGCGATATAATCGACGCGCGCGTGACGCACCTTGAGCCGTTCGGCGCGTTTTGCGACATAGGCGCAGGCATTTCGGCACTTATGCCGATAGACGGTATCTCGGTGTCGCGCATACCTCATCCGTGTGTTCGTTTTTCGGTTAATCAGGATATAAAGGCAGTTGTGAAATCAATAGACGAAAACGGCAGAATCACCTTGTCGCAAAAGGAGCTGCTCGGCACTTGGGAGGAAAACGCTTCAAAATTCGCGCCCGGAGAAACCGTGCCCGGAGTAATACGCTCTGTGGAGGATTACGGTATATTCGTGGAGCTTGCGCCCAATCTTGCAGGGCTTGCCGAATGCGCCTCAGGGCCGCGCGCAGGCGACAGTGCCGCGGTTTACATAAAAAGCATAAATCCCGAAAGGATGAAAATAAAGCTAATTATCGTGGACTATTTTACCGGTGACGGCAAAAGTCCGGCGGCGGATTATTTTATAAGTGACGGCCACATAGATAAATGGACATATTCGCCCGAAACGTCAATTAAAAGGGTTGAGACGGATTTTATGAGCTGATTGTATAAAAAATATTGCAAAAAAGATATAATTATGGTAATATCTACTTAATTATTTAAAGCAGGGGGAGAATAATTATGTCAAAAAACAGGATGAAAAAGTTTGTCAGTATACTTTTGGCACTGACCATGACAGTTCTTTGCTTTGTTCCCGCGGCAGCCGCAGAGCCCAAGGATAAGGTTACGCCTATCCTGATAATAGCCGGCTTCGGCGAATATGTGCTGGTGGACGGTGACGGAAATCAGGTTTGGGGGCCGTCGCAGGACGCAATAGTTGAAACGGCGAAAAACGCCATAGCTCCGCTCGGCGCGTTTCTAAAGGGAGATTATGAAACGTTTTGCACGGGAATAGTGGAAATAGCAAACAATCTTTTCGAGCCGGTTTCGTGCAATCCCGACGGCACGGCAAAGCACCCCGACGTCACCGTTATAGACCAATATACCGAGCCGGTATCGCAATACGGACTTGACGAGGTCACAAGGGGAGACGTCTTTGATAAGGATATAGTCGACGCGTGCTGCGACGAAGTCGGTGCCGACAACGTTTACGTTTACGGTCTTACTTGGCATAAATCTATGCAGGAGCTTGCAGCGGACATAAACGCGTATGTTCAAAAAATCAAGGCGGATAAGCACGTCGACAAGGTGTCAATTGCCGGCCACAGTATGGGCGGAGCGGTTTTGGCTTCGTATTTGGGGCTTTACGGCTGTGACGACGTCTCAAACATAACCATGCTAAATTCCGCATTTACGGGGCTTGATATGGTGGGCTGTCTCTTTAAGGGCGAGATAGACGTCGGCATAGATGAGCTTATCCCGTTTATAAATCAGAGTATGAATTCCGACACTCTCGGCAAGGTGCTTGACACACTCAAGCTTTTGCAGCTTGCGGTGCCGAAGCTTGAAGGCTTCCTCGAGACCGAGCTTCCCGACGGCAGCGGCAGAACCTACAAGGACCGCATTTTTACCGAGTGCCTTGTTTCCGGCTTCGGCTACACGCCGAGTCTTTGGGCGTTTGTACCCGATGAATACTATAATGACGCAAAAGCCGTAATGAAGGCGTATATGGAGAAAAATCAGCAGCAAAAGGGCGTTTCGGCTTCCGTGATAGCTGCCAACTGGGCGACCTTTGAGAGAAAAATCGACGAGATACACAATATACAGGCGAATATTTCTTCGATTTTACAGAGAGCCAAGGTAAGCGGCACTTCTGTTTGCATATTCTCAAACTACAATCTTTATATAGCGCCGTTTACGCCTACCGCCGATTACACGAGCGACGGAGTTATAGAGACAAACCGTACAAGCGGCGGTGCCACCTGCGCCCGTCTTAAAACGACTCTCGGCGACGATTACGTTCAGGCGAAGGACGACGGGCATAACCGTCTTTCCGAGGACGGCATTATCGACGCTTCCTCGTGTATGTTTCCCGAAAACACCTGGTTTATAAAGAATTACGGCCATTCGATGTTTGATTACCGCAAAAACGGCTGTGACCTTTATGTGCGGGCAATGACGGCGAAAACGCAGCCGACCGTTGACACTTGGGCGGAGTATCCGCAGTTTCTCGTTTATAATGCGGGAACTCACTACGTGGCTCCGCTTACGGCAAAGTTCGGCGACGTGGACCTTGACGGCAGCATAACGCCCGTTGACTCAAGGCTTGCTTTAAGATATGTAAACGGTATGGAGGAGCTGTCCCCTACGGCTAAATATGTTGCGGACGCAAACCGCAGCGGCGATATTTCGACCTTTGACGCGGAGTACATCTTAAAGATGTACGCGGGTCTTGTATAATTTCATTTCCGAAAGGAGCTGTAATTTTTACGGCTCCTTTTTGATTTGCGCAGTTGTTAGGCGCAAAAAACGGCGTAAAACTTGCATATTTTCCCCTAAAATGCTCAAAATTATATTTTGTGCTTAATTTATTTCGCCGAAATACAAAAAATTCGCAAAAACTATGGAAATGCCGTATTTTTTCTGTTATAATATCAAGCGGTTTATAATGCCCATAGCTTTAAAGCGAGGGCAGCCATTAACACTGTAATTTATAATTGGAGGTATTCTCAATGGCAAAAAAGTATTGCTACCTTTTTTCAGAGGGTAATGCTAACATGCGTGAGCTCCTCGGCGGTAAAGGCGCAAACCTTGCCGAAATGACCAACATCGGTCTTCCGGTACCGCAGGGCTTCACTATCACAACAGAAGCTTGTACTCAGTATTATGAGGACGGCCGCGAGATCAATCCCGAGATCATGGCTGAAATAAACGAGTACATCGTAAAGATGGAAGGCATCACCGGTAAAAAGTTCGGCGATAAGAAAAATCCGCTTCTCGTATCGGTTCGTTCCGGTGCGCGCGCTTCAATGCCCGGTATGATGGACACAATCCTCAACCTCGGCCTTAACGAGGAGGTTGTTAACACAATTTCCGAAATGTCAGGCAATCCGAGATGGGCTTGGGACTGCTACAGAAGATTTATTCAGATGTATTCCGACGTTGTTATGGAAGTCGGCAAGAAATATTTTGAGCAGCTTATAGACGCGATGAAAAAGGAAAAGGGCGTAACTCAGGACGTAGAGCTTGACGCCGACGACCTTAAAAAGCTCGCTATGCAGTTCAAGGATGAGTATAAGGCTAAAATAGGCGAGGATTTCCCGAGCGATCCCAAGGATCAGCTCATGGGCGCTATCAAGGCTGTTTTCCGTTCATGGGACAACCCCCGTGCAAACGTTTATCGCCGTGATAACGACATCCCGTATTCATGGGGTACCGCAGTTAACGTACAGTCAATGGCATTCGGCAACATGGGCGATGATTGCGGCACAGGCGTTGCATTTACACGTGACCCGGCTACCGGCGCTAAGGGCCTCTTCGGTGAGTTCCTTACAAACGCTCAGGGCGAGGACGTTGTTGCAGGCGTTCGTACTCCCATGCACATCACAGAGATGGAGCAGAAGTTCCCCGAGGCATTTGCAGAGTTTAAAAATGTTTGCAAGACCCTTGAGGATCATTACAGAGATATGCAGGATATGGAGTTCACCGTTGAGCACGGCAAGCTTTATATGCTTCAGACCAGAAACGGTAAGAGAACAGCTCAGGCAGCTCTTCAGATTGCCTGCGACCTCGTTGACGAGGGTATGAGAACCGAGGAAGAAGCGGTAGCTATGATCGATCCGCGTAACCTTGATACTCTTCTTCACCCGCAGTTTGACGCAGCAGCTCTTAAAGCAGCTACTCCGCTCGGCAAGGGCCTCGGTGCTTCTCCCGGCGCTGCTTGCGGTAAGATAGTATTCACCGCAGAGGATGCAGAGGAGTGGAACGAGAGAGGCGAAAAGGTTGTTCTTGTTCGTCTTGAGACCTCTCCCGAGGACATCACCGGTATGAAGGCTTCTCAGGGTATTCTCACCGTTCGCGGCGGTATGACTTCACACGCTGCCGTTGTTGCACGCGGTATGGGTACTTGCTGCGTATCGGGCTGCACAGCTATCGATATGGACGAAGAAAATAAGAAGTTCACTCTCGCAGGCAAGGAATTCCACGAGGGCGACTACATTTCAATAGACGGTTCTACCGGTAACATCTATGAGGGCATTATCCCGACTGTTGACGCTACCATAGCAGGCACCTTCGGCAGAATAATGGGCTGGGCTGATAAGTACAGAACCCTCAAGGTTCGTACCAATGCAGATACTCCGGCTGACGCTAAGAAGGCAAGAGAACTCGGCGCTGAGGGCATCGGCCTTTGCCGTACAGAGCATATGTTCTTTGAAGAGGACAGAATTGCCGCATTCAGAGAGATGATTTGCTCCGACACCGTTGAAGAGAGAGAAGCTGCTCTTGATAAGATTCTTCCTTATCAGCAGAGCGACTTTGAAAAGCTCTATGAAGCACTTGAGGGCTGCCCGGTAACAATCCGTTTCCTCGATCCGCCTCTTCACGAGTTCGTTCCCACCGAAGAAGCTGACATCAAGAAGCTTGCAGACGCTCAGGGCAAGACCGTTGAGCAGATTAAGGCTATCATCGCTTCTCTTCACGAGTTTAACCCGATGATGGGTCACCGCGGACTTCGTCTTGCAGTAACCTATCCGGAAATCGCAAAGATGCAGACTAAGGCTGTTATCCGCGCCGCTATCAACGTTCAGAAGGCTCATCCGGACTGGACTGTTGCTCCCGAAATTATGATTCCGCTTTCATGCGACGCTAAAGAGCTTAAATATGTTAAGGACATCGTTGTTGAGACTGCAGATGCAGAAATTGCAGCTGCCGGCTCCGATATGAAGTATGAAGTAGGTACCATGATAGAGATTCCGCGTGCGGCTCTTACAGCAGGCGACATCGCTAAGGAAGCTGAGTTCTTCTGCTTCGGTACCAACGACCTTACTCAGATGACTTACGGCTTCAGCCGTGACGATGCAGGTAAGTTCCTCGGTGCTTACTATGACAAGAAGATATTTGAGAGCGATCCGTTTGCTAAGCTTGACCAGGTCGGCGTAGGCCAGCTCATGGAAATGGCTGTTAAGAACGGTAAAGCTACCCGTCCGTCACTTCACTGCGGTATCTGTGGTGAGCACGGCGGCGACCCGTCTTCTGTTGAGTTCTGCCACAAGATCGGCCTCGACTATGTATCTTGCTCACCGTTCCGTGTTCCGATCGCTCGTCTTGCTGCTGCACAGGCTGCAATCGCAGAGAAGAACAAATAATCAGAGTTTGATTTTGGGAAACCCCAATTTTTAAACCATAACAGGAAAAAGACCTTGCAGAGTAAAATCCGCAGGGTCTTTTTTGCGCATTGTCGGAGTGCCTTAAAGATAAAAAATCAATGTGTGGAATGACGGCTTCGCTTACTTTGATGAGAAAAAAGTCTCCGTCGGCTGAATTTTGTCGCCGAAATGCGCCTTTTGATTGACAATCCGACGTAAACATTTTAAAATATCAAGAAGAGATTTTAAAAGGACGCGAAATATGAAGAAAAAAGTCAGATTGAAAAAGACGGTAAAAAGAAAATTTTTGCTGTTTGTAATTTTGGCCGTCATAATGACGGGGCTTATAGTCGGTGAGCTTACGATAGGGCAAAGAGAGGTAAAGGACCCTGCCGTCGAGAGGCTCGAAGCAAAAATCAGCGAAACAACCACAGGGGAAGAACCGCAGGAGGAGACGACCGAAGAAGAGACTACCGAGGAAACGACAGCCCCTGAAACCGTTCCGGAGACGACCGCATCGGCACCGCCCGTTACGGCTTCGGCAGCCGATTTTAACAATCCTCAAACCGTAGACCCGAGCTCGGGCAATTGGGAGCTCACGCTTGTTAACGCAGGGCATAAGCTGCCCGACGGATATGTGCCGTCGCTTGCAAACGCGATAAGCGGAAGCAGCGTGCAGCTTGATTCGAGAGTTGTTAAAGCGTATCAAGAGATGTACGACGCCGCAAAGAAGGACGGCTGCGTTTTAACTCCGTATGCAGGGTATTGCTCGGTTTCACGTCAAAACGATAATTACAACCGAAAGGTGAGTTATTATAAAAATCAGGGCTTGTCCGATGACGACGCCGCCGCAAAGGCGCGCACGTTTATTTTGCCGGGCGGATATTCCGAGCAAAATCTCGGCCTGTCAATGGATATTGTGAGTGCAAGCTCCGATTTTGCCTCTACAAAGGAGTTTTCGTGGCTTGTAAAAAATGCGCAGGATTACGGCTTTATTTTGCGCTATCCCGAAAATAAAACCGACAAAACGGGTATGAATTATCAGCCGTGGCATTGGCGTTATGTCGGCAAAGAGGCTGCAAAGGCGATGAATAAGAGCGGCCTGTGCCTTGAGGAGTATCTCAAAGCGGCATAAATCAAGACGAAGCTCAAAAAAGGGGAATTATATAATGCTTAACACAAGAGCCGGCGGAGTTTTAATGCATATCACGTCGCTCCCGTCAAAATACGGAATCGGCGTAATGGGCGAAGAGACAAAACGGTTTATACGCCGTATCAAGGATATGGGGTTTTCATATTGGCAGGTGCTGCCGCTTTGTCCTACGGATTTTTACGGCTCACCTTATGCGTCTCCGGCGGCATTTGCGTTGTCACCGCTTCTGATTGACCCGGACACGCTCAAAAATGACGGCTATGTGTCGGAAGACGACCTTGCAAGAAGCGTATATTACGGCTCACCTTACACGGCGGACTACGAATTTGCCGCAAAAAGCCGCAGGGAGCTTTTAAAAATCGCGTATCAAAACAAGAAAAACGAAGTATCTGCGGAGACTGAAAAATTCTGCGAGGAGAACCCGTGGTGCGAAGCATATTCGCTGTTTTGCGCCGCAAAGGAAAAATTCGGCGGCAAGCCATGGTATGAGTGGGATGAAAAATTCGCGCGGTACGAAAATGCGCTTAAAAACAGAGACGAGTTGAAAGACGAAGCCGATTTTTATAAATTCGAGCAGTATATTGCCTTTTCTCAATGGCACCGCATAAAGCAGTTTGCCAACGAAAACGGCGTAAAAATACTCGGCGATATGCCGATATACGTCTCAACCGACAGTGCCGATGTTTGGAGCAATACGGAGCTTTTCGAGATAGACGAGCGCAGCTTTGTGCGCCGCAGAGTTTCGGGAGTTCCGCCCGATTACTTCTCAAAGGACGGTCAGCTTTGGGGCAACCCGCTTTATAATTGGGATGTGCTTGAAAAAACGGGCTATGCCTGGTGGCTCAGCCGCATAAAGGACGCTTTTCGACTTTATGATACGGTCAGAATTGACCATTTTCGCGCATTTGCGTCATATTGGGCTGTTCCTGCGGACGAAAAAACGGCGAAAAACGGCGAATGGGTTAAGGGGCCCGGAATGAAATTTTTTGACGCCGTAAAGGAAGAAATGGGAGACGTTCCTATTATTGCAGAGGATCTCGGCGTGTTCGGCGAGGACGTCACACAGCTGCTTGATAAAACTCGGTTCCCCGGTATGCGTGTAATACAGTTCGGCTTTGACCCGTGCGGAAACAGCACACATCTGCCGCATAACTATCCGCTGAATACCGTAGCGTATGTCGGCACGCACGACAACACAACGCTGCTTGCGTGGCTTTGGGAGGCAACGCCCGAAGAGCGAGCCTTTGCGCTTGATTACTGCGGATTTACGGGCGATAACTGGGGCGACGGCGGATATTACAGCCCGTCCTGCCGCAAGATTATCGAAACCGTGTGGCGCTCTTCGGCAAAGCTTGCCGTCATTTCTTATCAGGATATGTGCGGCTTCGGCTCGGACGCGCGTATGAATGTTCCCGGCAGAGCGTTCGGCAACTGGCAGTTCAGAACCACCGAGGAAACAATAGACGGTATAGACAAAAATTATTTCAGACACATTAACGACCTTTTCAGACGTACCGGCGGCGAATAAAAACGAAAAGCTCCCCCAAGGGGAGCTTTTTTAATGGATTTTATTTATAAGGCGCGGCACCCTAATAGTAATAGGCTCCCTTGTAAAGGGTGATTCCCCACGGTGTGGGGAAATGTCGCGAAGCGACAAAGGGGACGGGCTCCCGTCAGGAGCTGGACGCGAGTTCACGAGCGGACTGAGGGATTAAATAATCACGCACAATCTATTTAAATTCCATATAACTCCGCAAAATCCCTCCGGCTTGCCTTGACGAGGCCCACCCCCTTTACAAGGGAGGCAGAATCCCTCCGGCTTGCCTTGACGAGGCCCACCTCCCTTTACAAGGGAGGCAATGGCGAAGATGACTGAGGGATTAAAAGGTATTGCGCTTTTTATTCAAATTCCATATGCTCCCAAGAAATCCCTCCGGCTTGCCTTACGGTAAATCACCTTCCTCTGCAAGAGAGGAGAGGTTGAGCGAAGAGAGAAGAGTGAACAGCGAATAATGAAGTGAGCGGACGACGGGTAGACGAAAGAAAAGCGAGACGAGAGTAAAATGCGAAAAGTAAAGAAACGGCAAGCATCAAATGATACTTGCCGTTTTTGGAGCCTTAACTACACACGTTTACGAACAAAAGAAGTTATTGAACAAGCTCAAAATATAGCTATGAATTATATGATTGATGAAATAAATAAAGCTTTTAAGAAAATTACTAAAAATAATATTGATTATTTACACGACAAAATAAACCAATATTATGGGAGTATATAAACTCTCAATTAATTAATGTCTTGCTATTCGTCTTTAGGTTTATCATAAACATTATGTTTGATTGATATTGTTCCATTGTCTAAATCAATATATCCCAAGTTAATGCAAATACCTCTCCAGTTCTCATTCCAGTATAACAAGATGTTAAAAATGCACAAGTAAATGTTTCATTATTTTCAAATCTATTTAAGAACCTCTTTACCATTTTCATCATAGTCAGTAACACCGAACCAATTACATCTCCAACAACAGCACCCAACATATTATACGAGCCTTCATTTTTCCTCGTTTTTATTATCTAAATTGCTTTTATATTCATTACCATATTCAGTAGTAAATCCAACAAAATATATTTTTTTATATCATTATGATTAAAAAATGTTAATGAATCTGTTGCACCATTCGGATATTTGCAAGCCATATAATCCATAATTTTCCCATCTCTATCTTTGACTTTATACCCGATTATCATTAGCTTATCAAAATTTCCCTGAATTTCGACAACACTACCTATTATCATATATTTATCAAGAGAAACTTCTTGTAATTTTTTTCGTTTTTCTGCCATGTACCTATTAATTTCCTCTTCCGTTTTTTGTTGTCCATTTATACCCCATTTAATATCTTTATCTGACACAACAAATCTATCCTCTGCATTGTTGTTTAAATTATTCATTTATATCATTCCTTCCTTTTCCTTTGTAATAACGCACAAAAAAAATCAATCTTTTCAGATTGATTTAATCATTTACGCCGCATTGGTGCGACGATTTTATCTTTTGGAGCAGGTGAGGGGAATCGAACCCCCGTATTCAGCTTGGGAAGCTGATGTTCTGCCATTAAACTACACCTGCTTACGTGCTACGCTGAATATTTTATCATTATTTTTACAATAAATCAATAGTAATATGATACGCGGCACAGCTTAGCGGGATAGGTCGCGCTGTCGCTTAATGTTACAGCTTTTCCACGGAGAGTCTCAGCCTTTTCAAATCGTTTTCGTCGGGATGAGACAGAGCACGGTCAAAGTTTTCAATCAGCATATCGAGATTCGGCACGGGATTCGGCAGGCTTTTCATTTTGATATAGCGCTCCCTGACCGTTTGCGGCATTTTCCCCTGACACATATACTCGCCGACTGTGATGTTGCTGGCACTAATGCTCTTTTTTGTATTTGCGAGGATTTCTTTGAAGTACTCCTCGTCTCCGCCGAAGCCCGCCGTTCCGAAAAGAAAAATCCTTTTATTTTTCAGCTTTTCGAGCAAATCCAAGGTCGCCTTGTCGGCGGTTCCCTTATCCGTCCAAAAGCCTATAAACAAAATGTCGGATTGTGTATCGGCGTTTTCGCTCACTCCGAAATAATTGCAGTTTTCCTCCGGCAGCGCGTCGCGAATGGCGTCGGCGAGCAGCCTCGTGTTGCCTGTCGGGCTGCTGAAAATAATTGAATAGCTTTTATCTGTCATGATGAACCTCTTTGCTTGTGCGGCATATCACATATGCGGCGAAATTTTGTTATAAATTATTATATAATTACGACGGCAAACAGTCAACATCCGCAAATGCCGAAAGCTTATACAAAAAGTAAGCTTTTCTGTGAACGGCAATAAAAAGGCTTTCGTCTCACCTGAAACGAAAGCCTTGATTTTATGTGTTTATGCTTGACGTTACGGCTTTGAGCCGCGCTTCAAAGCCTATTCAGTCCTTGAGCTCGTCAACATACTCGGTATGCTCACGCAGATACTTTTTGTCCTCGGGCTTAAGGTCAAGGCCTATGGTTCCGCCCGGATTCATAAGGTAATCGGGGTCAAAATAGTTTTTAAGCGTGCGGATTATGCCGTATTCCTTTTCGCCGAGGTAGCCCTCAAGCCACGGGGCAAACATCTTTCCGATACCGTGGTGGTGGCTGATGGCTGCACCGCTCTTCTGTATGGCGTCGAGAATTGTTGCGTGATAAGCACGGAACTCCTCTTCGTCCTGCATTTTAGTCATAAAGATGAAGTAGAGGTTGGCGCCCTGCGGATAGCAATGCGACATATGAGTTGTAACGATTGTGTTCGGAAGCTTATGGCAAACCTCACGAACCTCACGGTGAACACGAGCCATATTTGACCAGTTGACCGTGCACTCAAGCGTATCGATCATAAAGCCGAAATCCATGAGTGTATCGCGAAGATACGGGTCGTTGAAGCGGCCCTTTTCCCAGCCCTTGCATACGTAGCCGGTCATCGGGATACCGCCGTGCTTAACGGCAATTTTCATTATGTTATGCGCAACGTTTCTTGAGAAGCCCTTTTCGCCGTCTGTAAATCCGAGGAAGAGACAGCGCTCAAAGTCCTTGTAGCCCAATTTATCAAGAAGAGGCTCAAGCGGCGTTTCGTCAACGTTGTAAAGATGGAGCATTAATGAAGTCTCCTCAGGGTCTGAAAGACGGAAAACAGAGGAGAAGCCGCACTCGCACTGCATCATTTCACGAGCGGCGCGCATAGCTGTCGGCCAGTCCTTGAACATATAAGAAAAGCGTTTTCTGTTTTCGGGCATCCAGCGGAAAAACTTGAGCGTGACCTCGGTAAGAACGCCGAAGGTGCCCTCGCCGCCCATCATGACCTGATTGAGATTCGGTCCCGTTGCCTCTCTCGGATAGTGACTTGTCTCGATTTTACCTATCGGTGTGGCGTATTTCTGCGAAACAACTATATCGGCTATGGTGCCGTAATAGGTGCTGTTCTGACCGGCACCGCGTGTGACGGTCCATCCGCCGACGGAGGAATATTCAAACGACTGCGGGAAGTGACCGCAGGTGTACGGACGCTTTGCGCCGAAAAGGCTCTGAGCGTTTTGAAGCGTTTCCTCGAGCTTTGGTCCGGACATACCTGCCTGAACGGTAATGGTCTGGTCGGTCTCATTGAATTTAATGACCTTGTTGAAGTTGCGGCGCATATCAAGAGAAACGCCGCCGTTAATGGGCTCAACGCCTCTTGTAACCGACGAGCCGCCGCCGTAAACATAGAGCGGTATTTTATTCTTTGTGACGTAGGCCACGATTTTCTCAATCTGCTCGCTTGTCTCCGGGAAAACAACAAGGTCGGGAAGAGAGTCAAAGCGACGGTGACGCATTCTGAGAAGATCGTACATTGTCTGTCCGTAGGAAACGGCGAGACGGTCGTAGTCGCTCTGTGAGACGTTCTTTTCGCCGACTATTGCGGCAATGGCCTTTACGTGCTTTTTGTCAATCTTCGGAGCGTGCTCTTCGCCGAGATTTACGGGGTCAAGACCCAAATCGTCATTATACTGCATAAACTCCTCGTCCTTGAGATTGCAGCGTTTTTTAACATATTTGTAAAGGCTCTCCTTCGGATATTTGAAGAAGTCGGGGTCGCCCCAGCGGAAAATTGAACGATAGCTGTTCTCAGGTGCTCTCTGAAGCATCCATTTAGGCTCAAAGCCCTTATACGGTTTTGTACTCATTATCAGTGTCCTCCTGTTTGAAAATGATGTAGGTATTTTTCTATTGGCTTTAATCTTGAGGCAAGGTGAGAATATGCCTTGCCGTAAATTTTCATATAGGTTCGGTGGTTTTCCTCGTTCGGAATAAATACGTCTTTTTTATGTACCATATGCTCTATGGCGTCCTCATAGCTGCTGTAAACGCCCTGTGAAATAAACGCGACCATGGCACAGCCGACTGCGCTCGCCTCGTGAGTCTGAATACGGTGTACGGGCAAGCCGAACACATCTGCGGCAATTTGACATACGACCGGGCTGCTGGAGCCGCCTCCGCCGGCATAAAGCTCATCTACCGTGACGCTTGAGCGTTTTTGCATTTTAACGAGCCCGTGGTACAGCTCTAAGCAGATGCCCTCTATTATGGCGCGATACAAATGATAACGCGTATGGAAATCCGAAAAGCCTATAATTGCGCCGCTCGCGTTCGGGTTCGTGATGCCCGGAGTCCAAAACGGCTGTAAAATAAGTCCGCCGGAGCCGGCCTCAATATCCTTGATTTTATCGTCAAGATAACGCTCTATGCAAACGCCCTCCTCGGCGGCGTCAACCTTATCCTTCGCGGCAAACTGCTCTATAAACCATGAAATCATCCAAAATCCGCGATAGACCTCGAATTCGGGATTGAACATATCGTTCGGAACAGCCGGATAAGCCGGCATATAAGGCTGCGGTTCAAAATATTTTTTAACCGCCATTTGTAAGGTTGAGGTCGTGCCGAAGGAAATTGCCGCCCGGTTTGATTTTACAACGGACATACCGATGGTTTCACAGCCCTTGTCGGAGCCGGTTGCTATAAGCGGAAGTCCCATTGGGATGCCCGTTTTTTCGGACGCATCTTTTGTGATTTTGCCTATAATCTCGCCCGACGGAACAAGCTCACAGAGCTTTTCAGACGGAACATTGCACACGCAGCGCGTGAGAGCACCGGGTTTCATCCAACGGCGGTTTTTGTAATCAAACGGTACGTGACCTATCATATTTGCCACGGAATCCTTAAGCTCGCCCGTCAAAAGATAGTTGAGATATGACGGCAGCATAACGTATTTGTCTGTTTTGGCCCATATTTCGGGCTCGTTTTGCATAATCCAGTTGCCGGTAGAGGCTCGGTAAATCATATCTACCGATTCTCCCATTCCCACAAGCGAAAACAATGCGCGTTTTGCTGCCGGAATCTGTCCGTCCTCGTCGGCCTCACGCTCGTCGAGCCATAATATTATGTCGCGAAGCGGACGTTTGTCTTTGTCGAGGCAAAGCACCGTGTCACGTATGCAGGTAAGGCATACGGCTGTTATGCGGTCAAGCTTATCGGCATTTCTCTCGATAACCTTTTTTGACATTTCGGCTATAATGTTAAAATAAAAATCCGGGGTCTGTTCTGCCCATCCGGGCTGTTTTGATAAATAAGGAACCTTGTATTTTTGCTGCTCCTTATCCTCAAAGTCTCCACTCTCATTGACAAGCAAGCATCTTGCACTCTGCGTGCCGACGTCAAAGGTCAGCACAAGTGACTGTTCCATTAAAGATTTTCCCCTCTTTCTTTTTTAAGGTTGCTTCTTCTCGTCCTTCAGGATATTGCTTGTTGCAATCAAATCCACGCCGAGATTGAGAATATTCGGTACAACGACTTCCTCTCGTCCGAGTCGTTTTGAAACGGTGATACGGTTTACCTCGTGCATCAGGTCGAAAATTCTGTTTTTGGGAATCGGCCTCGATACGCGAACGGGCAGAACCGGTACCGAAGGGAAGGCGGTGCGCACCGTTGTGCAAACGGTGCGGCGCGGGTCGGTCATTTCGCTTACGGCGAATTCTTTGCCCCTTTTGCAGGTGTTGCCGGTCACAACAAGCTCGTCGCCGTCTGATGTAATCGTCATTCTGCACGAACGGGGACAAACGATGCAAACCAATTCTTTTGTCATTTTACACCGTCTCCTTTACCGAGTCTTTCCAGCCGAAGCTCCACTCGGCTGTTTTCGTTTAATTCGCATGCGCTGAAATCAATCGTGAGATTTTCCATTTCGGGCGGACGCATAAATGCGTAACGCTTTTTAAGTATTTCCTTACCGTTCACGTAAATATGAAGCACACAGTTGTTTTCCTCCTCGCGGACGCGGAAATACAGGTCTGTTTTACTGTTATCCTCGTTGAGATTGAGCCTTTGCGGCACTGCGTACAATAAACCGTCGCCCGGGGTTATCTCGATAAGCCGTCTTTCCTTGGCGGAATAAGCAGCGGCTGATTTTCCCGCCTGCTCGGCGTTCTGCGAAACAAAGTCAACCAAATCGTTGACGTGCAAAGCGTTGCCGCAGCTGAATACGCCGTCGATGCTCGTCATACACTGACCGTCGCATACGGGACCCTTTGTGCGTGGGTCAAGCTTTACTCCGACGGACTCGGCAAGCTCGTTTTCGGGAATCAATCCGACCGAAAGAATCAGCGTGTCGCATTCGACGCGGCTCTGTGTGCCGGGTATCGGAGCCATATTTTCGTCAACCTTTGAAATCTCAACTGCTTCGAGCCTGTCAACTCCGAACACGCGAGTGACGGTGTGCGACAGGTGCAGCGGAATGTCATAATCGTGCAGGCATTGATGCAGGTTTCTCGTAAGTCCCGACGGCGTAGGCTTTGCCTCATAAACGCCGAGAACCTTTGCGCCCTCAAGCGTAAGCCGGCGCGCCATGATAAGCCCTATATCTCCCGAGCCGAGAATTACGCATTTTTTGGCGGGCATAAGCCCGAGCAGATTTGTAAAATGCTGTGCGGTTCCGGCCGTGAAAACACCTGCAGGACGCGTACCGTGAATAAATACCTGCTTGGCGGTACGCTCGCGACAGCCCGTAGCCAGCACAAGCGCTTTTGCCGTAAATATCGAAACGCCGCTTCTGCCGACGGTATGCACCGAAAAGCTTCCGTCGCCGTTTTTGTCTATTTTCGTGACAAACGTCAGGGTGCTGTATTCGATATTGCGTTTGTACAGCTCATCCTCAAACCGCTCGGCGTATTCAGGACCTGAGAGCTGCTCGCCGAAGTGATGAAGACCGAAACCGTCGTGAATGCACTGCTTGAGTATTCCTCCGAGCCTTGCCTCTCTTTCAAGAAGGAGAACCTTGGCACCGTTATCGTGAGCGCTTATCGCCGCCGCAAGTCCGGCAGGGCCGCCGCCGACAACGAGTACGTCATAGTTACCTGTCGTCATCACTCTTCGCCTCCTTCGTTTACCTTTGTTTCGCCGTATGTTATCACCGCTTCCGCCGAGGACTTTTTAACCTCATACAGCGGAACGCCGAGAAATTCGGCAATTATTTTGGTGACAAGCGGCGAGCAGAAGCCGCCCTGACAACGTCCCATTCCCGGTCTTATGCGCTTTTTGATACCGTCAACCGTCGGAACGCATATCGGGGATTTCAAAGCGTCGAGAATTTCGCCCTTGCTGATTTGCTCGCAGCGGCAAATAATCTCGCCGTAGTCGGGATTTTCGGCTATCATTTTTTCTCTTGTATCGTCGTCCATTTCGCGAAGCACGGGAACGCCCTTGCGAATGGGATTATAATTGTTGTTTTTTTCAACCGTCTCGGTCTTGCCGAGCATATTGACCGCAAGCTCCGCCATATCGACGGCAACCGCGGGAGCGGTTGTAAGTCCGGGGGATTGAATACCGGCTACGTGAATCAAATTCCTTGTTCTTCTGCCGGGTTCAAGTATAAAATCCTCCTCAAAGGTAGGAGCGCGAACGCCCGTGAAATAAGTGATTATATCACGTTTTGACAGCGCCGGCATTGTTTGAGTCTGCTTGTCGAAGACGGTTTTAATGCTCTCGGCACGTGTTTCCGTGTTTTCCTTTTCAACCGTTTCTACGGCGTCGGGTCCTACGAGAAGATTATCGTGGACGGTGTGCAATATGCCGCCGCCCTTTGAATGGGTTTTACCGTGAACGCTTATGTCCTTTACGGAGGCCACCGAGTGCATATATGCGCCTGCTTTTTGGTCAAGAATCGAGTTGGTTCCTCGACGCGGATGAATCGAGAAAAATCTGTCATCCGCCATGGCGGCAATATCCTCGGCAAAAACGCCTGCGGCGTTGATAACGATTTTCGGATGAATAACGCCTCTGTTGGTGGTAACGCTTATGATGTTATGCTCCGACACCTCCATGGAAAGCACGGCGGTGTTAAGACTTACCTGCGCGCCGTTTTGAACGGCGTTTTCGGCATAGGCTATGGTGAGTCCGTAAGGGCAAACACAGCCTGCGCTCGGATTATACATTGCGAATTTTGTATCAGGTGTGAGGTTCGGCTCGCGGCGCATAAGCTCCTTGCCCGAGATTATCTCGGTGTCCTCTATGCCGTCGTGATGCTTCCGCCAAAAAGCATACAGACCGATAAGCGGCTTCAGCGCGGCGTTGCGGAAAAGCACATATTGACCTACCTGCTTAAACGGAACGTCAAGCTCGCGGCAAACGTCTGCATACATATGGTTTGCGCGGCGAATGTACTTGTGCTTGAGTGAGCCTTTGCCGAGGTCGATTCCGGGGTGCACCTCGCCGTCGTTGCGTCCCGACGCCTGAAGCGCAAGGTCTGCCTCCTTGTCTACAAGTAAAACGTCAAGCTTCCACTTAGTCAGCTCTCTTGCTATCGAAGCACCTGAAATGCCGCCGCCGATAACAAGCACGTCAGGTGTTCTGCCCTCGAGGAAATCATCCTTGAGAGACGGCAGACGCGTCGGAGCGGGCTGCTCGCCCGTGTAAACAATATCGTTGACAATATGCGTTGTGCTGAATTTTTTTGCCGCCGCTTGGCAAGCCGCGACGATTTCGCCCCAATCGGAGCTTTTGCCTCGAACAAAAATCGAGCCGTTCTCCTCCGAAACACTGAATTTTCCGCCGAAAGTCTTTTTCAATTTTTTGTTAATTGATGATATGTTCATAACTTCAAGCCTCTTTTAATCAGCCTTGCAGTCGGTCACGCGCCCGACTGTGCATAAAAAATATGTCGGTTAACTGACCGACTGATAAGACAAGTATAATTCCGCAAAAAGCGTTTGTCAATACTTTTAACTAAAAAAATCACTCTTGTGCATTTTTTTTGTGAATATTGTTTTGTAGACATTGCCGATTGTTCGTGTTATACTTTAAGAAATTTTGCAGGAGGGTATTATGGCAGCTCAAAGACCCGAAAATATAAACGAAATCATACTTGATACTGCTGAGGAGCTTTTAAAGGTAAATTCCTTTTCGGAGGTGACTCTCGCGAAAATAGCCGAAAAGGCGAATATTTCGAAGGGCACGCTGTACTACTATTATAAAAGCAAAAACGAAATACTTTTTGCCGTTACCGACCGCTATCTTTCGCGCCAATGGGACGAGCTGATACAATGGACGGAAAACAAGGAAAAGGATACCTCGCCGCACCGTCTTGTAAATTATGTAATCGAGAGAAATATAGCCTATGCCGGGCTCAGGCTTCACCTATTTGACGCGGCATTGCTCGGCGACGAGGAAATCCGAGCTAAGCTGATTCATCGCTATGATGAATTCCAAAAGCTTATTTCGGCAAAAATCGCCGAGAGAACAGACGTTGTTTCGGCCGACTATTTCACTTGGCTTATTTTGATGGTTTCCGATGGTATTATTATTCAAAACAGCCTTAAAAACGAGTCCTTCGATACTCGTAAGTTTCTTGAGAACAGCACCGAATACATTAAAAAAATCGAGAATATGCATAAGCCGCAATAAACAAAAGCCTCCGTTAAAAAACGGAGGCTTTTTACTGCTGTAAAAGCAGAAAAGGGAAACTAAAAAAATTATACTTTGTGTTTTTTCTTTTTGCGCAGGCCCGCCGTGACGCCTGTTACGCCGCCGCTGACAAGCAGCAGGGAAATCCATAAAGCGAGGTCGCTTGCATTGCCGGTTCGGGGAGACTTCGGATTGCCCGGCAGCTTAGCCGTTACGGTGTCGGCTTTCTTAATTTCGTTTATACCGTCTTTGTCGCTGTAATACTTATCACAGCCGCCGCAGTACCAATACTCGATATTGCCCTCGGCAGTCTTAGTTGCCGCCTTTGCATCGATGTGCTTTAAGTCGGTGTGATTGTTTGAATCAGGCTTTCCGTACGCCTTGCCGCAGTATTCGCATACCGCTTTTTCGGCGCAGGTTGCCTTGCCGCCGGAGCAAGCCATTGTTTCAACACCCTTGCAGCCGTCCGCGGTGCATTCACGGCTATGCGTGCCGTCGCCGTTCGATGTCCATTCACCGAAGGTGTGCCCGCCGTTTACCGTCACGGTCATCTCGGCGGTGTTGCCTGCCTTATCGGTGACAACGATTTTCTGTTCGCCGTCCGCAGGAGAGAGAGTAAAGCCGCCGTTTTCATCAAGCGTGACCTTTGTGCCGTTTACGGTAACTGTATCTATATACTTCTCGTCAATTGTAACTGTCTGTGCCTCGCAGTAGGTCTTGCCGTTTTCAATGCCGCCGATTACAGGACGGATATTATCGAGCGTTATGCGGTCGGAGCGAAGATATGTTATATTCATGCTCTCGTCAACAAGCATTGCATAAACAATATATTCTCCGTTAGGCTCTATTAAAAACGGCTCATCATACGCACGGTACACAAGAGAGCCGAGCTCCTCTTCGGAGAGGTCCCGATTTGTCACCAGATAAGAGACAAACACGGTTCCGCTGTTATCGAAAGCGTTTATCGTTACCTCCTGCGTGTCCTTAAAGAACAGTCCGAGGGTAAGCTTATTCAAAAAGCTATGCCATTTATTTGTACCTATGATAATTTCACCCGTGGGCTTTTCAATGTCTTTCCACCGTGCTTTAAGCGTTATATTCTCGGCAGGCATGGTCGTGGGAATTTCCGTGTCCCAGCCGATAAAGGTATAGCCCTCTCTTGTCGGGTCGGCAGGTGCGGTAATTACCGTGCCGTAGTCCTGTGTGATGGTAATATCCGCTTCGCCGTTTTCGGGCTTGACTGTGACGGTATATTGATTGATTTCCCACTTCGCCCAATATTCCTTATTGCCCGTTTCTGTACCGCCGATTGCCGTCACAGGAGAGCCAGTCAGATTTTCGTTGTCATACCAGCCCACGAACGTGTGGCCTGTATAGGTCATATCGTCGGCTGTCGGGAGTGTTGCGCCCACGCCATAGGTGTATCCGGTGACATTGCCGCTGTTGATCGTGCCGCCGTTCGTATTCAGGGTTACGGTATAGGTCGGGGCTGTCCACTGCACTGTCAGTGCTGTCACATCAGCAGGAACACTGTCACCGGGAACGTAGAATTTACCGTTGCTTCCGCGCCACATGAAGAAATTGCCTGTATTTCCGTCCGGGCGGTTCAAACCGTCGGACGCAGGCGCGGTAAACTCGCTGCCGGTTTTCACGATGATGTGAATAGCATCGGAGCTGCCACCCAGCTTGCCGCCGCCAAGGGCAAGGGTAACGGCCTTCATCCCGTCAGAGCCCAGTGTGTCAGAGTTCAGGACTTCAAGGACGGGGCGGAAACCGACGACCGGGAAGGAGCTCCCAGCATAGTCGTGGCTCCAGCTGCGGGCCGAACTGTACCCGCGAACCGCACGATACCACAATTCGTAACTTGATGTGTCCTGCCCCCACGAATACATTTTATTCCAGTTTTGGATATATCCGCTGTTCTTGTCCAGCACCGCGTCCCACTCATTGCTTTGGGGCGTACCGCGCTCTGAATCGCCTGAACCGGTAAACCCACTTCCACAAGACGGTGCGCGCAGGGTATAGTCCACGCCGCCGGCGACATAGTCCTTGCCGAAAATCAGGCTCGCAGTATCTAAGTTATTCCAGTTTACCTTATGCGTTACGGCATAGTCCGCCACAAACAGGCTGTGAGCGTATTTGTTCTGCTGTGCATACTCCTCGGTGGTCGCCATCGCAGACGTGAGTTTGTAGGCTTCCACCGTACCCACATAGGTAAAAGGCACATAATGAAGTGTGCCGTCCGGCAGAGCGCTGTTTAACGTTCCGGGAATGTTCATCGCCGACAGGTCGAAATAGTATCTGCCGCCGGGGGCGAGGGTAAACTGCTCGTCAGGCTGATTTTCCACCGTCAGCGCAATGTCTGTGAAATTACTTGCGTAATCGGTATTATAATCGCCGTTATACTGTTCGCTGAAGACCTTCAGGGTATAGCTGCCCGGTGCAAGGTTGGACGGGATTTTGATTTCAACCGTTCCGCTTTCGGCAGTAGGCTGTGCTACTCTGCTGTAATACTGTGTGCCGCTGTTATCCGCAATGATAGCGGAAATATATTCATTTATCCCTGTGGTCGCCCCGGTGTAATGCAGCGTAACGGTATCGTCGGGGGCGCCGTTGACAGCTTTTTCCGTTACGGCAAAATTGCGGCTACTATCTAAAAGGGTCAATTTCCACTCATTGCCGCTGTATTCGGAAATCGGGGTCAAGCCTCCGTCGGGCTTGCCGCCCACGGCGGCGGATGCAAAGAGGACAGAGTCCAAATTCAAGTCGAAAGCGGGACGAACGCCAAACTCCTTGGAAGTAGAGTATCCACCATAGTAGCGGACTTCACCTCTATCAGCCACAAAGGCAGTGGAATAGTCTTCGTCTGGGGAGCGCAGCCACCAATAGCTTGACGCCCAACCCGGATGCTCGGGATCCACGACACGCAAATCGTTGTTTACCGCATTAGCCTCTTTTGAGGAAAGCGGCCAAAAAACAGCATTGCTTACCGCAGAACCCGCTACACCGTCGGTATTTTCCTCATCGTAGTTTCCGCTTGCAAGGGTCCGTTTTTCAACAGCATCGGTTTCTTTCGCCGTCAGCTTATCCGCAAGCGCGTCTATTGCCTCTTTCAACGCGCTGTCCGCATAAGCGTTGCTCGCACCGAACTTTGACAACCCCATGTTATTTGCCGCAAGCAGGGTCATATTCCCGGCTATGCCGGCTGCACTGTTTCCGTCATAGTCGATGACGCGCCATGCACCGGGATTATTTTCATGGTCTTGCCCGAAATACACGGTCGGTGCGGTCGCTGTGTTTACATTTTTACTTAGTGCGTCTGTGCCAAGCTGTATCGCAGCAGAGCCCGTTGCTGTCTCGCCCTCGGCAAATACGCCTGTCGGCACAAGGCAGAACAGCATACATAGGGTGAGCAGGATACTTAGTAGTCGTTTTTTCATTTCTTGCTACCTCCGTTATGTAAACTTAATCAAGAGCGGTTATTGTGATTGTGCCTTTGAAGCTCTCGAGACGGGTATTGTATGCCGACTGTTCAAACATGAAGTACAGCGTTATATCCTCGTCCGAGGCGTCGTAAATTCTGGTGAAATTAAAGGAATGTTGGTCGTTTGTCTGCGCTATTTTTGTGCCGTCACGTTTTATGCGTGTAACCTCACGGCAAAGGTCGTCGTCATAGCCGTCTGTCATCTGGATGGAGTAATTACCGCTGTTGTTGGACTCGTTTGATACCACCTGGAGAGAGCCGCTTATGGTGACGCTGTAAACATGACCTTTTTTGAGCGTAATCTTATCAAGATAAGTGGATATCAGGTCTCCGCTGTTTACCTTTTCATAGACGCTTAAAGCTGCGTTGCCGTTATTGAGAAATACTCTCGGAATTCTTGTTTCTGCATAAAAATATCCCGAACAGCTGCCGTTCTGACCTGCATCACCCTTGTCGCCTTTATCACCTTTATCTCCTTTGTCGCCTTTTTCGCCGGTGTCTCCTTTATCTCCCTTTTCTCCGTCAACACCTGCGGCTTTTACGGCTGTGTCGATTTCTCCGAACCACCAGTTGCCGTTTTCGCCGATAAAAGGTGTTTTTCCGTCCTTGCCGTCAGAGCCGTTTTGTCCGTTTATTCCGTCCTTACCGTCGGCTCCGTCCTTGCCGTCAAGACCTTTCAAAACCGAAAGGTCGTAAAGGTTCAGCCATATTTCGTCGCCGACATAACGCCATTGCAGGATATTTTCGCTTACGCGAAATTCCGGAGTTTTTCCGTTTGCACCGTCCGTTCCGTTCTGTCCGGCGGGGCCCTCTATATCGGCAATTGCAACAAGGTTCTGCCACTCGCCGCCCTCGTAACGCCACTGTATGTGGGTTTCGGTTCGCTGCACCTCTATGTTTTTGGCGTTAATGCCGTTCTTGCCGTCGGCTCCGTCTTTCCCGTCTATGCCGTTTTTGCCGTCTTTTCCGTTTGTACCATTTCTTCCGTCGACACCGTTCTTTCCGTCTGCTCCGTCATTGCCGTTTTCCCCGGCAGCGCCACGCAGCTCGGTAAGCGCCACAAGGTCGCGCCATTCTTCTTCGGCGGGGTATTTCCATTGGATCGCCGTGCCGCTATTGCGCACCTCCGGCAGTGCGGCGTTGGTTTTTGCCGTTTTGCCGCATCCTGCGACAAAAACAATGAAAAGCACCAAAAGCATACCTGTGAGCAGTTTTTTCCCTGTTCTCATCTTCTTTCCTCCGTTTCGCCGTCCGTAGACAGCTTAAAGTCATATTTCATTTCAAGCATGGCAAACAGCTTATGCATAACCGTGACGGCAAGCTCCCGAATATCAATCGAGCCGATAAAAGCAAGCACATTTGCCTGTTCTTCCTCCGGTACACGATATACTCTCATTGATGCCGTCAAAAAGCGGCTGAGCTTGCGCTCCAACGGGAAATGAATATCACATTTGCGAGCCATATAGTTACGCATGAGTCCTGCCGTGCCGATTTCCATTTCGTAAAAGTCACTTTCGCTGTAATCGGGGAAATTTGCTCCGAAAATCTGCTTTAATTCCGCTGTGGTGTGCAGATAGATAAATTCCGCCGTGTCGGGCTGAGAATATGCTTCAATATAGATTTCTCGCAGGTTCTCGTTAAGCTCCGTTAGCGTGAGCTGAAGAGACGTTTCCACCGCATAGGCGTATACGGGCGGCAGCTTTTTGTCCGCAATGCTCCTCGCCACGTCAAATTGACCGCCGAACATCGATTCGGTCAAATCCAGCAAGATTTTATCCTTGGTCGGAAACAGATTTAAATAGCTGCCCCTTGCGACGCCTGCTTCCTCGACTATTCGACTGACGGAGGTGCTTTTGTAGCCCTCCTCCAAAAACAACCGAACGCACGCCGTTAAGATTTTTCTTTTTGTTTCATTGCTGTTTCTACGCAAATATATCACCTGTTTATAATATTATTAGTATGCATACCAATAATATTATATAGAATACAAAAAAGCAAGATAATGTTGATTATTAGCCCGTTATGAGTAGGTTTTGCTTAAAATAAACGGTTTTTCATATAATAATGCACTTAACCCCTCGGATAATGCAGACGCATATCCGAGGGGTCTTGGCCGTTTCTGTATCAAATTATATTGTTTTGAGGTGCTTCACGAGGGCTCAGCTGCTTGATTATATAAAATAAGATGCGGGAGATTTAGCGTTATTCGCATTCGCATATACTTTTTCTTGTGTGCAAAATCGAAGAGGGTGTTACCGAAAATTCGTCAAGCCCCCATTTGCAAAGCAAGGGAATAAGACGTGTATCGGCTGCCGCTTCTCCGCACATTCCGACGGGGATGCCTGCCTTTTTGGCGTTTTTGATCGTCGTTTCGATAAGGCGCAGAACCGCAGGCTGAATCGGGTCATACAGCTTTGAAACAGCGGCGTTTCCTCTGTCAACAGCCATGGTGTAGCCCGTCAGGTCGTTTGTGCCGATGGAAAAGAAATCAACCTCTTTTGCAAGCAAATCGGAAATTATTGCCGCCGACGGAGTTTCTATCATAACGCCCACGGGAGTGTCGGCGAATTTAAGACCCTCATTTTTAAGCTCATCTTTGCATTCTTCGATAAGGGCTTTTGCTCTGCGAACCTCGTCAAGTGTCGTTACAAGCGGAAGCATAACCTTTATGTTTCCGAAAACCGCTGCGCGGAGAATCGCACGAAGCTGAATTTTGAAAATTTTAGGGTTGTCAAGGCAGTATCTTATCGCGCGGTGCCCGAGAAACGGGTTGTCCTCTTTTTCGATTTTAAGGTAATCTATCGCTTTATCTCCGCCTATATCGAGTGTGCGAATGATAACCTCCTTGCCGTCCGTTATCTTTGCGACGGTTGAATATGCTTCGTACTGCTCCTGCTCCGTGGGAAGAGAGGCTCTGTCCATAAACAGAAATTCCGTTCTGAAGAGGCCTATGCCCTCGCCGCCGTTTTGCAATACGTTCTGTGCGTCCTCAGCCTTGCCGATGTTGCCGTACACATGCTTTTTTACGCCGGATTTTGTAACGGTTTCTTTTGAGAAGTATTCGTTGAGGCTTTCTTTTTCCTTCAGATATGCCGCCTGCTTGGTTCTGTATTCTTCAAGCTCTTCCTCTGTGGGGTCGGTAAATACTTTTCCCTTGAAGCCGTCTGCAATAATCATATCGCCGTCCGAGATTTTTTCAACCGCATTGACGACCGACAAAACGGCAGGTATGCCCATGGCACGGGCGAGTATTGCGCTGTGACTCGTAACGCCGCCGACCTCGGTGATAATTGCGGAAACATTTTCCCTGTTTATTTGTGACGTCATGGACGGGGTGAAATCCTTGGCGATGAGAACAGAGCCCTTCGGTACGGATGAAATGTCCACACTTTTTACACCCAGAAGAATGCGCAAAAGGCTGTCTCTTATATCCTTTACATCCGAGGCGCGTTGGCGCGTAAGCTCGTCGTCAACGCCCGAGAACATATTGATAAACATCGTGCATATGCTGTCAACCGCCGCTTCGGCAACAGAGCCGTTGTCGATTGCTTCTTCCATCTGTGCGAGCATAAACGGGTCCTCAAGCATAACAAGATGTCCCTCGAGTATCTCCGCCTCTTTCTTTCCGGCATTCTTTTTAAGCTCCGCCACAAGTGATTTTGTTTCGTCGGAAAAGTCGGCGACTGCCGAGTGCAGACGCTTTTTTTGATGATCCGAATCGGTAAATTTTACGGATGAATAGTCAAGGTTTGTGTCCCTTATAACAACGGCCTTGCCGATTCCGAAGCCTTGAGATGCGCCGATTCCTTTAAGCATTAAACCCACCCTTTCATTAAGCCGCGGCAATATTATTCTTCGCCGAAGCCCGATGTGATAAGCTCTTCGGCTTTTTTGAGCATTTCGTTTTCGTCTGCGCCGCTGCACTCTACGGTGATTTCGCTTCCGCATTTGATGCAGCCTGCCATTATATTCATAATGCTCTTGCCGTTGATCCTTTTACCTCCGAAAACAATGTCAACTTCCGAAGAGAATTTAGACATTTCCGTTACAAAGGTGTTTGCCGGACGCATATGAAGTCCCATTTTATTAGTGATTGTAAAAGTTTTCTGTACCATAATAATTCTCCTTATGTTTGATACCTGCCGAGAGGATGATGCCCCTCGGCACGGTTTCTGATTGTTTGTTATACGGATTCTTTACGATCCTTTTTAAGAAGACCGAGCATCAGCGCTCCGACAACCGAGCCTGCAATAAGGGCTACGATATAGAGAAGCGGATGGTCGCATACTATAAATGTGAAGATTCCGCCGTGAGGTGCGGGGCATGTAACGTTGAACAGTGATGTAAGAGCACCTGCGACAGCAGAGCCTACTAAGCATGAGGGGATAACTCTGACCGGGTCGGAAGCGGCGTAGGGGATAGCACCCTCCGTAATGAAGCACAGACCCATAAGATAGTTTACGGGGCCTGATTTGATTTCTTCCGATGTCCACTTCTTCTTGTTGAAGGTTGTCGAAAGTGCGATTGCAATCGGGGGAACCATACCGCCTATCATAACAGCCGCCATAATCCATGTGTTGCCGTCGGCTATTGCAGCCGTGCCGAAAACATAAGCCGCCTTGTTGAACGGGCCGCCCATATCCGTTGCCATCATTGCCGCAAGTACTATGGAAAGGAGTATTTTGCTTGTATCGCCGAGCGACGAGAGAAATGAGGAAAGAGCGGAGTTGACAACGCCTATAACGGGGTTTACAAGACACATAAGAAGGCCCATGATAAGCGTGCCGAAAAGAGGATAGATAAATACGGGCTTTATTCCGTCCATTGATTTCGGAAGCCAAGAAAATGCCTTTTTGAGGAGATTTACAATAATACCGGCAAGGAAACCTGCGAGCAGAGCACCGAGAAAGCCCGACACCGCTTTGTCGTCTCCGGTAAGGCTTTGGTTTTCAATCAGCGAGCTGAAGGTGTAACCGTTTGCCGCAAATACGCCGCCTATCATACCTGGCAAAAGACCAGGTCTGTCGGCAACGGACGATGCGATATAAGCCGAAAGGATGGGGAGCATAAGCGCAAATGCCGCTTTGCCTATCCAGAATACAATTGCCGCAACGGGACTTGTGAAGCCGAAGGTTCCGCCGACATCGGCATTGCCTGCAAGCGTATCAAACAGGAAGCCGAGAGCTATGAGAACTCCGCCGCCGACAACGAACGGGAGCATATGCGAAACGCCATTCATGAGATGCTTATAAAGCTTGTGCCAGCCGCTTTCCTTTTCGTCGTCATCAATAGACTGCTTTTCACTTTCGTCGGCGTGATATATCGCGGCTTTTCCGTCAACGATTCTTTTGATAAGCTCCTCGGGCTTGTTTATTCCGTTTGAAACCGAGGTCTTTACAACGGGCTTGCCGTCGAAACGTGCCATTTCGACGTTTTTATCTGCGGCAATGATTATTCCGTCACATTCTTCGATTTCCTTTTTTGTGAGTACGTTTTTAGCACCGCCGGAGCCGTTGGTTTCGGCTTTGAGCGGATAGCCTAATTTTTCGCCCGCTTTTTCAAGTGCCTCTGCCGCCATATAGGTATGCGCTATGCCCGTCGGACAGGCTGTAACTGCGAGTATTCTGTAACCCTTCGGCTTTACTTCGGGTTTTACCGCTTCCTCGGGGTATTTCTCCGCTTCCTTTTTGTCGATTATTTCTAAAAATTCGTCCGTTGTTTTTGCGCCCCGTAGAGCCGCGCAAAATTCCGGTTCCATAAGCATTACCATAAGACGGGAGAGTATTTCGAGATGTAAATCTCCGTCAACGGGAGCGGCAATCATAAACAAAATGTCCGAGGGCTTGGAGTCGGGAGCACCGTAATCAACGCCGTTCGGAACCGTTATCGCCGAAAGACCGGGAGTCTTTACGCTGTCCGATTTTGCGTGCGGAACGGCAATTCCTTCTCCGATTGCGGTCGAGCCCTGAGCCTCTCTTGCAAGGATAGCCTCCTTGTACGCCGCCTTGTCGGCAAGATTTCCTGCCTTTTCGTGCAGGGAAATCAGCTTGTCGATTGCCTCTTCCTTGTCGGTGAGAGAAACATTAAGAGCAATCGCATCCTTTTTTAATAAGTCGATGATTTTCATAAGTATTCCTCCTTATTTATACTCCGCGTTAAAGACGCGTTCAATTTCTTCACGGGTTGCAAGCTTTTCTGAAAAGGCCGTTGCGTTTCCGCACGCCGAGCCGAGTCTTAAAGCGTAGGAATAGTCGGCGGTCTTGATGTATCCTGCCGTAAAGCCTGCTACCATACTGTCTCCGCAACCGACGGAGTTTATGAGCTTGCCCTTTGCGTTGCCTATTTTGTGGACGCTTCCGTTTTCGTCCGTAAGCATTGCGCCGTCCTTTGCCATTGAAACAAGCACGTTTTTAGCACCCATTTCCTGAAGCTTTTTCGAATATTTTACAATGTCATCGTCGCTTTTAATTTGGACCGAGAACAGGTCGCCGAGCTCGTGATGATTCGGCTTTATTAAAAACGGTTTGTATTTGAGCACGTTTTTGAGCAAATCGCCCGTTGCGTCAACCACGCAGTTTATATTTCTGTCGCCGACTCTCTCAAGTATTTGTTCGTAAATGTCATCGGGGAGGGTATTCGGGATAGAGCCTGCGAGGATAAGATAATCTCCGCTCTTTATGCCGTCAAGCTTTCTTAAAAAGCTCTGCATATCCTCTTTTGTGATTTCGGGGCCGCAGGCGTTCAAATCAATTTCCTTGTCGGCCTTGATTTTGACGTTTATTCTCGTATCGCCGTTTTTAAGATAATTAAAGTCGCAGCTGATATTGTCGTTTTTGAGCATTTCTTCAAGCTTTCTTCCGGTAAAGCCTCCGAGAAAGCCGAGTGCCGTGTTGGGAATTCCGAGCTGTGTGAGTATGACCGACACGTTGATGCCTTTTCCGCCGTAATAGATTTCTTCGCCGTCCGTACGGTTTATGTCGTCGGTTCTGAGAGCTTTGAGCTTCATCACATAGTCGAGAGCCGGATTCAGAGTAACGGTGTAAACCATTAAGCAGTTACCTCCTTCACTACCGTTTTTGATTTAAGCTGTTCGTCATCGCATTTGTCGCAGACTATACACGCCGCCGCAACCGGTGAAAATGATACCGCCGAAACTTTTCCGAACTTTGTGTGGTCGCAAAGCACATAGGTTACAAAGCTTCGCTCTATGGCAACGGCTTTCAGCATTGCCTCCTCGGTGTCCGGGGTTGTAAAGCCCTGCTTTTCGCTGACACCGTTTGTTCCGATGAACGCTTTTGAAAAGTTATATTTCTGAAGATTTGAAGCGGCTACTAAGCCTATGATTGCCTCGGTTGTGCTTTTTAATTCACCGCCGATAACAAAAACCTTGCAGCCATTGGCCGTCAGCTCCTTTGCGTGGGCGATTCCGTTGGTTACAAAGGTTGCTTTGGAAGAGGTTATATATTTCGTCATAAGAAAGGTGGTTGTGCCTGCGTCGATAAAAACGAAATCGTCATCATTTATCTGCGAAGCGGCATATTTTGCTATTGCTTCCTTTTCGTTTATGTTCATCAGCGATTTTTTGTTGAAATCCTCCTCGTTGTGGAGAAATTCCTGCCCGAGAACAGTCGCACCGCCGTGAACCTTGTTTATTTTCCCGAGCTGGGAAAGAGCCAAAAGGTCACGCCTTATCGTAGATTCGCTTGTTTCGAATTTTTCGGCAAGCTTTGAAACGGTAACCGAGCCGTTCTGACGCAGAATTTCAAGTATCTGCGCTCTTCTGTCGGTTGTAAGCATATTCACACCTCCGATATCTCTGTTGTGCCTTAATTATACAAAAACAGTCAGATACAGTCAATATCGCGCAATAAAATTCAGCATTTGTGCTTATAGTGTGCCCATTTTGTTATATAATATGCAATATTATTGAACCGTAAATGCGCACTTTTGCACGTTTTAAATTTTTCAATCATAAAAATACGCATCGGATAACATAAAAAAATCCGCCCGAAAGGCGGACGACATCAGTCATAAATTCCGTTAGCAGACGGAAAAAAGCCAATGAAAAACTGCGGCTTTTTCGTTTTTCTCGTTTTTGACAAAATAAAAAACCGAAAGTCCTTGAAAACAAAGGCTTTCGGCATTGCTTGTGTCTGTGTGGTACAGAAAAGATGTTTTTATGTTTTTTGTGGATAGAGTTGAACTCTCGGAATTTTTAATGAAATCGTTCGCGTTGCTCACGATGAAATCAAAACCTACGGTTTTGATGAAATTTTCGGCTACGCAGAAAATGAAATTAAATCCACCCATCGCCGCAGCGATTTAATACGCTGAAAGCGTATTTCATATTGCGAAGCAATATTTCACCCACCCGCAAGGGTGGATTTAGTTGAAAAGGACAGATTTCTAACGAAATCTGTCCTTTTCTGGCGCGCCAAAAGGGATTTGAACCCCCGACCTTCCGCTTAGGAGGCGGACGCTCTATCCAGCTGAGCTATTGGCGCAAATATTAACGCATAGAATTGTAACAGAATAACCGCGTTTTGTCAATGAAAGGGACTGTAAAAAAGTGAATTTCACAGTCCCCGATTATATATTGTATATTATACGTTCCAGCTGTTTATGTATTTCTCTTGCTCCGGGGTGAGCGCATCAATTGTTATACCCCATGATGCGAGTTTCATTTCCGCAACGCGGCAGTCTATTTCCTCCGGAACAACGTTTACACCGTCTTTCAGCTTGTCGCGATTTTCAACGGCGTAGCGCGCAGAGAGAGCCTGCAGGGCAAAGCTCATATCCATAATTTCGGCAGGATGGCCGTCGCCTGCGGCAAGGTTTACGAGTCTGCCCTCGGCGAGGAGGTTTACCCATGCGCCTGTCGGCATTTTATAACCCATTATGTTGTCGCGCTTTAATTCCTTTTCCGTCGCGAGCCTCTCGAGGTCGTCAATGTTGATTTCCACGTTGAAGTGACCTGCGTTGCAAACTATTGCGCCGTCCTTCATATTGAGGAACGCTTTTTCGGTGATGACATTGTCGCAGCCGGTCACGGTTATAAAGAAATCGCCGTACTTCGCCGCCTCAACCATAGGCATTACGGAGAAGCCGTCCATAACTGCCTCCATCGCCTTGATTTTGTCAATTTCCGTGACAATCACCTTTGCGCCGAGAGCTTTGGCACGCATTGCGACGCCCTTGCCGCACCAGCCGTAGCCCGCCACTACTGCGGTTTTGCCTGCAACTATCAGATTTGTTGTCCTGTTTATGCCGTTCCATACGGACTGACCCGTGCCGTATCGGTTGTCAAACAGATATTTGCACTTGGCGTTGTTCACGGCAACCATCGGGAAACGAAGCTTGCCGTCGTTTTCCATGGCTTTGAGGCGTATAATTCCCGTAGTTGTCTCCTCACAGCCGCCTATAACGCCGCTTGTGAGGTCCGGGTATTCGTTGTGAATGGTGTTTACGAGATCGCCGCCGTCATCGATTATCACGTTGGGACCGCATTCGAGGACTTTTTCAATGTGCGCGTGGTATTCTTCCGCCGATGCGCCGTGCTTTGCAAATACATTGAGTCCGCCCTTTACGAGTGCCGCGGCAACGTCGTCCTGAGTTGAGAGCGGATTACTGCCCGTAATATACATATTTGCGCCGCCTGCGGCGAGAACGCGGCAGAGATATGCGGTTTTGGCTTCAAGGTGAACCGACAGCGCAACTTTAAGCCCCTTAAAGGGCTTGTCTGCCGAAAATTCCTCCTCGAGTGCGCGCAAAAGCGGCATATTCGCCTTTACCCACTGTATTTTTCTTTCACCGGATTCGTAAAGCCCGATGTCTTTTATTTCGCTCATATTTTGTACCACCTAAAATTTTATTGTTCAATTATACTATAAAAGACAGAGATAGGCAAATTAAAATTGCTTTATCTGTTGACTTTACAAATCAAGTGTGCAATAATACTCTTGATTTATAATCTAACGGATGGTGATAAAATGAAAAGTATGTCTGTAAGGATAACATCCGCAGTTATTGCGCTTATTATGATAGCTTGTGTTTTTTCGTCATGCAAGTCAAAAAAGGGCGGCGACGAGGAAATAACGAGAAGTAATCAGGTTATAGCGGGTCCCGTGACCACAGCCGAAAACGGCGAGGCCACAACCGGCGAAGAGACCACCGGCGGTGAAACCACCGCGGCGGCAACCACGGCAGCGGCAAAAGCTTCATCCTCGCTGAATGTTCCGTCGGTCACAACGCCTGATTTTAACAACACAACATCTGCAAGCGGAAACAGCGCCGCAAGTTCTATGGGCTCTTTGGGCTCTGCGGTGCTCGGTGCTCTTGCGAACGCCGATCCCGAGACTTTGGCTGCTTTTGTAAACAATATGGGCTTCGGTTACGATGCAGAGCAGGGCATTTTTTATTCGCTTATGGATTCCTGGCAGAGAGACGCCAACTTTATCAGTCAGTACGACAAGTACGCAGCAATTTTCGGCAATATGAGATACCTCACAACGACCGTTGATTTCTACTATGACGGTCTTGATTGGAGAATTCAGCTTTGGAAGGGTCAGTACGGCCCCTTCGGCGGCGGTGAGGTCGGCGTTTACACAAAGGACCCCGAGACCAACGATAAGCTTTACAATTGTGCCGACAACGACCATTTGCTCAATATGTATTACGATTTGTATTTGACTCCCAATACATATGCCGTGAAGAACAGATTTTTCTATCGCGATGCGTGGACGGGCGGCGGCCATTGGTGGCTCACCGGCTTTAAGATGGGCTCCGTAAATCCCAATGAAATGGTTATGAGCCTTAAAATCAGAATGCGTTCAAGAAAAATGGCGAACGCTTTTGAGAACGGCCTTCAGACTGCGGGCTTCTATAGGGGCGACGCTACCTCGAATTACGATTCTTATTACCGCAACGATACGGAGTTTTACATACTCTGGTATCATACCGGCAATCGTAATTATTGATAATCGGCTTAACACAGGCTATCTCAGTTTTGGGGTAGCCTGATTTTTCTTTAAAGGAGATATTTATGAAAGGCAAGTTTTTCGCGTTTACTTCAAGGCTCAAATATATAAACCGCTGGGCACTTATGCGCAACACAACATATGAAAATTTGAGTCAGCACTCGGGCGAGGTTGCCACAATAGCGCACGCCCTCGCCGTTATAGGAAATAAGCGACTCGGCAAAGAATACAATGCCGAGCGCGCCGCTCTTTTGGGGCTTTATCACGACACCCCCGAAATTATAACGGGAGATATGCCCACCCCCGTAAAATATTACAGCAGCGAGATGCGCTCCGTTTTCGGTATGGTCGAAAAGGAGGCCTGCCAAAGGCTTTTGAATATGCTGCCGGACGATTTGAGCGAGGAGTTTTCACCGCTGTTTTTCAAGGAGAAACGCGACGCTGAGCTGTGGCGGCTGATAAAGGCGGCGGATAAGCTGAGTGCCTACATCAAGTGCATAGAAGAACGCAAGGCAGGCAACTGTGAATTTGAGGATGCCGAAAGGACAATAAGAAAAGTGCTCGACGAGAGCGAATGCAGGGAAGCGCATATATTTTTGGAGGAATTTATTCCTGCATACGAGCTGCCGCTCGATAAGCTTAAATGATTGCTTTAAAGGACTTTTCGGAAAACGATGTCCGCTGTTTTTTGCAAAAACATCATTCCCGTGCGGTCAAATTAAAATTTTTTCTCGACTTATCCGAGAAAGTGTGCTAAAATAATAGACAAATGTAAATTAACTGAATTGGGAATAACTTTAGGGAGCTGATTAAATGAAAGCAAGCGAAAGCAATCCGAATTATCCCTCAAAAGTCAGGGAAATGACGAATTACACAATTCGCGAAATCAAAAAGGTCTGCAAGGATATAGGTCCTCGCCCGTCCGGAGAAGAAAATGAGCGCAAGGCTCAGGACTATGTTGCGGACTCCATGTCAAAGGTAGCCGACTCTGTGGTCAAGGAGAAATTTGAGCTTCACCCGAAGGCGTTTATGGGCTGGGTGCCGCTCGATGTAATTCTTATGACGATCTCGATAGTTTTGACTCTTTTGAGTTACTTTGACGTATTGCCGAGCGCGTCAACGGCGTTTTCCGCTGTTTCCGTAGTGCTCACATCTCTCGCAATCATATTCACGTTTTTTGAGTTTCTGCTTTATAAAAAGTTTCTCGATCCGTTTTTCCCGAAAAGAGAGACTTACAATGTAGTCTGCACAAGAAAAGCGGCAGGCGAGACAAAGCGCCGCATTGTATTCAGCGGACATATCGACTCCGCTTACGAATGGTATTTTACTCATCTCGGCGGCGGCAAGCTGCTCACTACTATGATAGCCCTCGCATTCGGTGCAATTGCCATTACGCTTGCGGCATCAATAGTATCGTTCTTTGATGTTCCGAACGGCGTAAGGGTTACGGCAATAGTTGTTTTGTTCGTTTGCCTTATTCCCATACTTATGTGCAGCAAGTTCGTAAACTGGAAGCTCTGTGTTCCCGGTGCTAACGACAATCTCACCGGTGTGTTCGCGTCTATGTCGGTTTTGCGCTATATGGCGGCAAATGACATCAGATTTGAAAATACTGAGGTTGTATGTGTTTCCATGGCGTGTGAGGAGGCAGGTCTCCGCGGGGCTAAGGAGTACGTTAAAAAGCACTGCGGCGAGGACGATGTCGAGACTGTGTTCGTAGGAACCGACACCCTTCGCGATTTTGACGATATGGGCGTTTACAATAAGGATATGACAGGCACCGTAAAGCTTGACAAGCAGGCTGCGGCCATGGTTAAGCACGCGAGCGATATCGCAGGCTACAATCTTCCTTACAGCAGCGTATTCTTCGGCTCATCCGACGCTGCGGCAATTCAGCAGGGCGGTATGAAGGCGGTTGCTTTGGCTGCCATGGACCCCACTCCGGCGAGATATTACCACACAAGAGGCGATACAGCCGACAATCTTGACCCCAAAACCATCGAGGCCGGCATCAACATTCTTCTTGAAACCGCGTTCCTCTATGACAGCGAGGGCTTAAAGGACGAATATTGATTTAAAATAATCGAAATGAAATGCGGAACGCGAAAAAGAGCGTTTCGCATTTTTTTGTTTTTTCTGTTGTTAAATCCGGAAAAATCTGTTACAATGAAAAAGTATACTTATATATTATTGTAAGGGGCGTTATTATGGGAAAAACCGTAAAATTATTATCCGTCATTACGGCGTTTGTGCTTGTTGCGGCAATGTTTTCGTCATGCAGCATCGGCGCAGGAGGCGATGAGCCTGAAAAAGCATATGTGAAAACAGATCTTCACGACGCAGAATTTACGTTTACATACGCACAGCTGAAGCCGGTTTTTTCACCTGATAAAATAAGCGATCTGACGGCTTTGTTTGAGAATACCGACGATATAAATGACAACAGTACGGTACAGCTCAATTACAATGACATTCGCTCTCGTTATTATGATAATAACCGCGATATATTCGACGGCATAATGAATCTTCTTTCCGACAGCGAAAAAGCTCTGCTCTATGATAATTCGGAGGCGGTACTCAATTATTTCAATGAGAATTTTAACCGAGTCAAGACCGAGAGACCGCAAACCGAACCGAAAGAGGACTTTTGGATAGACGACGACACCGTGAAAATATCAGGTGAGGAGTCAAAGACTCTCAATAACGCCTTCAAGCTCTATAAGGATTTTGTTCAGAAGGGGCTTAAGGATGATTATTTCCCCGAGGCCGTGGGCGAAAAATATGAACAGGGTACGGACCTTACCGATAAGGTCTATCTGCTTGGCGACAGCTGTGCCTCACGCCTCACCATGGACGATGTCCAGTCGGTAATTACTTCGCTCACACCCACATATGAAAAGGACACCGATGAAAACAACGTGCCCGTTTCTTATAGCCGCACAATTATAATAACGCTCAAAAATGACCCGTCTGCCGTAGCACACGCGTTTTCTCCGCATGACAAAAGTGCGATTTTGTCCGAGCTTAAAAAGGGTGAGAGCTATTTTTCGGTGTCGGATTATGAGATAGCATACAATTCACCGGTAATAATTGCTACGTTTGACGCCGTTACCGACGAGGTGGCAAAGGTTGAATTCTACAAGAATATGACGATAACGTCTTATGCAAAGGGCGAGGGGAGTCTCTCGTATATAGGTGACAGAACCGTGACCTTTAACTGCACAGACAATATGAATTATACCTTTAACTGGCACCCGTCCGAGGAAGATAAATAAACGGCCGTAAAAGCATTAAAAGGATGTAAAAACCGAGTTTTTACATCCTTTTTTTCAGGCTTAAAATATCCGTGAGCAAAAGCTTTTTCTCGCTTTATCGATTCTTATTCGACAAATTTCGACATTTATGTACCCATTTTTCGATATTTTTGCACTTTTGCTGATTTTCAAAAACCGAAATGATATAATTTGAGAACAAAGACGGGGGAGATAAAGTGAGCCTCCCCTTGCGGACGTCTTTGATGTTTTTTAAGTTTCTCCTCTAAAAAGAGACCGTACAGAATCTCTCCGATTAACGGGCAGCTTTATGTTGCCCGTTAATTTTTTATATAATCACCGCGCCGAAAAAACCTGCCGTGCAGAAGAAGTGCTTATAAGCCCTTCCAGAAATCCTCGTCCTCATCGGGGCTATCGCCGTATACATCCTCGGTTATATCGTATTCGTCGTCTCGCTCTGTCGGGTAAAAGTCCCATAACTCACGCTCTTGGTCGTCGGAAAGTGCCACGGCAGGGCATTCCGAAAAGGTTTCGAGCTTCTGACCGCGGCTCCACACGGACGGGTCTATCCTGAGGGTATATCCCGTGCCGTTCGGTGCCATCCACTCGTGCATGGGCAGCGACGGTATGGCAAATGCAGTCATAAGCGACATAATAACTCCGCCGTGGGTTATTACCGCGGTCGATTCTACGCCGGCTTTTATAATTCCGTCGATAAGCCCGGCAAAGCATGAGCAGACTCTCTCGTTGAAGGCCGCCTGACTTTCGCCGAAGGGTACGGGCGTTTCCGGGTGCTCACCCGACAGCCAAGTTTTAAAGGCATCGTCATCCTTCATTTCGTCGGCGGTTCTGCCCTCAAATTCGCCGAAGTCGTACTCTATAAGCCCGTTTAAAATCATGGGCTCTTTGTCGGGATATATGAGCTTTGCGGTTTCCGTGCAACGCTTTAATGGGCTTGAAACCACCGCGTCAACCTCGGGATAGCCGCCGTATTCATCTATGATGTCTTTGATTTGCCTGAGCCCATATTCGGATGCCGGCACATCGGTTTGACCGATATATTTGCCGTCAAGATTTTCCTCTGTCATGGCATGGCGGATCAGGTGAATTTTATAAGCTTTCATTTTGCTTTGCTCCTTCCGGGGGATAATACTGTACAAACAGTCTAATTTGATATATAATTATAATACAATTTGTAATATTTGGGGGACGTTTTATGAATTCCGTATTTGCCGCAAGGCTGACTAAGCTTCGCAGGGAGCGCGGTATGAGCCAAAAGGACGCCGCAAAAATGCTCGGTGTGTCGCAGTCGCTCCTGTCGCACTATGAAAAGGGTATAAGGGAGTGCAGCCTTGATTTTGTGTGCCGCGCGTCGAATTTTTTTGACGTGAGCTGCGATTACCTCTTAGGTCAGGTCGATACAAGACGCTCTCTGAGCGAGGAATTTGATATGACCGATACCGTGCAGGACGGAGAATACCGCACGAGTACGCTTTTTCGCGCGTCCGTTATGCTCAATGACAGTATGATAAACTGCGGTTCGCCGGAAAAGCTGAAGGATTATTTTGCGCTTTCGATATACCGTATGGCTGTTTGCGCCGCAAACGGCGGTTATATTCCGAAAAAGTGGATATCGCTCGATTGCGAGACAAGTCCGGTCTTCGGCAGCGTGCTGATGACGGATATAATAAGGGAGCTGACGGCCGAGGCAAATCAGGAATCGCAAAAGAATATCGCCGAACCGAAATGCGTAAAAACCGTTGTGGAGCATTCGGAAAAGCTGATACGCAAAAGAGCTGCCGAGTTAGCGGCGGAAAAGAGCCGCGGATGAGCTTTTCTCCCTCTTTTAAGACAGCATATCGATATTTTTTATAATATATGTTTTTATGCTGTTTAAAACTTGCTGCTTTTGAAGCTTCGCATTGAATTCGCCGTCAAGTTTTTCAATTTCGTCCTTGTCCACGGAGACTTCCTCATTGTTTTCATCGTACATCGAAAATTCCTTTTCGGCAATCAAAGAAAGCTCGTTTTCGCCGACGGCACAGAGTGCCTTTGAAGCGAGAGATGTCAGCGGCTCACCGTTGTTTCTGAAAAAGAACGAGAGGGAACCGCTCTCGGTATCCTCTAAAAAATAGTATAGAGTGTAAATGTATTTTTGCGTCTCTGTAAATTTGCCGAATACCTTTTCAGGGTCTTCGGCCTTTTCTGTTTTTGCCTGTAAGACCGCCGAAACACCCTCGAATAGGGTTTCCGGGTCGGAACTCTCCGCTTTTTCACGCGTTAAGAATGAAAACTCATCCTTGAGAGCTTTCTTCCTGTCATATTCTCTCAAAAGAGCGTCACGCTCGTTGTTGTGCTTTTTAGCCGCCGCCGAGGCTTTGCTAAGTACAAATACCGTAATGACGCACAGGACGATAAGAAGCAGCCACAAGTACCAATATTCCATTATTATTCCTCCGTCAGGATTTTATATATGTCGCTCTTTTTGATTCCGGTGAGCTTAGCCGCGTTTTTTGCCGCCTCGTTTTTCGACATTCCGCCATCTGTGAATTCTCTTGCCTTCGCGACGGCGGACTCCACCGTGTAAATCTCCGGAGCGGCCTGCGGTGCTCCCTCTATAACTAATACGAATTCACCCTTGATAGGTATGTTTTCATATTCTTCGCACGCCTTTTTGAGCGTGGTGCGTTCAACATTTTCGTGGATTTTCGTAAGCTCTTTAATAATCGCTGTACGGCGGTCGCCGAGGCAGGCATAAAGGTCCTTAAGCGTGCGTAAAAGCTTGTGCGGAGCCTCGTAAAACACCATGGTGCGTTTTTCATTCTTAATGCTGTCAAGATGCTCGGCGCGGCTCTGCTTATTTACGCTCAAAAAGCCTTCAAACGTAAATCTGCCGGACGGCAGCCCCGACAGCGCCACGGCTGTGGCAAATGCGGTGGGTCCGGGGACGGATACAACATTTACTCCCGATGCAATGCAGATGTCAACAAGGTCCTGACCGGGGTCGGAAATTGCCGGCATACCTGCGTCCGTGACAAGAGCACAGCTTTCTCCGCCGAGAATACGCGCAAGAATTATTTCGCCGCGCTCACGGCGGTTGTGCTCAAAATAGCTGATGAGCGGCTTTTTTATGTCAAATCTGTTTAAAAGCTTCAGGGTGACTCTTGTGTCCTCCGCCGCTATAAAATCGCAGTTTCTGAGGCACTCTGCGGCACGGGGAGAAAAATCCGAGAGGTTGCCTATCGGAGTGCCGACAACGTAAAGCTTTCCCGTCATTACATATCCTCCCTGTATTTACCTAAAATTCTTGTCATTTCGTCGGACAAAACGTCCTTGCTCTTGTATATAAAGAGATTGTTTTTGACCGTTATGCCCGTTTTTCCGCCGAGTCTGCCCTCAACAAGGCACAGCCACGGAGCCTTTTCGGGTGAAGCTGCAACAAGGCGCAGCGCTTTCGGCTCGATTTTATATTCCTTCATTGCCTCCATCGTCTCAAAAAGGCGCTCGGGTCGTATACAAATGCATAGCTTGCCGCCGAATTTCAGAAGTTTCGACGCGGCTTTTGTTATGTCGCGCAGATTACACAGCGTTTCGTGACGGGCTATTTTTTCGTTTTCCTTTTGGCTTTTTATTCCGGCGTTTTCCGCCTTATACGGTGGATTCATGGTTATAACGTCGAATTTTCCGCACGGAAATATCCGCGGAGTTTCTTTCAAATCAGCATTGTACACAAAGAGCTTGTCCTGCAAATCGTTTGCCTTGACGGAGCGCGTAAGCTGACTGCACGCCTTTTCCTGGATTTCGACTGCCGATATTTCCTTGCCGCAGCCGTCCCTGCACCAGAGCATGGGTATTATGCCGCAGCCCGTACCGAAGTCGCAGCATATGTCATATCGTTTCGGCGACGCAAAGTCGGCAAGCAGCAGCGCGTCTGTGCCGAAGGTGTGCTCCTTTGAGACGATAAGCCCCAAGTCCTTACTGAGATATTCGATATGTTCGTCGTTGTTAAGTGTAATTTCGGTCATTTATCTGTCCCATTTTTCGCAAAGCGCAATTATCTGATCCGCAAATTTTGCAAGATCCTTGTTTGCACCGCCCTCATTATGTGCCACAACCGTTTGGAGACGCTTTTGTGCCGAGAGCAGTCTCTCATAAACCGTGCTTACGCGGCGAGAGGCGTTTTGCGAGGCTGTATTTTTAACTATCTTTTCGCGGTTCCCCTCAACGAGAACCTTGTTTTCGGTGAGGCTGTATTCCTCGCCGTTGTACGGGGCGCTCGCGGAAAGCCCCAGTTCGTCGCGAAGACGTGCGGCGTATATTTCGCACACCGTATCCTCGCCGTGATTTACAAATACGTGCTTTGGCGGAGCTTTAAAGCTTTTCATCCACTTTAACAAGCCCTCGTTGTCGGCGTGACCGCTTATGCCGTGAAGCTGCTCTATTTCCGCACTTATATGGATTTTTTCGTCAAAGAGCTTTACGTCCGTCGCACCGTCGGTTATGGCTCTGCCGAGTGTTCCTACGGCTTGGTAGCCGACGAATAAAATCGTACATTCGGGTCGCCACAAATTGTGCTTCAGATGGTGGCGGATTCTGCCGGCCTCGCACATTCCGCTCGCCGAAATTATGACCTTCGGAGCGGGATCTGAGTTTATTGCTTTTGATTCCTCACTTGTCACGGAGACATAAAGGTTAGGAAAGGCTATCGGATTTATACCGTTTTCGATAAGCGACGCCGCTTCGTCGTCAAAGTCGGAATAGCTGTCGCAAAAAACGTTAGTGGCCTCAACTGCAAGGGGACTGTCCACATATACGGGGAAGTCGTTGTAGTTTTTGAGCATACGCTCTTCCTTTATCTGCCTTATAAAGTATAAAAGCTCCTGAGTTCTGCCTACGGCAAACGACGGTATAACTACATTGCCGCCGCGTGCAAAGGTGCGGTCAAGTATTGGCACGAGCTGCGATATATAGTCGAGTCTTTCGCCGTGACTGCGGTCGCCGTAGGTGCTTTCGGTTATGACGTAGGTGGCGTCGGTAATGTACTGCGGATCGCGTATTATCGGCTGGTCGGTATTGCCTATGTCGCCGGAAAAAACTATTTTTTCGGTTTCTCCGTTTTCTGTGACGTTTATTGTAATGCTCGATGAGCCCAAAAGATGACCCGCATCGGTAAAGCTTATGGATACGCCGTCAAAAACGTGGTAATCCACACCGTATTCGCACCTCAAAAACTGAGAACAGCATTTTTGAGCGTCCTCTACGGTGTAGAGCGGAACATATCCCGATTCGCCCGAGCGTTTTGCCCTTCGGTTGCGCCATTGTGCTTCAAACTGCTGTATGTGCGCAGAATCCTCAAGCATAATTCTGCAGAGCTTCGCTGTGGACGCGGTTGCGTAAATCGGCCCTTTGTATCCGTTTGCCGTAAGGTACGGCAGCTTGCCGGAATGGTCTATGTGAGCATGGGTCAGAAAAATGCAGTCTATATCGGCGGGAGATACGGGAATGTCCCGGTTTTTATATGTGTCGGGTCCCTGCTCCATACCGCAGTCAATCAAAATGTTCTTGCCGCAGGCGGTGAGAAGCGTGCAGCTTCCCGTGACTTCGTGTGCGGCTCCTAAGAATATAAGATTCATATTTTCCGCTCCTTTTTAAATGGTGGCGCCCATCGCCGATGCCTTTTTTATTATGGTAACATAAATCACCGCAAAAATCCAGTATTAAGCCGCTGCGGGATAAATAAAACGGCACGGCAGTAGTTCTTACTGCCGTGCCTTGAAAAACATATATTTGTTTTGTCGCCAAAGCTTATTTTGCGGTCTGCTTTTTGGCTTTGTTCTTTATAACGGCGCGCTCTATTGCCTTGACAATTTCAACGAGAGGAATTATCAGGAACGCAAGACCGAGAGCCGTGAAGAATTCGCGAGCGTCAATAGTGGTGAAATCAAAAGCGTCTGCAAGGAACGGTACTTCTATAACGAGCGCAGTTGTTATGAGGGAAAGTACGGTTGACCCGAAAATGTATTTGTTGAAGCTGCCGTGAAGGAGCATTGATACGGTTGAGCCGTGCTGCGAACGCATATTAAACGAGTGGAATATTTCGCACATTGACATCGTAAGGAATGCCATGGTCATACCGTCGGCACTCTCGGTAAGCTCCCATCTGCCTGCCTCCATAAAGTGGCCTATGAAGTAAGCGGCAAGCGTCAGAAGCGTTACGAAAAGCCCCTGGTATACTACGTCAAAGCCGACGCCGCCTGCAAAAATGCCGTCCGATGATTTACGCGGCGGACGTTTCATAAGGTCCTTTTCGCCCTTCTCCATACTGAGGGCGAGAGCCGGGAAGCAGTCGGTAACAAGGTTTATCCAGAGAAGATGTACGGGCTTTAATATTGTGAAGCCGAGCAGGTTGGCTGTGAAAATAGCCATTACCTCGCTGAGATTTGACGAGAGCAGGAATTGAATTGACTTCCTTATGTTGTCGTAAATTCGTCTGCCCTCTTCCACAGCTGATACTATGGTGGCGAAGTTATCGTCGGCAAGGACCATATCCGCAACGTTCTTTGTTACATCAGTACCTGTAATGCCCATGCCTACGCCTATGTCCGCGCTCTTAATGGAGGGGGCGTCGTTTACGCCGTCACCCGTCATTGCCGTTATCATACCGCGGCTCTTCCAGGCATTTACTATTCTTACCTTATGCTCGGGCTGAACTCTGGCATATACCGAGTACTGTGTGACCTTTTCTTTGAAGTCCTCATCGGAAATATCATCAAGCTCCGCGCCGGTTATGGCCTCGCTCTTGTCCTTTATAATGCCGAGCTCCAAGGCTATTGCAACAGCGGTGTCCTTGTGGTCGCCGGTTATCATTATGGGTCTTATGCCGGCACCGCGACATTCCTCGATTGCCGCCTTAACTTCGGGCCTTACGGGGTCTATCATACCTACAAGGCCACAGAAGACGAGCTCGTTTTCGATATTATCGGGCGACTGATCCTCGGGAACACATGAAAGCTGCTTGTAGCCGCAGGCGAGAACTCGAAGTGCTCTGTCGGCAAATTCCTTATTCTTTTTAAGCACGGCATCTCTGTCTGCGTCCGTAAGAGGGCTGACTTCGCCGTTTTTGAATATCTTTGTGCAGTGCTTTAATATCTCGTCGGGAGCACCCTTGGTGAACTGTAATATTCCGTCCGCAGTCTTGTGAATTGTGGACATCATTTTACGATTTGAGTCAAATGGAGCCTCGCCGACTCTCGGCGCGCTCTTCAGAAGCTCGTTTTTATTCATACCGAGCGACATAGAGTATGCCACAAGAGCCATTTCCGTGGGCTCGCCTACAAGATTGCCGTCATCGTCAAGATTTACGTCCGTGCAGAGAGCCATGCCCTCGGCAAGCATTTTTTCGTTGTCACAGTAATGCTCGACTACGGTCATCTTGTTCTGAGTGAGCGTACCGGTTTTATCAGAGCAGATTATCTGTGCGCAACCGAGAGTTTCAACTGCGGTGAGTTTGCGGATGATGGCATTTTTCTTTGACATATTGGTAACGCCTATCGAAAGCACAACCGTTACCACCGCCGCAAGACCCTCGGGGATAGCGGCAACCGCGAGCGATACGGCGAGCATAAACGAGCCGAGCAGGAAGTCAAGATTCATTTCCGTGCCTGTTACAAGAGCTCTGACTATATCGAAGGCGAACATAAATACGCATATTCCGAGGACTATGAAACTGAGGATTTTTGAGAGCTGACCGAGCTTTTTCTGAAGCGGCGTCTGCTCATCCTTTGCGCTTGACAGAGCACCTGCTATTTTGCCCATTTCGGTGTCCATACCGATGCTTGTTATAACGGCCTTGCCTCGGCCGTAAACAACGGTTGAACCCATATACATCATATTTTTTCGGTCGCCGAGGGGGACGTCTTTTTGCCCCTCAAGGCCTATGGCTTTTATGAATTTGTTGACGGGTACGGATTCACCAGTAAGTGCCGATTCCTCGATTTTAAGGCTTGCACTTTCAAAAATTCTGCCGTCCGCCGGAACAGCGTCGCCCGCTTCAAGCAGTACAACGTCGCCTACGGTAAGGTCCTCACTCGGTATTTCGCATACCTTGCCGTCGCGCAAGACTTTTGTTGTTGCGGCGGCCATTTTTTGAAGAGCCTCTATGGCCTTTTCGGCCTTGCTCTCCTGATATACGCCGAGTATGGCATTAACTATTACGACGAACATTATAATGATAACGTCCGACGGGAATTCTTTTTGCAATACGGAGGTTATTGCCGATATTACCGCCGCGGCAATGAGGATGATTATCATCGGGTCGGCAAACTGCGAGAGAAAACGCAAAATCAGCGGCGTTTTCTTGCCCTCGGCAAGCTTGTTTTTGCCGGTTTCGGCAGAGCGCCGGTGTGCCTGCTCGGAAGTGAGACCGTTTTCGGTGCTTTTTACTTCGCCGAAAACCTCGGAAGAGCTTTCAAGATAGTATTTCATTTTTTTCCTCCCTGTTTTTTAAAAAAGAGCAGCCGCTTTTTTAAGAAAAAAGACCTTCGACAGAATTTAGCTCTGCCGAAGGTCTTGCTACCTTAATAAGGCTCGGTGACCAGAAGCCGAAAGGCAACATGATGTTGACCACCGGGTAAAAGCTACTCCCCTTCATAAGGAATATCTTAAGTGCGATAATAACAGAAAAATGAACTTTTGTCAAGTATTTTTAAAATAATAGCTTATCCCTCGACGAATAAAACATAATTGTTGACATTTCGGCTGTCAAGCTCGGAAATAATCGAGCTGTCGTCAATGACCGGTATAAATCCGCCGGTCTGATAGTTTTCGTCAAGCTTTGAGCTTAAGAGCGGTATACAGTCCGTAACCAGAGCTTTTTCGTCGGTGGTTTCGGCGGAATATGTTTTTTCTCCGTAAGCAAAGCCGTCTCTCTGCGCCGATTTTCTGAAGTCCACAGCCACAAAATCGGCGGCGCTGTCAAAGAGAGAGCCGTCATAGCGGGCGGTGTTTCCGCCGAGCGCGTCCGCGGCGCTGAGCATAACGCAGAGCGGCTTGTCGCCGAGCACGTTTTTTACCTTTTCTATAAATGAATGTAAAACCGCGTTGCGGCTCTCTATGCTCTTTTCTTCGCCCGAAAATACCGCCTTGTCGAGATAAATACTCTCGGGGAATTCCACGGAATCGAGTATAACGGCGTCAACTCCGAGAGAGGAAATCTCGCTCACAATGCTCAAAAGGTATTTCTCCGCGACGGGGGAATACGGGTTCAGCCACGGCTCGCCGTCGTGCTGAGCGCTGTTGTCGAGCCACAGTGTGCCGTCCGAATTTGTCACGGCGGCAGCGGCGCCGAGATGCGATGCGGCAACGCTGTCCTCATAGCAATAAATTCTTGCGATTATTTTATAGCCGGCACTTTTAAGCCTGTCGATTGTCGCAATCGCGTTCTGATAAGCCTTGGATGACGCACCTATGTCGTTCGCCGTACCGACGGAGGATACGTAATTGAGATAGCCGTCCTTCGTTTTAAAATCTATCACAACGGCGTTCGCCTTTGTTTCGGTGAGCTCCGTTTTAAAAAGGTCAAAGGCTATACCGCCGTCAAGAACGTCGTCGGGCATATAAAGAGCGCGCAGTTTGCCGTCATATTCGGCGGGAACGCCCGTAAGCTCATGCTCATACGGCTTTTTCGACAGGTTAATGGAAACCGCGGCAACAACAAACACGAGCACGAAGAAGAACACGAGAAAAACCGAGAAGACGATTTTTTTGCGTTTTTCCTTTTTCTTTCGGGTGCGGCTTTCGCCTATCGCATATGATGTACCCGAGCGTCTGCCCGGATAATTTTTTGAAAACGGATAATAGCTCTTTTTACGGGGCTTAATATCTCTGTTGTCAAACGCCATTTTCTACGGTCCTTTACAATGATAATCCTTTGCCTGAGACGCCCGAAAAAGCGAGCGCCAAAATCGAAACATATATAAATACTGCCGGCGTGCCCTTAAAGCATTCCGGAATATTTTTGTTTTCTACCAAGCGGCGCAGTCCGAAATTTATCATAAGCACCGCAACTATAAAGGCAAGTCCGGAGCCTATACCTACGCCTATCGCCTCGGCTATGCCGAAGGTCGCGCGGTAATTTATAAACGGTACGGCAAGCACAAGGGTATTGAATGCCGCCACGCCGAGACGCCTTACGGTTCGCTTTTTGGCCTTGAAAACAGCCTTCAGCAAAATGAGCATAAGAACATACAAAATGCATATCACAAGCAGGAAAATAAGCGAATGCTGTATTTCGCTGAGAGCACTTATAAACGGTATCTGCTCAAGCAGTACACAAAAAATACTGCCGAATGTCGAAAAGAATGTGATAAACGCCGTGAGCGGGAAAAGCTGCTTCGGCTTCGCCGCCATTCTGACAGCCTCCGAGGCACCGTAGCCGCCGGTAAAAATCAGGTTTTGAAGCACAAATGCGTACATCGCCGCCGAAAAAAGATTTGCTATGACACTCATTTGTCTTCACCGCCCTTCGGTTGTTGTGTTTCCGCGCCGCCGTCCTTTTCCGGGCTTTTGTCCGTGTCGCTATGTGACGCTGAGCTGTTGTCAAAAGCAGTGTACTGCTTGTATTTCTCAAGCTCCGCGAGTATCTCTTCGAATTCGGCGGAGGAGCCGAAGCTTTTGTCTTTTTGCCGCTCGGTGTCGGCGGTACTGCTTCTGCTCGCGCTGTTTTTGACTGTACCTTTTTTGCTCTTTGCCGGAGCGGACGTGGTCTTTTTGACGGATAATGACGGAGCCTTTCGCTTAGCCGCGGAGCTTTTCCTTTTGTCGGTGTGAGGCTTTTCCTTTTCGTTTTGCGGTTCTTCCTCTCCTAACTCAAAAAAGTCAAGGTCGGTGTCGAGAAATTCGCGCAGCTTTATAACGTGCGACTGCTTGACTTCGGAGAGGTCAAACGAGGCGTCGGGATGCTTTTCGGGGTATTTTTTGTTTATTATCGCCTTTAACGCCGCAGCCATAAAGCCGAGCAGTAAAAATCCGCCGAACGGCATTAAAAGACCCGGCAGTTTTACCGGAATGTTCAGTTTTACGCTGTAAACCGTGCCGCTGCCGAGTATTTCACGGACAACGCCGACTATAAGTATTACCGCGGCATAGCTGAAGCCTGCCGAAACGGCATCGAGAGCGGTGGCCTTAAAATTGTGCTTAACCGCGAACCGTTCGCAGTGCAGCGCGATAAGCGAATTTACCGCAAGCAGCGGCAAAAATATACCTGCGCTCGCCGTTTCGTTGGGGGCAAGGTATCGGAAAAGCATAAACAGAGGTATGTTTATAAGCAATCCCAATATCGCATATATCATTTTTCGCACGCTGCCCTTCAGCTTTTTCATAAGCAGGCAGGCGAGACATTCTATAAGTAAAAGCTCAACTAAGGACACAAACGAGAGAATTATGGCGGATTTGAGCGATACCGCCATGGCAACGACGGGTGCAATGCCTATGGCTTCAAACAGCACGGGATTTTTGATTATCGCGCTGCTTCTGATAACGGAAACGCTTTTTTTCTTTTTATCAGGCATTTTCGGCACCGCCTTTCCCGTTTTCGAGAGCCTTTTCTTCGAGCTTGTCCGCGAGAGCCGCGCGCACCTTGGCGTTTTCCGCCGCAACAAGATGTCTTTCGCGCTTTGTGAGCGGCAGCTTGTCAAATGCGGTGACAAGCCCGTTTGCAAGCAGTACGGCAAAGACCGTACTGTCTTCGAATTTGCCCACAGAGCGCATTATCATACACATAAGCCCTGCTGCCGCACCGTAGCATATCCTTGCGTAAAAGCTCTTCGGAAGAAGCTTGTCGTCGGTCAAAAAGAATACCGATGAAAACAAAAGCATTCCTCCGCATATTTCCATAAATGCCGAGACGAAACGGCCCGTCAGCACGCGCGGAAACAGGAGCGCGTAAATAAAACAGACCGCGAGGAAGGATACGGAAACGGTGAAATTTTTCGGGCGTCTTACAGCGAGGAACAGGAGCGCTCCGAAAAGTGCTATCGAGCAGGTTGCACCCATAGGGCCGGAAACCGAGCCTACAAGCACGTCAACATAGTTTAAAAGGCCGGTGCCGACCGAGTTTTTTTGCGATAGCATATATGCGATAGACGTGCCGGGGAAAAATCCCTGCCCTCCCGAAACGGCGGCAGTGCCGGACGAGAGTATTGCCGGATAAGAAAAGACCTTATCCGGCATACATATTGTGACAAAGGCTATGCCTGCCGCTGCCGGCGTAAACATATGAGAACGCGCATTGCCGAACGGCAGCTTTGCGACGATAACGGCAAAAGCCGAGGCTATGCACGGCAGATAGTACGGAGCGGACGCGGGCATACAAAGTGATGTCATAAGGCCCGTGGCGACAGCCGAGAGGTCGGAAACAGAGACTTGAGCTTTGAAAATAAACGAGCCTGCGGCTTCGCAGAGCACGGCCGTAAGCACGGAAAGCACCATAAGGCGCACGGCTCTACCGCCGTAGTAATACCAAGCCATCACGGCCGGAACGACCATAAGGATAAGCATATCGGCAAAGTATCTGCGTGTTATTGAAATTTCACTGCGCGCTTTTGCGGCGCTCTCGGCCGAAATGCCGGCAGATGTTTTGCTTTGTTCCAAAAAATTCACCTGTTTTCCATATTTTATTCATTGCGAAACAAGCGTTCCGACAATATGATGTAAAGAGATAATTTTTATTTTGGGGAGGCTTTCCTATGAATATACATAAAAGCCGTGGGGACAGAGTGATAGTTGAGCTCTCGTCAAACGAGCTGTCGCGCTATGAGCTTTGTCCTGAGGAGATGGACTGTAAAAATCCGAAAACCAGACGCCTTATAAATGACGTAATGAAAAGAGCGCAAAGACATATTCGCCGTGACATAACCTCCTTTGACAAAATGAACGTGGACGTTATGGAGACAGACGAAGGGTGTATTATGATTCTCTGCTTTAAGGGCATAAAAACCAAAAGGCCGTTTTCGGGCTACGTCTGTGTTTTGCCGCAGACGGACGACATTTTCAGACTTGCAAGGGGGCTTTTGCCTCACCGCGAAAAAATAAGACAGGCGAGTCTTTTTTTTGACGGCAACAGCTATGCAGCCTGCGTTTTGCCGTATGCGGTCTTTTCAAGAGAAATATTTTTTGTACTCAGCGAATTCGGAAACCCGGTGAGGGCGTCTGTCGGCACAAGAGAGTACCTTTTCGAGCACAAAAAGCTTATAAGCCGCGATTTTATATCGTCGCTGACCTCTTGAAGTCGGCTATGGTCTTTTTTATGTCGTCGCTGCCGAAGAGCGCGCTTCCGGAAACAAATGCGTTGGCACCTGCCTTTGCGGCAACCGAAATTGTGTCTTTATTTATTCCGCCGTCAACCTCAATGTCGATGTCCTTGAGCCCGCGGCGTTCTATTTCGTTTTTAACAGCGGTGACCTTGGGCATCATATCCTCCATAAAGCTTTGACCGCCGAAGCCGGGCTCAACCGTCATTATAAGCACGAGTGAGAGCTTGTCAAGATACGGATATATCGCCTCTATCGGAGTTCCGGGTTTTACCGAAAGTCCCGCCTTTTTGCCGAGTGACAGGATTTCGTCTATCGTCTTTTCCGTATCGGAGTCCGATTCCGTGTGGAATGTGATTATGTCGGAGCTCGCCTTTGCGAAGTCCGGCACGTATTTATAAGGGTCGCTTATCATAAGATGCACGTCAAAGGTAAGTTTTGTCGCTTTTCTTATGCACTTTACTATCGGCGCGCCGAGCGTGATGTTCGGGACAAAATGCCCGTCCATAACGTCTACGTGAATCATATCTGCGCCGCATTCCTCCATTTTTTTTAGCTCACTCTCAAGATTGCCGTAATCGCTTGAGAGGATTGACGGTGATATTTTTACCATAATTTCTCCTTTTTATAACGCTGTCGGTTTCCCTTAGAAAGCCGAATAATCTTAACACGAATTCTTTAGTTAAAAATTAACTGTCACGCCGCCGCAGCGGTGTCTGCCGAAGCCGTATCGCTCTCGGCTGCGGTGTCAGATGCGTCGGTGCCGTCTGAGACGGGCTGAGTTTCACTCGCAGCCTCTGCGGAAGAGGTGGTTTCGGGTGCTTCTGTCGGCGCCTCGGTGACAGGCTGAACGGCGGTGGTTGCCGTCTCGGGCGAAGATGTAGCCTGAATTGAATTTATATAATAGCTGCCGTCTTTTTCCCTTAAAGTGATTTTCATATATTTGTCGGGCTCGGGAGCTACCATATCGCCTTCGCTGTTTTGTGCCCATTGGTCTCCTGCAAGGTATCCGACGGTCAAAACCACGGCGCCGCTTTTTTTCTGAACCTTTATAACGTCGGGCGTATAGGTAGGGACAATACCGGTAAGCGGGATAGAGTATGTGTGTTTAGCCGAATCATATGTGAACGTGTAGCCGTAGCCGTTTACCGTGGCGTGCTCGGGTTCGGTGTCCGTACCGAAAAGCTTATGAAATTCGGCGGTTACGTCCTCCTCGGGAATTATCATACCGTCTTCGCCGTACTCGTATTTGTCCGGCGAGAGGTTGCTCTTTAAAATAGACCAAACGGAAATGTCGATAAGCTGATTTTTATTTGCCTTTGTGATGTCGTCAAACGGGTCGGGGTCGTTCATCACGACAGGCGTCAGCATGGTATTGTATTCGTCTATGTTTTTGCTTTTAATTACCGCTTTTTTTGTGGCGTTTACTCCGGCGAGAATTACGCAGACAAGACCTATTACGGCAAATACCGTTATTACAAGGCCCAGGGGAAACGCCCATCGGTTTTTACGCTTTTTATTTACATTAGCCTCAGACATTCTGACTCTCCTAACTTATCTTATCTGACCGTTTCCGAAAATTTCGTACTTAAACGACGTGAGCTGCGGCAGACCGAGAGGGCCTCTCGCGTGGAGCTTTTGCGTGGATATGCCTATTTCCGCTCCGAAGCCGAATTCGCCGCCGTCGGTAAAGCGTGTGCTGGCGTTGCGATAGACCGCCGCCGCGTCCACTCTCGACATAAATTCGTTTGCCGCCTCGTCATTTTCGGTGACGATGCACTCGCTGTGACCCGTTCCGTATTTATAGATATGCTCTATGGCCTCGTCGATATTATCTACTATCTTTACCGACATTATGTAGTCGAGGTACTCGCGACCCCAGTCGTCCTCGGAGGCTTCCTTTATATCGGGGAGTATCTCTTTAGATGTCTTGTCGCCGCGCAGTTCGACATTTTTTTCGTCAAGTCGCTTTTTGATGAGCTTCAGCGCCTTTTCGGCAACGTCCTTGTGAATTAAAAGGCTCTCGGCTGCGTTGCATACGGACGGGCGCGATGTCTTGGCGTTAAATATGATGTCGGCCGCCATATCGAGGTCGGCGTCCTTATCGACGTAAATATGGCAGTTGCCGACGCCCGTCTCTATAACGGGGACGGTGGAGTTTTTGACCACCGTGCCTATAAGCCTTGCGCTGCCGCGCGGAATCAGCACGTCTACATATTTGTTCATAGTCATAAGCTCGTTGGCACTCTCGTGAGAAATGTCGGTTATAAACTGTATGCAGTCCTCCGGTAAGGGCGATTTTTTGAGGGCGGCGCGCATTACATTAAATATTGCGGTGTTCGAGTGTATCGCCTCCTTGCCGCCGCGAAGCACGGAGCAGTTGCCCGATTTCAGGCAAAGCGAAGCCGCATCGGACGTAACGTTGGGGCGAGCCTCAAATATAACGGCGATGACTCCGAGAGGCACCGAAACCTTTTTGACACGAAGGCCGTTCGGCCTTGTTATATCGGATAGTGTTTTACCGACGGGGTCGGGCAGGTCGGCAACCTCAATAACGCCCTTTGCCATACCGTCTATCCTGTCGGGAGAGAGAAGAAGTCTGTCCAAAAGAACCTTTGGTAGACCGTTTTCCTCAGCCGCCTTCATATCCTTGTCATTTTCGCGGAGAATATAATCCTTGTTACTTTTAAGCTCTTCGGCTATAAGTAAAAGAGCCTTGTTTTTATCGTTTGCCGAGGCTGTTGAGAGCTTTTTCGCAGCCTCCTTTGCGTTTCGGCATTTAAGCTCGGTATCAGTCATTTTGTCTCAATCCTTTTTGCCTACAAAAAATGTTCCTATTTGCTTGCCGTCGAGAGCCTTGTATATGTCCTCGGGAGCGGAGCCGTTCATAACTATCATATCTATTCCCGCGCTCATGGCTATTTGAGCCGCGTGTAGCTTTGTTACCATTCCGCCGGTGCCGAATTTTGAGCCGTGACCGCCCGCAAAGCCTATAAGTTCGTCTGTAATCTCGGTTACGGTGGGTATTATTTCGGCGTCCTCGTCAACTGTGGGGTTACCGTTATAAAGCCCGTCTATGTCGGTGAGGATTATCAGTGCGTCGGCTCCTATGAGCTTTGCGACTATCGCCGAGAGGCAGTCATTGTCGCCGTAGACAATTTCCTCAACGCCTATTGCGTCGTTTTCGTTTACTACGGGAATTGCGCCGTATGAAAAGAGCTTATCAAAGGTATTTATAAGATTTTTGCGCCTTTCGGGGGACTCTACGTCGCTTTTTGTGAACAGGAGTTGGCCTATTTTATGGCCGTATTCGCTGAACATCTTGTCATACATATACATAAGCTCGCATTGACCTACGGTGGACGCCGCCTGCCTGCCGGGGGTGTCCTTCGGACGCTCCGGGAGCCCGAGCTTTCCCGTGCCGACACCTATCGCGCCGGAGGAGACGAGAGTTACCTTGATGCCCGAATTTTCAATATCCGAGAGTACCGAGATAAGCTTATGCATTCTTCTTATATTTGTTTTTCCGTTGTCGTAGACAAGCGTGGAGGTTCCCACTTTGACAACGAGCCTTTTTACATCCTTTAATACCGCCAAGACATATCCTCCCACAAGCCCCGCCTTACAGGGCGCGAAATAATAATATTTATACACTGTAAATTATATCATACGAAAAGGGATTTAACAATATAAAATATTTTTCGCGGCACCTTTTTAAATTTAACCGAATTGTAATTTTTTGTATATGCTTTTGTAATTTCGGTGTTGTATAAACTTACTGTGTAGGGAGTCGGCTCGAAAAACGGAGATACAAAATATTTGTATTCCGTTTTGTGTGATAATCTGTTAAAATAAAATCAGCCGAGCAGGCGAAAAATACGGAAGAGGGGCAAAGTTATGTATAACGTTCTTGTGTGTGACGACGACAAAGCGATACTCGACTCACTCGAAATATATTTAAATCTTGAGGGGTATAAGGTTTTTAAGGCGGAAAACGGAAGGCGGGCACTAAAAACAGCGGAGGAAAACGATCTGCAATGTATAATTCTCGATATAATGATGCCTGACCTCGACGGACTCAACGCAACGCTGAAGCTCCGTGAGAGCAAAAACATACCGATAATCCTACTCTCTGCCAAGAGTGAGGATACGGACAAGATAACGGGTCTTTCGTTCGGAGCGGATGACTATGTGACAAAGCCGTTTAATCCGCTTGAGCTTATGGCACGGGTGAAATCGCAGATAAGGCGTTATGTTTCGCTCGGCAGTATGGAGAAAAAGGACAGCCTTATAGTTACGGGAGGACTCGCTCTTGACCTCGATTCCAAAGAGATTACGCTCGACGGCGAAAAAGTCAAGCTTACCGCTACGGAATACGGTATACTCGAATATCTTATGAAAAATATCGGCAGAGTTCTCTCTACGAATCAGATATACGAAGCGGTGTGGAAGGAGCCGTCGTTCCAGACGGAAAAAACCGTGACCGTGCACATACGCAGAATAAGAGAAAAAATAGAAATAAATCCCAAAGAGCCGAAATATTTAAAGGTGGTGTGGGGCATTGGCTATAAAATCGAAAAGCTTTAAAACTTCGTTCGGATTAAAACTCGTTGCATTTTTTATTGCGGCGTTGCTTGCGTTTTCCTCGGCAATTTGTGCGGTTGAGGCTATAAACGACCTGTTCAGATACGGCTCGGAAATCCTTACTAAGCCGGCAAAAAGTCTTGATATGACCGAAACGTCGCTGTTTGCATCGAAGCTGAATTCCGATGTGCAGTCGATATATGCCGGCAGCGGCCTTATGACGTGGGACGCATATAAAAGCACATATTACAGCACTTTCGACGAGGAGCTGAGCGCGGCTCGCACGGAGCTGGAGCGCTTCAAAAAGGAATGTATGTCAGAGGCTGTGGCGGCATATCGTGATAAATATGCCGCTTCCGAGTATTCCTCTTCTCAAAAGAGCGACGATGTTACGGGGGCCGGCGCTTCCGCCTATACGACAAATGTCTACGGAAACGTCTCTGCCTATTCCCGCTCCGACAACGTAGTTTCACCGAATTACGACAAGGACTACTATGACGGCTGCCGGGAGAGCTATTCGCTTAAGAGCGGAGATTCGGGGAATGTCACCTTTTCGACCTCCACCACGGACGAGGAACTGGTATCGCTCGTGAGCAACGCATATTCTCAGGTTATGTCTGCGGCGCGCCGTGAGTATGAAACAACGGTTGCTATGGAGAGCCGCAGCATCAAAAATATAAAGAACCTTAAATACTATATATATAATCCGTCTACCGGCGAAATAATCACAAATCTTGAGACGGAAACGAGCGAGGAGAAAGCGAACGAAATTAAAAAATCGGGAGATTATTCGGCGTTCACAAGCGGAAGCAGATGGTATATGGTCTATACCGCCGACGGGGGACTTGTCGCGGCAAGTCCGCAAATAACCCGCGATACGCTCTATACCGTACAGAGCGGCGATAAATACTATTTCAGCCTTAAGTCGGATTACTACTATAAACGCACGCTGTCAAATGTTCTCGGCTCATGCTTTTCAAACAACGGCTATGACATAATTCTGATGCTTCCCGAAACGCTGTCGGAAGGCGACGATTATTACAATATGCAGTCGGAGATGGTAAAAAGCAGTGCCGATACATACAACTATATATTTTTAAGCCTTGCATCTATGCTTGTTCTTGCCATGGTGTCGGTTTACCTTATATATGCGGCAGGCGAGACGGCAGGCCCCGAAAAAATCAAACTTTCGTTTCTCGACAAGCTTCCGACGGACTTGCATTTTGTTTTGGCTGCCGCTGTTGCGGGGGCGGGAGTTTACGGAATTTTAAACTTGGCAGCCGATTACAAACATGCTTTCGATTACTATGCCGACGGCAAAGCGCTTATGATGTTTGTGGTTATGTCGCTTATTGCCGTTGCGGTGTGGGCTGTGCTGCTTGAGTGGCTCTGTTCTGTTTCTAAATATTACAAGGCGAAAAAGAACTGGCTTCGATCAACGCTTGTTTGGTATATTATAAGGCTTATCGGGAAATTATTTTCGCCGCTTAAAAGGCTTCGTGAAAAGCCGGTGCGCTTAAGGCGCCGGGTACTGCTTGCGCTTATAGGCTATATAATCGGCAACACCGTGCTGACCGGCGTTGCGGCTATGTGCAGAGGATTTTGGTTCGTTCTTCTTATAGCGGTGCTGCTGCTGTATAATATTCTGACTGTTTCGCTTATGTGGAAATATGTGCTGTCGCTTGACCGCATAATAGCGGCGTCGGAGAACGCAAAAAACGGAGAGCCTCCCGAAAACATCTATTCGGAAAATATGCCTGAGCCCTTAAAAACGCTGGCGCTCAACCTCAGCCTTACGCAGGAGGAGATGCAAAAGGCGATAAACGAGGCGGTAAAGGGCGAAAGAATGAAAACCGAGCTTATAACAAATGTGTCGCACGACCTTAAAACGCCGCTCACTTCGATAATCTCATATGTCGATTTGCTCAAAAAGTGCGACATAGACGATATTTCGGCACAAAAATATATAAACGTGCTCGATGAAAAATCCATAAGACTCAAAAGACTTATCGAGGACCTTGTCGAGGCGTCAAAGGCGTCATCGGGAGCCGTGACGTTTAACAAGATGAATGTTAATCTCCATGAGCTTGCGGTTCAGGCGGTCGGTGAAATGTCCGACGCTTTTGAGGAGAGAAATCTCGACGCGGTGCTCAACGAGCCGACGGAGCCGATTGTTATATACGCCGACAGCCAAAAGACGTGGCGAATCATAGACAATCTTTTGAGCAACGTCAAAAAGTATGCTCTCCCCGGTACGAGAGTATATATAGACGTCGGCAGGGACAGCTCATACGGTACAATAACGATAAAAAACACTTCACGCGAAAAGTTGAATATAGACCCCGATGAGTTGACTCAGCGCTTTGTACGCGGAGACGAGTCACGTACCATGGAGGGCAGCGGCCTCGGGCTTTCGATAGCGAAGGATTTGTGTACGCTTCAGGGCGGAAAGCTTGAGCTCTCAATAGACGGCGACCTGTTTAAGGCGACGGTGAAAATGCCGCTTGTGTATTCTTGTGACGGTGAGCAGGGAAGCGTACAATAAGAAAATAAATAAGCCGAGCCTGCGTAAAACGTAAGCTCGGCTCTTGTTTTATATTCGCGGTAAAATCGGACTATACAAAAAAGCAAAAAAATGTTACAATCAACGGGAAGACTGAAGATGGGAAGGTGCGCTTTGGAAAAATTCGAAATAGCCGGTCTGACGGTTGAATTTGAGACGGGAGACGGACTGCTCCTTGAGCGCAGCAGACCGTATCTCACAAGTGACGATAAAAAAACCGACATAAAAATAGAACTCGACGATGACTTTTTTATGCGTAGGCGGCAAAGCTATCCCATGCTGACGCTCGATGAGTGCCGATATGTGTGGACGGGCGAGGCTTTTTATTTAAAGCTGCTTGAATTTAACGGCTTTATGCTTCACTCGTCGTGCGTGTGCCGCGGCGGCAATGCCTATCTTTTTTCCGCGCGCAGCGGAACCGGCAAATCCACGCACACGCATCTTTGGCTCTCGGAATTTCCCGACGCATATATATTAAACGACGATAAGCCGGCTATTATCATAAACGAAAACGGTGCAGTTGCCTACGGCACACCGTTCAGCGGCAAAAACGACGAGAGCAGAAACGCCGCGGCTCCGATAAGGGCTGTCGTGTTTATAGAGAGAAGCCAAAAGAACAGTATTGAAAAAATAAGTCCGGCGAGTGCCGTGCCGCTGTTTATGTCACAGACCGTGCGCCCGAAAACACCGCAGTATATGGGTGTCCTTTTGAGGCTGCTCGACGCTCTTTTAAAAGAGGTGCCGGTCTTTTTGCTCAAATGCAATATGGACCCGTCGGCGGCGCACGTGTCGTATGACGGAATAGAGGAATATTACAGACAAAATCCGAGAGCTTAAGAAAAAGAAAGGCAGTGCTGGTATATGAAAATTAAAGACGGCTTTATGCTAAGTAGGGTTGCCGGAAGCTATGTGGTTGTGCCGGTCGGAGCTGTTCAGGCGGACTTCACGGGCATGATAACCCTGAATCCCGTCGGCGCATTTTTGTGGGGCAAGCTCGAAAAGGAAACCACGCGCGACGAGCTTTTGAAAAGCGTGCTCTCACGGTACGATACAGACGAAAAGACCGCGGAGCAGGATATTGACCGCTATCTTGAAAAGCTCCGCAAAAACGGACTTTTAGAGGAATGATATTTTGGACGGCAAAAAAAGAGTTAAATTAGAGGAGCTGCTCCCGATAATCGAGGAGAAGCTCTCAGCCGGCGGAACGGTCGTTTTACCGATTACGGGAACGAGCATGTTGCCGCTGCTTGTGGCGGGCAGAGACAAGGTTACGCTTAAAAGTGCCGTTTTGCCGCTTGAAAAAGATGCTATTCCGTTTTACCGCCGAAACGACGGCGCATTTGTGCTGCACAGAAAAGTCGGCGAGGACGAAAACGGATACGTTATGTGCGGCGACAATCAATGGGTCATGGAGCACGGCATAACCGATAAGAACATAATAGGCGAGGTTGCGTTTATAACGCGCAAGGGAAAAACCTTTTCCGTGGACAGCCGTAGATATCGTCTCTATGTTAAGCTTTGGAAATTTCTGTTTCCCGTAAGGAAATATATAGTAAAAATAAGGGGGAAGCTCGGTAAGTGAAAAAAAGCTCTGCCGAAAAATGGATAGCCTCTCACTCAAAAAAAGAGAGCCCTCGTATGGTGCTGCTGATAATCGGCAACGCCCTGTTTTCCGTGTGCGGAGTTATGACGGCGCTGTATGCGAAGTATATAATAGACGCGGCGCAAAATGCCGATAAAAACGCTCTGATTAAAAACGGCGTCGCTTTGGGCGCACTCATACTTTTACAGACATTTCTCAAGGTTGTTTGCAAAGCACTTGAGGCGAGAGTACAGGGCAAAATCGAGATAAGCATTAAAACAGAGCTGTTTTCATCAATACTCAAAAAGGACTACGAAAAAATCACCTCGATTCACACGGGCGAGCTTATGACAAGGCTCACAAGTGACGTCTCGGTGGTTTCCGACGGCGTCGTAACGATATTGCCGTCCGCCGTTGCTATGGTGACGAGGCTCGTTTGCGCCTTTGCGGCTCTTTTTTCGCTTGACAGGATGTTTTCACTCATATTGCTGTCAGGCGGAGCTTTGCTGTTTGTATTCACCCGATTCTTTCGCGGCAAAATGAAGTCTCTTCACAAGGCGGTGCAAAAAACCGACGGCGGAGTCCGCTCCTTTATGCAGGAGGTAATAGAAAATCTGCTCGTCGTTAAGATATTTGACGTTGCCGATATGATGAAAGACCGCTCGAAGGTGTATCAGGACGAAAATTACTATGCTAAAATAAAACGCAACAGGTGGTCGATTTTCGCAAATATAGGCTTTTCGGCGGCATTTTCGGTGGGCTGGCTTTTCGCGATGCTTTGGAGTGCCGCAAGGCTGAGCCGCGGAGCGATAACCTTCGGAACTCTCACGGCGATAGTTCAGCTTGTGAGTCAGGTGCAAACGCCCGTTACGAGTCTGTCGGGTTACCTGCCGAAATACTATACCATGCTCGCCTCCGCCGACAGGATACTTGAAACCGAGTCGCTTCCCGAGAGCGTCGCATATAATATGCCGGGGCTTGACGTCGCCAAAATATATGATGAGATGTCATATATGGAAATGGAGAACGTGACCTTCGGCTACGGCAGAGAAAATGTAATAGAGGACGGTTCTGTGCGGATAAACAAGGGCGATTTCACGGTGATTTCGGGAATATCCGGCATCGGGAAAAGCACATTCTTCAAGCTGCTTACAGGGGTACTTACACCGCAAAAGGGAAGCATAAGTGTTGTGTCCGGCGGCAAAAAATATCATATTGACAAATATATGCGTCCGCTGTTTGCATATGTTCCGCAGGGGAATATGCTGATGAGCGGCACCATACGCGATAACATAAAGCTCACAAACAGCACCGCGACGGACGATGAGGTGCTCGATGCGGCAAAAATAAGCTGCGCCTATGATTTTATAAACGAGCTGCCGAGCGGCCTTGATACCGTTCTTATGGAAAACGGCAGGGGACTGTCGGAGGGGCAGATTCAGCGCCTCGCAGTTGCAAGGGCTGTGCTGTCGGGCGCGCCTGTTATGCTGCTTGACGAAGCGACGTCCGCGCTTGACGCCGAAACGGAGAAGAAGCTACTTTTGGGCTTGAGGTCGTTAAAAGGCAGAACGTGCGTTATTATCTCTCACAAAACCGCGGCTTTTGAAGTTGCCGACAGCGTTATAGAGATAAAAGACGGACATTTGCATTCAAAAAAAATATAAATTTATTTTTTCTATTGTAGTATCGGGACGAATTTGGTATAATACAAATAATTGTTTTGCGTTAATTAAGCTTAAAAGGAGTTAAAAAGATGGCATATTCATCTTCGGGGAAAACTCATGCTGAGGAGAGCGACAATCTCGACAGCGTCGTTATATACCTCAAAAAAATATTGCAGCATTGGAAAATAGTTGTTATCTCGGCAGTGGTGCTGGCTGTACTCGGCTTTGCCGTTGCAAAGCTCACCTACACGCCGTCGTATTCGTCTAAGATAACGTTTATAGCAAACAATAAATCTTCGGCACTTGCCGTTTCGGGTCAGACTCAATCGGACCTTAACGCGTCCGCAACGCTTGCCGAGAGCTTTAAATATGTTTTTACAACGACAGAGCTTTCAAAGAGAGTTGCCGATAACAGCGGGTTTAAAGATATTTCCGTTTCAGACATAAAGAACTGGGTTTCGGTTGAGGCCGTTGAAGACACGGCCATAATAAATCTTACCGTGACTACGCCGAATGCCGACGTTTCATACGGAATAGCGAATGCCTATGTAAATAACTATGAGAGCGCCATAAACGCGGCTTTCCCGAGCACCACCTTGACGGTTATCGACCCGCCGCTTCTTGCGAGTGCTCCGAACCGCGATGCGAGCGCAAGAAACTATACCATAGTAGGCTTTGCCGCAGGTCTCGTCATATCAATATTTGCGATTGTTCTCGCGGTAATCGCCAAGGATACGGTTAAAACCGCCGATGATGTTAAGGACAAGCTCGGCGTTGACGTTATCGGTATGGTCGGTCACGTTAACCGTAAAAAGAAGAAAAAGGGTGAGGATTATAAGCCCCTGCTTATTTCCGACAGACGCAGCGGCTTCCCGTTCATTGAAACCTTTAAGATTATAAGAACAAAGATAGAGCACACCGCTCAGCGCGAGAAGTACAAAACTTTTGTGGTAACGAGTACAGCCGAAAACGAGGGCAAGACGACAAGCGCGGTAAACATCGCACTTGCACTCGCACAAAACGGCAAGTCGGTGCTTTTGGTGGATGGCGACTTGCGTAAACCCGCGGTTGCAAAGCTTCTCGGAATCAATGCCTCCGAGGACGGCGGCGTATACGGTGTCATAAACGGCGAAAAGACTCTCGCCGAGGCGATAAAGTATTCGGAAAAATACAATCTCTTCCTGCTTGTCAGCGGAAAGCCCGTATTTGACCCGTCGGAGCTTCTCTCTACGGACGCTATGTCCGATATAATCAAATCCGCGGAAAAGGAGTTTGATTATATTATAATTGATACGGCTCCCTGCGGAGTTGTGGCTGATGCGTCGATACTTTCAAGCTATGCCGACGGAATACTTCTTGTTGTCAGAAACGATATGGTTGCTTCAAGACGTATTAAGCGCGCCGTTGAAAACCTCGAAAATTCCGGCACCAAGCTCGTCGGATGTATCTACAATGATACAGAGAGCGGTATGCCGAAACGCTTTATGTCGTCCTACAACAAAAAGTACGGCTACGGTTACGGATATGGTTACGGCTACGGCAGCAATCAAAAATAAATAAGTTCGTTTTACGGAGGTTCGCTGCGGCGAATCTCCGCTTTTTTTAGTTTTACCGAAAGCTCGGCTAAGACTCACCGTCAGTCTTTTTCGGCATAAAGCGATGCAGAACTGCGTATACGCTCAAAAAAACGCTGTTTTAGCAATGTTTTTACTAAAAAAGCTATTGCCCATTAAGATTTTCTATGTTAAAATTATATAATAATTATGCGGTTACAGCTTGTAACGGCTTTTCGGAGGTGAGAAAATGCTTTATCACAACGTAATGTGGAAATTCTGTGATGCAGAGGGTAAAACGCTTGACGAAAACATCGAAATCGTGAGAGCCGGTCTTACTGCGTTACCGGAAAAAATTTCCCAAATCAAAAGTCTCACCTTCATTAAAAACGAAGTGGTGTGCGACCGTAATTTTGACGCAATGCTTACAGTTGTCACCGAAAACGAGGACGACCTCAACGCCTATAAAGTTCATCCGGAGCATCAAAAGGTGGCTTCGTATGTTAAAAAAGTCACTTCGGGCAGGGCGGCTGTCGATTATTATAAATAATCCGTAAATTATTATAAAAACAACGGAATATTTATATTATTATACCCCTTGCGGGTGTAAAATGATTTTGGTTTAAAAAATGCAAGTGCCGCGGCTTTTCAAGCGCAGTGCTGTATAAAAACGGAGGAAAAATATGAAGCATAAGGAAATTGTGGAAAAAATGAGCCTCGAGCAAAAGGCAGCTTTTGTTTCGGGCTATGATTACTGGCATCTTGAGGAAGCTCCGGAGCTCGGACTTCCGAAGATAATGATTACCGACGGCCCTCACGGCCTTCGTAAGGCTAATCCGGACAAAAAGAGCTCAACGGGCGGCATAGGCCTCGGAAACTCTGTTCCGGCAACCTGCTTCCCCCCTGCGGCTACGTCGTCCTGCTCATGGGACCCGGAGCTTTTGGAGCAAGAGGGCGAGGCAATGGGCGAAGAGTGCCTTAAGGAAAAGGTATCTACCATTTTAGGCCCCGGCACAAACATCAAGCGCGCTCCCGTAGGCGGCAGAAACTTTGAGTATTTTTCGGAGGATCCGCTTCTTGCCGGCGAATGTGCGGCAGCCGTTATAAACGGCGTTCAGTCAAAGGGCGTAGGAACTTCTCTCAAGCACTTCGCGGCTAACTCTCAGGAGGCTTTCCGTATGGTAGTCAACGAGGTAGTTGATGAGAGAACTCTTCGCGAGACTTATCTCACCGCATTTGAAATAGCCGTTAAAAAGGCTCAGCCCTGGACGGTTATGAATTCTTATAACAGAATCAACGGCGTTTATGCTTCGGAAAATGAATGGCTTCAGCAAAAGGTGCTCAGAAAAGAGTGGGGCTTTGAGGGCCTTATCGTAACCGACTGGGGTGCTTCCGTTGACAGAATCCCCGGACTTAAGGCAGGCACCGACCTTGAAATGCCTTGCTCGGGCGACCTTAACACAAACAGAATCATCGCTGCCGTAAAAGACGGTACGCTTGATGAAAAAATACTCGATGAGAGAGTTGATACGGTAGTTGACCTTATAGTCAAATCAAAGCCGGCTCTTGAAAAGACACATACATATGATGTTGACGCTCATCACGCAATAGCTCAGAAGATAGCCGAGGGCTCAATGCAGCTTCTCAAAAACGACGACGGCATACTTCCTCTCAAGGACGGCCAAAAGGTTGCCGTTATAGGCGAAATGGCAAAGGCACCGCGCTTCCAGGGCGCAGGCTCTTCCGTAATCAACCCCACCAAGCTTTCAAACGCTTTTGACGAGCTTCAGAAGCTCGGCGTAGACATTTCTTACGCTCAGGGCTATTATAAGAGTGCTCCCTCCAAGAAGGACAAGACACCCAGAAAGACAAGTGCAGAGCTTATAGCAGAGGCTAAAGAGGCCGCTTCTAAGGCTGATGTAGCCGTTGTATTTGTAGGTCTTACCGAAGAATTCGAGGGCGAGGGCTATGACAGAGAGGGAATTGAAATTCCGGCAGAGCACAATGAGCTTGTTGCTGCGGTTGCCGAGGCAAACCCCAACACCGTTGTTGTAATCGCAGGCGGCTCGGTAATTCTTATGCCGTGGCTTAAAAATGTTAAGGGACTTCTCAATTCCGGTCTCGGCGGTCAGGCAGGCGGCATCGCCGTTGCAAACATCCTTACCGGCAAGGTCAATCCCTCCGGTAAGACGAGCGAGACTTATCCGCGCGCATTTGAGGATAACCCGACCTACGGCAACTTCCCCGGCGGACCCGTTACCTCGGAGCACAGAGAATCGGTTTACATCGGTTACAGATATTATGACGCAGCCGATATTGATGTTGAATTCCCGTTTGGTTTTGGCCTTTCATACACCACCTTTGAGTACAGCGATATTAAGCTCTCAAAGGACAAAATGAAGGATACCGATACGGTTACGGTTTCGTTCAAGATAAAGAATACAGGCAGTGTAGACGGCGCGGAAATCGCCGAGGTTTACGTTGCCGATAAGGAATCCACCATTTTCCGTCCGAAGAAAGAGCTTCGCGGATTTAAGAAGGTATTCCTTAAAGCAGGCGAAGAGAAAGAGGTATCTGTTGAGCTTTCCAAGAGAGCGTTCGCGTTCTACAACGTAGAGCTCGGCGACTGGATGGTTGAAACCGGTGAATTTGATATACTCGTAGGTTCTTCGAGCCGCGATATCAAGCTTACGGCTTCCATGACCGTTGAATCCACCGTTACCGCAAGCATTCCGGATTACAGAAAGACAGCTCCGAATTACTACAACAATGTTGCAAATATCACTCGTGATGATTTCGCTGCTGTTTACGGTGAGCTTCCGAATCCCGAAATAGATAAGAACAAGAAGATTGACCTTTACTGCTGCCTTAACGACGCACGCCACACCAAGTGGGGCGGCAAGCTTTGCAGACTTATCGAAAAGATAATGTCCGGTATGGGCTCCGACGCTAACGGCGACGGCAAAATGCTCGCGGCTATGGCAACGCAGATACCCGTTCGTAACTTCATTTCGATGAGTATGGGCGCGTTCTCGCCGAAGCAGGCAGAGGGACTTCTCAAAATGCTCAATGACGACGAGTCGAGCTTTGTGGGCTTCAATACGATTTTCTGGAGACTCGGCGGAACTCTCGCGAGACTTCCGAAGCTTCTCAAATCCATCTGATGCGATAATCAAACAAAATAAAAGCGGAGCTGTAAGCCCTTCGGCTTGCGGCTCCTTTTTTGTTGCCCCGAGAAATATTTTACGGCTTTAGCTCTCTGCAAAGAAAAAAGCGAGCCTTTATTTTGCGTTACGGCTCCATTAGATTTGATTATGTATTCCAATAGCCCACAAAAAATTTTGTTAAATAACGATACCATGCAAAAAATTTATTTATAGAATTTTTCTATGGATTTGAGATATTTATACTAATATTATATTAATTAGTCACTCTGTTTCAATATAAAAAGCCGAGCAAAAATGTGACAATGCAGTCAATTTCTTCTCGGCTTTTGTATAGATTAATTCTATAATTCCGCTGATACTGATTACTTATTTTATATTTAGCATCAATGGATATATCAAATAATTTTACACACTATCTTTTGTACTTATTTAACTATAAACATCAAAAATTTATTGAGTATCAGTATGATTCTAATATATGAAGTCATTCATATAAGTCATTTGTATCTTCACAATCATCAATTTTATCTAACCAATACATACCAAGCACTTTAGGCCATTTGTTTGTATTGTAGATAGTTGTTGCATTTATATTACCCATATGGCAATGAAAGTGTCTAAATTGACCCAGAATTAACGATAATCTGTTATACTCACACCCATCGGGTTTTTCATATAAATCCTCATCACATAATGAGTTTAAATATTCCGTTATTTTCTCTTTGATTGTTTCAAAATAATCAATTAACATTTCTCGTGATAATACCTTTTGATTATCATAATCATCAAGACTATTTAAATTTGGTTCATGGAAATCCGGTTCAGTATATACTTCAGGATTGATATACCACTGATCCAAAGAATGTAAAGTATGGTACACATGCTTCCATATTGGCATATCGCATAATATCAAATCCATATCACATGTTTTTAATGTAATCGAAAAATTATAAAACATCATATTCGTATGTTCAATAACTGTATTTATTAAAACATCATTCATAAATTATCTCCAAATTAAAGGCCCGCTTAAAACAAAGCTTTTGATATTTACTTTATATTTCTGAAGTTCTTTATGACTTTGGTTTTTCTTCTGCGTTTTTTGTTTTGATTGCGCCGTATCACCGAGAAAATGTATATTCCGAGAACAATTACAGCCAAAATGAATATCACGCGGAAAACAACCGATGTGAACACAACCTTTATGCCGTGCAGAATCCATTTAAACGGATTTACCTTTATGTCCTCCGCGGCAACAAGGTTTACGGTTGCTATTTCCTGTTCGGCATACATTATGCGCGCCTTGCCTATGACTTCGCCCTTTTTTACGGGTGCGTTTACGGTCGTCGGGGTTTCCTCGGGGATAACCTCAAGCATAACGCTTGTGGAATCGGTACCCGTGGGAACAAGTGCCGTGACTTCCTTTTCGGGAATGAGTCTTACGTGATCCACGCTCCACGAGAGCTTTACGTCTATCACCGTGGCTATTTGTGACGGGTCGGCAATCTTAGTGAGCTTCAGGTTGTCAAACGCCCACTTGAATATCTTTTTACATTCGAGGAAGGCACAGTTGTCGGGGTTCCCGTCGCCGTTGACGTCCTGCTTCGGAGCGTTCATTATTATGCCGAGGTAGTTGTAGCCGTCCTTGCTCGCCTTGGAAATTACGCAGTGACCCGCTTTTGAGGTTGTGCCCGTTTTAATTCCCTGAGCATAAGGATAGTAATATGTCTTAAAGTTCGGATTTATCATCCAGTTGGTGGAGAGAAGATTTCTTTCGCCGCTTTTATTGGAAGCGGGCAGAGTGTAGGTCACGGTGTTCACTATTTCGGTAAATACCGGTAATGTCAGAGCGTGCTGTGTGATTTTTGCAAGATCCCTCGCCGTGGTGTAATGCCCGTCCATGTCAAGGCCGTGAGGATTCATAAAGTGCGTGTTTTCGCATCCGAGCTTTGAGGCTAAGTCGTTCATCATACCTACAAATGCGTTAACATCTCCGCCGCCGATATAGTCCGCAAGCACAACCGCTGCCTCGTTGGCACTTTTTACGAGCATACAGTACAACAGATTTTTTATCGAGATTTCCTCGTCTGCCTTGAGCCCGGCAGTAGAGCTGTCCGTACCCTTAAGTAAGTCTAAGGAGGACTGCTTTATGGTGATTACGGTGTCAAGGTCGGCGCAGTTTTCTATGGTCAATATTGCCGTGACGATTTTAGTCAGCGAGGCGGGTGCCGCTTTTTTGTCGGCATTTTTATCAAAGATAACCGTTCCGTCATCGAGGCTTACAAGGAATGCTATATCCGCGCTTGTGTCGAGCGAAGAATTATATGACGCACTCGCCGGTAAAACGAGTGAGCAGATAAGTATAACTGCGGTTAGCATTATTGATGCGACACGTTTCAATTACAAAATCCCCCTTGAAAAGAATTAGGAAAAAGTGTATCATAAGTAGTATAGCAAAATACGCTCTGAAATTCAATTATAATTGTATTAAGGATGTGAAAATCTTGATATATATTACCGGTGATACACACGGCGAGGTCGAAAGACTTGTCCCGTCAAAGCTCCGTGCCCTTAAAGAGGGGGATACGCTTATAGTTTGCGGAGACTTCGGTTTTATATGGGACGGTTCAAAAAAAGAACAAAAAATATTAAAGCAGCTCGGCAAGAGAAAATACAATATCTGCTTTATTGACGGTACCCACGAGAACTTTTCACTTCTGAACGGCTACGGAGTCAGCGAGTGGAACGGCGGCAAGGTGCATAAGATTTACGATAATCTCTACCACCTTATGCGCGGCCAAATATATAATATTGACGGCAAAAGCGTGTTTACAATGGGCGGCGGCGAAAGCCCCGATATTGACATACGCTCCGAGAACGACGGCTGGTCGCGTGACGAAATACCTTCGCAGGATGAGCTTTTGGAGGGTGCAAAAAATCTTGAAAAGCACGGCTTTTCCGTTGATATAGTTGTTACCCACGAGCCGCCTACGCGAATCAAGGGCTTTTTACAGCTCAAGGATTACGATATGCTGCGTGTTACAGCTCTCAACGCGTATTTTGAGGAGCTTTCCGATTCGTGCAAATTTTCAAAATGGTTCTTCGGCAGTATGCACGTGGATAAATATATATCGGGTACGCATATAGCCGTGTTTAAAAACATAGTAAATGCCGAGACCGGAGAAAAGGTTTAATTTTTCGGAGGAAGAAGTAAGACCGAATGAAAGAACTTACCAAACGTAAAAAAATAATCGGTACAATAGAAACGGTGCTTGCGGCGGCTGTTATAATAATCGCGGTCGTTACGGCGCCGAAGCTCTCTGCCCAAAAGGAGGAGGAAACCTCCGCAGCGGCGAGCGAGACCGCGGCAGCTACACAGGCGGCCACCGAAACCGAGCCGGAAAAAACCGAGCCTACAACCTCATCTGTCGGAATCGGCGTTCAGCCGATAGGCGAGTATTCTCTTAACGGATATATAGTAGTTACGGGCGACGCCGCAATGGAGATGTATTCCATAGCAAGCACGAAGCTCAAGGAATATGCCGCCTCCGCAAATAATCTTGCGTCTAAAATCCCGTCATCAAAGGTATATGTGATGCTTGCTCCCACGCGTATGGAGTTTTACGGTCCGGAGGAATACAGAACCGGCAGTCATTCTCAGCAGATGGGCATTTCCACAGCATATTTGGCTCTCAATCCCGAGGTTACCGGTGTTGACGCATACAGCGAGATAGCGCGCCACACCGATGAATACGAATATTTCCGCACCGACCACCATTGGACGGCGCGCGGAGCCTACTATGCCTACAAGGCGTTTTGCGAGTCGGCGGGGCTTACCTGCACGCCGCTTGACAGCTTCCAAAGCGGCAAGCTTGACGACTTTGTCGGCAGTATGTACCGCTACACTCAGAGTGAAAACCTCAAGAAAAACCCCGACTATGTCGAGTATTTTCTCCCGCGCTACGATGTAAGTGCCGAGTCGTTTTCCACCGCGGATATGACTGACGGCAAGCCCCTGCGCGTTATATCGACAAATATCACCGATGAGTCAAGCAAATACCTTACGTTTATACAGGGCGATAAGCCGCTCATCAAAATGGTGTCGTCCTGCGGCAGCGGCAAAAAAGTGCTTTTGATAAAGGAATCGTACGGCAATGCGCTGGCACCGTTTTTACTCGACACCTTCAGCGAGGTCTATGTTCTTGACCCGAGGCAGGAGAGCATACAGGGTATGAATATCCCGTCGTTTGTGGAGAATAACGGCATAGATACGGTGCTCTTTTGCAACTATACCATGGTGCCGTCAAATTCAAAATATATGAACGCACTCAACGCAATGATAGGCGCTTAAAAATTTTTAATGACAAAGTGCCCGTCTTATGATACAATTAACTATATAAATTTTAGGCAGGTATATGAAATGATGGATTTAAACAATGCTGTATCCGTTCTTATGAAGGGTGTTGACAGTGCTGTTACCGAGGCGGGCTTTACGCTTGTCCGTCCCGAAAATATTGAAAAGGATGCGCTCCCGATAACCGTCGATAAGGAGACCGAAAAAACGTTTATCGACTATGCGGGTGATAACGGTAAAATCAGAATTCAAATAGACGGCGTTAAATTGAGTCTCCTCTTTTCGGAGGACGACGGAGAGTATAAGAGCGCGTCGGAAAACTATTTTGACCCGAAGGACTTTGATGAGCGCGACGTTAAATCGCTTTGCAACGAGCTTAACGAGACAATTTTGCAGAAGTACGGCAAAAACAGAACCGCCGGCGGCAAGGCCAAGAAAATACCCGTTCCGGTTTCGAAAACCGCTGTTAAAAACGGAACTTCGTCTTATGACGGCAACACTCTCGCAAACCGTCTTTCCGCTCTGTACCCCGACCTCAAGCCGTATTACAAGGAAAATTTTGAGGAGTACGGCGAGTTTCTGCCCGACACCTTCTTTACCGAGCACGCTAATTCCTATATTATGAACACCATTCGTCTCGGCATAAAGCAGGATATGACCAAGCTTTTCAGAATACTTAATGATATATATGAAAACGGCACAAATGACACACAGAGCCTTGTTGCCGTGACGATTCTCGGCGAGATGAATAACGACCCGGTTATGCTCGAGAATGCAAACGCATATATGTGCGACGATATGAGAGATACGGTTATTCTCATAAATAAGTTTTTGGCCTCAGGCAGCAGCAAAAAGCTCCGTGAAAAGCTCAAAAATCCGCCTCCGTACAAGCCTAAAAAGAAAAAGAGCGGCGGTATTATGTCGCAGCTTATGGGCGCAGGCGGTCAGATGCCGCAGCAGTAATCGCAGTTTAAATTTAATCAAACAAAAAAGGCACTCTTTCGAGTGCCTTTTCTTTATGCGGTTTGTTAATTGTCTCCGTTGAGGATTGCAAAGTTTTCCTTGTTCGCCTTATAGAGATTTGTGTAAACCTTGTAATTTCTGTCGTAAACGGGCTTGAGTGCCGGGTTGGGTTTAAAGACCTTAGCCGCGGGGATAAGTTTTTTCGCTTCGCCGATATCCTTTATAAGACCTGTGCCGACTGCTATTGTTACCGCCGCGCCGACAGCGCCTATATTCTGCGGACTGTCAACGGTTTCAACGGTTCTGCCCGTGCAGTCTGCGAGTATCTGGCAGGTGACATCGTTAAGAGCTCCGCCGCCTACAAAACGAATAGTGTTTGAGGTGCTGACCTTTTTGGCCTCTGTCTCAAGGAGCCAGCGCATATGGAAGCAAACGCCCTCCACAACGGCTCTTATCATTTCGGATTTGCCGGTTTCGAGGCTGATGTTAAAGAACATACCGCGTGAATTCGGGTCCTCAAAGGGGCAGCGGTTGCCGTGGAGCCACGGAGTGAACACAACGCCGTTTGAGCCTGCGGGCACCGTGTTTACGACTGCCATCATATAATCGTAAAGGTTTGTGTAAATAACCTCCTGATCTGCCTTGCCGTGCTTTAAATTTTTGCTCTTGTCGAGGTATATGTCGATTTCGTCGAGAGCCAAGTGGTCCTTAACCCACTCAACGCACTTTGCGGCAGTCTCAAGCTCTGCAAAATAATTGTAGTAGCCGTCGCGTGCGCCGACTATTGCGGCTATCATGGCAGAAGTGTCTACAACGCTCTTGTCAACAACGGTTGATACCCAGCCCGATGTGCCGGAATAAACGTGCGTGTCGCCGAGGTCAACCGAGCCTGCACCGACGCCTATAAGCGAAGCGTCGCCGCCGCCGCCGAATACCGCGGTGCCGGGCTCGAGCTCAAGCTCGTCGGCGGCTTTCTTTGAAAGCTCGCCTACCTTGTCGGTACATTTTACTATCTTTGCGAGGTGCTTCGGATTTATGCCGTAGATTTTGCACATTTCCTCGCTCCAGCATTTCTTATGTATGTCATAGAGCATTGATGCAAAGGCGGAGTCCTGAGTCATAACAAACTCGCCCGTCATACGGCCTATGAGGTATTCCTTAACGTCAAGCCACTTGTAAGCTCTGTTGAATGCGTCCGGCTCGTGAGCCTCGACCCATTTGTATTTCCATACCGGGTCCTTTACCGATGCCGCAACCGCACCGGTGATTTTGAGAGCCTTTAAAAGCTTAGGTATATTTGCACCGGCTATCTGCGGACCGTAAGCAATACCTTTTTTAAGCTCCTCTCTCGCGCGCTGATCCATATAGCTCATGGCACGTCTTACGGCGTTACCCTCTTTGTCAACGAGAACGAGAGCCTGCATCTGCGAGCAGAACGAGATACCGGATATATCGCTCTTCTTTATTTTGGCTTTTTTCATTACCGTGTGGGTGCTTGTGCGCATTGCCTCCCACCACTCGTCGGGGTCCTGCTCCGCTCCGCCGTCGGGATAAACATAGAGGTTGTATCCTTCACTTGCAGCTCCGAGCAGCTCGATTTTGTCCGTGATGGAAAACAGGCAGGTTTTAACGCCCGTGGTTCCCACGTCATAGGCAATTACATATATCGGATTTCCCATAAACAAAAACCTCCCAAAGGTTAAGATTTATTCTTAAATGCAGACTTTATAAATTTCAAGCTCTGCTCAACGACAAATTCATCACGCGATTCAATATCGTTCCCGACATATATTTTAAATCTCTCCCTATAATAGTCACAGGAATATGAAAACTGAAGCGACATAAAGAGATTGTCAAGCATAAACGCAGCGAAAGCCGGGTCGATATCCTCTCTCACGTCGCCGCTTTTCTGCCCCTCGGCAATTGCGATGCGGTAGATGCGCGACGTCATAGATTCCATTTCGTATGCGAATTGAGAGGCAAAGCGCGGATCGTTTTCCGCCGTCATTGCGTTGTAGAGCTTTACAAGCACCGCGCTCTCTCGTGAGGATGACTGTATTGTGCGTATGATTTTTTCAACTTTTATGAGAATGTCCTCATCGCTTACGGCGAGTACGTTTAAAAGCTCCTCCATCTGCGAAATGCTGTGCTGAACGACGGTCAGAAAAAGGTCCTGCTTGTTCTCGAAATATTTATACAGAGAGCCGACGCTGACTCCCGCTTTTTTTGCAATAGTGCCTATGTTGCCGTTTTCAAAGCCTTTTACAGCGAATTCGTTTGTCGCGGCGTCGAGGATTCTGCTCCTTTTTTCAGCCGAGATATTGTCAAATGTCGGCTTGTGATGCGCGCGAAGATCCATTTTTTTCACCTATTTTATAAAAATTTTAGAATTATTGTAATATGTAAAATTTATTTTATCACAGTATTATGTATGTTTACAAGGCTTTTTTGAAAAAAGTGAAAAGAAATTCACCTTTAAAATTCAAAAAAAGGCGCCATATATAAAAAAACGGCGTGCCGGAAACATCAAAATGAATAATTATACCGTCCGTGCACCGAAAACGACAATTTGCGCAGTTTTGCTTGCCGATGCACACGGCAAAAGACAGGAAAGCCAAACAACTTGTACAAATTGTGCAATCGATAATTTAATACTGATATTTTTTTGTAAAAAATAATGGATTTTTTAAGACGCGTCTGCTATAATTATACCAATGTCTAATTTATGAGTGAAAAGCCGCGCTTTTCGCTTTACGGATGCAAGGAGGAAAGACCCGAATGCTTAAAAAAGTAAGCAATATACCCTTTAAGGGTACAAAGGAGCAGGAGGAGAAGCTCAAAAAGGTAATCGACGACAATAAGCACGATAAAAGCCTTTTGATGTACGTTATGCAGCAGGCGCAGGAGATATACGGCTATCTTCCGTATGAGGTTCAGGTTATGATAGCCGAGGGTATGGACGTTCCGCTCGAAAAGGTCTACGGAGTTTCGACCTTTTACGCGCAGTTTTCGCTGTCGCCGAAGGGAGAGGTCAATATTTCCGTTTGCCTCGGAACCGCGTGCTACGTTAAAGGCTCGCAGAAAATTCTCGATAAAATAACCGAAATACTCGGTATAGAGCCGGGTGAATGTACCTCAGACGGCAGATTTTCTCTTGAAGCTTGCCGCTGTATAGGTGCGTGCGGCTTGGCACCGGTTATGACTGTTAACGATGAGGTATTCGGTAAGCTCGTTCCCGAGGACGTGCCCGGCATACTCGCAAAATACGGTGCGTGATGAGAGAGCTTTCGTTAAATATTCTCGATGTCGCCGAAAATTCGCTTAAGGCAGGCGCCGATACGATTAAAATCGATGTCGAATTCCTGAGAGAGGAAAACAAGCTGACCGTAAGAGTCTCCGATAACGGCTGCGGTATGACAGGTGAACAGATAAAACACGTTACCGACCCGTTTTATACAACGCGCACCACGCGCAAGGTAGGCCTCGGAGTTCCGCTTTTCAAAATGGCGGCGGAAATGAGCGGCGGCTCGTTTGAGATATCATCGGTTGTAAACGAGGGCACATCTCTCACGGCGATTTTTAAAACCGATAATGTGGACTTTGTTCCACTCGGCGATATAGCGTCTACGGTGGAGCTCTTGTGCGTGTCAAATCCGGACGTTAACATAGCTTTTACCGAGAGTGACGAAAACGACACATTCTCATTTGAGTCGCAAAAAATTCGGGATATTCTCGGCGATGTACCGATGGATGCGCCCGAGGTCAGAAAATGGATACGTGAGTATTTAACCGAAAATACGGAAAAATTCAGCGGAGGAAACAGAAGATGAAAAGTATAGAAGAGCTTATGGCAATAAGAGATAAAACCAGAAAAAATATGACGGTGCGCGAGGATACCGGAGACTCAAAAATCAGAGTGGTCGTCGGTATGGCAACCTGCGGCATAGCTGCCGGAGCAAGGCCCGTTCTCAATGCGTTTGTCGATGAGATTGCAAAAAGAGACGTAAAGGGCGTTTCCGTGCAGCAGACCGGCTGTATAGGAATGTGTCAGTACGAGCCGATAGTTGAGGTGACCGAGCCCGGCAAGGAAAAGGTCACGTACGTTAAGATGACGCCCGAAAAAGCAGTAAGAGTTGTAAACGACCATATCGTAAACGGAAACCCCGTTGCGGAATTCACGGTCGGAGCCATTAAAGATTAAGGAGGTTAAACGATGTATCGTTCACATGTGCTCGTTTGCGGCGGTACCGGCTGTACCTCTTCAAACAGTGCCGCTATCATTGAGGCGCTTGAATCCGAAATTAAAAAGCACGGCCTCGAAAACGAGGTCAAGGTTGTAAGGACCGGCTGCTTCGGACTTTGCGCGCGCGGCCCGATAATGGTGGTTTACCCCGAGGGCAGCTACTATTCGCTTGTAAAGCCCGAGGATGTTCCCGAAATAGTTGAGGAGCATCTCTTAAAGGGAAGAATAGTTAAGAGGCTGCTGTTCGAGGAGTTCACCATGGACGACATAAAGTCGCTCAAGGAGACGGATTTCTACAAAAAACAGCACCGCGTTGCGCTTCGCAACTGCGGTGTTATAGACCCCGAAAACATAAATGAATATATAGCGTATGACGGCTACGCGGCTCTCGCAAAGTGTCTCTCCGAATACACTCCCGCGCAGGTTATAGACATTATCTCCGAGTCGGGACTCAGGGGCAGAGGCGGCGGCGGCTTCCCCACAGGTAAAAAGTGGAGCTTCACCGCAGCGCAGAAATCGGAGCAAAAATACGTTGTCTGCAACGCCGACGAGGGCGACCCCGGCGCGTTTATGGACCGTTCCGTGCTTGAGGGCGATCCGCACTGCATAATAGAGGCTATGGCCATCTGCGGTTATGCCACCGGTGCGAGCGAGGGCTACATATACGTAAGAGCAGAATATCCGATAGCGGTCAAGCGGCTTGAAATAGCAATCGGGCAAGCGAGAGAGTACGGACTGCTCGGCAAAAACATATTCGACAGCGGATTTGATTTTGACCTTCATATACGCCTCGGAGCGGGCGCATTTGTATGCGGCGAGGAAACCGCACTTATGACCTCCATCGAGGGCAACCGCGGAGAGCCGAGACCGAGACCCCCTTACCCTGCGGTCAAGGGGCTTTTCGGAAAGCCGACCACGGAAAACAATGTCGAGACTTTTGCAAATGTCGCTCAGATAATACTTAACGGAGCGGATTGGTTCGCCTCCATGGGTACCGAGCGTTCAAAGGGAACAAAGGTATTCGCTCTCGGCGGCAAAATCAAAAATACGGGACTTGTAGAAATACCAATGGGTACAACTCTCCGCGAAATAGTTGAGGAAATAGGCGGCGGCATACCCGGCGGCAAAAAGTTTAAGGCTGCTCAGACAGGCGGCCCCTCCGGCGGATGCATACCGGCTTCGCTTATGGATACTCCAATTGACTATGACAATCTTACGGCGATAGGCTGTATGATGGGCTCCGGAGGACTCATAGTAATGGATGAGGACGACTGTATGGTGGATATTGCCAAATTCTTCCTTAACTTTACCGTTGACGAATCATGCGGCAAATGTACGCCGTGTCGCGTCGGCACAAAGCGCCTGCTTGAAATGCTCGAAAAGATAACATCGGGCAACGCAACGCTTCGTGACCTTGACAAGCTTGAGGAGCTCTGCCATTACATCAAGGCAAATTCCCTCTGCGGACTCGGTCAGACGGCTCCGAATCCGGTGCTCGCCACTCTTAAATTCTTCCGTAACGAGTATGTGGCTCACGTGGTTGATAAGAAATGTCCGGCAGGCGTATGTAAGGCGCTTTTGTCTTATGAGATACTTGAGGACAGATGCCGCGGCTGTACCGCCTGTGCGAGAAAATGTCCCGTAGGTGCAATAAGCGGAAATGTAAAAGAGCCTCACGTTATAAATAAATCTCTTTGCGTCAAGTGCGGAGTTTGTATGCAGACCTGCAAATTCGGCGCAATAGTTAAAAGATAAGGAGTGTGCCAAATGGAAAATGTCAATATAAAAATTAACGGCATGCCCCTGAGCGTGCCAAACGGAATTTCAATACTTGAGGCGGCGAGATACGCCGAAATTGAAATCCCGACGCTTTGTTTCTTAAAGGATATAAACGAGATAGGCGCCTGCCGCATATGTATGGTAGAGGTTAAGGGCGCAAGAAACCTTGTTGCGGCGTGTGTTTTCCCCGTGGCCGAGGGTATGGAAATATTCACCAATACCGAGAAGGTCAGACGTTCGAGAAAGACCACTCTTGAGCTTATACTTTCAACTCATGATAAAAAATGTTTAACATGTGTGCGCAGCGGAAACTGTGAGCTGCAAAAGCTCTGCAAGGATTTCGGCGTGGACAATGCTGACGAATACAAGGGCGAGACAATCCATTACGATATTGATGATTCGGCCGCTCATATGATAAGAGACAACAACAAGTGCATACTCTGCCGCAGATGCGTCGCCGCCTGCGATGCGCAGGGAATAAGCGTTATCGGTGCAAACGCGAGAGGCTTTGATACGCATATAAGCTCGGCTTTTGACAGAGAACTTGCGACGGTGTCATGTATATCGTGCGGCCAATGTATTGTAAATTGTCCCACGGGCGCAATAGTCGAAAAGGACGACACGGGCAAGGTGCTTGAGGCCATAAACGACCCGGATAAGTTTGTAATCGTCAACACCGCACCGTCAATCAGGGCAACTCTCGGCGAGGCATTCGGTATGAAGATAGGCACAAACGTTGAGGGTAAAATGGTTGCCGCTCTTCGCAGACTCGGATTCGACAAGGTTTTTGACACCGATTTTGCAGCCGATCTTACCATTATAGAAGAGGCCAATGAGCTTGTTGACAGAGTTAAAAACGGCGGAGTTCTTCCGATGATTACCTCCTGCTCACCCGGCTGGATTAAATACTGTGAGCACTATTATCCCGAGCTTATACCGCATCTCTCCACCTGCAAATCACCGCAGCAGATGTTCGGCGCAACCATGAAAACCTGGTATGCAAAGAAGCTCAATATGGACCCCTCCAAGATGGTGGTCGTCGGCGTTATGCCGTGCACGGCAAAGAAATTCGAGACGAAGCGTGACGGCGAGGCGGCAAGCGGCTATCCTGACGTTGACATCTCGATTACGACAAGAGAGCTTGCCCGTATGATTGAGAGCGCGGGAATTTACTTTAAGCACTTGCCCGATGAGGAATTCGACAATCCGTTCGGCGAGAGCACCGGTGCCGCAACTATTTTCGGCGCAACGGGCGGAGTTATGGAGGCGGCTCTTCGTACCGCGGTCAAGCTTATAACGGGTGCGGAGGCTCCGTCGCCGGAATTTAATGATGTTCGCGGAATGAAAAATATAAAAGAGGCGCAGTATGAGGTCGGCGGTCTTAACGTAAAGGTTGCTGTGGCAAGCGGCACCAAAAACGCAGGCTATCTTATGGATAAGATAAAGGACGGTACGGGCGACTACACCTTTATTGAGATAATGGGCTGCCCCGGCGGCTGCATAAACGGCGGCGGTCAGCCTATACAGCACGCCGTTGTACGCAATTTCGTCGATTTAAAGGAACGCCGCGCAAAGGCACTCTACGAGTCGGACAAAAATAATGCGAAGAGACGCTCGCACGAAAACTCGGCTGTCAAGGAGCTGTATGATGAATTCCTCGGTGAGCCGGGAAGCCACAAGGCTCATGAAATATTGCACACAACTTATGTGGCACGTAAAAAGTACGACTGAAGCGCACTTTAAAAATCCGAAGCGGCAAAAATAAAATTAACCCCGATATGCCTTATGAACGGCATATCGGGGTCTTATGTTATATAGTTATTTCAGCGGGTTGTTGTGTCGTAAGCACACACTTTTTTCAGCACCTTCAATGGCTGCATACGCATATAAGTATTTGCTCAAGAACCGAAAGGACGGCGGTTCTCATATTTTGAGAGCTGTGACAAAAGCCTCTCGACATATTCGTCGAATCTGTCGGCAAACACCTTCCTGCACAGAGGCACTTTCTCGGCAAATCCCGTAAGCCAAGCGGTAAACTCCGCATATTCGGTGGCCTCGCGAGGTGTTATCGTAAATCGAAATTCAATGTGATACGGATATTCCGACACTTTTCCGGAAACAACACTGTAAGGCACCAAATCATCGAATGCGACAGAAAACTTGTGATGTTTCAGCACAATTGTAAATCCGTCTTCTGTGTCTACACGTTTCTTAAACGAGGGCAGAAACTCAAAAAATCCGTCCCCTAAGAGAAGTTCCCAAAGCTTTTCAACGCTGCTGTTGCTGATTTCAACCGCAAATCTTATTTTCTCCATATTTAATTTTCTCCGCATATTTCCGCAAGTTTATTCCGGCGTCGATGTGATTATATATCACTTACCGCCGGTAAATTCTATAATAGCACATATATTCGGTGTTTGCAATAAAATATAACAAAAAAGACTGCCGCATTACGAACATTCGGTTCTGCGACAGTCTTTTTGAAAATAAATTGAGTTAAGCTTCAGCTTAATTATTTAGCAGCCTCTTCAACTGCAACAGCGCAAGCAACGGTAGCGCCTACCATCGGGTTGTTGCCCATACCGATAAGACCCATCATTTCAACGTGAGCCGGAACGGAGGAAGAACCTGCGAACTGAGCGTCGCCGTGCATTCTGCCCATAGAGTCGGTGAGACCGTATGAAGCGGGACCTGCCGCAACGTTATCCGGATGAAGAGTACGGCCTGTGCCGCCGCCTGAAGCAACCGAGAAGTATTTAACGCCGTTTTCGTTAGCCCATTTCTTGTAAGTGCCTGCAACGAGGTGCTGGAAACGTGTCGGGTTGGTTGAGTTACCGGTGATGGAAACGTCAACGCCCTCTTTCTTCATTATGGCAACGCCCTCAAGAACGTCGTTAGCACCGTAGCACTTAACGGCAGCTCTCTCACCGTCGGAATACTTTGTCTCGTTTACGACCTTGAGCTCTCCTGTGTAGAAATCATAATCGGTCTGAACATATGTGAAGCCGTTGATTCTTGAAATGATCATGGCAGCGTCCTTGCCGAGACCGTTAAGGATAACGCGAAGAGGAGTCTTGCGAACCTTGTTTGCGGTCTTAGCTATACCGATAGCACCCTCGGCTGCCGCGAATGACTCGTGACCTGCGAGGAATGCAAAGCATTTTGTATCTTCATGAAGAAGTCTTGCGCCGAGGTTTCCGTGACCGAGGCCGACGTTTCTCTGCTCTGCAACCGAGCCCGGTACACAGAACGCCTGAAGTCCCTGGCCGATAACCGCCGAAGCTTCCGAAGCGGTTTTAACGCCCGATTTAATAGCGAGAGCAACACCGAGAGTGTAAGCCCAAACAGCGTTATCAAAAGCAATAGGCTGAACGCCCTTGACGATAGACTCAACATCTATGCCCTTTGAAAGACAGAGGTCTCTTGCAGCCTCAAGGCTTTCTATGCCGTTGTCGGCAAGGCATTTTTCTATTTTGGGCATTCTTCTTTCTTTGCCCTCAAATACTACATCATTAGCCATTTGTAAGTCCCTCCTTCAATTATTCTTCACGAGGGTCGATGAATTTAACGCCCTCTGCATAACGGCCGTAGCTTCCGGTATTCTTCTTAAGAGCCTCGTTGGCGTCCATGCCGTGACGGATGTCCTCAAGCATTTTGCCGACTTTTATGAATTCGTAACCGATAACCTGATCGTCCTTATCAAGAGCCATATGGGTAACATAGCCCTCTGCCATTTCCATGTAACGAACGCCCTTCTTTTCGGTAGAGAAAATTGTACCTACCTGAGAGCGAAGACCCTTGCCGAGATCCTCAAGACCGGAGCCGACGGTAAGACCGTCCTCCGAGAAAGCGGACTGGCTTCTGCCGTATACGAGCTGAAGGAAAAGCTCACGCATAGCAACATTGATTGCGTCGCAAACAAGGTCTGTGTTAAGGCACTCAAGAAGAGTTTTGCCGGGGAGAATTTCCGCCGCCATAGCAGCTGAATGGGTCATACCCGAGCAACCGATTGTCTCAACGAGTGCTTCTACAACAACGCCGTCCTTTACATTAAGGCTGAGCTTGCACGCACCCTGCTGCGGAGCACACCAGCCGACGCCGTGTGAAAATCCGGAAATATCTTTGATGTCGTATGCCTTTACCCATTTGCCCTCTTCGGGGATAGGCGCGGGACCGTGTTTCGGCCCTTTGGCAACGCAACACATTTTTTCAACTTCCTGTGAATAGTTTATCATTTTGAAGCTCCTTTCAATTTGTTACGAAAACATTATACAGTTTCGTGATAAATTTATCAATAGGAAAAGTTACAATTAGCCGACGGTTCGACAAAAAATATTGTCAATGTTTGCGGTAAACAGGCCGCATATCACCCTTGTCGTAGTAATTTTCGAGCTTCCTTGCCACGGCTCTCACGTCGCTGCGCATTTCATAAAGACACATAAGCCGCCGCCTTGCGAGGTAGAGGTCCTCGCCCGTCAAACGGTGAATTTCGGGAGTAAAGCTCTTAATTTGCCGCGTAAGCTTCTCCTCCTCCTTTAAGTATTCCCCGGATAATTCGGATAATGTCAAATTTATCGCCCCTTTCTGCTGTCGAACAAATGTTCGTCTGCAAATACAATATTAGCAGAAAAGGGCTTTTCGGTCAATAGAACATAACAAAGAGCAATGAAATGTCCTGATTAACGGACTTACTCAAGGCTTACCGTGCAAAAAAACACCGACTCGCTTAAAAAGCAAATCGGTGCAATGCTTAGCATATTTTGACGGGCAGAGGGGCGTCAAAGGTCATTCTGTCAGTCGTAATACCTCATAAGACCCACGACCTTGCCGAGAATTATGACCTCATCCACTATAATGGGTTTAAAGGCGTCGTTTTCCGGCTGAAGGCGGAAATGACCGTTTTCTTTATAAAACCTTTTTACGGTTGCTTCGTCGTCAATCATGGCGACGACTATTTCGCCGTTTGCGGCAACGGGAGTTTTTTCGACAATTACAATATCGCCGCTGAGAATACCGGCCCAAATCATACTTTCGCCGCGAACCTTCAGCGCAAACAGCGGCTTATCGCGCGAGACTCTGCCGCTGTATGGCAGATAGCCCTCAATCTGCTCAACGGCGAGTATCGGCATACCGGCCGTGACCGTTCCGAGAAGCGGAACATTGGTTACGTTTTCCGCGTCGCCGGTAACACGTATCGACCTTTTTAACATTGGGTCACGCTCTATGTAACCCGCCTCTTCAAGCGCGTCGAGATTCGCCTGCACCGAGGAGGTCGATTTAAGCCCCACGGCGGCACCGATTTCACGGACTGAAGGCGGAACTCCGCACTGCGAGCGCTCCATAAGATATTCGTATATTTTCTTCTGAGTTTCGTTGATGGTTTTCATCTCACTGCCCCCATTCGATTATATTTTTTTACATTGTAACACAAATGTTCTGAAAAAGCAAACATTTGTTTGCCGAAAAACGAGAAAAAATAAAATTTTTAATTTTATTGTATTTTTTTATAATTTGTTCATTGTTAATTCACATTTATCGGTTATAGTTTACCTGTACTCGACAGGAAGGGAGCCGCAACCCGTCCGACTGAGTACTTTATACCCCCTCCTCAAGCAACCCCTCAATAGGGAATCCCCGATGCCGCAATCGGGGATTTTCCTTTTTTACGGGAAATTATTTTTTGCCTGTACTTTTAACAAAAGTCCGAATTTCCAAGGCGCCGTAGGCTGTATGCTTACGGTGCCTTTTTCTATACTATATTATATTGCGGATTGCGGCGGTTTTTCTTCTTATCGTATACGTTCGGTGTTTTGTGTCAAGAATAACCGTGGGAGGTGTTCTTTTGATACAAAAAGAAAAAAGCTCAAAAAAGAAGCTGCTGAAGAAATTGAGTCCGTTTTACATCATAGCCGCGCTGTGCATAGTTTCGGCTCTGGGCGTTTCACTTTGGTCGGCAAAATTTCGAGTAAAGACCGACAACGGCGAGTCAACTCGAAAAGCGGAGCAGAGCGTTACCGCTGTGTATACCGTCCCTGCGGCGGATATAGTGACGGATGTGCCCGATACTCGTCGCGAAACGGCACCGGATACATCGAAAACCGAAGAGGAGACAAGTCTGTCACGGGCGGCGCAGTTTGTAAAACCGATAGATACCGATGTCATAAAGGCTTTTTCGGGCGACACGCTTGTAATGTCAAAGACAATGGGCGATTGGCGAACCCATAACGGCACGGATTATGCCGGAAATATCGGCGACCCCGTAAGAGCCGTCAACAACGGTAGGGTCACAAGGGTATATGACGACGTTTTGTGGGGAACGACGGTTGAAATCGACCACCTTGACGGGCTTACCGTGAGGTATTGCGGACTCGGCAAGGGCAGCACCGTAAGCGAGGGCGATGAGGTAAAAATCAACGATAAAATCGGAAATCTCTCCGAGATACCTGCCGAGTCGGCGGACGGAACGCATTTCCACATCGAGGCCGAAAAGGACGGAAAATATATTGACTTTGAAAGCCTTTTGACTGCTTAAATTAAATCCTGCCGCAGCAAAAAGCGTGACGGAGCGTCTTAATTTTAAAAGACGCTCCGTCTTTGCGCGTTAAAGGTCAAAAAGCACTTTACATAACAGCGAATTTAAGATAAAATATATTTAATTATAAGTATGACTTAAAATATGAATGGAGGAATTAAAAAATGCAGCCTGCATATAAAAGAATACTGTTAAAGCTCAGCGGTGAGGTTCTCGCCGGCAAAGAGGGTCACGGTATCAATTTCGACACGGTAAGCGACGTGTGCAAGCACGTAAAAAAATGCTCCGAGATGGGCGTTCAGATAGGCCTCGTCGTAGGCGGAGGAAACTTCTGGCGCGGCCGCTCCAGCGGTAATATGGACAGAACCAGAGCCGACCATATAGGTATGCTCGCAACGGTTATGAATGCGCTTGCTCTTGCCGACACTCTTGAGCAGCTCGACGTTCCGGTCAGAGTTCAGACGGCCATCGAAATGCCCCGTGTGGCAGAGCCTTATATCCGCAACAGAGCGGTTCGTCACCTTGAAAAGGGCAGAGTTGTAATATTCGGCTGCGGAACCGGCAACCCGTTCTTCTCAACCGATACTGCGGCGGCTCTTCGCGCTGCCGAGATAAACGCCGACGTTATATTTAAGGCGACAAATGTTGACGGCGTTTACGATAAGGACCCCAACCGCTTTGCCGACGCCGTAAAATATGATGAGCTTACTCACACCGAGGTTCTCGCAAAGGGACTCAAGGTAATGGACAGCACCGCGGCTTCGCTTTGCCGCGACAACAATATTCCGATACTTGTTTTCAATCTCAACGATCCCGAAAACATCATTCGCGCCGCAGCGGGTGAAAAAATAGGCACGTTAGTCAAATAACAATATATTTTCAGGAGGAAAAACCATGCAAGAGGTTTATGATTTTGCCAATGAAAAAATGACGAAGAGCGTTAAGTCTCTTCATAACGAATATGTTTCAATGCGCGCCGGAAAAGCTTCCGTTTCGCTGCTCGATAAGGTAGTCGTAGATTATTACGGCTGCCCCACTCCAGTTCAGCAGATGGCTGCCGTCTCGGTTTCCGAGGGCAGAAATCTTGTCATTCAACCGTGGGACGTAAGCACTATAAATGCCATTGAAAAGGCTATACAGGCGTCAGACCTCGGAGTTAATCCGATGAATGACGGCAAGGTTATCCGCCTTAACTTCCCGCCTCTCACCGAGGAAAAGAGAAAGCTCCTTGCCAAAGAGGTAGGCAAATATGCCGAGGAGGCAAAGGTTGCCGTTCGCTCCATTCGCCGTGACGCTATGGAAAAATTAAAAAAGCTCAACAAAGATAAAGCTATAACCGAAGACGAGCTCCACGACGGTGAGGACGAAGTTCAGAAGATAACCGACAAATACGTTAAAGAAATTGACGATATGGCAAAGAAAAAGGAAGCCGACATTATGGAAATCTGATTTTTCGGGCTGTTTTTCCGCAATACTGTGTCAAATTTCGCTCGGAGTACCGACAGTACGCCGTCGCTTATTTTCCTTGTCTTGCGAAAAAACATCACCGAAAAATGATTTGAGGTTCGGGCTGAGTTTCCTGTAAAACTGCGTTTCTTGCGCCTTGCGGTATGCATATACGGCGGTGAGGTTTTTGCTGTGAGAAAATGCGCGGAAAGCCCGAATATAATTTGCAAATAAAAGCCTGCTTCGTCGGTTGCGGAGAGCCGCTCGGAGCAATATGCAATCTCCGCAATTCACAAAAAGGGTAAAAGTAAATGGATTACGATAATCTGCCGACCTTTGAGGTCTTGCCGAAGCACGTCGGCGTAATAATGGATGGAAACGGCCGTTGGGCAAAAAAACGGGACTTACCGCGTTATAAGGGGCACATTGAGGGTGCCAAGACCTTCCGCAAAATAGGTGAGTTTGCGGCCGACCTCGGCATAAAGTACATAACCTTTTATGCTTTTTCAACAGAGAACTGGAAGCGTCCCAAGGAGGAGGTTTCCGCAATAATGAATCTCTTCCGCGAGTACCTCAAGGAGGCGCTCGGCAGAGTGGAAGAGGACAGAAAAAACGGTATCCGCATAAGCTTTATAGGCTCTCGCGAGGGTATCCCTGCCGACATAAGGCTTCTCATGAAGCAGGTTGAGCGAATAGGCAGAAAAGAGGACCGCATAATGCTCAACATTGCCGTGAACTACGGCGGCAGGCAGGAGATAGCAGAGAGCGTGCGCGAGATTGCGGAGGACGTGAAAAAAGGCAAAATAAAGCCGTCGGAAATTGATATGGACACAATTTCGTCACATCTCTACACCGCCGGTATGCCCGACCCCGATCTCATTATTCGACCGAGCGGAGAGCAGCGCCTTTCTAACTTTTTATTGTGGCAGTCGGCCTATGCGGAATTTTGGTATTCCGATGTTTTGTGGCCGGATTTTACCGAAGAGGATTTTGTGGAGGCCTTGCGTGCTTATGAGCATCGCAGCCGCAGATTCGGTGGGGTATAATATAAAGGATACGGGTTTTTGGCAGAGAGCCGAAAACCTAAATGTCGAAACCAATATTTAGGAGGCTCTTTATGCTTACAAGAATCGTCGTAGGCGTTGTTGCCGCGCTGTTTGCCGTGGGAATGCTCGCCATCAGATTTACACCGGTTTTTCCCATAGTGGTTGCCTTTTTTGCCGTTATGGCCGCATTCGAGCTCGAGAGAGTGATCGGTGTCAAAAACAAAGCGATACATATTATAAGTCTTATATTTGCAGGTCTTATACCGCTTTACTACGGCTTTAATCATTATCTTACCGAGCGGGGCATTTTTATTCCCGCGCTTGCCGTAGTAATACTTTACATACTGCTTTTGTTCATTCTTATGATAACCGACTACGAGCATACAAAGTTTGAGGACGTTGCTGCGGTTGTGGTGGCCTCGTACTTTGTTCCGTGGGGATTTTCAACGCTCATAATGATGCGTGACGTCGGCGTTACATACCCGGAGCTTTACGATAAGCACTATGGCCTCTTTTTCATACTGCTTGGGCTTTTCTCGGCGTGGCTTACGGATTCGCTCGCGTATTTTGCGGGCAGATTTTTCGGCAAGCACAAAATGGCTCCGAATATCAGCCCCAAAAAGACCATAGAGGGTGCCGTCGGAGGAGCCTTTGCGGGAGTCCTCAGCTCAGTAATACTCTTCCTTGTTTTCGACAGCAAATATTTTACCGTTCATCTCTTTACTTGGTGGGAGATAGCGATTATTTCGCTTATCCTCTGTGTTATCGGTATGTGCGGTGACCTTTCGGCGTCTGTACTCAAGAGAAATTTCGGCGTCAAGGATTACGGCAAGCTCTTCCCGGGTCACGGCGGAGTTATGGACAGATTTGACAGCGCGCTCTTTGTTCTCGGTGCGCTCTATGCGATAATCATTATTTATTCAAGGATTAAATTGGCATGACAAAGAATTTATCACTTTTAGGCTCGACAGGCTCAATAGGAACTCAAAGTCTTGACGTTGCCCGCAATCGCGGGTACCGCGTCAGGGCTTTGTCCGCTTTTTCAAACGTCAAAAAAATCGAGGAACAGATTCGCGAATTCAAACCGGACGTCGCGGCGCTGGTATCCGAGGATGCGGCAAAGGATTTAAAGGTGCGCGTAGCCGATACGGGCACAAAAATCCTTTCGGGCTCAGAGGGAGTCTGTGAATGTGCCGCTTATGAAAAATCCGATACGGTACTCAATTCCGTTGTCGGTATGGCGGGCCTTGAGCCGACTCTGACGGCAATCAAGGCTCACAAAAAATTGGCGCTTGCCAATAAAGAGACTCTTGTTGCCGGCGGCAGACTTGTTATGGACACTGCCGAAAGGGAAAATGTCGATATTCTTCCCGTGGATTCCGAACACTCGGCTATATTTCAGGCTCTTCAGGGGAAACCTTCTAACAGGGCGTTAAAAAAGATAATTCTCACGGCCTCCGGCGGCCCGTTTTTCGGCAAGACCGCGCAGGAGCTTGAAAAAGTTACCGTGAACGATGCTTTAAAGCACCCGAACTGGTCTATGGGCGCAAAAATAACCATAGATTCCGCTACAATGATGAATAAGGGCTTGGAGCTTATCGAGGCCGTCTGGCTTTTCGGCGTAAGTCCGCATGACGTTAAAATCGTCGTTCATCGTGAGAGCATTGTTCATTCTGCCGTTGAATATGACGACAATTCCGTTATAGCGCAGTTAGGGCTTCCCGATATGCGAATCCCGATACAGTATGCTTTGACCTATCCCGAAAGATATGAGTCTCCCGTAGGCGAGCTTGATTTGGCTTCTTTGGGTAAGCTCACGTTCTTTGAGCCGGATTACGACACATTTCGCTGCATAAATATTTGCAGAGAGGCGATAGACCGCGGCGGACTTTATCCCGCTGCCGTAAACGGAGCAAACGAGCAGGCAAACCTACTGTTTAGAAACGGCAAAATCGGCTTTCTCGATATTGCGAAAAAGGTTGAAGCGATACTTCCGTATGTGCCGAAAAAGGACGTATATACTCTCGACGACGTTCTTGAAATCGACCGTTTTGCGCGTGAATTTGTAATGAAATCCGTTTGATAAAGACTTTATTTCTTATTTTATGAGGTGATTGAGATTTTACTCAGCATAGCTTCCTCGGGGATTTGGAGCAAGGTATGGACTGTTGCCGTGGCAATTTTGTTTTTCGGTGTGATAATTATTATACACGAGTGCGGCCATTTCCTTTTTGCAAAGCTCTTTAAAGTAAAGGTTAATGAGTTTTCCATAGGTATGGGGCCTGCTGTTTTCAAGCGTAAAAAGGGCGAAACACAGTATTCGGTGCGTGTTTTGCCGATAGGCGGCTATGTCTCCATGGAGGGCGAGGATCAAGACAGCGACGACGACGGCGCATTTAATAAAAAGCCGGTTTGGCAAAAGATGATAATAGTTGCCGCAGGCGCTTTTATGAACATCTTGCTCGGCGTTATAATAATGTGCATAATGCTGTCAACCTCGGGCGACTTAATAGGCACCAATACGATAAAATCCTTTTACGACGGAGCTGTCTCGGAGCAGTACGGTCTTAAAGAGGGCGACCGTTTTCTTGAAATCGACGGTCATCACGTTTGGTCGGAGCGCGACCTCAGCTTTTTAATGAGCCGCAGCAAAGACGGCGTATTTGATTTCGTTGTTGAGCGTGACGGTCAAAAGGTTGAGCTTTCCGACGTTCATTTCGATACCGAACAGCAGGACGGGATAACTCTCATAAAATATGATTTTGTAATTATAGGCGAAAAGCCGAACTTTTTAAATGTTGTAAAAAACTCGTTTACACAGTCGGCGTCCGTTGTGCGTATGGTTTGGCTCAGCCTGTTTGACCTTGTCACGGGGCGTTACGGTATGTCGGAGCTTGCGGGGCCTGTCGGTACGGTAAACGTCATAGCCGATGTCACAGCCTCGGCGGCGTCGTCAAAAAATCTCGGCAGCCTGCTTATGATAATGGCGTTCATAACCATAAATATCGGCATGGCAAATCTTCTTCCCTTGCCCGCGCTCGACGGCGGCAGATTTTTCTTTCTCTTGATAGAGGCGATTCGCCGCAAGCCCATAAATCCCAAATACGAGGGCTACGTCCACGCCATAGGCTTTATTTTGCTTATGCTTCTTATGGTAGTTGTTACGTATAACGATATTGTCAGACTGATCAAAACTTGATTTTTGAGTCTTTTTCCGTAATACTGCGTCAAATTTCGCTCGGAGTACCGACAGTACGCCATCGCTTATTTTCCTTGTCTTACGAAAAAATCCTTCAAAAATCGAGATTTTTGGGTCTTTGCCGTAACGCTCGGTCAAATGTCACTCGGAGTACATTCGTACGCCGTCGTTCATTTTCCTTGTCTTACGAAAAAATTCTTCAAAAATCGAGATTTTGGGTCTTTTCGGTGATACTGCGTCAAATTTCACTCGGAGTACCGACAGTACGCCATCGCTTATTTTCCTTGTCTTACGAAAAAATCCTTCAAAAATCGAGATTTTTGGGTCTTTGCCGTAACGCTCGGTCAATTTTCGCTCGGAGTACATTCGTACGCCGTCGTTTATTTTCCTTGTATTACGAAAAAATCCTTCAAAAATCGAGATTTTGGGTCTTTTCGGTGATACTGCGACAAATTTCGCTCGGAGTGCATTCGCACGCCGTCGTTCATTTTCCGACAGAGCGACTAAGTGTGTAACGCGCTTTACATTTAATACGAATTTTAATTTGTGCCATTCTTCGGGGTGACGCGCAAATTTATATAAAACAAGAATTGTTTAAGCGGCAAACCGTTCAGGCTCCCTTTTGCCGCAAATCGGAGGTACATACAAATGCCAGAAAGACGAAAAAGCCGCGTTGTAACGGCAGGTAACGTAAAAATAGGCGGAAACAACCACATACCCGTTCAGTCGATGTTAAACATTCCGGCCGAGGACGCAGAGGGCAATGTTAAGCAGGCATTGGAACTGCAAAAAGCTGGTTGCGAGATTATCCGTCTCACGGTTCCCAATAAAGAGGCGGTAAAGACCTTAGCCGCCGTAAAAGAAAAGGTTTCGATTCCGGTTGTTGCGGATATACATTTTGACTACCGCTGCGCGCTTGAGAGCGTTGCGGCAGGTGCCGATAAAATCCGCATAAATCCCGGCAACATCGGCTCCGACGATCGCGTTAAGGCGGTTGCCGACGCATGCCGTGCAAAAAACATTCCGATAAGGATAGGCGTAAATTCAGGCTCGCTTGAAAAGGATATTCTCGCAAAATACGGGGCTCCCACGCCTGATGCACTTTGCGAGAGCGCGCTTTATCACGCAGGGCTTCTCGAAAAATTTGATTTTCACGATATAGTTATCTCCATAAAATCTTCCGACGTGCCGACCATGGTATCTGCATACAGAAAAATAGCGACTATGTGCGATTATCCGCTTCATCTCGGCGTAACCGAGGCAGGCACGCGCCGTATGGGGCTCATTAAATCCGCCGCCGGAATAGGCTCGCTTTTAATGGACGGTATAGGCGACACAATACGCGTTTCCCTTACCGCCGACCCCGTAGAGGAGGTCTCGGCAGGCTTTGATATATTAAAGGCGGTTGACATAAAAAAAGATTGTCCTCAGATAGTGTCGTGTCCGACCTGCGGCAGAACCAAAATCGATTTGATTTCTCTTGCCGAAAAAATCGAAAACGCTTTAAGAGGCTGCCGTAAGCCTATAAAGGTTGCCGTTATGGGGTGCGTCGTAAACGGTCCGGGCGAAGCTAAGGAGGCAGACATCGGCGTAGCCGGCGGTGACGGCTGCGGTATGATATTTAAGCACGGCGAAATACTCAAAAAAGTAAGCGAGGATGAAATAGTTCCGGAGCTGCTTAAAGAAATAGAAAAAATGTAATTGTGAAAGAGACGGCAAATGACAAGCTTTTATGACCTGTTTACAGAATACAGAAACGATTTCGCGGATATGGACGCGGTACTCGGCGACGCTCAAATAATTGATATGAGCGCAGAGTCTGCCGAAAGAAGGCTGTACATTAAGGTGCGCTTTCCGCGTCTTGTGTCCGAGAAAACACTTGATAAAATAAGCGAAATAATAAGAGACAGGCTCGGACTCGGCGCGGTTAAAATAGCGCCGGTCTTTTCTTCGTCGCTGTTCTCGGATAGGTATTCGGGTGAGATAAGCGAGTGGGCAAAGAAAAACGTGCCTATGGCAAACGGATTTTTTGTTGACTGCAAATATGATTTTTCCGAAGATGAAATCAAAATAGAGCTCATGCACGGCGGTAAGCAAATTCTTGAGGACGTCGGCGCGCAAAATCTCATTTCAAAAATGCTCCGTGAACGCTTCGGAGTATCAAAAGAGCTTTCTTTTGTTCAGAGGGACGACTATGATGCACGCGATGACATTTCCGCGGCGCAGAAAAAGATCGACAGTATGGCTCCCAAGGCTGCACCTGTAAAGAGCGGTTCATCGCGCAGCTTTGACCCCGTTAAGGAGGACGATACGCCAAAGGAGCACATTGTAAAGAACGGCATACCGTATTATCTTGAGAGTGTAAAGCCGATTTTCGGCAGTAATATCAGAAGTCAGCCCATAAAAATAGACGAAATCACTTTGCCCGAAGAGGGTGACACGACGCCCGTTACGATTTACGGCGAGGTTTTCGGCATTGAGGTCAAGGATACGAAAAAAGGCAAGGTAAAGATAGTATCCTTTAACATAACCGACAATACAAATTCGTTTTCCGCCGTTATGCTGCCAAAGGTTGAACATTGCGACGAGCTACTGTCAAAGCTGAAAAACGGGGCGCACATACTTATGTTCGGCGAGGTCGAATATGACACGTACCGCGGCGATTACACAATAAAACCTAAGTGCATAAGCACCGTTCAGATGATAGAAAAAGAGGACAATTACCCCGAAAAGCGCGTTGAGCTTCATCTTCACACAAATATGTCGCAGATGGACGGTATGACTTCTCCCTCAAAGCTTGTGGAGCGCGCTATAAAGTGGGGGCACAAGGCAATAGCCATAACCGACCACGGCTGTGTTCAGGGTTACCCCGAGGCGTGCAACGCCGCCAACGGCAAAATCAAAATCATTTACGGCATTGAGGATTATTTTATAGATGACATCAAGGAGCCGGATAAAACATATAAGGAGCTTCGCTCCTATCATCAGATAATTCTCGTAAAGAATCATATAGGGCTTAAAAATCTGTATAAGCTCATTTCAAAGTCCAATATAGACTATTTTTACAAAAAGCCGAGAATGCCGAAGAGCGAAATAATGAAACACCGCGAGGGGCTTATAATCGGCTCGGCGTGCGAGGCGGGCGAGCTTTACCGCGCTATACTCGAGGAACGCCCCGAACAGGAGATTATGGAGATAGCGTCGTTTTACGACTATCTCGAAATTCAGCCCGTAGGCAACAACCGTTTTATGATTGACGCCCACTCCGACCCATCGGCGAAAAATCCGGACAAAAACAAGGAATTTGACAAGATAACCTGTATTGAGGATATAGAAAATATAAACCGCAAGGTTATAGCTATTGCCGACAAGCTCGGTAAGCCCGTGGTTGCCACCTGCGACGTCCACTTCATAGACCCCGAGGACGCAAAATACCGCGCTATTCTTATGGCGGCTCAGGGCTTTACCGACGCCGATAAGCAGGCTCCGCTGTACTTCAGAACGACCGAGGAAATGCTCAATGAGTTTTCATATCTCGGCGAGGAAACCGCGCACGAAATAGTCATAGAAAATCCCAACAAGATAGCCGATATGATAGATGTTGTACGCCCGTTCCCGATAGGCACGTTCCAGCCCTCCATAGACGGAGCGGAGGAACAGCTCAGAGACATTTGCTGGACCAAGGCTAAAAAGTGGTATGAATTTGAGGGCAAGGTTCCCGAAATTGTCGAGAATCGACTTAACCGTGAGCTTGATTCCATAATCAAAAACGGGTTTGCCGTACTTTACATAATAGCTCAAAAGCTTGTATGGGATTCCGAGGATCACGGTTACCACGTAGGCTCACGAGGCTCCGTCGGCTCGTCGTTCGTCGCCTCTATGGCGGGTATTTCCGAAGTAAATCCGCTGCCGCCTCATTACAGGTGTCCCGAGTGTCGCTACTCCGAATTTTACACAAAGGGCGAGTACGGCTCGGGCTTTGATATGCCGCCTAAAAAATGTCCGCATTGCGGCGCGGAAATGATAAGAGACGGCCACGAAATACCGTTTGAAACCTTCCTTGGGTTCCACGGTGACAAGGCACCCGATATCGACCTTAACTTCTCCGGCGAATATCAGGGTAAGGCGCACAGATACACGGAGGAGCTCTTCGGCAAAACGCACGTATTTAAAGCGGGCACAATAGCTTCGGTTGCCGACAAGACCGCCTACGGTTATGTTTTAAAGTACCTTGAAGAGCGAAATATCCGTGCTAACAAAGCCGAGATAGATCGTTTGGCGCGCGGCTGTACGGGAGTTAAGCGCACCACGGGTCAACATCCCGGCGGAATGGTAGTCGTGCCGAACGAATATGATATATACGATTTCACCCCCGTTCAGTACCCTGCCGACGATACCGAAAGCGATATGGAGACGACGCACTTCGACTTCCGTTCGATGCACGATACCATATTGAAGCTTGACGAGCTCGGCCACGATGTTCCCACGCTCGACAAGCACCTTGAGGATATGACGGGCATAAACGTAACAGACATAGATATTTGCGACCCGGAAATAATAAAGCTCTGCACCTCGCCCGAACCGCTCGGCGTGACGCCCGAGGATATAAGCTGGAAAACGGGCACGCTCTCCATACCCGAAATGGGCACATCGTTTGTTTGCCAGATGCTTTTGGAGGCACAGCCCAAGACCTTTGCTGACCTTTTGCAGATTTCAGGCCTTTCACACGGAACCGATGTTTGGAACGGTAATGCACAGGACCTTATAAAGGATGGTATATGCACCATTTCTTCGGTTATCGGAACGCGTGACAGCATTATGATTTACCTTATGCACGCAGGGCTTGACCCGAGTATGGCGTTTAACATAATGGAGAAAACGAGAAAGGGTATAGTCGCGAAAAAGGGCTTCCCCGAGGGTGCCGAAGAAGCCATGCGTGAGCATAACGTTCCGCAGTGGTATATGGATTCGTGCCGCAAGATAAAGTATATGTTCCCTAAAGCCCATGCCGCGGCATATGTAATTGCCGCGCTGAGGCTCGGCTGGTATAAGATATACAAGCCGCTCGAATACTACACGGCATTTCTGACCGTGCGCGGAGACGGAGTTGACGCGGCGGTGGCAATAAAGGGTAAAGCCGCCGTTATGGCGCGTATGGCGGAAATCGACGATAAAACAAGAAGCAAAACCGCCACAGCCAAGGATAAAGAGCAGTATACCGCCTTGCAGGTGGTAAACGAGATGATGGCAAGGGGCATAGAGCTGCTACCGGTCGATATATATAAATCCGAGGCCACAAGATATGTCATAGAGGACGGCAAAATAAGAATGCCGTTCGGAGCACTGTCCGGTATAGGCGAAAGCGCCGCCATACCGCTTGCCGAGGCAAGAGACGACGGTGAGGGCAAGTTTATATCGGTTGACGATTTTGCACGCCGCGCCGGTGCCGGCAAATCCACAATAGAAATGCTCGAAAGCGTCGGTGCGTTCGGCGACATCCCGAAAACAGCGCAACTGTCATTGTTTTAGCCCTCCGACGAGGCAGTTTAAAGGTGAAATACGGTTTTAAAGCAAATTTGCCTTATAAACACGATGACTTTTCATCTTCTTTTGTTCAAAACTACAAAAAGACGTTTTTTGACGGATTTTGCATTGACAAAAGCCTTGTCGGTGATATAATGAATGCATAAATGAAAGGCAACGAGGTCTTTTAAAAGATCTCGCTGCCCTTTTTTTATATTTGAAAGGAGATTTAAAATGGGTTACACAAAAGAAGATGTACTTCGCATCGCAAAGGAAAAAGACGTTAAATTCATAAGACTTCAGTTCACTGATATTTTCGGTCAGCTTAAAAATGTCGCAATTACCGCGAGCCAGCTTGAAAAAGCTCTTGACAACGAGTGTATGTTCGATGGCTCCTCAATAGAGGGCTTCGTAAGAATCAATGAGTCCGATATGTATTTGAGACCCGATTACGATTCGTTCGTTATACTTCCTTGGAAGGACAGAGTTGCACGCCTTATCTGCGACGTTTATTGCGCTGACGGCAATACTCCGTTCCTCGGCGATCCGAGAAACGTTCTTAAAAAGGTAGTTAAAGAAGCTGCCGATATGGGTTATACGTTCAATGTAGGCCCCGAGTGTGAATTCTTCCTCTTCCAGCTTGATGAGGACGGAAATCCCACCACAAAAACAGGCGATGTTGCGGGTTACTTTGATATGGGCCCCGCCGATCAGGGTGAGCAGTGCAGAAGAGACATCTGCCTTGCGCTCGAGAGCATGGGCTTTGAAATCGAGGCTTCACACCACGAGGTTGCCGAGGGTCAGCACGAGATAGACTTCCGTTTTGATGAGGTTGTTAAGACCGCTGACAACGTTATGACCTTTAAACACGTAGTAAAGACCTATGCACGCCGTCACGGCCTTCATGCAACATTTATGCCGAAGCCCGTATTCGGTATAAACGGCTCCGGTATGCACACCAATATGTCGCTTACAAAGGACGGTAAAAACGCTTTCTATGATGAAAATTCCGAGCTTGGACTTTCCGAGACCGCTCTTCACTTCATTGCTGGTGTATTAAAGCACGTAAAGGGCATTACCGCCATAGCAAATCCGCTTGTTAACTCTTATAAGAGACTTGTCCCGGGATATGAAGCTCCCGTATATATAGCTTGGTCGGCTTCAAACCGTTCCTCGCTTATCCGTGTTCCCGCAGCTCGCGGAAAGGGCACCAGAATAGAGCTCCGTTCTCCCGACCCGTCATGCAACCCCTATCTTGAAATGGCTCTTTGCCTTGCAGCAGGTCTTGACGGTATCAAAAACAACCTTACTCCTCCGCAGAACACCACAAAGAACATCTTTGAAATGTCCGCAGAAGAGCTTGCCGCAGACGGCATAGATTATCTCCCCGGTACTCTTGAGGACGCCATGAATGAATTCCAGGCTGATCCGTTTATGAAAGAGACGCTCGGCGACCATATCTATGAGAAGTATGTTGAGGGTAAGCTTCGCGAGTGGGATGAGTATCGTACCAGCGTAAGCAACTGGGAAACAAACAGATATTTAACTAAATATTGATAATACCTCATTTTTTCTCCTGCGAAAAGGGAACGGCGATTTTGCCGTTCCCTTTTCCATTTTTTATAAGGCTTTGAATTTGATTTGCCTTATCGGCGCATAAAAAAACACGGCTGACCGAAGGCCGAATATTCAGCCGAAGTCAACCGTGCTTTTGTAATTTTTATTCGGTTTCTTTTTTGAAGCCTTTTCTCTCAAGGAGAGCATAAATTCTGTCAGCCGGATTCAAGAGCTTGCTTACCGACATATCGTGGTTGAGGGTGTCGATAATGTATGAAAGATACTTAGACATATCAACCTCGCAGTACCAATCACGCTGTAAAAGCTCGGGTGTGCGGTAAACAAGGTTTGTTGTAAATACCTTTGTGATATTGCCCTCGGCAAAGGATTTGTCAAAGTTTTCGAGTCCTTCGCAGAAAAGACCAAATGCCGAGAAAATAAAAATACGCTTTGCGCCGAGCTCTTTTAATTTTTTGGCAACCTCAAGCATTGATTCACCGGAGGAGATCATATCGTCAACAACCATTACATCCTTGCCCTCTATGTTTGAACCGAGGAACTGGTGCTGGAGTATTGGGTTCCTGCCGTTGACAACTCTCGAATAGTCGCGGCGCTTATAGAACATACCAAGGTCAAGACCGAGAACGGTAGAATAGTAAATGCAGCGTGACATACCGCCTTCATCGGGAGAAACTACCATCATGTGCTCTTTGTCGAGCTGCAAATCATCAACGTTGTTTACAAGAGCCTTTATCATCTGGTAAGCGGGCTGAACATTTTCAAAGCCCTTGAGCGGAATTGCGTTCTGAACTCTCGGGTCGTGAGCGTCAAATGTGATAATGTTGTCAACGCCCATATTGTTGCAGAGCTCCTGAAGAGCTATTGCACAGTCGAGGGACTCTCTTGATGAACGCTTGTGCTGTCTGCCCTCATAAAGCATGGGCATAATAACGGTTATTCTGTGAGCTTTGCCGCCTACTGCGGAAATCGCTCTTTTAAGGTTGGCAAAATGCTCGTCCGGACTCATGGGAATTGTTTGACCGTACATATTGTAGGTCACGCCGTAGTTGAACATATCGCATACAATAAAAATATCGTAACCGCGAACGGACTCGTGAAGCGAGCCCTTGCCTTCGCCCGAGCCGAATCTCGGGAATGAGGCATCGATAATATAAGTATCTCTTTCATATCCTGCAAAGGAAAGGCTGTTTTTGTGCTCAGACTGCTTCTGAGCGCGCCATTTGACGAGATAACGGTCGATTTTTTGGGCTAATTCTTCACAGCCGGGGAGCGCGATGATACCGAGCGGACCGTAAGGGATGGTAGTGAACTCCTGTGTGTAATCAGGCATAATTTTCCTCCGTGAAACACAATTTTTGCGGATAAATATTATCGTCATTTATCCGCATTACATTAGATAATAATATTTTACTATATTTTGTGTCATTTTCAAGGGAAAAAAGGCAAAAAATAAAAGATTAGTTAAAAGAGTGGTCAACAGTAATGACACAGAAATATCTTTCGTCTATTTTGCTTAGTTTTTCTTGAATTGAATTTGTAAGCTCACGATCGGAAAGACTAAAATCCGGGGGTGCCATTACATCGAAAATCAGATTTGAGTGTGTGGGACCCTCAACCACTCTGAAATCGTGTATTGAAAGCGCGGGGTCAATTTCCTTGACGGCGGATTCGGTCAAATCACGCAGACGGTTTATATGTGCGTCGTTTACCACGATAGGGTCAAGGTGTATTGAAATGAGCAGATTGTATTTTCTCTGGATATTTCGCTCGATAAGGTCAATGGTGTCGTGGCTCTTCATAACATCAACGCTTGAGGGAACCTCTGCGTGAGCCGAGGCAAACTGTCTGCCGGGGCCGTAGTCGTGGATTATAAGGTCGTGAACACCGACTATGTTGGGATATGAGAGAATTTCGTCCTCAATCTGCTTCACAAATTCCTTTTTCGGCGGCTGACCGAGCAGGGGGGAGACGGTGTCCTTTATTATACCGATGCCGGAATAGATGATAAATCCGGATACGACAAGGCCGAACCACCCATCCACGGGAACCGACGAAAACTTTGATATTATCAGCGATATAAGAGCCGCCGCCGTTGCCGCTGTATCCGAAAGACTGTCGGCGACTACGGCCTTGTTGGCTGTGGAGTCTATCCTTTTCCCTACGGAATAATTGAAGTATGCGAGCCACAGCTTAAACAGTATCGATATTATCAGGACTGCCAGCGCGGCGGTGCTGTAAGTTACGGTGTCGGGAGCCTTGATTTTTTCAACCGAGCTTTTCAAAAGCTCAACGCCCATCAAAAGGACGAGGAAGGACACTATCAGCGCGGATATGTATTCTATTCTGCCGTGCCCGTAAGGATGCTCCCTGTCGGCGGGCTTTTTTGCCATTTTAAAGCCGACGAGAGTAACTACCGACGAGCCTGCGTCGGAGAGGTTGTTTATGGCGTCTGCGGTTATTGAAATACTGCCGGTCAAAGAGCCTACCGCAAATTTTGCGGCGGTCAGTATCACATTTACCGCTATTCCGACAAAGCCGGAGAGCACACCGTAAGAGGTGCGCGTCCTCGGGTCGTCGGCGGACGCGTTTTTACCCACAAAAAGCCTTATTAAAAGCTCGGTCATCTTATCACTTTTCTCCCTTGATATAGTCTTTTACGCCGAATACGAATATTCTCTCGATTATATCGGCTATGTCATCGGCACTCTTGCCTGTCTCCGGATGCTGAAGCCAGTAGCGCGCAACGCCTATAAAGCCTGACTCAAAATACGAATAGAGAAATTCAAATTCGGCTACATCGCTTATATTATATGCCGCGGATATGTCGTTAAAGCATTTTTTGCGTATGAAGCCGCGGAGCTTCTGAGCGAAATTTATGTCGCCGTTGTCTCCGAGGAGAGCCGAGCAAATATCGCGGTTTTCATCGAGAAATTTGCACACGTCGGTCAAAAGCTGCTTCGGACGGCGGGAAATATCGTCTATGGTGTAGCTCATAAGAATAGACTCAAATTCTTGAAACAGTTCGTTTTCTATTTGCTCCACAAGGTCATATATGTCTTTGTAATGCAGATAAAACGTACCGCGGTTTATATCTACAAGCTCCGAAAGCTCCCGTACCGTTATTTTTTTTATGCTTTTTTGAGCCATAAGCTCGGTGAGGCCCTGCTTTAAAAGCCTTTTGGTTCTGCGTACTCTGCTGTCAACTGCTTTCTCTGCCATTTTGCTTAAACGCCCTTTCCTTTGCTGATTTTAGACAAACAAACATAGTTTGTTTATTGATTTAATAGACACACGTTATTATAATATAAATAAGTTCATTATTCAACACTTTTTTGAAAAAATCTGTATAATAGGCTGATGTTGATAATACAGAGAGCTAAAATTGATAATATTTTTACAAAAATAATATATTTTTTATAAAAATAATTACAAAACAGTTTTTTTATGGTATACTTCTTCTAAAGCTGTTTTTTATGAAAATGCATATAATAAATGAAAATCTGATATGAGGTGAAGCGTATGGCGGCAGAAATGCTGAAAAAGGTTATGGCCACGGAAAACGAGGCGGCGGAGAACGAAAAGAACGCTGTGTCCGAGGCCGACAAAATTATAAAGAAAGCAAAAGACGACGCCGAAAAGCTCCTGTCGGAGAAAGAGAAGGAATGTGCCGTATATGAGGCCGCCGAAATCAAAAAAGCCAAAGATACGGCAGAGGTTATTGTTACCGAGGCTGTAAAGGAGGCTCAAAGGTACGCGGACGGATTGAAAAAACAGTCTGCGGAAAAGCTTTCGGAGGCTGTCGGCATCGTAAAGGATACATTACTTAAATGATATAATATTTTGCAAAGTGAGGTGATGGCTTACGGCAAAATTGAAAATGAAAAAAATCGAGCTTTTGGCGATGCTCGGCGAGAGCAAGGATATTATAGATTACCTGCAGCGAAAGGGCACGGTTCAGGTTGAAAAGTGCGACGCGCCGGAGTCTATGTATTACACCGACACCGATTCGAGCGTATCACAGCTTGAAAGACTTTTGCAAACCGCAGAGAACGCAAGAGAGACAATTTCATTTTATTCGCCGGAAAAAAAGAAGCTTACTGACTCTTTTTTGCCCCGAAAAGAAGTCGAGCTGTCCGATTTTTACGAGGAATCGGAAAAGACGGACGTGGCAATGGCAAAGTGTCGGGAAATTATCGACATAAAAAAGGAGATAGCCGACAAAAAGGCCGACATTATCCGCGAGCAGACCGCAAGAGAGGCTTTGATTCCGTGGGAAAGGCTTGATATTCCGCCGAATACAACGGGGACAAGGCACACGGAGGTGTTTGTGGGGTCGCTCCCGGACGAGTGCACAGAAGAGGCTCTCAAGGCCGGTTTTGCCGCGGCTTTGCCGGACTTAACCGCTCTCGACTGCGAGGTCGTTTCCTCTTCAAATACGCAGAGCATAATCGTTGTCATCTGTTTGAAAAAGGACTCAAGGCGAGTATACGATTATCTGCGAAGTCTGAATTTTGTGAGAGCGTCGGGCGGCGATAACGAGAATATCAAAGCGGCAATGGAACGCCACGGAAAAAATATCGAAGCGCTTTCGTCGGACATTGACGGCGATGAGGAAAAAATAAGAGAGCTGTCGTCATACCGTGAGGATATAGACTTTCTCATTGATTTCCTCACGATAAGGAAAGACAAATACGAGGCGTTTAAAAAGATGTCTCTCAGCCGCAACGTTTTCTATTTTGAGGGCTACATTCCGGAGCGTTACTGTGAAAAAACGGTCAAGGGCCTTGAAGAGAGGTTTACCGTTGCCGTAACGATAAGCGATGTTCCCGAGGACGACGAAAACGAACCGGTGCTTCTTAAAAATAATGATTTTGCCGCACCGGTTGAAGAGATAACCGAAATGTACGCTCTTCCGGGCAAGCACGATATAGACCCGAATGCGATTATGGCATTTTTCTATTACTGCTTCTTCGGTATGATGTTTTCGGACGCGGGCTACGGTCTCATAATGTTTTTGGCAACGCTGTTTATTTTGCTTAAATGCAAGCCTGAGGGGCAAAAGCGAAAAACGGTTATGATGTATATGTACTGCGGTATTTCCACAATGTTTTGGGGAATTATGTTCGGAAGCTTTTTCGGAGATATAATCAATATCGTAAGGTACGATTTCATCGGACTGCCGAAAATACGGTTGTATGCGTGGCTTGACCCGCAGGAGCAGCTGATGACCACCATGCTGTGGTGCTTTTTGTTCGGCGTCGTTCATCTTTTTGTGGGCGTCGGCATCAAGGGCTATATGGAGTGGCGCGACGGGCAAAGGTTTTGGGCGGTATGCGATACGCTGTCCGTTTATCTTGCTGTCGGCGGTGCGCTTCCGCTTTGCGCCGGTATGATTATAGACGTTCCGTCGGATATAAAAACGGTCGGCAAATATTGCGCAATAGCCGGCGTAATCATAATAGTCCTCACGGCAGGCAGGGAGTCAAAGTCGTTCTTCGGCAAAATCGGCTCCGGACTTTACGCCGTGTACAACACGATTTCGGGCTATCTCAGCGATATTCTTTCATACGCAAGGCTTTTGGCACTCGGACTTGTTACCGGCATAATCGGCAGCGTAGTCAATATGATGGGTGCTTTGCCGAGCAATAAGGTCGCGAAGGCAATAGTTCTCGCGGTGGTGTTCGTTTTCGGACACGCGGTAAACTTCGGAATAAACGTCATAGGCGCTTATGTTCATACAAACCGCTTGCAGTACGTGGAATTTTTCTCGAAATTCTATAACGGCGGCGGAAAGAAATTTACCCCTCTTAAAGCAAATTCCAAAACTTTCAAATTCAAGGAGGAAATCAGTAATGGATAATATGGGTTTGGTATTGGCTATCGTCGGAGCGGCGTTAGCGGCACTTCTCAGCGGACTCGGTTCGGCAAAGGGCGTAGGACTTGTAGGTGAGGCCGCCGCAGGTCTTCTCACGGAGGATTTGTCAAAATTCACTAAGGTGCTTATTCTTCAGATTCTTCCCGGTACACAGGGTCTTTACGGCTTCATTACCGCAATAATGGTTCTTGTTAAAACAAAGGTCCTCTCGGGTTCTCCCGCCGAGCTTACGGTTTCACAGGGACTTATGCTTCTCGGCGCGTGCCTGCCTATGGCAATAGTCGGTTATTTCTCGGCAATTGCTCAGGCAAGAGTTGCGGCTTCGGGTGTTTCGGTAGTTGCAAAGAAGCCCGAGGGACAGAGTAAGGCAATGGTTCTTGCCGCAATGGTTGAGACATACGCCGTTCTCGCTCTTCTTATTTCGATTCTTATGATTTTGAACCTCAACATCGGTTAAGGGTGAAGCTTTATGACGGGATTAGATAAAATTATTTCAGAAATAGGCTCGGACTCGTCACAGCGAATAAAAGAAATTTCCGATGAAGCAAACAAAAAGGCTGAGGAGATATCCCTTGCCGCCGAAAAAAAGTCCTCCGAGATGAAAGCTCAGAGCGAAGAGAGGACTGCCGCAGAGGTTGCCTCCGTTTTGGCTTCAGCCAAAAGCTCCGCCGAGCTAAAAAAGAAGCAGACGGTTCTCGAGGGAAAAATCGAGGCCATAGAGGATATGCTCGGCAGGGCGGTAGATGTCTTAAAGGCTCTCCCGAAAAGAGAGTATTTTGAAATGCTGAAGGAGCTTGCCGTTAAAAATGCAATCTCGGGAGACGGCGTTATGCGTTTCTCGAAAGATGACACCGCAAAGCTGCCGCAGAATTTCATAAGCAACGTAAATTCCGCTCTTTCCGGTAAGGGCAGCGTCTCTCTCGGAGAGCCGTGCGACATAGACAGCGGATTTATGCTTGTTTACGGCGACATTGATGTAAACTGCACCTTTTCGTCGCTTGTTTCGGAAAAGCGCGACGAGCTTTTTGACGAGCTTAACAAATTACTTTTTAACTGATATAAAGGAGGGAAGCGTTTAAATGGATAAAAACTATCTTTATGCGGTAGCAAATATAAGAGCTAACGAGCTGTCGCTTCTCTCGCGTGCCGATATTGACGCGCTTATAGACGCTCCCGATTACAAGACGGCGCTCACGCTTTTAGACGGCAAGGGCTACGACACGTCCTTCGGCAGCGATTATTCCGCTATGCTTGACGGCGAAACCGAAAAAACGTGGTCGCTGATAAAGTCGGTCGCGCCGAGTGCCGAGGCTCTCGATATATTTATTGTAAAAAACGATTTTCAAAATTTAAAAGCGGTTCTCAAGAGCGAAAAAACGGGAGACGACGCGGAAAAATACCTCGTTTCACCGTCTGTAATACCAAAAGAGTTGCTTTTAAAAGCGGTCAAAGAGCGTGATTTTGCCTCCCTTCCGGATTTTATTTCCGGTGCCGCCGAAAAATGCCTTGAGGTTATAACCAAAACCGAAAACGGTCAGCTCTGCGATATAGCCGCAGACAGAGCCTGTCTTGAGGCTATGTCGGGATTTGCGAAAAGTGCCGATAATGATATTGTTGCCGCATACGGCGACATATTTATAAAATCGGCGGTGTTAAAAACCGCTTATCGCGCCATTCTCACAAATAAAAAACGCGGATTTCTTGAAGAAGCGCTTCCCGACATACCCGAAATAAAAAAGGCGGATTTGATTGACGCTTCCTTGCAGGGAGCTGACGCTCTTTATGACTTCGTTTCGTCGCTCGGACTTGAGTCTTTTGCCGAGGCTCTTAAAAACAGCCCGTCTGCCTTTGAAAAATATTGTGACGACGCTGTTATGGAGAATATGAAAAAAGCAAAATATACAGCCTTCGGGCTCGGTCCGATTGCCGCATACATCTTTGCGCGAATGACCGAAATAGGTTGTGTGCGTATAATTTTGTCGGCGAAATTCAACGGCACGAGTGAAGAAACAGTCCGTGAAAGGATGCGTGAACTGTATGTATAAAATAGCCGCAATGGGCGACCGCGACAGTATTTACGGCTTTGCGTCGCTCGGGCTTTCCGTATTTCCCGAGGACGATCCGCAGAGCGCTTCGCACAAGCTCAAAAAGCTCGCCGAGGAGGGCTACGCCGTTATCTTTATAACCGAGGCTCTCGCAGAGCTCATTTCTCCGGAAATCGAGCGCTTCAAAGACAGCCCTCTCCCGGCCATAATCCCCATTCCCGGAGTCGCCGGCAATACGGGACTCGGAATGAGAGAGGTAAGCGGATATGTAGAGCGAGCCGTCGGTTCCGACATCGTTAATTAAGGGTTTTAGCACGCATCTGAGAAATTTTTTTCGCCCGCTCGCGTACCGTAGTACGCTTCGGGACAAAATAAAATTTCCCATCTATGCACCAAAACGCCTTAATTAAAATTCAATGTTAGGGTTTTAGCACGCATTTGAG
>OHWG01000049.1_pt1 | contig 76592 bp, 68 predicted proteins | sample 1579621 | NCBI WGS metagenome assembly OHWG01 (sample SAMEA3882544, study PRJEB24775) | human gut metagenome | biome: human-associated habitat; feature: intestine environment; material: feces | place: Netherlands | collected 2009/2010
TAGGTAATCTCATCAGTGACTTTAGGTAATCTCGTCAGTGACTTTAGGTAATCTCATCAGTGACTTTAGGTAATCTCGTCAGTGACTTTAGGTAATCTCGTCAGCGAGCTATTATTACTTTAAGATATTGAATTTTATATTTTAGTTGCTATTATTGACTTTTATTATTGACTTTCAAGTTATCCACAGCTTTTCAAAATCGCTCCCTAGTAGTAGTATTAATATATATACTACTACCTTACTTACTCTAAAGTTTATAAGTATATAGCATCTTATTTGTCAGTGACGATTTGTAGTAATTTAAAATCATCGTATTTCGAGCTAAATTAACGCCTTTATAGCAATCGTACTTCTTGATGCTCTAATGCTTTTTTGGTAAAATAGTGTTGGAGCAAGTTGGATTTTAAACGTTTCATAATGCAGGTTTCATAGTGTGAAACGCCTGTAATTTAATTATATCGCATTTTTTTGCTTTATGTCAATTTTTTGGAGGTGTCTGTATTGTCTGACTTATGTGAAATTGGCCGACATTGGAAGCTGATACGTACAGCATATGCTTTAACTTTAAGTGACGTTGCTGATTTATTAAATATAAAAAGTAAAGCTACTATTTTTCGTATTGAAGAAAATAGGAACTCTCTTTCAGTTGAACTTCTTAATAAATTTTCAAGAGTTTTTTCAGTTTCATTTGATTGGTTGTTTGGTGTTTCACAAAATCCATATATTGATTCTTATATTGAAAAGAATGAGAGGGATTTATTATTTATAATTAAAACTCTTTCTCTCAATTCCCTTTCTTGTAAAGTTTTAAACGAAATACCTAACGAATATTGGAATATTACATTGCGAAAAAAGCATTTCTCTTTATCTGTTAGAGCGAATATTGTTTTTTTGCTTTATAGCTTTCTCATTTCTTATCTTGGAAGTTTAAATAATTTAGGATTATTACAAGATGATGTTTTAAAGATTATAAAGAATGATGATTTTTTGGAGTTTGATAAAATTCTCTTGGGTAATTTCTCTGCTAATTTTGCAAGTAATCAGGAGCAGCTTTCCAATCTCTCGCATTTACTTGCATCGAGAGATCAGGATACTCAGCCCTGTTTTAGTCTTCAGTAACGCAAAAAAGCTTTGTAAAGCCAGTTTTTCTGGTCTTACAAAGCCGTTGTGTGATTAAAATTTTAAATTGTCTGTTATGCAATACAGCTAATTTTGCTTTAAAATGCCCTGTATTGCATTTTTTATTGCCTACGCATACAGGAATACCTAAATCATAGTTTTATACCCTTAAAAGCGAAATATGACGTTCTCAGAGGTATGTTTATTTCTTTTTGGGTTGCGGTTTCTTGTCAAAAGCTAATTTGGGATAAAAATTATGTCTATTGCGCAGCTATTGCAGCTGCATTTTCTGAAATGCAAAAAAGCGGCCTATCTTACGATAAACCGCTGAATTTACTGGTGCCGAAGGCCGGACTCGAACCGGCACGAGCGTGAACCCGCTTGATTTTGAGTCAAGTGCGTCTGCCAATTCCGCCACTTCGGCATAAGTTCCAATCACTCGGAACAATAATAATTATACTCGTTTCTTAAAGCTTTGTCAATAGTCTTATTTAAAAATTCTTATAGATGGTTACTTACTGCCAAAATACCTCTTAGAACAGACTATCCATCTGTCCTTCATCGGTCACCTCAACACGCGCCAGACTCAGAAATTCACCATTATTACCATCCTTTTTGTCAAGACGTTTACTCTTCAAATAGCTGCTGTTACTCAAACCGGCAGGAATAAGGCTCAACACATAAATATTATCGTAAGAATTATAAATTGCTTCAGTTTTGATACCAGTAAGTGAAATGAGCTGCGTATTATTCTTTTTAGCTATCTCCTTCATCGGCATAAGCAAATGACCGGAATATGTCTTTGCAAAAGGATTATCCATCAACAGCACCTTGCCTTCATTGCGGTCAGCAAAAATATCAGTCTTATCTCTACGCATATAGTACAAAAGACAGGAGAGAATAACGAATGCTGATAAAAAGCCTTCACCACCAGAATTAACCTCTACCTCGCTCCATGTAACCTGCCACTCTCGCTGAGCTTCAACCTTAAACAGCTGTACATGAACATTATTAACCCCAATAACTGCGTTATAAAGCTCTTTAACCGTTAATGATGTACCAATCAGCTCACTGATATTCTCATTTTTGCGCAGCCTTTCCATACATTTTTGAGTAATCGATTCAACAAAATCACAGAGACGGGTATGATATGTATTGGCATTATCATCCCAAACTGGCAAAATCAGCCGCAACATTTTAACATCATGATCCCTAATTCTAATCCTAGAGTTACGGTCAATCTGTCCCAATTCATCATGTACACCTTGTACATATTCCTCTAATTGACCAATAATCTGCTCTTTGTTCTGCTTAATGATAGAAAGATCCGCCTCATGCTTTTCTAAAAGAGTGCTGAACGCATGCAATACTGTACTTATCTGCTGAAGAAAGACATGTGCATCCTCGGTATTTCTGATTAAAACCTCTATACGTTTTCTGAAAAAGTCATTTTGGAAATCCTTTTCATTACTTAGTGCAAACAACACTTGCTGCAGCTTATCCTTCGTATTCGCTTGCAAAACTTTAGCATCACCATACTTTGCTTTCAATTTTGCAGTATAGGTACGCAGCTCTTCATTAGACAGATTTTCAAGCTTTTCTGCAGCATCCCAAACAGCTTGCTCTTTCAATTTTGCATATTCGTCCAAAGATACCATATTCTCATTTAAGCTTTTTAGTCGCTCATCTAAGATTTTCTCCTGTGCTTGCAACCTTTGCTGCTTATGTATGATATCAACACGTACTGCTGCAAAATCCTTCAGTATAAGCTCACCCTTTGGCAAAGGCTCTTGCTGAGAGCAATCTTTCTTCATCTGTTTTCTGATTTGATTAAGCTTTTCTCTTATAACACCGATATTTATTTCAACTTTACTGCGTTGCTTTGCAATTTCTTTATGCTCGCGCTCTACCTCCTCTTGTTGTGCGCTGACCTCTCGTACTTTTGCTTCACTATATTGTACGTTAAGCCATGCACCATCCTTTAGGCCAAAACGCTCAGCCTTCCCCTGCAATTCATTTCTTGTCCATTCTACACGTTCAGCAACGCTTTCCCTATTATTCTCATAATACCTAAGCTCACCGGAAAGCTTTTGCGTAATAGCATCAAACTGTGCTTCAAGAGCTAAAGTATCAAGCTCGTTTACATCGGCAAAACTCTGCAGCTTCGGAACCTTCCTGTAAGCTTCATATCTTGCTAAATGTTTCTTCAAATCTTTGATATCTAACTCAATCTCATATACACGTTGTTTTTCAAATTGAATTTTATCTTGTAAGGAATTGCATTCCCCCTGAAGCATTTTCTGCCGCTTTTCACCTTCAGAAATGCCCTTTCGACAAGTTTCCCTCTCACTCTTGTCCTGAAGATATTGGTTGTACTTAGCAATAAGTTGTTGCAAATCATCTTGTTGCTGCTGTTTTTTGCTGATTGTCTCCCGCATTCCATCAAGTTCATTAATAGTCTGCTTCTCTTCCAGAGCAAGTTCTTCCCTAGAATTCTTAATAGAGGCATATTCTTGCTCCAGCTCCTGTAGCTTTTCACGTATTGCCGCCAAATCATATTCAAGGTTGCTATAACTTTCATGAGTAAATTTCTGCTCATTCAATTCAGCCTGTTTACTGCAATAAAAAGCATATTCTTGCTGCCTCAGCTCTAAGGAATTTCTTATATCCTGTATTTGGGTCTGCAATTTAGCCAGCATACTTTCAAACTTTGCTATATTAAGCAGGTTTTCATTAAAAAGCATATAAAAATCTACATTGCCACAGCGTAAAAGACCATCAGTTGCAATATGTGTATTCGCTTCTGTCAAGCTTTCGCGTAAAATTATCGGTACCGGGAAGGAAGTATAAATATTTTTTTCAGCCCTTTGCAGCTCTTCAATATCTTTGCTGGTCATAATCAAAGCATACGGCAAGAACGGATGTTGCTTTACCAGCTCCCGGTTACGCTCCTCGCTGTTTCTATTTTTTTGCAGCCATTCCATACCATAAACAACATTTATTCCCAAATCCTTCAGCATCTTAAGCAATTCCTCAGACAGCTCCAAGGTTTTTCCTGTCTGCAGACATTTATATTGTTTCTGGTATTCCGCAAGCTTATTATTTAAACCAGCCTTTATATCTTCTAGCTCTGTCAGCTTTTTCTTAAGCTCATTTTGTATCCGTTGCTTATCCCAGATAACCTCATCTGTAAGCTGTAAATACTGCAGTAAACCTCTCCGTTTTCCTATTTGCTCATCAATGCTTGCTTTATCCCGTATTTTGACATTTAAAGCTGCTTCTTGCTCGTTTTGCGTTTTTGTCAGACTGCGCATATCGATGTCCAATCTGCTAAACTCATTCTTAATAGCTACTAGCTTACGCTGAAGTACCTGCTGCTGTTTTAATGACTCCTCAAGCCCCGTGGTAAGCTCATTTGACAATCCCTCCAACGCCCCAGTTTCATATTCCTGATACATATTGCGCTGCAAAGCATTTACCGGAGTCTGCCATTTCTTATTATAAGCATCTTCTAAATTAAAGTACGCTCTGATTTGTCCTTTCAAACAGCCTTGTCTACTATGCAATTCATTAAGCTGTGGCAACAGTTGCTCAAAATCATTTCTATATTGCTTTAACACAACAGCGTATTGTTCTTGATTATCCTGGCTTTCCTGAAGATTTGCCTGTTTGTCATGAATATTTTGTTCTATATGCTGCTTCAGCAAAAAACCGATATATTCCCTTTTGGGTGCAAGCTCCTTATTCTTTTGGCGTGAAGCTTCCAGCTGCTGCTCTGCAGTTTTCAAATCCTGCTCATCTTTCTTCAGGCGTTCCTGCAAGCATGCACAATCAAGAATATGTTCATCTCTTTTCAATGTCTCAATCTGCGCTTCTATTCTGCTCAGTTCTGCGACAAGCTCCTTTTGAGCAGCTACTAAACTTTCCCATTCAGCTTCCTTGTGATAATAATCAGCAGAATACTCTTCATAATGTAGTTGTACCAGCTGGCTTGCCACTTCCTGCAATTGCAGCCTGCATGATTCCTTTGCTGCTTCTGAAGCTGCTGTTAATCTTTCCAGCTCAAGATAATATGCAACTATCTTTGCCAACGATGCTTTAACCTCTAAAGAAATCTTTTCATAGTCACCAGCAATTTCGATTATCGGTGCTGCCTTCTGTTGAAATAAAGATAATTGTTGCTGTTGCTGTATTTTAGTAAAATTATCACTGTAAACTGCAACATATTTTCCCATAATCTCACGGAATCCTTCCATGCTGTTCTTATCTCTATTTTTCTTGTTTTCAACAGCCTCAAGGAACCATTTTTCTATCAATCCTTTTTCGTCCTTACAGTCGGAAAACAGCTTGGAAAGGCCAGACTCATCCGAATTGATTTTCTTTAGTATGCTTTCCCATTCGCGATAATCTATGCCATACTCCGCGAGTTTGCTAAAATATTGCTTACTTTGAGCATAGTTATTCATGTCATAGTAGAAAAAACTATTCAGCTTTTCTTTCTTATATCCTTCGAATATATCTCGGCATACAGCAAAGCTTTTCAGCTTCAGCTCTTTGGCATTGCGTTCAACTACAGGCAAATGATTAATATCCTGCTCACAGGAGTTTCTGTACTCACTGATAAAATTGATTATCTCAAGCTCTTCATTATTATCAACATTTTGGCTTTTACGCACCATCATTCCCGTTAAGCAATACCCGGCGCCATTGTCCAAAACCCACTCTACCATAATAAAAGTAGGCTTGACAGTTTTAAAATAGCTGGCAAAGGTTCTCTTATTGAAATTACGATGTCCCTTATGCACAAACAGAGCAGTCAAAAGCTGCACAATTACGGATTTGCCGCCACCATTATCCAAAAAAATCAAGGTGCTCTGACCATTAAATCGTAAGGTTTCATCACTAATATGACAAGTATTATGATTATAGTTTACATTAACCAGTCTGATGGCATTAATTTTGCTCATTTTTTTCTGCTCCTATAATTTTCTGTATACGATAAAACTTGTTTTTATTCAACAGCTCCCAATCCATAAAGTTGTCCAGCTTGCGAGTTGTCTTAATCATCTCATCCTGTTCAATATAATCTATCAGGCCCTGCTCCTGCAAAAAACGCAAAATTCCGGACATGAAGCCTTCCTTAGTTGTTTTCTTACGACTACTTTTTTCATCAGAATTTAAAGACTCGTACACCTCCCGCATAGCAGTAAAGGCCATGCCATTTTGAGACTGCTCATCCTCTGAATAGCGCGCTACACCTTCATTAAGCCTGTCAGTTATAGAATTTTGCAATTCGCCTAATAAGATAAAATCTCGCGTTTTAGAGCTGCTGCCCTGCCCATCATAAAATTCCAAAAGTAGTACCAGGATAACAAACTGCACCAGATAATAATCCTTATCGGTGGCACCACTACGACAAAGCTCTTTTTTCATCTGTCCCTTAGAATAACCCAGAAAATAATTATCCTCATTGGGTATAAGATAAATAACTCCACTATACGCTGCAATAGAGCAGTCAGCAATATCAGCCTGTGACTTGACAAGTTCCTGTACCTCATTCTGCTCAATATAAGCCTTATATAATGCTGGCGCATTTTCTTCACGCAGCTCATGATGCTCCAGTAAATAATAAAAAATCTTCTGCGCATTTTTTACAGCATCTGTCTGATAAGCCATTTTTTCACTCCCAAACTGCCTTCAGCATAACGTCGGAACAACGGATGTTCTTCAAAATTCCTGTGTTTTCATCTGTCTGCTTAAGCAAAACTGGCTTTGCTTCCGGCAGACGATAAACCTCCAATTTTTTTAAGGCTTCCCAATCTGCTCTTTTATCTAAAATCTCAAGCAGCATATTTTGTAGCCTGAAATCATTGGTTTCCTCTAGAATAAAATCAGAACGCTCTTTGCGTAATTCTGCAATATTCACAACATTTACCCCGAGGAGCTCCACCATTATCTCTTTAAAAATTCCTATCGTAGGAACCAAAAGCTCGCGCTCTTCCAGACTAAGATCATCAATAAGCTCTGAAAGCTGAATTTCCTTTTTTGCCAAAGTATGTGCAAGAATAACGCTCAAACTGGCTTCATACTTAGCCATTTTCTCCTGTACGCGACGGCGCTGCTCTTCTTCCCAGTCAGTGGCATCAAAAATCTCTATAGCTTCCTCCTGGCAGTCCTCTTCCATCGTGCGCACCCTTTGCAACATCAGGAACTGGTTAATATTTAATCCTTTATTTGGAGCCTTGTTAAACAGTGGACGTAAAAAGACATCCAGCCGCTCCAGGCAAAACGGATTAGCTAAAACTCTTTCATACAATTCTGTGTGTAAATTAAAACGCTGTACCAAGGACATTTCTGATACGTTTTTCAGTTCTTCTTCATATAACACTTGCAAATCCAACTGAAGACTTAAAATTCTTTGATACTCATCTATCGCTCTAGCTAAATATTTATCTATTTCTTGTAAATCATGCAGCTTTTCAGTATCTACAGCAGACAAATCTTCTAAGCGAATGTGCTTCTCTTCCATATCCTGTACACGCGTCTGTACCTTATTACGATAACCAGCAAATTTTTTCTTAGAATCCTCAAGAGTATTAAAATTCTCTTGTGCCCTCTCATTATACTCCGCAACACTGTACTCCAGCGTATTTCGTTTTATCCGCAGCATATCAGCTTGAGTTTTTTGCAATTTAATACGCATCAGGTTAAAAATATTTTTCACATCATCCAATGCCTTATCGTAGCTTTGCTTCTCCAGATGCAGGTTAAATATCATCTCCTGAATCGTCAGCTTCAGATTGCTTTCAACCTCCAGCGTTCCCAAAAGCAGATTATAGCCATCATCTGTAAGATAGTACGAGGTACGGCGCACATCCTGTTCGTCATAAATAATGCGATTGTTGACATAGCTGATGTGCAGCTTCTTCATCTCCTGCTGCTCATAATCATAGCCGCCAAAATACATCGGCCTTCCTTCGTTGGACAGTACCACGTTAACAATGAACTTAGCCAAATCACTGCATTCAGCATAGCTCATGGACTTTTTATAATACTTTTCGTTAAGACTGTCCAAAAAAACAGTAATATTATCAATAGTACAGCTTTCTTCCTTCAGTGACTGCTCCATAATATAAAGCATAACAGAAAAAATAACGTTCAGTTGCTCGTCCAGAGTGTTAAAGCCCCGTTCCTTCCAGATATATTTCTGACTGCTATTATCATAAAGCAGAGCATATAAGCCTACGCATTTCATGCGTCTTGTAAAATCCTTCAAAAAATCGTACTGCATAATCAACCTCAAAAATCACTTATCGTCAAAATCTCCTGCGGGATATACAAATCCTTCTGCAAAATACTTTGCATTTGCGATTGCGCATTTACGGGAAAATAACGGAAGAATCCTCCCTGCAGATTTCGGTTCTGGTCTTTTTTCGTCGGCGGCAGCTGCTTGTAATTGCCTGCCTTCGCCAGCATCGCCAGATACGCAGGAATAAACGGTTTAATCTCCCCCTGCTCAGCAAAGCCTTCTGCCAGCGTTTCATAAATGCCTATGCCTTCGTAATCCAAATCTCCAAAGTACAACAGCTCATTTCCGTCTGCCAGCATATATGGTTCCGCGCTGGCGTTAAACTCCTGAAAGTAGCTGACAACTCTTTTACCGGCGCCGTAAATAACAGTACTTATATTTTCTCCCAAAAGCTGGCTGTTTCCTGCCAGCAGATGCTTTCTCATGCTAAAAAAGGTGTCCTTATTTTCTATAATCAACAGCTTTTGCGGTACTGCGCGTGTTGCAGCAAAATAAGCAAAGGGCTCTGCAGTACTGTAGCAGTTGAGTTGGGCAAGCTCCAGACTGCAGTGACTCAATATTTTTTTGCCTGCTCCCTGAAGCAAAAACTTTTCTTTTTGCCAGATCTGGAAGCTACGCTCGTTATAAGAAACCTGCTTCGTAAGTAAAGTCGCACTGTTCTGCAAGAAACTGCTCAACAGCAAAACGTCCTTACGTTCTTTATCATAGGTTTTGAGATTATGCTGATAATATGTTATATCAATTTGTGGATTCAGCTTATACAAAAGCTCCTGCTTCAAATCTGAATAATCCTGCTCTTCTTCCAGCTCCCAATATTCCCGATACAATGCTGGCTTCTTGCCGTTTTTCTTCGACGCAAGCACAGGCTTTATCCGCCCACTATCTACAAGCTCCATGATATAAGCATACTTCTCACTATATTCTGCATTAATCTTACTGCCTAAAATTTCTTCCAATGTCCTGCGCTTTTTCATTTTACACCTCAAACAAAAAACTCCTAAAGCAGTTAAAACTATAAACTATCTGCTTTAGGAGTATTATACCATATTTTTATCTTACTTTAATTTACTTTCCCAACAGCGCCTTCAGCTCCTTGAGCTTAGCAGCAAACCTCTGCAGCGTTACCGTTACAGGCTGCGGTGTATTCAAATCTACACCGGCGTTCTTCAGGATGTTCAGCGAATAATCGCTGCCGCCCGCATGCAAAAAGCCCAGATATTTTTCCACTGCTCCCGCTTCGCCGCTTAAAATTGCGCTGGCGAAGGCGGTCGCTGCACTGTAGCCTGTTGCGTACTTGTACACATAAAACGGTGTGTAAAAGTGCGGTATACGTGACCATTCGCTTGCCAGTTCCTTGTCCACAGTTAGCGCCGGGCCATAGTAATCCCTGTTGCTCTGCAGCCAGTATTCCTCCAGCTTTTCGGCCTGCAGGGAACGGCCTGCAGTGATTTCGCCGTGAATATATCTTTCGAATTCAGCAAACTGCACCTGTCTGTAAACCGTTGTGCGTACTGCCTCCAAAAACTGGTTCAAAAGATAAATTTTCTGCTCCGCCGTAGCATGCTTCAAGGTATGCTCCAGCAATAGGTTTTCGTTCGTTGTGGACGCAACCTCAGCGCAGAAAATCGTATATTCCGAATCAACGTAGCTTTGTGCCTGACTGCTGAAATAGCTGTGCATAGCATGGCCCATTTCATGCGCAATGGTAGAAATGCTGTTGTAACGCGGCTGATAATTGAGCAGTACAAAGGGATGCACGCCGTACACGCCCCAGGAATATGCACCGGAGCGCTTGCCCTTGTTTTCGTAAACGTCAATCCAGCCTTCGGTCATGCCTTTGTGGAGTGCCGTCAGATATTCCTTGCCTAACGGTGCCAGTGCCTCCTCAACCTTGGCGCAGGCCTCCGGAAAGCTGCAGGCAAAGCTGTCGCCTGCGGTGGAAATAGGCATATACATGTCATAGTAATGGAATTCATCTACGCCCAATACGTCCTTCTTCAATTGGATGTATTCATGCAGCGGTGCAAAATTATCATGCACGGTATCAATCAGTCCGTCGTAAAGACTGGACGGAATATTATCCTCCGCCAGTGCTGCTTCCAGCGTATCTTTATAGTTATGCACGGTAGCATAGAAATAACCGGTGCGAGCAGAGCCTGTGAGCGTTGCAGCCAGAGTATTGCGGTATTGATGATAGGTATTCATCAGGCCGGTAAAGGAATTTTTACGCAGTACACGGTCAGGAGAGGTCATATTCAGCAGATAGCAGCCTTCGCTGACGCTAGTCTTGTTGCCCTGTCCGTCGGTAATTTCCGGGAACTGCATATCGGCACTCACAAGTGCGCGGAAGGCCGCTGCCGCCGTGCCTGTTGCCAAATGGCTTTGCGCAAAAACAGCCTCTTTATCTGCAGACAAAACATGGTCTGATAAACGAACCATATTTTCAATATAAAAACTGTATTCTGCCAATGCAGGCTCTTCGTCCAGCATCTGCAGCAGCTTTTCCTTACCTAAGGCCAGCATTTCCGGCTCTACAAAAGCGTTAGCGTTACTGAAGGCTGCTGCCATACCTTCGGCCTCGCCTGCGAGTGCCTGCAGCTTCTGGTCCGTATTATCCGCATCCTGCTGCAAGCGTGCGTAAGCATAAATTTTATCCAACAGCTTGGCCAGCTCCTCCTGCAGCTTTAAGGCAGCACACACTGCGGCTGCAGTATTCAGTTTGCCCTGCATAGCCTGCAGCTGCGGCAGCTTGCTTTTATATTCTTCGCAGGCCGCCTGCCAATCATTTTCACTAGCATATATATCACTTACCTGCCATTTACAGGCTGCCGGAATCTGCTCTCTGGCAATATTGCTGCCATGAAGCGGAGTAGTATTTTTTTCTTCTGTCATTATCAATCAGCTCCTTATTAAACTGCTTATTTAGGCCACAGGCTGGGATTGCCGTATTTAGCATCCAGCTCATCACTGAACCAGCGTCCGTTCAGCACATTATGAATTATATAATTTTTGCTTTGCTCATTGATGCTCTTGTCATTAGCCATCTCTGCCAAAATACCGGCATAGCTTACTCTGCTGTTGATGCTGCTGATGCGTGCATGCTGACGGTTGGCATCAAAAACAAGCTCCGGACGGTAAGTTGGAGTCCAAGGCTGCCATGTGGTTCCCAAAGCCGGTGTATTAGGATTACCAGTACGCATAAAGGCTGCAATCGAAGCAATAAATGCTTTACTCAGCTCCTTGGAGCCTGGCTGCTCAAAGGCATCGGTATTTTTGGTGTAGCCGTAGCCCTGATCCGTCAGGAACGGTTGGAAGATGCCGTGCAGCGCACCGTTACGCACCATGTATTCCTTGCCGACAACGTCAGCAGTATGAGCAAAAGCAAAGCTGCAGACATACATATCTGCCTTATAATGCGGATACAAAACCTCGGCAGACTGCTGGCCGTTGAAGAAGCCATACAAAGCACTGCCGTATTTATTGGCAAAATTAAATTCACTCGTAGTCTTATAATCGTTGTTGATCAAGCCAAGACGATCCTTAAAGAAAGGATCACGTGCAGCAAAGGAGCTGAACTCGTCAGCACTTGCCAGCATCAGCAGCGGTACGCTGTAGTAATGCTTCGTAGCAAAGCCTTCTACCGGCAGCACCTCTCCATCGCCGTAAAGATGCGGAAAGGCGCTCATGCGAATGACAGCGCCTGCCATCACCGGCGCCAGACGCTCTGCCGGCATTGCCTGCAGATATTGGCGCACGGCCTTTTTATCCTTACCGTTATCGCTCAACAGCCAGTTTTCGGCGTTAATCAGATTATTCTGTTTACCGTCCTCTACCACCATCGGCGCTAATTTCTGCGCGATAGTTTTTTGACTCTTGGCAGCATCGGCAACAGTCAGACCACCGCTGAAGGAAATAGCCTTATCAAATTTATTTTTGAAAACAGGCGAAATCAGCATCGCCATAACATCACGTCCACCGGCGGAAAAACCGGAAACAGTAATATTCTTGGCGTCACCACCGAACTCCTTGATATTTTCGCGTACCCAGTCCAAGGCTGCAGCCTGGTCAAGGAAGCCGAAGTTACCGCTCTGTTCCTTCTTGTTGCCATCTGCCAGAGCAGGCAGATTGTTAAAGCCAAAAAGCCCCAGGCGATACTGTACGGAAACATAGACCATGTTGCCTTCCTGCGCCAGCTTGTTGCCCTCCATCAGATGGCTGTTACTGGCTTGGTTATTGCCGCCGTGGATATAAACCAGTACAGGCAGATTCTTTTCCTGCGTATCAGGGCGCACAATATCAAGCGTCAGCACGCCCTCCTGACCGAGCACCTTTTTACCATTATATTGGATATTCGCCGGAGCAGCCTTGGTGCAGTCCATAATTCCCTTATGCTTTTTAGCCTGCTGCGCTTCACGCCAACGGTCAGCACCTGTCGGCTGCTGCGCATACGGAACACCCAGCCATTGTACAACCTGATGCTTATCATCATAAGCACCGGCAACAACACCCTGCTGGGTTTTTACTTCATTATTAAAATTGGCAGCCTCAGCTGCAGTTGTAAAAACGCTTGCCGCCAGCAGCGAAGCAAGCACGTATTGCATTTTTTTCATCTGTATCATTGACTCCCTCATAGAAATTTATTAAACACTTACTTTCTATTATAAAGAAATGCTGCCCACTTGACAAGGCTGTGCGAAAAAAGAGGCTGCCTTCTCAGCAGCCTCAAATAACTAATATGATTGACTTTTTCAAATTACCTTAGCAGCGTAAAGAGCGCACAGGGTTTTGGCATCATACAGCTCGCCGTCCGCAACCATGCGACGCAGCTCTTCGGGAGTAAAGGCCTGCACGCCGATGAATTCGTCCTCATCAGTATGCTGGGCAAACTTTTGCAGTCCGCAGGCCTTATATAAATGGATAATTTCATCAGAAAATCCCGGCGTAGTTGCAATGCTGATCAGATTCTCCCAATGCTCTGCGTCATAGCCTGTTTCCTCGCTCAGCTCACGCTTTGCGCATTCCAATGTGTCCTCCTCCGGACCATGGTCAAGCTTGCCTGCCGGAATCTCCCACAGCAATGTAGCAAGTGGATAACGGCACTGCTTTACCAGCACCACGCTTCCGTCAGCCAGCACTGGTACAATCGCCACTGCGCCCGGATGACGGATATATTCACGCGTTGTATCATTACCGTTCGGCAGCGTTACGTGGTCGCGCTGCACCTTCAGCAGGCGGCCGCTAAAGACCTCCTCATTGCTTCCAGGTACATATATTTCATCTAAAGCCGCCTCATGAAATTTTTTCAGCATTATCTTACCTCATTTCTCCTGCAGTTGCTTCAAGCTGCTTTTTATCTGCTCCGCACCCTGCAGCAGCTCGGTAGCACTTTCAAAGGCTGCCCTGCTGGCAGTTGCGCCTGCCGTCATGCGCACCAGCTCCTGCAGACGTCCGTTATAATCAAGCGTTGTCAGCTGCGTTACCGTGCGTCCGTCAACACTTTGCTTCTCAATATGAATATGATTATCCGCAAAGGCAGCAATCTGCGGCAAATGCGTAATACACAGCACCTGACCGACACTGGAAATAGCAGCAATTTTTTCCGCCATCTTCTGCGCCGTAACGCCACCGACACCGGTATCAATCTCGTCAAATACCATCGTTGCAACATCGCCGCTGTTCATCAGCACAGTCTTAACCGCCAAAGCAATACGGCTCAGCTCGCCGCCGCTCGCTACCTTTTCCAGATCATTCAGCGGCTCGCCCATATTAGCACTGAAAATAAATTTCAGCTCATCACGGCCAAGCGGCATAAACTTATCCAGCTGACCGCACTTTATCTGCAGCACACCGTTAGGCATCGCCAAATCGCGGATATGCTGCGTAATACGCTGCGCCAACGCCTTGGCACTGGCTTCACGCAACTGCGTCAGCACTGCGGCAGCACGTCCCAAACGCACAACAGCCTCCGCTACTGCCTTTTGTGCCTGCTCTAAGAGCTTTGCAATCTGCTGCAGCTGCTCCAGCTTTTCCTGTGTCTGCTGCAGATATTCCAACGCCGACTGTGTACTGCCGCCGTACTTCTTCTGCAGACGGTAAATAATATCAAGGCGCTGCTGTACCTGCGCTGCACGCTCACTGTTAAACTCACTGCCTGCCATATATTCGCTCAGCTCCGTGCGGCAATCGTCCAAGCTGATCCAAGCACTGTCAGCACACTCTGCCAACGGCACCAGACGGCTGTCGTAGCGTGCCGCATACTGCAGCTGGTCGCGCACTCGCGCCAGACGCGAAAGAATTGCGTCCTCCTCATCAAGCTGCTGATATGAGCTGTCCACAGCCTTCATAATGCGCTCACTGTTCTGCAGCAGGCGTGCCTCCGCTTCCAGACCATCTTCCTCGCCCGGCTTCAAGGCAGCGTCCGAAATCTCCTTGATTTCCCAAGCGTAACGGTCCAGCAGCAAATCCTGCTGCTCATTTTCCTGCTCCAAACTGCTCAAATGCTTTACCGCAGCAGTATACTCGCTGTAAAGCTGCTTATACTCCTGCAGTGCCTGCGCCAGCTTCGGACCGCCAAAAGAATCTGTCAGATGCAGCGGCGCATCCGGCTTCAGCAAGGCCTGGTTCTCGTGTTGGCCATGAATATCCACTAAACGCGCACCGATAGCCTTCAGCACAGCCAATGGCACCTGCACGCCGTTGATAAAAGCACGGCTCTTGCCCGCAGCACTTATCTGACGCTTCAGAAATAAATCCTCCTCCGGCTCCAGACCGTGCTCCGCCAGCAGCGCTTTAAGCTCCTGCTGACCGCTCACGTCAAAAACAGCCTGCACCCACAGTCCGTCAGTACCGCTGCGCACATAATCGGCAGAAGAGCGCCCGCCAAGCACCATGCCAAAGGCATCTATCAGAATAGATTTACCGGCACCGGTTTCGCCTGTAAAAACATTGAAGCCGGGGGTAAAATCAGCATGCGCGTCCTCTAACAGTGCAAAATTGTGAACATGCAATGATTGCAGCATAATCCCTTGCCTCGCTTATCTGTAATCCTTGAAGCGTTCCAGCAGAGTGATTACAGCTTCTTTATTTGGCAGAGCAATGAAAACGGTGTCATCACCGGCAATAGAACCAAGAATCTCCGGCCATTTCATGTAGTCTACGGCAAAGGCAACAGCCTGCGCTGTGCCGGGAAGTGTGCGGATTACCACCATGCTGTCGGAAGCACGTACACTTACGATAGAATCGTTGAAGGTACGCTCCAAACGCTCCATGGTCAGCATCGAGCTGTGCTCCTTCGGATAAGCATAGTGATAATGTCCGTTGGCATCCGGCACCTTGACCAGCATCAGTTCCTTGATATCACGCGAAACCGTAGCCTGCGTAACATCAATGCCCTGATGACGTAAAGCGGAAGCCAAATCCTCCTGCGTTTCAATTTTATTGTTGTCAATAATCTCTTTAATTTTAGCGTGTCTGGTCATTTTCATAGTCAATCACCTCTAAAAGCAAAATATTTCTATGTCTTACTTTCCTATAATCATGATACTTCTATAAAGGTTATGATTTATAGTAATGCCTTACGTATTTATTTATGGATGATGTATGCCTTATCGTGTGCCGCCTATAAATTGCGCATTAATTTTTGTTGCCAAGTCTGATAATAATCGCGTCGCGTAAGTCTTACAAACTTCATCTCATAAGGCGATTTGGCGATATGCACACTGGTATCGTTAGGCACCTCGATAACATTCTCGCCGTCAGCCGAAAGCAGCATTTCCTCACTGCCGGGAATCGGCCTGAGCTCTATTGTTTCCGACATAGGAATAACAAGCGCTCTGTTCGTCAGCGAATGTGCGCAGACAGGAGTAATGACGCTGACATCAAGCTCCGGCATAACAAGCGGTCCGCCTGCTGAGAGAGAATATGCCGTAGAACCGGTTGCTGTTGCGATAATCAGACCATCTGCCGCATATTTACCGGATAAACGTCCGTTAATAAAAAGCATCATATGCGCCAGCTTGCTGAACATGCCCTTAGCCAGAACTAAATCGTTGAGCGCATGCGCCGTAGCAAGCAGCTTATCGCCGCAGATAACTCTGGCCTGCAGCAGACTGCGGCTTTCCAACGTATAGTTGCCCTGTGCCAGACGGCTGATAGCCTTATACATACCCTGCAAATCAATCTCTGCCAAAAATCCCAGCTTGCCGAAGTTGATACCGAAGGCAGGCACATCGAGCGGTGCAAGGTGGCGCGCCATCTGTAGCAGTGTACCGTCACCGCCGAGGCTGACACCATAGTCCAGCGTTTTCAGCGTCTGCAGCTCACTTTTATTGTAGCTGCTTACGCCATACTGCTGCGCCACATCCACAGGCAACACCGGTTCAAGTCCCCAGTCCTTGCAGAGCTGAATAAATTCCGGCAGAGCAATGCAGACATTTTCTTTACCAAGGTTGGGGAAAATCCCTAAACGTTTCTTTTGCATCTCATGCCTCTGTCTTTTCTGCTTTCTTATCTAAGTCGCCATGACTGCGGCCTACAAGCCGTGCTACCTGCTCGCTGCTTACGGCATCGTCGTCACCCAGCGTCAGGTGCAGCAGATATTCAATATTGCCCTCCGGTCCCTTGATAGGAGAAAAATCCAATCCGGCAATGCCGAAGCCTTCATCCTTGGCGAAGCTGATGACGTTATTGATAACCTGCTCGTGCACGGCAGCATCACGCACAACGCCCTTCTTGCCGACATTTTCCTTGCCTGCTTCAAACTGCGGCTTGATTAAAGCCACTACAAAGCCTTCGGGCTTGAGGATTTTGTGTACCGCCGGCAAAATTTTATCCAGCGAAATAAAGGCTACGTCGATAGTTGCAGCATCCACCTGCTCGGGCAGGCTGTCTGCTTCCAGATAACGCACGTTGGTGCGCTCCATGTTCACTACACGCTCATCGTTGCGCAGCTTCCACGCCAGCTGACCGTAGCCTACGTCAATCGCATACACCTTCGCAGCACCGTTCTGCAGCGCGCAGTCGGTGAAACCGCCGGTAGAAGCACCGATATCGGCAACAACCTTGCCTTCTACGCTGATGGGGAAAATCTGCAAAGCCTTCTCCAGCTTCAGACCGCCGCGGCTTACATAGGGCAGCTTGTTACCCAGCAGACGGATAGTAACCTCCGGTGCCACCGGTGTACCAGGTTTATCTATTTTCTGTTCATTGACCAATACCTGTCCTGCCATAACCGCAGCCTGCGCCTTGGCACGGCTTTCAAACATACCGCGGTTAACTAACAGAACATCAAGTCTTTCTTTTTTCACTCTTCTTCACCCTTTACAAATGCTGCAGCCTTGGCAGCAATGGTTGGCGTATCCAGTCCCAAATCACGGAACAGCAGTTTTTTGTCGCCATGCATAACAAATTCGTCAGGAATGCCGAAGCAACGTACTTCACACTGCTCCAACAGTTTATTTTCATTAAGCTCTTCAAGAATTGCGCTGCCGACACCGCCTGCCAGTACGCCTTCTTCCAGAGTAATAATCTTGCCGTAGCTTTGCGCATGCTCACGCAAGAGTTCAGCATCCAGCGGTTTGGCAAAACGCATATTCACAACACCTGCGCTGATTCCCTGCGCTTCCAGCAGCTCCGCTGCATCAAGAGCAGTCTGCACCATGCTGCCAATCGCCCAGAAGCAGACATCCTTGCCTGTGCGCAGCACCTCTGCCTTACCAATCGGCAAATCCTGCCACTGCGTATCCAGAGCAACGCCCACACCGCTGCCGCGCGGATAGCGCACGGAAACAGGTCCGTCAAAATCCAGCGCTGTTTTCAGCATATGCTGCAGTTCATTCTCATCCTTCGGCGCCATAATGGTCATGTTGGGAATGCTGCGCAGATAAGCGTAGTCAAAAACGCCATGATGCGTATAGCCGTCATCACCGACAAGACCGGCACGGTCCAAACACAGCGTTACGTGCAGCTTCTGCATGCAGATATCGTGCATGATGGAGTCATAAGCACGCTGCATAAAGGTAGAATAAATTGCCGCCACAGGCTTCATTCCGGCAGCAGCCATACCTGCAGCCGCAGTAACCGCATGCTGCTCGGCAATACCAACATCAAAGAAATGATCCTTATGCGCCTCGGCAAAAATATTCAAGCCGGTGCCGTCAGGCATCGCAGCAGTAATACCCACGATTTTATCGTCGGTATCAGCCAGCTTGCTCAAGGTTTTACCAAACACCTCGGTATAGCTTACGGGTGCATTCGGATTAGTAATCTTTTTGCCGGTAGCAATATCAAAAGGTCCGGTACCGTGGAACTTATTGGGGCTTTCCTCGGCAGGCTTATAGCCCTTGCCCTTTTTCGTCAGCACGTGTACCATAACCGGTCCGTCAATCTTCTTGGCAGCCTGCATTACATCCAGCAGGCCCTCCAGATCATGGCCGTCAACCGGTCCTAAATAAGTAAAGCCAAGCTCTTCAAAAATAGAAGTCGGCACCATCAGGTACTTTACGCTGCCCTTCAGGCGGCGGATAGCCTTCAGCACATCACTGCCGAATTCCATATTTTTGAGCCAGCCCTCAATATCATTTTTAATTTTGTTATAGGTTTCGCCTGTACGCAGCTGGTACAGATATTCACTCATCGCGCCCACGTTTTTGGAAATAGACATTTCGTTATCGTTGAGCACAACAATCATCTTTTTATGCAGCATACCAGCGTTATTCAGCGCCTCAAAAGCCATGCCGCCGGTCATGGAGCCGTCACCGATAACAGCTACGACATTATAATCCTCGCCCTGCAAATCGCGGGCGCAGGCCATACCCAGCGCTGCGGAAATAGAAGTACTGGAATGACCGGTACCGAAGGCATCGTGCTCGCTTTCGCTGCGCTTAGGGAAGCCGGAAAGACCGCCGTATTGGCGCAGCGTAGGAAATTGCTCCCTGCGTCCGGTAATAATTTTATGGATATAGGCCTGATGACCTACGTCGAAAATAATCTTATCTTCCGGTGTATTAAAAACCTTATGCAAGGCTAAAGTCAGCTCTACTACGCCCAGATTCGGCGCCAGATGGCCGCCGGTGTGCGAAATAACGCTGATTAAAAGCTGTCTGATTTCCTTAGCCAACTGCTCCAGCTGCGGCACGGAAAGCTTTTTGACATCAGCCGGTGAATTAATTTTATCTAAAAATTTATTCTCTGCCATAATTACTTCTTTCTGTCAGTCATCAGGCGAGTAATTTCACGTAACGGCTCTGCATTCTCGCCAAACATTTCCAGACATTCCAAAGCCTCTGCCACAGTCTTTTCTGCCAACTCGTGTGCTGCCTGCAGGCCGTACAGTGTTACATAAGTAGATTTGTGGTTCTTGGCATCGCTGCCTACCGGCTTGCCAAGCTCCTCCTCAGTACCTTCGACATCAAGGATATCGTCGGTAATCTGGAAGGCAAGTCCCAGCAAATCAGCAAATTTAGTAAGGGCCAAAAGCTGCTGGTCATTAGCGCCGGCCAGATGCGCACCACCGCGGATGGCAGCAATAAAAAGCGCACCGGTCTTGCCCGCATGCAGTTTGCGCAGCTCCTCCGGCGTAATTTTTTTTCCTTCAAATTCCAAATCAAGGCCCTGGCCGCCAACCATACCGAAGTTACCGGCACACATAGCCATTTCGCGTACAGTTTCAATCAGAACCTTAGGATCAACATTCTTCTGCTCCAGCATTACCTCAAACGCCAAAGTGAGCAGGCCGTCACCGGCAAGCACTGCCATGGCCTCACCAAAAACCTTATGGTTAGTCAGACGGCCGCGACGATAATCATCATCATCCATGCACGGCAGGTCATCGTGAATCAAAGAATAGGTATGAATCATTTCCAGACCGCAAGCCACGGGCAGATAATTGTAGCCCCTGCTGCCTACAGCCTCTGCTGCAGCCATCAGCAGAATCGGGCGGATACGTTTGCCGCCTGCCATCAGGCTGTATTCCATAGCTTCATCTACCTTGGAAATACCCTTTTTTGCAATTCTGTTCTTCAAATAGTTTTCTACCAGTTTTTGCTGGTTAGCATAATAAGCCTTAAAATCCATTATTTTACCTCCAAATCCTGGAATGCTTCTAATTTATAGCCAGCGTCATTACTGTCGGTAACGACGATTTTTTCAACCTCCTGTTTCACTGTTTCCAGTCTGCTGCTGCAGACGCGGCTCAGCTCCACACCATATTTGAAAACATCAAGCGCCTTATCCAAAGGCAGCTCACCGCTTTCCAGAAGCTGTACCTGTGCTTCCAACTCGCTCAAGGCATCTTCAAACTTAATGTTCTTTGCAATCTTTTTCGTTGCCATCCTTTACCGCCTTTCTACCTGCTGAACAACCGAGGTTATCATACCGTCTGCGACTGTTGTCAGCAGCTCGTCGCCCCATCTGAGGTCATCAACACTGCTTACCAGCGTATAATCGGATTTTTGGCTCACAGAATAGCCTCGTCCCAAAACAGCCAGCGGACTGAGGCTGTCCAGCCTTGCCGCCGCCAGCGCCAGCTTATGCTCATCCTGCTGCAGCTGCAGCTCTAAGGCTTCACGCAATCTGCGCGAAGCTGTATCAAGACGCTGCGACTGGTCGGCAAAAAGCCTTTCCGGGTCACGCAACGCCCACGAATTAACTAAATTATCCAATCTGCGCTGCTGCTGCGTCAGCAAAGCCGACAGCAGACTGCGCGCCCGCTGCTCTAAATATGCAACGCGCTGCTTGTAGCCTTCAACATCAGCCACCACCAGCTCCGCGGCCTGCGACGGTGTCGCAGCCCTCACATCGGCAGCAAAATCGCACAGCGTAAAATCTGTTTCATGACCTACGGCGCTGACCACCGGGATTTTAGAGGCAGCCACCGCTTTTACAGTGATTTCCTCGTTAAAGGCCCACAAATCCTCGATAGAACCGCCGCCACGTCCCACAATCAGAACGTCTGCCAGCTTTTTACGGTTAAAGAATTCAATCGCCGCAGCAATTTCCGCCGAAGCGTCCTCGCCCTGCACCTTAACAGGATAAAGCAGAAGCTTTATGCCCTGATTTCTCCTTCGTGACACTGTTATGACATCACGCACAGCGGCACCAGCAGGAGAGGTAATAATTCCCACAGTGCGCGGATGCAGCGGCAGCTGCTGTTTACGCTCAGGTGCAAACAGACCGGCACGCTCCAGCTTCTGCTTCAGCTTTTCGTAGGCCTGCATCAAATCGCCCACGCCCTGCTGCAGCAGTAAATCAGTATACAGCTGATAAACGCCGTCGCGTTCATAAACAGCCAGACGGCCAACTGCTACCACAGTATCGCCGTTTTGCGGCTGAAAGCGTAAATTAATAGCCTTGCTGCGGAACATTACGCATTTGAGCACCGCACCGGCATCCTTCAAAGTAAAATAGCAATGACCTGAAGGATAACGTTTAAAATTGGAGATTTCACCAACGACCTGCAGATTACGCAGCTCCGGCTCCTGCTCCAGTATATGCTTTATGAAATTATTTATTTCGCTTACCGAATAAACAGCTTCAGTCATTTTTCTTATGTAATCTCCAGGCAACAGCGGCACAGCCACTGGCATTATCACAGCTGAAGCGTCCTTCCGGCACCCACAGGCGCACACGGCGCTTCGCCAGCTTTTCTTCAACGTGTTTGCGGATGTACTTGTTGGAGCCGACGCCGCCAACCAAAATCACATCTCGCACACCATATGCCGCTGTACCGTTACGCAGCAGACGGGCAAAGGTTTCCGCCAGCGTATGCTCCACGCCCAAGGCCAGAGAAGCAGCATCTGCCCCCGCCTCCAGCTTGCGCATAGCGGCAGTTGCAGGTCCCGATAAGCTCACATCCAGCTTACGCACAGACACCGGCAGCTCCAGCGGCGCTTCCGCCTGTTCTGCAAGCTGCTCCAGCGCCGGACCGGTAGGAAACTGCAGTCCCAGCGCCACACCGATGCGGTCAACAAACTGACCGGCATGCAAATCCAAACTGCCGCCAACCTGCGTCAGGTTGTAACGGCTATCCTCACGGCGTTCGCACAGCAGCAAATCAGTAGTACCGCCGCTGGCATGCAGCAGCAAAAAGCGCTCCGCCTGCGGACCGCCTGCCGACCAAAGACCGGCCTCCAAATGATTTTCCTGATGGCTGATGACCTCCAACGGCACCTTATAAGCAGCCGCCAGGCTACGGGCAACGCTCATGCCGGCAAGAAACGCCGGCATATAAGAGTCTGCGAGCGGACGCGGATAACCGCTGCCACCAATAGCCGCCAAGGTGCAATCCTTATCGGCAAAGACCTCCTCTACCAAACGCGGCAGATTGCGGGTATGCTGAAAAACCATCTCGGACTGCTGCAGGCCGCAGCGTCCCGGCTTAACGCTTAAAATCTGTCTGGCCTCGGCAAGCAAGCTGCCGTCCTCTGCCAAAAGTGCAGCAGAGGTAGTATAACAGCTGGTATCAATGCCTAAATAAACCTTCTGGCTCATTTTCTTGCCAGCTTACCTAAAACACCGTTGATAAAGCGCGGAGATTCTTCGGTACCATAAGCCTTGGCAATCTCCACTGCCTCATTGATAGCAACACCTGCAGCCAGGGCAGGCTTTTCATGGCGCATTTCAAAAACTGCTACGCGCAGGATATTTCTGTCGGTAGCAGGCATACGCTCTACTGTCCAGTCGGTTGCACAGCTGTTCAAAGTTGCATCAATAGCTTCTTTGTTTTCTACAACACCGTTAACAAGCACCATAGAATACTTCTTAACATAGTTTCTGGCACTTGCTGCGCCCAGTTCCTTATGCATATCCAAAGCCTTGTCTACAGCAGCCTCAGGATGCAGCAGTTCTTCATGCTCATCCAGCGCTGCGTCAACAGCCTGTTCTACCTCATTACCGGTAAAGTCTATTTGGAATAACGCCTGTAAGGCAACCTCTCTTGCAAGTCTACGAATCATTTGCACACTCTCCTTGTATAAAAAATTTAAAAAAATATCTTGTATGATGATGGATTCAGATTAGGCAGATGGTGCCTTATCTTTCGCCGCTACCGCCGTTATCTGTGATAACCCGGAGGGAGTAATCTATCCAACCACTCCAGCAAATCCTCTTTCTTATCCAGCTTATTGCCGATAAAAAAGCCTAGGCCAATGCAGATCATCAGAAACAATGCCTGAAAAAATCCCAGCCACAGCACAACCACGCCGATAAACAGGCCAAACACCGAGCAAAGCAGACGGCCGCGATAATTATTCCAGATATCATTAAGAATATCGTTAAACATAGCTTCTGCCTCCTATTCTTCCTTTGCTTTAATCTGTTTGAAGAACAGCTCTATTTCCTTAACCTCAATGCCGGTAACCTTTTTGATGGTTTCACGGACGTTGGTCTTAATCTCACCGGAGGTTTCCGGAATATTTATGCCGGGTTCAATCGAAGCATTAATGCGCACATCAATGCATTGATCCTCCAGCTTCACAATAACCTTTACATGATGGATGCCGTATATTTCCTGCGACAGAACAGCAATATAATCCTCCAGTGCGCCCTTGCCTACAAGCACCTTGCCCTTATCGCTGTCACTCAGCTTCAGCGAGCTTACGCCCGTCAGTCCCAGGCCGGTAATCAGCAGGCGTACGCTCACCAGCAGCATAATCACGCCGCCTACAGCATAAACCCAGTTGCCAGGGATATGGCTGATAAACGCTACCATACCGGTATCAGAGAAAACGCCAAGACTGCACAGCAGCGTCAGCACTGAAGCTACCGTCATTAATATCGTATACAGCGTCAGGATAATTCTATCCGCAATACCCATAACAGTTAATCCTCCTCTAAAAACTTCCTATGCTTTTCATCCATGTCTTCCTCCGGCGGCAGCTCAAAATCATGGTTATCATGGAGATTAACCAGCTGCTGCTCAAAGGAATTGGCCTCCGTTGCTTCCGCACGCTTAGCCTGCGCCTGCAAAATTTCCGCCATATCTACATCAGATGAGCTTTCCTTTTCCAGCTCGCTTTCACGCCTCTTGGCTACACCTTCAACATTGACATCGACAAATTGCACCTCGTAACCGGTCATCGCCTCAATAGCATCTTTAACCTTTTCCTGTACCTCCAAAGCAATCTCCGGAATGCAGCAGCCGTATTCAATAACAATATACACACTGGCATTTACCGTCTTGCCTTCAAAATGCAAATGTACGCCCTTAGAAGCGTTCTCCTTGCCCAAGAAGCGGTTAATGCCATCTGTCAGACCACCGCTCATGCCGACAACTCCCGGCACTTCCTGCGCCGCCAGGCTGGCAACGATACAGATAACCTCGTCGGCAATACGTATATCACCATATTCTTCCTTGTCCTGCGTTTCCGCTGCTTCGGCAGCAGCTTCAGCGGCTTCTGCAGCCTTGGCCCTGATAGTGTCCTTTATATTTTTTTCTTCCATATACGGCACCTCCTGCTCGCTTACGTGCCGGCAGAAGCGCGACAGCGTAATGAAGACAGTTATACATTATTATCTTCTTATTATAACACATTTTATACAATCCGTATGCATAAAATGTATAAAAAATAAGTGCTTAGCCTACATATGATTGATTCCGCTTTTCGCTTACAGTACATGAGCAATACAAGGGAACGCAGTACCTCACATATCATATGCAACGCAAAAAGACCACTCCGCAGAGTGGTCTTTAAGAACAATTTCAAATTAAGCTTACAGCGCTGCTTTAACCTTTGCAACCAGGTTTTCAACAGTAAAGCCGTATTTTTCCATCATTACATCGCCGGGTGCAGAAGCGCCGAAGGTGGTAATGCCCAGAACATTCTTTTCGTTGCCGGTGTAACGGCTCCAGCCGTACGGCACACCAGCTTCAACAGCAAACTTGGTTACGCCTGCAGGCAGAACACTTTCCTTGTACTCATCGCTTTGAGCATCAAAAGCATCCCAGCAAGGCATAGATACAACGCTAACGTCAATGCCCTCTTCTGCCAGTTTAGCCTGTGCAGCCAGTGCCAGATGTACTTCACTGCCGGTACCGATCAGAACAGCCTTAGCCTCGTTCTTAGCCGGGCTCAGTACATAAGCGCCCTTATGAGCGTTTTCATGGATGGTTGCTGCATAGTCATGCAGTACAGTCAGCTTTTGACGGCTCAGCAGCAGGCAGGTCGGTTTATGCTTGTTCAGGCAAGCCTGTTGCCATGCGGTAGCAGTTTCCAGAGCGTCAGCCGGACGGATAACGTTTACGTTCGGAATCAGACGCAGAGCCATAGTGGTTTCAATCGGCTGATGAGTAGGACCGTCTTCACCCAGTGCAATGCTGTCGTGAGTCAGTACGAATACAGACTGAATGCCCATGAGTGCTGCCATACGAATAGTCGGACGCAGGAAGTCAGCGAATACCAGGAAGGTACCACCAAAGGGAATGAAACCGCCATGCAGGGAAATGCCGTTCAGAACAGTACCCATAGCGTGTTCACGAACGCCAAAGTGAATATTACGGCCGGTTCTATCCAGCTTGGAGAAGTAACCGCCGGTTTTCATGATAGTTTTGTTGGACGGGCCAAGGTCAGCACTGCCGCCAACCAGCTCAGGCAGCTGTGCAGCCAGAACTTGGATAATATCGCCGCTTGCTTCGCGGGTAGCGTTCTTAACGGTATCCTTGAAGATTGCTTCCAGAGCAGTCAGGTTAACCATGGAGTTGCCGGCAATGCGGTCTTCCAGTTCTTTAGCCAGCTCAGGATATACCATCTTATAGTCATCCATCAAAGCATTCCAGGCAGCCTCATTTGCAGCGCAGCCATCCAGCTTAGCAGCAAAATGTTCTTTAACCTCAGCAGGTACATAGAACATTTCCTGCGGCCAGCCGGCTTTTTCTTTGGTAGCTGCCAATGCTTCACCACCCAGCGGCTCGCCATGGCAGGACGGGCTGTCCTGTTTCGGGCTGCCGAAGCCGATGTGAGTACGTACAATAATCAGAGAAGGATGCATAGTATCAGCCTTAGCTTCTTCGATAGCTGCCTGCATAGCGTCAACATCCTCGCTGCTTTCTACGCGCAGAACCTGCCAGCCATAAGCCTTGAAGCGGGCTTCAACATCCTCAGTGAAGGCAATATCGGTGCTGCCTTCGATAGTAATCTTGTTGTCATCATATAAGTAAATCAGTTTGCCCAAGCCAAGGGTACCTGCCAGAGAAGCAGCCTCGCAGGAAACGCCCTCCATCAGGTCGCCGTCAGAGGTCAGACCAAAGGTATAGTGATCAACAACCGGGAAATCGGGTTTGTTGTACTTTGCACCCAGCATAGCTTCGGCAATAGCAAAGCCAACGCCCATAGCAAAGCCGTGGCCCAGAGGACCGGTAGAAACGTCAACGCCAGGAGTCAAGCCGAATTCCGGATGGCCCGGAGTCTTGCTGCCCCATTGACGGAAGTTTTTCAGCTCATCCAGGGACAGGTCATAGCCTGCCAGGTGCAGCATTGCATACAGCAAAGCGCTGCCATGACCCGGAGAAAGGATGAAACGGTCGCGGTTGAACCATTGCGGGTCAGCCGGGTTATAATTCATAAAGCGGTCCCAAATGGTGTACATCAAAGGAGCGGTACCCAAAGGGAAGCCAGGATGGCCGGATTTAGCCTTTTCTACCTGGTCTGCTGCCAAAAAGCGAAGAGTGTTTACACATGCCTGATCAATTTTCTGCATCGAGAAAACCTCCATTTTTCCAAAATTATCTAAACTAATTATATCATATTTCCCTATATTGTCTACACTTTTTCGTTAAAATTGTAAACTATTTACACTTTTAACTGAATTCCTAAGCGAAGGTAATGATATGGTATTATTATTTTCCCGTGCTGCCGAAGCCGCCGCCACGGACTGCTTTTGCTACCTTATCATCATCATCCACCGTCAGGTAATTGTAAAAAATACCTTGGGCAATGCGCTCGCCCTGCGGAATCGTAATAGCCTCGGTACCCATATTCATCAAAGCCACCATAATGTGACCTTCGTTATCAGCATTATTATAATAATCGGCATCAATAATACCGACATTATTCACCAGCATCAGATGCTTCTTTACCGCCATGCTGCTGCGGATATGCAGGCCCAAGAACTCGCCTGTCTGCATATAAGCCTTCACACCTGTAGGCACCAGCACCAGCTTACCCGGCTCCAGTACAACCTCTTCGGCAGCGCTGATGTCATAACCGGCGCTGAACTGTGTCTTGCGCTCCGGCATCGGGAACTCAACATCCATATACCTGGCAACCTTTTCAAAACCACGTGTTTTCATTAGTAACTCACTCCTCCAATTTACAAAAAAGAGCTGTCACAAATGCGACAGCTCTTTTAAATTCACAAATTATTTTTGTACGCTCTTCATTAGAACAGCCTTGCGGGACAGGTTAATGCGGCCCTTGTTGTCGATTTCGGTAACCTTAACAACAATTTCATCGCCAACACTTACAACATCCTCAACCTTATCTACATGCTCGGTAGACAGCTGAGAAATATGTACCAGACCTTCCTTGCCCGGCAGAATCTCAACGAAAGCACCAAAGTTCATCAGACGGGTAACCTTACCGGTATAAACCTTGCCAACCTCAGCTTCGGCAGTAATGCCTTCGATCATCTCGATAGCCTTATTAGCAGCCTCGGTGTTAACAGCAGCGATAAATACGCGACCGGTATCATCGATATCAATCTTAGCGCCGGTTTCGTCAACAATCTTCTTGATCATCTTGCCGCCAGGTCCGATAACCTTAGCAATCTTATCAGGATCTACATGGATAGTAGTAATCTTCGGAGCATATTTGGACAGCTCTTTGCGCGGTTCGCTGATGCATTCCATCATTTTGCCCATGATGAATTCACGGCCGCGTTTAGCCTGTGCTAATGCCTGGGTGAAGATATCCTTGTTGATACCGTCAATCTTAATATCCATCTGGATAGCAGTAATACCTTTTTCGGTACCTGCAACCTTGAAGTCCATATCGCCCAGAGCATCCTCCAGACCTTGGATATCAGTCAGAATAGTGAAGTATTCGCCATCCTTAACAAGGCCCATAGCAACGCCGGCAACAGGAGCCTTAATAGGAACGCCTGCATCCATCAGGGACAGGGTGCTTGCGCAAACAGAGCCCATAGAGGAAGAACCGTTGGATTCCAGAACCTCGGATACCAGACGGATTGCATACGGGAACTCCTCTTCAGAAGGAATAACCGGACGCAGAGCGCGCTCGGCCAGAGCACCGTGACCAATTTCGCGGCGGCCAGGGCTGCGCAGAGGTTTGGTTTCGCCTACGCTGTACGGCGGGAAGTTGTAGTGATGGATATAACGCTTGGTTTCCTCAGCGCCGAGGCCATCAAGAATCTGTGCTTCACGCAGCGGAGCCAGAGCCAGAACGTTCAAAATCTGAGTCTGACCACGGGTGAACAAAGAACTGCCATGCGGACGAGCCAGCAGGCCAACCTCGCAGCTTACCGGACGTACTTCGTCTAATTGACGGCCGTCAGGACGAATCTTATCTACAGAGATAGTGCGGCGAACGATTTTCTTAACCAGCTTTTGGGTGATGTAAGCAACGTCTTTAGCATTATCAGGATATTTCTCCAGGAATACTTCAGCGATTTCAGCTTTAACCTTAGCAACGTTTTCTTCGCGCTCCAGCTTGTTAGCATCCATCAGAGCATCTTTGAGTTTTTGAGCACCATATTCTTCGATTTCCGCAGCCATTTCTTCAGGCGGAGCGTAGAACGGAACTTCCATTTTCTCTTTGCCGATTTCAGCAACGATTTTCTCCTGGAACTCAACGAGTTGTTTGATTACGCCATGACCGAACCAGATAGCATCCAGCATGGTTTCTTCGGAAACTTCGTTAGCACCTGCTTCTACCATCAGGATAGCGTCTTTGGTGCCGGCAACAGCCAGGTTCAGTTGGCTGATTTTAGCCTGTTCAACAGTCGGGTTGATAATGAATTCACCATCAATCAGGCCTACGCGCACACCGGCGATAGGACCTTCGAACGGAATATCGGAAATAGACAAAGCGCAGGATGCACCGATCATAGCGGGCATATCCGGAGCATTGTCGGGATCAACGGAAACAGCGGTAGCAACGATTTGTACATCGTTGTGGTAGCCTTCCGGGAACATCGGGCGAATCGGACGGTCAATCAGACGGCTGGTCAGGATAGCCTGCTCAGACGGACGGCCTTCGCGTTTAATAAAGCCACCGGGGATTTTACCTACGGCGTACATTTTTTCTTCAAAATCAACAGTCAAAGGGAAGAAGTCTACACCCTCACGCGGGGTCTTGGTGCCGGTAACGGCAACTACTACGGCGGTATCGCCATAACGAACTAATACAGCGCCATTAGCTTGTTTTGCAATCTTGCCGGCTTCAATAGTAAGAGTTCTGCCGCCAAGATCCATGCTGTAACTATGCATATCTTATGCCTCCTATTCTTTTCACACATTGTGTACCTGCATATTATTCGCCGTCAATCAGAAAAATCCTCTATATTTTTACGGCTTTTTAAAATTTTTTTGAAAAAATTTCTACAACAGGCCAAAACAGCCGGCAGTTCTGCCCAAGGCAACACTGCCGGCCGTCAGAAATACTTTTTTACGCCATTAAAAGCCCATAAAAAGACGCATAATAAACAAAACTATTGCGCCGACAGCGGCAAAGACAATAAACGTCGGCAGCAAAAAGAAGATAACTGCCACAATGCCGCACAAAATCAGAAAAGTAATCAGAATGCCGCTGCCGCAGCCAAAGGTATGTACCTTGATATTCGGCGGCACCTGCTGCTGTCTTTCATTATAAGCATCAGCACCGCTGTCATATACAGCGCCTTCCCTGGCACTTTTGTTTTCCTCTGTGCCTGCGCTCTCGTCTATCGTCACGCCCTCAAAGGTATCGCGCTCCTCCGGACTGAGCACCTGCGCATCAATCTTGAACTGATAATGGCAGTACGGACATTCCACTGTGCCGGGAGCAACCTCGTGGCCGCAAAAATCACACTTCATATTCTGGTGCCTCCTCTCACTGCAGCAGCATCAGCAGCAAACCCTCTTCGTTAACATAACGCGGGTCGTGTGCCTCCAGCTGCAAGGTTTCATTTAGCATATCTATCATCTGCTTCAGCTTTGCATGGTCGGTAGCACGGCACATAGCAAAAACCTGCTTTTCCGTAAAGGTATAAACATCATTCAGCTTAACAAAGCAGTACATAACCGCTGCCGTCCAATGCTCAAAATCAGCGTCTGTATTATCAGGCAAAGCATTGCCACGAAGCATAAAATCGCTCCACATGGTACGCATCAGCTGTATATCATAGGCAGAAAAAAGGCCTGTTCCTCTAAGAGATTCCAGCATTGCCGAGGTCTTGTCCTCAAGCAGCGCCGCAGGCTGATAATCACTTATCTGCGTACTGAAATTAAAGCCCTCCATACGCACATAGATTGCATACAAAACAGAAACATGGCGTACGAACATCGGATTACGGTTGATGAACTCCTCCCAGCTCATCTCGCCGCTTTGGCGCACGGCAAACCAGTCTTTCGCCGCACTGACAACCTCGAAAAAGCGCTTACGCGAGGTTTGCGACATCACCAGTCCGCGCAGGAAGTTCATCACCATAGTATTTTCATAAAAAATATGGCCCATGAAAATATAGCCTTCTGTATCAATATTATCATCTACCGGCAGCATCAGCGTATATTTTTCATTGGTGAAAATATTTCTGCAGACATACATTCCCTCCTCCGTGCGTCTTTGCACATCAAAGAGAACCAGCTTTGCCTTAATCAGCTCATTCAAAATATCAACGGAGGTATCCATCTCGGAAGCATCACGGCAAATTACATCACGGTAATGCTGCAGAGGCGTTTTGTCATCTTCAAGCAGACGATAGTCAAAGAGAAAATAATCCCAGAAGGTCTGTGAATATTCCTCCGTGCCCGGCTTTTCCTGAACAGTACCGTTCTGAAAAATACCGCCGAAGAGAAAATCGGCCCGCTCCAAATCACGCCGGAACTGCTTCTGCGTATAGTAGCTTTGCACATCATCCAGCAAATTCTGCATTCTCTCGCCGATGTTCAGATACACCTTCGTCGGCAAATCCGGTGTAGAATACAGATTGTAACGGTCATGCCCAGGCAAAAAGCTGCCATCCTTGCCGACAATCTGCAGTTTTCCGTCAACCAGCAGCTTTGCTTTGGCTTCGGCAGGCGCGTTATCACGGGTAATAATGCGTTTCTTTTTCATATATGCATAAAACTCCTGCATAACATCCAGGAAATATGCGATGTTGCTCTCCGTTGCCGGGAAGCCGGAAACATTGCGGCAGCACCAGCCTACGCAGTCAATAAAATCCTCACGCGACATATCACCGAGAAAGTTCTCGGAATTGCCAAGGTAAATACAAAGAACCGTAATATAATCCCAAATCTTGACCAGCTCGCCATCCTTGGCTCCCTGCCATGTTTTATAGCGCAGGAAATCTTCAGCACAGGCTTGCTGCAATACCGAATTCCATTCTTCATCCTGTGTATAAAATTCTTCTATCAAATCGAAAACATTAGTCATTTTTTCTCCATTCTCTGACGTATTATGGAGATATTATACCACACTTTTGTGGCTAATTTATGTTTTTTTGCGTCAGCTGTGCCGCCAGATAGATATCCTGCAGCGGCACCCCCTGCTCCTGCGCCAGTTTGGTAGCGCTGTCATATTCCACATAACAGCGTTCGCCGCTGTCCAGCAGGCAGCGCTTCACCGCTACATCACCGTAAGCAGTGTGCACCACATCCCTGCGACGCGGCAGCACAGTGCGTTCCATGCGCGCACGACGAATACCGATGGTTGTCGTTTCTGCAAAAATCAGCGCTTCCAGCTTCGCTCTGTCCTCCTCGCGGCAGATAACAGTAAGCTCCCACGCCGGACGGCTCTTTTTCATAAACACCGGCTGATAATGAGCATCCAGCGCTCCTGCCGCCAGCAGGCGCTCCAGCGTGTAACCCAAAAGCTCGCCGCTGCAGTCATCAATATCAGACTGCAATTGGCAGATGCAATCTGTCTGAAAAGCGTTACTGTTTACAGAGTTTTTTTTTGCGCATTATCCTCAATCATCAGCGCACGCAAAATGCTGGGACGCTCATACTGACGCTTGCCTGCTCCCAGACCGATGCCCAGAATCTTAAAGCTCTGCGGCAACTCGTCTGTAGTCATCAGCGCAGCAGCGGCAGCAGCACCGGTCGGTGTAACGAACTCGCCCTGCACCGGCAGCAAGCGTACATTAAAGCCAAAGCGCTGCATAATATTAGCTGTTGCCGGAACAGGCACCGGCAGCACGCCATGCTGGCAGCGGACAGTACCGCGGCCCTCGCACAGCTCCGGCACAATTACGTTTTCAACACCAAGAGTGTCGGCACACACAGCAATCGCCACAATATCAACGATGGAATCAATCGCGCCAACCTCATGGAAATGCACTGCATTCTTTTCCACTGCATGCGCCTTTGCCTCAGCATCCGCAATAATATCAAAAATCTTCAGCGCCAATTCCTTGGCTGCAGCACTCATATCCGTAGCATCAATAATCGCAATAACCTCCTGCAGACCGCGGTGCTCATGGTGATGATGATGCTCATGCGGCACATGGCTGTGCTCATGTTCATGCTCATGGTCATGATGATGTTCGTGCTCATGCTCATGGTCATGGTCATGATGATGTTCGTGTTCGTGCTCATGGTCATGATGATGTTCATGCTCATGGCTATGTACTACAGCATCGCCGTTGCCATGCAAAAAGGCCATATCATGGTCATGGTTAGCATGCTCCTCGTCCAGAATAACGTCAAAATCACAGCAGTCAACGCCTGCCTTAGACACTCTGCTGATTTTATACTCAAAGCCCTTCGCAGGAATACTCTGCAGAGCCTTATCAAGCTCCTCTTTGTCCGCGCCCAGGTCCAAAAGTGCTGCTACCAGCATATCGCCGCTGATGCCGGCATTACATTCCAAATATAAGCTTTTCATAAATCTTCCTCCTAATTTGAAGCCTGCATACTTATAACAGGCTAATGCTAAAATTCGCTGTAAGTATAATTTAATCCTGCTTCAAAGTTTCATTCATACTGCCTGTACGATAGCCCTGCAAATCAAGTGCCACATAAGCAAAACCTGCAGCCTTCAATACTTTGTAAATCGTGCTGCGCATCGGCTCCACCACTGCCAGCTCCAGCTGTTCGGGCAACAGCTCAACGCGCGCCAAACTGCCATGCACACGCACACGGAACTGCTTAAAGCCCAGCTCCCACAAAAGCTGCTCCGCCTTATCCACCGCCGCCAGCTTCTCCGCTGTAATACGCTCACCGTAAACAAAGCGCGAAGCAAGACAAGCAAATGACGGCTTATCCCAAGTCGGCAGCTGCAGCTTATGCGACAGCAGGCGGATTTCCTCCTTCATCAGCTCTGCAGTGCGCAGTGGGCTCTGCACATTAAGCTCCGCCAAAGCCTTCAGACCAGGGCGGTAATCGCCAAGGTCATCCATATTCGAGCCTTCGCAAAGCACAGCACCGTTTTCCTGTGCAATGCGCAAGAAATTACTGAACAGCGTTTTTTTGCAGATATAGCAGCGGTCCGGCGGATTTTTGGCAAACCCCGGCACCTGCAACTCATCAAAATCAAAGTAAAGATGACGGATTCCCTGCTTCCGACAGAACTCCTCTGCCTCTGCTATATCACGCTGCGGCACAACGCCGGAACGCGCCGTCACCGCAAGCGCCTTATCGCCCAAAGTCAAATGCGCCGCCTGCAGCAAAAACGTCGAATCAACGCCACCGCTGAACGCAACCAGCACACTGCCCAAACGCCGCAGCTCCTGCTGCAGCACAGCAAACTTGGCTTCCGCCTGCATTTCTAAATCTGTATCTTTTTGCATATTATTACCTCTGCTTGCACGCCAGCCTGTTAATCTGTGTCGCAATAATCCCCGCGCCATATCCATTATCAATATTCACAACCGAAACACAGTTAGCGCAGGAATTAATCATCGTCAGCAACGCACTCAAACCATGAAAGCTCGCACCGTATCCGACAGAGGTCGGCACCGCAATTACCGGATTACGCACCAGTCCGCCGATAACACTCGCCAGCGCACCCTCCATACCTGCAGCAGTCACTACACAATTTGCTTGCTGCAGCAAATCAACCTTATCCAAAAGACGGTGAATCCCGCTCACGCCAACATCGTAAAGCCTCTCCACATGCGTCCCGAAAAACTCCGCCGTCTGCGCCGCCTCCTCCGCCACCGGAATATCAGCAGTACCCGCAGTACAAACAACAACGCAGCCACAGCGCACCTTATCCGGGCGCTCCTGCTTCAGCGTCCGCGCCACCGGGTCATAAACAATATCAGGCAAACGTCGCCGCACAAGCTCGTACTGCTCCGGCGTCGCCCGTGTGCCGAACACCTCGCCCTGCTCCGCCAAAAGACGCTCAAAAATATCCGCCAAATACGCGTCAGGCTTACCGCTGCAGTAAACCACCTCCGCAAAGCCCGTACGCTGCTCACGCGAAGTATCAAGACGCGCATAATTTAAATTTTCATACGCCTTGCGATTAAAATAACTCTCCGCCTCAGCCACCGACAGCTTGCCGCTGCGCACCTGTTCAAGTACACTCCTGGAGTCCACTTTATACCTCCTTTTATGACAAAGACTTAGTCCGCTGTTCGGCAGACTAAGTCTTGCATATATAAATATTAAATTTCGATTTTATTATAGCGAAAACATACCTGCAACGCAAATATTCTTCACATCAAGTTACACCAGGTTCTTCACAACCGCCAGCTCCATCTTGTCCGCAGGAATAACCTCGGAATGGAGCACAGGCAGGTTCTCCAGCGCCAGCATACGCGGCGGAATCTCCGTACCGGTATCGGCATGCAGCTTCTGCAGCAGTTCAAAAGGATTGCTGCTCTGCGGCTGAGTATCATCAAGTGCTGCCAGCACACTGTCGGCAAATTTATACGGACTTGCGGTAGACAGCACCACGGTGTAAGTCTCATCACTGGTCAGGAAGCGATATTTTTCCATCGCACGCCAGGCAACGGCAGTATGCGTATCCATCAGATAATGGTAATCATTATAAATACGGCCGATAGCCTCCTTCGTTTCCAGCTCATCAACCCAGGCACCGAAGAATTGGCTTTGAATCTGCTTCAGATCATCGCTGTCAATCTCATAATGACCTTCGGTATTCAAACGCTTCATATAATCTGCCACACGCGCAGCATCATGCTCCGTCACACTGTAAAGCAGGCGCTCCAGATTACTGGAAACAAGAATATCCATAGAAGGAGAAACAGTTTTAAAGAACTCACGGCGTCTGTCATAAACACCGGTATTGATAAAATCAGTCAGCACGTTATTGCTGTTGGATGCACACAGCAGTCTGTCAATCGGCAAGCCCATCAGCTTAGCATAATAGCCTGCCAGAATATCACCGAAGTTGCCGGTAGGAACAACAAAATTAATCGGGTCACCGGCAGTAATCTTACCTGCCTTAACAGCATCTACATAAGCGCTGAAGTAGTAAACAATCTGCGGCACCAGACGGCCCCAGTTAATAGAATTGGCAGAAGAGAAGGTGTAGCCCTTTTTCGCCAGCTCATCACTGAGCGCAGTATTACCGAAAATTTCCTTCACACCGCGCTGAGCATCATCAAAATTACCCTCAATACCAAAAACCTTAACATTTTTGCCTGCCTGGGTAATCATCTGCTGCTTTTGGATATCACTCACACCCTCGCTGGGGTAGAAAACGATAATCTGCGTACCCGGAACATCAGCAAAGCCTTCCAAAGCAGCCTTGCCAGTATCACCGGAGGTAGCAACCAGAATAACAACCTTATTCGTTTCACCGGTCTTTTGCATCGAACGTGTCAAAAGATGCGGCAAAAGCTGCAGTGCCATATCCTTAAAAGCAGACGTCGGGCCATGCCACAGCTCCAGCACACCGGTGTTATCATTTACCTGTACCAAAGGCACAGGATTATCACCGAATTTTTCCGGCGCGTAGGCAGCATTTACACATTCGCGCAGCTCGTCCTCGCTGAAATCAGTAAGATACTGCAGCAGAACATCAACAGCACGCTCCGTATAAGGCTTGCGCTCCATCGCCTTTATATCAACCATACGCATCGCAGGAATATTCTGCGGTACAAACAATCCTCCATCCGCTGCCAAGCCACGGGTTATCGCGTGTGCAGCGGAAAACAAATCAGTTTTCCCTCTTGTACTAACATATAACATATATTCAACCTACTTTCTTCTTTAAATTTTGACGTCATACTGCCGTCAGCGTTAATAATACGCCTTCAGGCCAGCACAGTCGTATTTCTTTCAAACACAATTGTGCAAATAGGTTATCAAGACTATAATAGCATATTTTATAGGAAGGAACAAGAGTTACTCTGCAAAAATCAGCGGTGCCACCGTTGCAGCCGTAGCACGCTGCAAATCAGCCGGTGCCGCAATAATCTGCATACCGCGCTGACCGGCACTGATTGCAATCTCCGGCCAGTTATTGCTGGTTTCATCCATATATACAGGATAGTTCTTTTTAGCACCCAAGGGTGAACAGCCGCCGCGAATATAGCCTGTCAGCGGCAATACCTCCTTCAGATGTACCAGCTCGGCACGCTTATTGCCGCTGGCTCTGGCCAACGCCTTTAAATCAAGCTCGCCATCACCGGGAATTACGGCAAACATAATGCCGTTCTTGTCACCGCGTACTACCAGTGTTTTGAATACCTGTGATGCAGGCATGCCAACCTCTGCGGCAACATGCACAGCATCCAGATGCTCCTCATCCACCGGATATTCCATAATACGGTATTCTATCTTCAGCTCGTCCAGACGGCGGGCTGCATTAGTTTTTTTGTTATGTTTCATCAGGAAAAACCCCCTCTAAGCTAGAGAAATTACTTCATCTCTGTTATAATAGCACTATAGTAATGTAAAATGCAAATAAAATTGTGAGGACAATAAATTGAAGCTTAAAATTATCTGCGGACAGCTGGAAATTACTCCCGGCCGTCCTGATGTAAACTATAAGAAAATCATTGACGCTATTGAAAAAGCACGCAGCCTTGAGGCCGATATCCTGCTTCTGCCCGAAATGGCACTGCCGGGTTATCTTATCGGCGACATCTGGGAGCAGCAGACCTTTTTGGATGACTGCGCCTATTATGCCGAAAAGATCGTCGCTGCCACCGAAAATATCTGCGTTATCTTCGGCAGCGTTGCCACCGAACCAGGCAAGCTCAACGAGGACGGACGCGTGCGCAAATACAACGCCGCCTTTGCCTGCCAAAACGGTAAGCTGCTCGGCGGTTATCAGGGACGCAGCTTCTTCATCAAGACATCGCTGCCCAACTACCGCGAATTTGACGACTGCCGTCATTTTTACAGCCTGCAGAAACTTTGCGCCGAAGAAGGTGCAAGCGTCAGCGAAGCACTGCAGCCTTTGGAAATCGTCATCCGAGGCACCAGCCTGCGCCTTGGCGTCATGCTGTGCGAGGACGGCTGGACGGAAAACTATCACCTCAACGTACCGCAAACGTTGGCAGCCAACGGAGCACAGCTTTTATGCAACCTTTCCTGCTCCCCCTATACACTTGGCAAAAACCGTAAGCGCAACCGCCTTTTCAGTGCGCAGGCACGCACCGCAGGCATTCCGCTTATCTACTGCAATAACGTCGGCATCCAGAACAACGGCAAGAACATCTTCACCTACGACGGCTGCAGCTCCGCCTACAACGGTGACGGCAGTCTGGTAACCTCTGCGCCCATGTATGCCGATACCTTTTTAGAATTCACCTGGGATACAGAAGCAAACCGCATCATCCCCACCTGTCCGCTGGCAGAGCTGCCAAAGGAGCCGGAATCCGTGTATCGCGCTCTGCGCTACGGCACCGCCAAATTCTTGCAGCAATGCGGCATCAAACGCATGACAGTCGGTCTTTCCGGCGGTATCGACAGCGCTGTAACCGCCGTCATGTATGCGGATATTTTGGGACCGGAAAATATCCTGCTGCTCAACCTGCCTTCACGCTTCAACTCCGCTGCCACCCGCAACAGCGCGCAGCAGCTGGCGCAGGCACTTGGCGCCAACTACGCCGTAATGCCCATCAGCGAAAGCTATGAGCTGACTGTCAAGCAACTGGAAGAAACTCCTATCACCCATCTGGCAGACAGCACAAACTTCAACCTGCAGCTCAGCGGACTGATTAAAGAAAATATCCAGGCCCGCGACCGCGGTGCACGTGTCATCGCCGCTGCGTCAGCAGCCTTCGGCGGCGCCTTCAGCTGTAACTCCAATAAAGCAGAGCTGGCCATTGGCTACGCCACCTTCTACGGCGACATCTGCGGCGCTATGGCCATGATTGGTGACCTTTGGAAGCATCAGGTATATGCTTTGGGACGCTATCTGAACGAAGTAATTTACAAACGTGAGGTAATCCCCGAAGCTATCTTCAATATCCGCCCCAGCGCCGAGCTTTCGGATGCGCAGACAGTAGGCAACGGCGGTGACCCGCTGGTTTACGCTTATCACGATTATCTGCTGCGTGCCTTTATCGAAAACTGGCACAAAACAACGCCGGCAGACATCCTGCGCTGGTACAAAGCCGGCACGCTGGCCGCAGAGCTAGGCTGTACGCAGGAAGCGATTAATGAAGCCTGCCCCGATGCTGCAGCGCTTATTGCCGATTTGGAGCGCTGGTGGAAGCTGTTCGCCGGCTTTGCTGTTGCCAAACGCATTCAGGCACCGCCGGTTTTGTCGCTCACCAAACGCGCCTTTGGCTACGACCATCGCGAAGCACAGCTTACGCCCTATTTCTCGCGCGAATATTACGAGCTTAAGGAAGAACTGCTGAAATAAACAATCTTTCAGGCAGAAGGAAAATATGATTTCAAATATTTTTCTTCTGCTTTATGATTAACAAAGTATATATTTTCTCTTGACATCTGTTTAATTAAATAGTATAATACCTTTTGTATTCGGGGTGTAGCGCAGTTTGGTAGCGCACCTGCCTTGGGAGCAGGGTGTCGCAGGTTCGAATCCTGCCACTCCGACCATGCGGGTGTAGTTTAGTGGTAAAACCTCAGCCTTCCAAGCTGATGTTGTGGGTTCGATTCCCATCGCCCGCTCCAAATTAATATGGTTCAGTAGCTCAGTTGGATAGAGCAACGGCCTTCTAAGCCGTGGGTCGGGGGTTCGAATCCCTCCTGGATCACCATGAAGGAAACCCCGCAACCATGCAGGTTGCGGGGTATTTTTGTGTGTAAAAATAGCGTTTTTAAGTTGTTGATTTTTACTGTTTTTCGCCCTGTTTTCAGCGATTTTTTAGGCGCGTTGGCCCCAAATATTTCCTTATCAGCATGATGTTTAGTGGTTGCTACTTTATTCCACATAGTTAAATTAAAGCTGCATTTTAGCATTGCTTGACATGTTCAAGCATTTTTGCTACATTAATCATTGACGGAAGAGTTCCGCATGTTAGCCATACTTTCTCGTCACTTTTCCAGACATAGCCTGCTCTGCACATAATACCGCCAGTACCTTTGCCCTGTTCGCCGTTAAACTTAACTTGAATGATGTTAGAGTTATCGCCTACGATTGATACTTCTGCGGTAGTCCCTTTAGGGAGAAGGAGAGATTATTGTGAGAGAATTTATTCACTACATATACCTTGTTTTAAAATTAATAGTCATTGTAATTTGTCTATACATCTTTGTCGCCTTAGCTTTTGTAGTTGTTGGCGGAACCATGATGGATATATTTTTGAAATAAATAGGCTTTAAAAAGAGGATAGTTTTAATATGTACCCCCAATTCTGGACATCTAGAGTTGGGGATGTTTTTATGAAATACAGTTATAAGTACAAAAAGAAATGTGTCAAATTATACAGACAAGCCAAATGGCCTGAAACACCAGAGGGAGTAAGTGTATCTAGGTTTCATCATGCAGTTGTTGAATGGACACGATTGGGAAAAGCATGTGGGTCAGAAGTGCTGAAACACAAAAATAAGAACAAAGCGTGGTCAGCACCGTTCTCAACTTTTTCCAGTGCTTCGTAAACCTGTTTCATTTCCATTTTTCTGATACCTCCATATCATGGGCCTCCGCCCTGTATTGTGCCCTCTCCTGGGCATATAAAAAGCGTATCCTGTGAAATTCACAAAATGCGCTAAATATTAAATTATTCACTACATAGAGAAAGCCCACAGCATAGCTATGAGCTTTTAAAGCATTTCAATTTCAGCAATTTCATGCTTAGCAAATTCAATAAGTACATTACTTTCATTTCTAATAATAATGCTTTCCTCTTCATCCTCTTCAATGGTTGGAATATAGTCAATAACGCGACCTTCGATCGCACCACCATCTAAGCACAAAATTTTAATTTTTCTCCCAAAAGTTTCTTTTAATTTCATATCCTTCAACCTTTCTAGGATAAATATGACTACCAGTTTTAGAATAAACTATAACCGCTGCTTTAGTCCTCGTTTCTTTACTATTTTCATTATCTACATGAGTACCTATAAATTTATCACTAACAACCCTTTCTGTATTTTTCCAATCATCATTGCTGTCAAAAACAGCCTCGCCAGTAGTACTCAACTCATCAACTAACCGTTGAGCCTCTACTAAATCACCGTCCAAATAGCTTCTTCCGTCAATATAGCCTCTACTACCCATAATATGCCTGTTTTGCTTATCAGCATTAATGGTTTTAGAAATTTCGCCGAGCCTTAGCTTTTCTTTTATTATACCATTATCTTTATTAGCTTACAATTTCTCATCAGCGTGAAACTGCAACATAAGTTCAAATACTCTGCTCTCCTGCTCGCCCAATCCTTGCCATCTTCCCACGCCTTCAAGCCCTTACGCCCAAGCACTTGCGCCCTGCGTGACTCCGGCAAGCTATTCAGCCATTTGTCGCCTGCTTCCCGCACTTGGTCGCGCTACTGCTGCATATCAACTTCACCTTCAATGACTTCCACGTACCGGCATAAGCAATGCGGATGCACCGGCAAAGGTGGCAGCGATTTTGTTCTTGGGAGAAGCAACGGAATACTTGACTTCATGATTGTTTGATGATACAGTATCATTTATAGTAGCAGTATTATCACTACCGATTTTGGACGTATACTGAGGGCTGATTTCATCAGCATGACGTTTAGTGGTTGCTGCTTCTTTTTTTGTTTAACATGATCTTGATTGCAAATCAGTAACACTCATTTCATATAATAAAACAACGCAGAATGTACTCATCTTCTCAGTACATTCTGCGTTTTACTTTACAGGCTCAAAAAGTTCTTCAAAATCGTCCGTCCCTGCGGCGTCATAATCGACTCCGGATGGAACTGCACACCATACACCGGCAGAGTTTTATGCTGCAGCGCCATAATCTCGTTCTTCGCCGTTTTTGCCGTAACCTCCAGGCAATCCGGCAAGCTTTCCGGCTCCACAATCAGCGAATGATAGCGCGCTGCCTCAAAGCCATCCGGCATATCCTTAAAGATGGGGCTTACAGCCTCCAGATACACCTTATCCGCCTTACCATGCACAATCTCCGGTGCATGCACCACATTGCCACCAAAGGCCTCGCCAATCGCCTGATGCCCCAGGCAGACGCCTAAAATTGGGAACTCACCGGCAAGCTGACGGATCACCTCCAGACAAATACCTGCCTGCTTGGGATTGCCCGGCCCCGGCGAAATAATAATATGATCCGGTTGCCTAGCTCTGATATCCTCAATCGTCAGCTTATCATTGCGCACAACCTTGATATCAGGATTAATTTCGCCAATCAGCTGATACAGATTAAAAGTAAAGCTGTCGTAGTTGTCTATAATCAAAATCATTCCTTACTCCTCCTCTGCCGTCATGCGCAGCGCTGTCATGCAGGCGCCCGCCTTATTCACAGTCTCCTGAAATTCATTGTCCAATACGGAATCCGCAACGATACCGCCGCCAGCCTGAATATAAACCCTGTCGTTCTTTTTAACCATAGTGCGGATGGTAATACAGATATCCATGTTGCCGCCAAAATCGAGATAACCCATGCCACCGCCGTAAATACCGCGGCGCTCCGGCTCCAGCTCGTCAATAATCTCGCAGGCGCGAATCTTCGGCGCTCCGCTCAGCGTGCCTGCCGGGAATACTGCCCGCAGTGCATCCAGTGCGTCCTTATCGGCGCTCAGCTGGCCTGTAACCTTGCTCGTGATATGCATAACATGTGAAAAACGCTTAATCGCCTTGTAATCGCTCACCTTGACGCTGCCAAAATCGCAGACACGTCCCACATCGTTACGTCCCAAATCTACCAACATATTATGCTCGGCGATTTCCTTGGCATCTGCCAAAAGCTCCTGCTCCAGCGCCTTGTCCTCCTCGCTCGTCCGTCCGCGGCGGCGTGTGCCCGCAATCGGCATGCTGATGACCTTCTTGCCAACCACCTTCACCAACGTTTCCGGCGAGCTGCCGGCAATTTCCATATCGTCATTATGCAAAAATACCATGTACTGCGAAGGGTTCGTCGTTCTCAAATAGCGGTAAGCACTGAAAAGGCTTTGGTCATAGGTTGCGCTGAATTTTTGCGCGTAAACAATCTGAAAGGCATCGCCGTTTTTGATATATTCCTTGCAGCGGAGCACATTTTTATTATACTGCTCACGGCTCTGGTTGCTGGTGAACTCGCTCAGCTTAGCCTTTACAGGCTTCTTCGGCTGCACCGGTTGCAGCAGCATCTCCTCCATCGCCGCAATTTCACGCTCTGCTTTAGCGTAATTGATGGAAGCATTATCCGTTTTGACATTCACAATCAGGAAAATCTTCTGCTTGAGATGGTCAAAGGCAATCAACTTGTCAAACAGCATTAAATCAACATCGGCAAATTCCGCCTTACGCTCTGTATTCACACGCATATCCGGCTCGCAGTAGCGCATAAAATCAAAGCCGAAGGTGCCTACAAGACCGCCGGTAAAGTTAGGCAGGCCTTCAATCTGCGGTGCCTTGTATTCCTCCAGAATATGGCGAATGCAGCCCAAGGGATCGTTTTCCTGATATTTCACGGCAGCACCGCTGATGATTTCCGCATTACCGTCGGTTATTTTCAAACGCAGCACAGGATCATAGCCTACAAAGGAATAACGCGCCCAGTGCTCACCGCCCTCAATGCTTTCCAAAAGGAAGTAGTTGCGGCTGCTGCGTCTTACATTGTCCAAAAACGCCAGCGGCGTCAGCATATCCGCCAGGCATTCCTTAGCTACAGGCACAGCCTTGTAGTCCTTTGCATACTGCATGACCTGCTCCAAAGATAAATTCAACATTTTGTCACCTCATCTGCTTATTTTCACCCGTGTCAACAAAAAAGCCTGTCCTCGTACTGCTCACTCTGAGCAATATCAAGGACAGGCTATAAATTCTTATACCTGCGGTACCACCTTGCTTCGCCGTACATCGGCGCTCTCTCGCAGAATGCTGACACATTCCTCACCCTTAACGCCGGTGTAACGTTGCCGAATACTCTCGCCGAAGCGATTTGACAGCACCCTCAACGGTCCATTTATCAGCCTGCATCTCTATCCGGCTTCCACCTGCCCGAACTCTCTGTAAGCGCATCTGCTGACTTGATCTCCGTCTCAACGGTTTGTGGTTTTTTGAAGTTGTGCCTAGTTTACCACTGCGGATATCTTTCGTCAACAACTTTGTACAAAAACTTGCAGATTTTTTTATTTATCCGTGATTTTGTAAAGCAGGTTACAGATTTGTAAGAAAAAACGCTCTGCGTACTACCGTCAGTAATACGCAAAGCGTTGACTTCACCTGCTGATATACTTTCTGCTTCTCCCTACGCCGATAGGCGCCAGCCTGCCTGCATCACACAGCTCCTGCAAAAGCATATAGGCCTTAGTTGTTTTCACCTGCAAGGCATCCTCTACCTGCTTGCGGGTAACATAACCCTGCATAGCAGCCAGCTGCATTACTTTGTCCTTTTCATCCGCAAAGCCATAGTATTCCTGCGTTTCGCTGATGCCCAGCTCCTTGGCCTGCACCTCATTAACATTGGGCAAAACAACCTTAAAGCCACCGTAAACCGCAATAAATTCCGGCCTTGCCGCAGTATCCAGATAGCTCTGCTGAATTTTTTCAATCCCCGTACCAAAGCTCTCTATTAAACGCAAGCGGTAGAACACGGCAGCCAGCGCAGGATTGCGCGTCTGCGATACGCCAATAAAAATTGTTTCCATTTTTAAGCCAGTAACGAGTCCACCCAAAGAGATAAACTCAATGCGGTCATCGTAAATATTAACCAACGTGCTGCCGCTGAAGCTGTAATCACGGTGTACAAGGCAATTCAGCAGCACCTCGCGCACAGCCTCAGGCGGATAATCCTGCGTATCTACACGCTCCAGACCGTGAAAGGTTGCTTTGGTTTTATTATAATTATCTATAAATGCGTAAGCATCGTAAAGCTGCTGCAGCAAGGAGCCAGTAAACTCACGTCTGTCGCGAAAAACCGCTCTCGTACTGCCCTGAAAAACAGCTACCTTCAAAGAATGCTCGCACTGCTCGGAAAGCAGCAGCGCCAGATTCGTGTACAAGCCATCGTCACCGATGAGCTTAAGAGTGCGCAGCTGCGCCTCATCCAATTTCAGCTCACGCTGCTGAAAATGCTTGCGCAAAGCAGTAAAGGTCAGCTCCTGCTGCATACTGCGCATGCTTTCGTAGCTTTTACCGTTAACCTCTATTAGCATACGGCGAATGCCTTCATCGCTCAGCTGCTGGTTGCTGCTGCCCTGCCTGATATAAACACCGCTTGGCTTTAAGCCTTTTTCACGAATATAATATGGTCTGCTCGTGCCGTTTTGCACCGCAACCTCAATAATCTGTTTGCTTTCCCTGGTAACTGCGCGTATTTTGACAAATGGCATAACATCCGGTGTAATGCTGTCCTTAAGCGTGTTGGCTGTCTGCTGCATTACCTCGTCTACGTTTTGCAGACCGACAACCTCTCCTGCATCATTTATGCCTATATATAAAATTCCGCCCTCTGTATTGGCAAAAGCAACTACTGTTTTTTTGATGTCACTGACATACAGCTCTTTAAACTCTCTGTCGATATTCTCATATGCAAGTGTTTCTTTTGTCATTAGCTTTCGTTCCTTTCGTTTTCTTTTATTTTACATCATTTCAAGAAAGAAAGCAACAAAAAACGCTCTGCGTACTACCGTAAGTAATACGCAGAGCGTTGAGCTTACCTGCTTCGAATCCTGCTCCTTACGGACGCACGCTGGTGCGCAGCTGAATAGCCTCCGCCAGATGCACCGCCTCAATGTTCTTGCTGCCCGCAAGGTCGGCAATCGTGCGTGCCACCTTCAGGATGCGGTCATGGCTGCGGGCGCTGAGGTTGAGCAGCCTATTTACGTGTCCTAAATTAACCACTGTCAACTTTACATTACACGATTTATCAATTCAGTTGTGCCCACACCATTAAACTTGATGAAATCTTTCTTGTAATTCAAATCATCAACATCGTTCAAAGAAATAATGGATTTAACATCATATTCTTTATCGGAAGGCTTTTCTAAGGTAGCAATACATTGTGCCTCTAAAACCTTAGCCAGATTTAAAGCGGCAAAAGCCAGATTCCAATCGGCATCGTTCCAATAATCAGCATCAGCTTGCCTATCTACTAAAGCGTAGAATCTATTAGCCAAAGTATTGTATATGTTTTCTGCTGTGAGTATATTCTTCCTCATAGCTAAAATACACTGGGTAAGTACGTCATAATATTCACCAATCTGATCAAAATTAGCTACAGCTTCATCCACATTTCTATCAATTTTGTGAGCTTGATCTAAGGCATCCTTTGCCTTGCTGTTCAGCATAAAACCGCCAATAGCAAAAGCGGGAGCAAACACCAATCCTTTAGCCATAATTGCGCCACCGGCCATCCCCAAGCCACCACTGGCTACAGTACCACCACCTAAAGCAGCCATGGTAGCATTGGTAGCCGCTGCACCGGACAGAGAGCTTATAGCTGCGCCTGTACCGGCAGTAGTAATCGTAGAAGTAATACATCCGGTCAAAGCAACTCCAAGAATATTGCCGCTAGCATAGGAAGCAGTCAAGCCTTTAGCCCAATCTTGCGCAGGAATAGGATAACCGTTAAAGTTCATTTCAGTCTTTACCACACGTTCATCAGCAGAAACCTTAATATCCTTTAAACGGGAAGGATTTTTAATTTTTTCGACGTAAGCATTCATTTCTAGCAGCTTTTTAGCTACTCTTGCTTTAACATCCGCTAAAGATTTAAGATTGATATTAACTTTATTTTGCTTCTTATTGAAAGCATCCTCGTTACTTTTGTATCTGGCCTTAGCCTCATCCAGAATGCTTTCAGCCCTCTCAATTTTTTCTTTAGCACTTAAGGATTGTTGAGCGCCTACAGCCACACTAGTAGTAATAGTACCTACAGCAGCTGCACCTGCAGTAGTACCGGTAAGGCCTGCTACACTGCCTAAGCCTACTAAACCTGCTGCTCCACCTACTGCTCCACCTACAGCTGCCATACCGGTAGTTGCTACACCTGCTACAGCAGTACCTGCTGAAATTGCTGCACTGCCTATAGCAGTACCTGCTGCTGCACTGCCTACCGCCGCTGCACCTGCTGCCACAGCACCGCCTACTGCTGCCGCTGCACCTGCTGCCACAGGCAATACTACGGGAGCCGCAACTACAGCTGCCATACCGCCAACAACACATCCAACAAATTTTAAGAAACTCATGTTAACGCCTCCAAATTCTTACCATAACGCTTTTTTACCCTTCACTAAAGCCTTGAATTCGTTTAAATCTTTATAATTAACCTTCACTTGACTGGTAAAACAATATTCAAAAGCCAATTGACCTACTGTAGCAGTATCCGCCAATTCCATACGACGGTTTAGATCTGCCACTTTTTCGTTTTCCAGCTTCCAGGCCTGATAATCTATAGCTTGCAAATAAGCCAATTCCTTATCCAGCTCAGTATTAATCATTTCCAGATCTTTATTAATATCTGCATAAGACCTGCCATAAGTCTTCATAATCTCTTTAATAATTAACTTTACTAGCTGCAACCAGGCAATAAGATTCATATGAAGAATTACTGTTACTGGATTACCCTTACCTCGGATATAAGCATCTACACCATCTACTAAACAAAGAGCTGTCGTCTGAGTTAGCTGCATACGGCGATAACTTTTATAGTTATCGGAAGGCAGACACTCCCGCCATCCCCATTGATGATAGAAGCGTCGCTTTAAGCTCCAGGCCAACATGGTAGTTACATTCCCTACCAACACAGGTATAGCCATGGCAAAACCATGCCGCAAATCATATCCATGCTCGAAAACCTGAACCATAATGGTGGATAAAGGCTGTCGATATTGGCCAAACTCCCCAAAATTACACAAGCCAAACATGTTATAGAATGGAATAGGAATACCGCTACCCCTGTTACCATTACCAATGGCACCATTACTGCCCGCCACATCACTCATAAGATGACCAAACCAATTGCCTGCACCGGCATAAACCTTGGATACGAAGTTGGAACCCTCCAGCTCGTATTCACTGTTGATACGTATAATTTTGCCATTATCTATAAAAGTAGATTTATTCTGAAATTGATCAAGAATAGAAGCTCCTAAACCAATTAAGTCAGGACTATGGCCTAAAGATTTCAAATGGTGGTTCTTCGGTGTCATATGCGAAATTACATTACCAGTATCGATGGACTTACCATGATCATAATTTACAGGATATGCTCTTTCCAGAAATTGCACTGCATTCTGCAGATTTGGCTCCCCGTTTTTAGGAGTATACCCCTTCCATTGAGCATATTTCATAACTATATCATTGGTTTTCTTATCCGTCCAATTCCCTAGCATACTATCCCCAGGTTTGCCAACAAAGAGTACATCCATAATACCGGCAAATATACCTATAAAAGCACCAAGAAGATAGTCGTATTTATCAACCTTATCATCCATAGTAATTACAACTCCAACAGCTGATCGCCTGCTTCACGCCAAACCACACCAGCCTTAACCCAAGATTCGATTTCCTCGATTTTCTTCAAAGGGATATTCAATTCCGTAGCAATGCTCAAAATTTCCAGTTGCTCCTCTTCGGAATATTCTCCATCGGCATAGCACAGTAGCATAGCTTCTCTAACGAAAAACAACCCTTGAGCAGGTTTTGCAAATTGCATTTCTAGATAAGGAGATGTAAAAATATCATCCAGCAGAATTTGGCGCAGCTCTGCCCCCACAGTTACACTAACTCCTAAGCCTTGAACTGCAGCATCAAAGAACACTACCTCTTCAGGCTCTAACACTCCATCTGCCTTAGCTAGACGAATCAGGCCGCGCAGAAACATGACTCTTTCTGCTTCGTTAGGGTAAATTTCGGAAATATTAACCATAATCCTCACTCCTTTATAATCTTTAGGTAAATTCTCAGTTGTCAGCACTACAGAAACATCCTCTATTGCTTAACCCACTTATAAAATGAATTTTAATATTACTTCTATAAACTTTATAAAAATCCTGCTATAAATTACTAAAAATATCAAAAAAACGCTCTGCGTACTACCGTCAGTAATACGCAAAGCGTTAAGTTCACTTGCTATGAAGTATATTCCCTACGGACGCACGCTGGTGCGCAGCTGAATAGCCTCCGCCAGATGTACCGCCTCAATGCTTTCGCTGCCCGCAAGGTCGGCAATCGTGCGTGCCACCTTCAGGATGCGGTCATGGCTGCGGGCGCTGAGGTTGAGCATATTAAAGTAGCGCTCCATAACATTCTGCGCCGCCGCGTCCAGCTGGCAATATTTAACAACCTCACTCCGGCTCATCTGCGCATTACAGTGCATCCCCAAGGCCTCCAAGCGCTCCTGCTGCAGCAGTCGCGCCTTCACCACGCGTTCGCGGATGGCAGCCGAAGATTCGCCCTTTTCCTTAGTTTTCAGCTCGCTGAACTCCACCCTGCTCAGATTAATCTGCATATCGATTCTGTCCATCAGCGGACCGGAAATCTTGCGCTTGTAGCTGTCAATTTCCGCTTGTTTACAGGAACAGCGGTGCACCGAATCACCGAGGAACCCACAGGGGCAAGGGTTTTGAGCAGCACATAAAATAAACTTGCTCGGAAAGGTCATCGCCGCCCTCACACGCGAAATGCTCACCTCGCCATCCTCCAACGGCTGACGCAGCATCTCCAGCGTAGCGCGTTCAAACTCCGGCAGCTCGTCCAAAAAGAGTACGCCGTTATGTGCCAAAGTAACCTCTCCCGGGCGCGGTGTACTACCGCCGCCCAGAAGCGCGCTGCCGCTGATGCTGTGGTGCGGACTGCGGAAGGGACGCTCCAGCATGACGCTGTCTGCCTGCGGCAACAGTCCCACGATACTGTAAATCTTGGTAACCTCCAGCGCCTCAGCCTCCGTCATCGGCGGCAGAATCGTTACCAAGCGGCGCGCCAGCATCGTCTTCCCACAGCCCGGAGAACCCACCATCAGAATACTGTGACCACCGGCGGCAGCAATCTCCAACGCTCTGCGCGCCACAAGCTGTCCTTTGACATCGGCAAAATCCACATGATAAATCTTATTATTATTCTGCAGAATATTTTCCTTCGGCAGCGGCGTCAGCGTGTTCTTCCCCTTCAGGTGCTCCACCAACTCCTTCAAGGTTGCCACAGTATACACATCAATGCCGTGAATCAGCTTGCCCTCGGCAGCGTTGGCCTGCGGAATATACACCTCCTGCGCCCCGCACTTCTTGGCATCCATAATCATGGATAGCACGCCGGAAACCTTGCGTATTCTGCCGTCCAGTGACAGCTCGCCGATGAAAACCTTGCTTTCCAGCTTTTCGGGCTCCAGAATTCTGCCGCAGGTCATGAGGCCTACGGCAATAGGCAGGTCCAGACCGCTGCCCTCCTTGCGCAAATCAGCGGGTGCCAAATTGACCGTAATCCGCGTCATCGGGAAGGGATAATCAGAATTGCGCAGCGCCGCCTTTACGCGCTCCTTGGACTCACGCACGGCCATCGCCGGCAGTCCCACCAGATCGAAGCTAGGCAGGCCGTTGCTCACGTCCACCTCCACCAAAATCTGTACACCATCAATACCACAAGTTGTTTCGCCAAGAATCTGTGCAAACATTATCAACACTCCTTTTCTTTTAAAAGCAGTGCGGCCAATGCCTGACGCTGATAGCCGCAGTGCTTTCAATGATAATTTCTACTACATCAAAGGAAAGCACCGGCGGCTGCTCCAGCAGACCTCTGCATTGGAGATAATATTCAGCGCAACGATGAATTTTTCTTTGCTTTGCCGGTGTCACGGCCTCTATCGGTCTGCCGAACCGGGTAGAAGCACGCGTCTTGACCTCTATGAAGCTGATACAGCCACTTTTTTCAACAATAAGATCAATTTCACCATAACGGTGACAGCGAAAGTTGCGGGCTAACAGTTTATAACCCATATTTTGCAGATAGCGGCAGGCAAAATCTTCGCCGTATTTCCCAAGACTACTCCTCGACGGGGTACTCATAGTTATCAGTCTGCGGAGCATAGAGGATATTTTCCTCAGCAGCCACTGGCGGCAGCTGCATGCTCTTCACAGGCTCAAAGCTGCGGCGGTGCCAGCGTGTGGCACCCAGCTCGCTCACAGCCTGCATATGTGCGCCGCTGCCATAGCCCTTGTTATGCGCAAAGCCGTAGGCAGGATAAACAACGTCCAGACGCTCCATGATGCGGTCACGGGTTACCTTCGCGATAATGGAGGCTGCGGCAACAGAAGCGCTCAGCGCATCACCATGCACCACGGATTCAATCTTCATACCGGGAACCTTCACCGGCATTGCGTCAATCAGCGCCGCCTGCGGCTTGCAGTGCAGCTTTTCCAGCACCTGCGCCATGCCCTGCTGCGTTGCGGCATAGATATTCAGCTCATCAATATTGCTGACGCTGACGATGTTTACCTCGATATCCAGCGCCTTGGCCATAACCTCGTTATACAGCATATCGCGTTTGGCAGCGGAAAGCTGCTTGGAATCGTTCAGTCCGCTGATAAACACATCCTTAGGCAGAATAACGGCAGCGATAACCAGCGGTCCTGCCAAAGGTCCGCGTCCTGCCTCATCTACGCCGGCAATCAGCTCGCAGCCTTCGGCGTACAGCTCACGTTCCAATTTCAGCATCGCCGTGAAGCGTTCCTTCTCTGCCGCCGCCTTCTCCAGACGTTTGTTGTATGCTGCCAGCAGCTTCTGTACTCCCTTGCGCTCGTCTGCTGCCAGTGTCGCCAGCTGCTCCGCCGTCGGTGCGCCTGCCAGCAGCTCCTTGATTTCGGTAATATTCATTTTGCATCCCCCTTAACTTTTATTTTTGCATAAAGAAAAACCGCCCTACGGCGGTTTTTATGGCACGACAAATCAAGGCTCGTCGATTGTAAACCGCCCTAAACGTCCTGCTCGGAAGTCTCTGAGTACAAGCTGCACCACCTTATCGATGTCAAGCTGTCCACCAGACTTCAGACAACCTCTGGCAACGGCAATCTTCGCCATAACGGCGTTGACATCATCACCCTGCTCGAGGCTTACTGCATATTTAGTTTGCAAATCCTGAGGATATTTGCGTATCAACAGATCAAGCAGCAGCTCTACGGCCTGCTCCCTGTCGAATACATCCTCCTTGATGGCACCGGTAACAGCAAGCGCAAAGCCCACTGACGGGTCCTCAAACTTAGGCCACAGCACACCCGGCGTATCCAAAAGCTCTAAGCCCTTGGCAATCGTTACCCACTGCTGTCCGCGTGTTACACCCGGCTTATCGGCAGCCATTACCTTGTTCTTGCCTACGAGGCGGTTAATCAGGGTAGACTTGCCGACGTTCGGAATACCTACAATCATAACGCGGACGGGACGGTTGCGCACGCCCTTCTTCAGCCATTTATCAATCACCGGCTTGGCAGCCAGCTGAACTGCACTGATAAGCTGCTTAACGCCCTTACCGGTAGCGCAGTCAATCTTGCACACAGGCAGACCGCTGTGCTTGATTTTTTCCAGCCACAGGTCAGTATGGGCCTTGTCTGCCATATCAATCTTGTTCAGTGCGATAACCTTCGGCTTGCTGCCAAGGATATCCTGCAGCATGGGGTTGGTACTGGAGCGCGGAATACGTGCGTCCAGCATTTCCACCACAACGTCAACCAGCTTAATCTGGCTTTCCATCATGCGCTTCGCCTTGGTCATATGGCCGGGGAACCACTGAATCTTAAAATCCTCCAGCATCATTCGCCCATACCCGTATCAGCCTTCAGCACGCGCATCTTGTCCAGCGGCCAGAAGGCAACCAGCGCACGTCCCTTAACCAGCTTCAGCGGCACAAAGCCAACATCGGCAAAACGGCTGTCCTCAGAGTTATTACGGTTATCACCTAATACAAAGATGGTATCCTTGGGAACAACTACCTTGCGGTAATCGGAAATATTTTTGCCCTTCGGGTCATTGTGGTAGATATAGGTTTCGTTCAGCTGCTTGCCGTTGACGAATACCTTGCCCTGCTGCATCTCCACAGTGTCACCGCCAACTGCGATAACACGCTTGATAAAGTCACGAGTCTGGTCCTTAGGGAAGCGGAAAACTACGATTTCGCCCTTCTTCGGGTCGGTAACAAAGTAGCTCAGCTTATCAACGACAAGACGCTCATGGTTTACCAAAGTAGGATACATAGAGGAGCCTTCTACCATGTAAGGCTCTACCAAAAAGGTGCGGATGCAGAATGCCAATGCTACCGCAATGATAATCGAAACAAGCCAGTCACTGGCAGAATCCTGCCAGGAGGTTTCACTTTTCTTGCTCAACTAATGAGCCTCCTCTCTATTGCCGGCACAGGCCGGATTTTTAACTACAATAATATAGATATATTGTAGCATAGATTGCAGCTTCAGTTATGACATAATTGTAAAATTGCTTTATTTTAAAGCATAAATGCTTCATAACGTAATAAAAGGGACCGTACTACTACAGTCCCTTTTACTATAAACAAAGATTGATTAGCGTTTTTCTCTGATACGAGCAGCTTTACCAGTCAGTTTGCGCAGATAATACAGTTTAGCACGGCGAACGATACCAACGCGTGCTACAACGATTTTCTCAATACGCGGGCTGTGAACCGGGAAAGTTCTTTCTACGCCAATGCCGTAAGAAATACGACGAACGGTGAAGTTTTCACGAACGCCGGAGCCACTGCGGGAAATTACAACGCCTTCAAACAGCTGAACGCGCTCGCGGGTACCCTCGACGATTTTGCAATAAACTTTAACGGTGTCGCCTGCTTTAAACTCAGGGATGTCGGAACGAAGTTGTTCTTGTTCCAGTACTTCAATAATGTTCATAGTTTCCTCCTAAATCATAGACGTTCATGTGCGAACTCCACAGCGGACCGTCCGTATTACACAACGTAAATTGTATCATAGACAAACAATTTATGCAAGAGAAAAGTGTATAATTTCTTGCATTTTTCTTTAATTTTTTTCCCACCAGGCCTCGCCTGCAAGCCTGTCCAGAATAATGGCTGCGGCACTGCGCACGCAAAGATGATTATAGTCACAGGGGCCGTAAACAGGCTCCAGAATATAATCAAATTTGGCCATAGTTTCCGCCTCGATGCCAAAGCCTGTGCCGAACAAAAGCAGCACCGGTCTGTCACCCTCCTGCAGCTGCTTGCGCATAAAGCTGTAGGATACGGTGTTGGGATAAATGCGTGCATCCGTAGTGACAACGTAAGGCTGCTTGCCTGTACGCTCTGCTATTGTCTGCACCGCACTTGCGATATCAGGCTGCCACAGCACGCGGCTCAGCGCGTCGGCACGGTCGGGGTTATACACCTTGCCATAGCCCTCCTGCCAGTAGGAAAGTATCTTGTCGATAATCTGCTTCTGGACCTCCAGCGGATGGATGATGTAATAGCCCTGCACGTTATAAGTGCGGCAGGTACGCGAAATATCGTGGATATCAAAGTTAGTCACCGCGCCGGCAATAACGTTCATGCGCTTGTTATAAATAGGATAATGGACCAGGCCAACATATAAATCAGCCATTCGCCTCATCCTCCTTCACCTCGGCATTCGCGCGTTTTTCCTGCTCGGCAGCTATTTCGGCACGCAGCTCCTCATAGAAGCGGCGCTCCGATTTTTTCATTTTATAGGGCAAGCGGCCTGTCAAAAGTTCCTTCTGCTCCGCACTCAAAAGGTCGGGACGCAAAGCGAGCGTTGCCTTGAGCGACTGCTTCAGGCGCCAGCTGTTAATCAGCGCATGGTTGCCGCTGCGCAGCACCTCAGGCACCTCCAGGCCCTCAAAGTTCACCGGACGGGTGTACTGCGGATATTCCAGAAGGCCGGTGCTGAAGGAATCCTCCTCCGCACTTTCAATCTTGCCCAATACGCCAGGAATAAAGCGGGAAATAGCGTCCATCACGATGATGGCAGGCATTTCGCCGCCGGTGAGCACATAATCGCCGATAGACAGCTTTTCATCAACCCAATGGAAGATGCGCTCGTCAAAGCCCTCATAATGACCGCAGACGAAGATGAAATCCTGGCCGCTGTGGGCATATTCCTCGACGATGCTCTGCTTCAGCGTGCGTCCACCCGGACACATAGCAATAACGCGGGCGTTCGGCAGCTGCTCCTTCGCCTTGCGGATGGCAGCCACCATCGGCTCCGGCTTCAGCACCATGCCGGCACCGCCACCGAAGGGAGAATCATCCACCGTGCGATGCACGTCATGCGTAAAATCGCGCGGATTGATGCAGCTCACCTCAATCAGGCCCTTGGAGGCAGCGCGCTGCAGAATGCTGTGGCTTGCGGCCTGCTCAATCTGTTCGGGAAATAAGGTTACAAATAAAAACTTCATTCTGCCTCAACCCACTCAGGCAGCTCCACAACAATGCGCTTTTCTGCCAGATTGATTTCCTTGACATATTTCTTCAGTGCCGGCAGCAGGTAATCCTTCTGTCCGGGGACAGCGATAACATAAACATCGTTGCTGCCTGTGCTCAGTGCGTCCTTAAAGGTGCCGATTTGCTCGCCTTGCTCGTCATAAACAGGCAGGCCGATAAGGTCAGCAACATAGAAGCGTCCTTCTTCCAGCTCCGGCAGGTCCTCAGCATTAATGCTTACCTCCATACCGCGCAGCAGCTCGGACTCGTTCATGCTTTTGATTTCGGCAGTAGTCACCAGCACCATTCTTTTATGAAAGCGTGCTGCTTTCACGGTCAGCTTGCGACCGTCCGGCAGCATCAGATAATCCAGGTCTAAAAATTGTTCCGGCTTATCGGTTAACGGCAATATACGAATATCGCCCCGCACACCGTGCGGAGCGACAATTTTGCCAATAACTATTTGGTTTTCCATGGATTATTCGCGGAAAGCGATAATCTTACCATCTTCGGTAAGGATTTCTGCGCCCATCAGGGTATCGATATTGGTGCCTACAGTAATTTCTACAGTACGCTCCAGGGTACCATGACCAATTTCAGCGCCCAGCTCCAGAGCTTCCGCTCTTTTCAGCTTAGCCTCTGCTTCTTGTTTGGCAGCAGTACGCTTATTTCTTTCGATGTCAATTTGTTCGCGCAAAGCCGGAAGCACGCTCAAATCGCTGGCAGCCTGATGCAATGCTTTTTTAGCCTGGAACTCGAATTGCTCCAGATCAAGCTCCATATTCTTTATGGTATTTTGGAGATCTCCAACAATTTTCAACTTTAAATCTTCAGTAACTTTTGCTTTAACAGCGACGGGAACCCTAACGATCATTTTATCCATAGCGATATACCATCCTCAATCAAATAATTTCGACAATGACTTTCACATTTTCACGGGTTGCTACTGCTTTCATAACAGTTCTGATAGCTTTTGCGATACGGCCCTGTTTTCCAATAACCTTACCCATATCTTCAGAAGCAACATGGAGGCGAAGCACCGTTGTTGTACCGGTGGTCTCCTCCTCCACTACTACTGCAGAGGGATCATTTACAAGAGATTTGGCCATAACTTCTACCAATTCTTTCATGTAGATCACGCCCCCTCAAATTATTTTGCTGCTTTAGCTTCAGCAAATTTTTTCATGATACCATCCTTGCTGAACAGGTTTTTAACGGTATCGGTCGGTTGAGCGCCTTTGTTCATCCAGTCGATAGCTTTCTCAGCATCGATTTTTACGCTAGCCGGTTGAACGGTGGAATCGTAGTAACCGATGGATTCGATGAAACGACCATCACGAGGAGAACGAGCGTCTGCAACAACAATACGATAGAAAGGAGCTTTTTTAGCGCCCATACGTTTTAAACGGATTTTAACTGCCATGTTGATTTTCACCTCCTTAAATTAATATCTCACAACATGGAACTTTTCATTTATTATCTGCCAAACGGCAGCTTGAAGCCGCCCTTGGAAGCAAACTTTGCCATACCCTGCATACGCTTCATCATCTTCTTGCTTTCTTCGAAGTTTTTCAGAAGCTTGTTGACATCCTGTACACGCATGCCGCAGCCTGCAGCGATACGTTTACGACGGCTGCCGTTGATGATTTCGGGTTTTTGTCTTTCCTTCTTGGTCATGGAGCGGATGATTGCTTCAATGCGGTCGAATTCCTTTTCGTCCACATTAGCTTCCTTCAGCTTTTGGCTGATGCCGCCCATGCCGGGGATTAAGCCTAAGATGGTTTCCAGAGAACCCAGCTTTTTAACCTGCTGCATCTGGTCCAGGAACTGCTCTAAGGTGAATTCATCCTTACGCAGCTTTTTCTCCATTTCCAATGCCTTGGCGAGGTCTGTTGTAGACTGGATTTTTTCTACCAGAGTCAGGATATCGCCCATGCCCAGAATACGGGAAGCCATACGATCCGGATGGAAGGGCTCCAAAGCATCCAGCTTTTCGCCCAAACCGATCAGCTTAACCGGCTTGCCGGTAACAGCCTTTACGGAAAGCACCGCACCACCGCGGGCATCACCATCGAGCTTGGTAACAATCAGGCCATCAATGCCCAATTCCTTGTCAAAGCTCTCGGCAACGGTTACTGCGTCCTGACCGGTCATAGCATCTACAACCAGCAGAATTTCCTGAGGATGAACAGCGCCTTTAATGTTGCGCAGCTCCTCCATCAGCTCTTCATTTATATGTAAGCGGCCTGCGGTATCGATGATTACCGTATCGCATGCCAGACTATGCGCCTTTTCCATTGCCTTTTGGGCAATTTCTACAGGAGAAACCTTGTCGCCCAGAGTAAATACCGGCACATTCAGCTGTTCGCCCAAAACCTGCAGCTGGGTAATAGCAGCAGGACGGTAAACGTCACCTGCAACCAGAAGCGGTTTTTTGTGCTTACGCTTCAGGTAATTGGCCAGCTTGCCGGCGGTAGTGGTTTTACCTGCGCCCTGCAGACCAACCAGCATGATAACTGTCGGCGGCTTGGGAGCAACAGTGAGCTTGCTTTGGGTACCGCCCAAAAGCTCAATCAGCTCTTCGTTAACAATCTTGATAATCTGCTGATGCGGATTCAGGCCTTCGCCGATCGCTTCACCAACAGCGCGCTCTTTAACCTTGGCTACAAAGTCCTTAACAACCTTGAAGTTAACGTCGGCCTCCAAAAGCGCCATACGCACTTCGCGCATAGGAGCCTTTAAATCTTCCTCAGTCAGCTTGCCGTTGCCGCGGAACATCTTTAATGCATTTTGTAATCTTTCAGATAAACTTTCAAATGCCATTCTATCTACCTACCTTCACTGCAAAGCTCTTTAAGCATTTGCACGGCCTCGTCTTTTTTTGCCTCATCCGGAGTTGCCAGCAAATCTATTGCCTGCTGCAGCTTAGCATGCAGCTCCTCCTCGCGGCTCAGCACCTTCAGTGATGCTTCATATCGTTCTAGCAGCTGCTCAACACGCTTGAGCAGGTCGTGGACAGCCTGACGCGAAACGCCCAGCTCCTCCGAAATCTCGCTCAGAGACAAGTCGTCATAGAAATACAGTCCCAGGCATTGCTTCTGCTTAGCTGTCAGAAGTCCGCCGTAAATATCAAAGAGCCTGCCTAAGCGCATACGCTGCGCAAAAATTTCTTCTGCTGACATTTTTATCCCTCTCGAAATTTAGTCGACTATGTAAGTATAAAGCATAAAGCGATGCTTGTCAAGTATTTTTACTTGTCACCTTTAAAAAATTTTCTAAGCCTCTTTTTCTTCCTTCAGCCATTGCCAGATCAGCGGCGCTGCGTAATTCCCCATCGCCTCATACGTCTGGGATTTTGGATGAATGCCGTCAACGTAGGCCTTAAAGCGTGCCCCGGCGTCAAGGCCGATAGCAGGCTGCAAATCCAGCAGGAAGGCCTTACCGCCGCAGATATGCTCTGCCTCCTGCCGCAGGTTCAGCAGATGACGGTTGAGCGCCTGCTCCGTACTGATGAACGGCAGCACTACGCACAGGCTGTACTGCTTTTCCTCGCACCACTCCAGCACACGCCTGTAATCGCGGCTGATGTCCTCAATACGGCGCCCCTGCAGAATATCGTTGGCACCGCCTAGGAAGAGAACGTGCTGCACATAATCCGGCAGCGCGTACTGGCGCATGCGGTAGATGATATCATCGCAGCAGTCACCGCAGACGCCGTAGTTGAGCATTTTAATCTGCGTCAGCTTTTCCACCTGAGCGGTCCAGGAATAGCGTGGGCCGAAGGGAAAGCCCTGCACCAGAGAATCGCCGTAACAGGCAACGTATTTCATGATAATTGCTCCTCACGTTTGTTTTTCTACATATTATTATAGCATAGATGACAGAGGAAGAAATTGCAGGCAGCAAATATAAAATTAATTTATTGACACATTCAGCTAAGATTTGCTAATGCTTTAGCACAAAAGCCACTATTTATTAGCATCCTATTTCTTTGATTCACGTTTTTTGAACTGTTCACATAAATTAAATATGTCATCTTTTCCTACTCTATCATTGAACATTTCCTGAAATTCTGCCATGAAATCAATCAAATTCTCTGTAATTTTAAATGGATCAGTCTCGTCAGATATAATATTTTCATATAAAACTTCTATACCTCCTCTCATATAATCTTCAAATAGTTTGAAATCATTTTCATCTTCGCAAAAGTATCTGAATGCTTTATCTATTCGCTTTTGTTCGTTTGGCTCATACTCATTATCTAACAACAAAATAAGCTTCATTACCTCCTGCGCTCTATCTGCATATCTAATAACTTGACCTTCTGAAATTTTAGGCCCATGATCCGACACTTCTCTTGCTGCCTTACGTTTATATAAATACCCTATCATAGGTGCTACCGTGTAAATTTTGTGATTAAAAGCAAAAATTTTTATTTCTTTTTCATATGTGCCTTTTTCAACCAATGTATCAGTTAACTGTTTAACATATTCGCCATGTTTACCAGTAAACTGATATTCACCGGAAAAGAAATCTCTTTCGCTACTTTTGGTATTGTTATTAAAAGTCATGCCAATATCCCCTTATTTAATTTCAGTAAGATAGTCACTAATTTTGTCAAAAGTCAAACGTCTTCCTATCGCATTTCCAAAATACTGCTCAGCAACTTTGCCATCAGTATCTTTTATAAACATGATTACTTGGTCAGCAATTTGCGGTAAGGTATCACATACAATTTTAATTCTTTGGTTATCTAACGTTGATAAAGGAGCATCCATTACGACAGGATATGTTTCATTAGCACTATTTTCCTTTGCAATTCTGATAATGGCAGCTAAAAAAGCAAATATTACGGCTATACCTTGAGCAGTAGATGTTTCTAATGAATTAAATTTATCATTAACACTAACTTTAACTGCATAATTATCGTCAATTTGTAAAGTTATACTTCCATTAAAGAACTTCTTAAAATTTTCATTGATATATGCCTGTAGATTTGCTTTTGTCTTTATTTCTTTAGCTGTATATTCAACGTTAAATTTATCATATAAGGCTTCTGCATATTTTTTTGCAAGAGCTATACTTGCATTCTGTGAACTTTTCTTTGCTAAAGTATCTCGTTCAGTTTCCTTGCTTTGTATAGAAACACTAAAACCACCTATTCTTTTTTCTAATGCACTTTTATTATTACGTAATTGAGCAGTAATAATTTTTGTTTTCGAAATTAGTTCGTTCAATTTATTTACTTCTCTACTTACATCTTTTCCATTTAACTTTTTATCAATCTCATCTATTTCTTCTAAACATTGACTAATTTGTTCATCTAAAGTAAGAATAGAAGCAAAATCACTCCTAGCATCATTCAGTAAATATACTTTTTCTTGATATTTATCCTTCATCCTTTTTATAAAATTACCAATACTTGTACTTATAGATTCTGGCGGTAAGTAGTTTATAAGATTTTCCAGCACCTTCCATTCTTTACTATTTTCTTCTAATATAGTACCACATATACACTGTTTTTGCTTAAGCAAGTATTTAATTGTATCACCATGTAATTTAGGAATGTCTTTTCCGCTAACATCGCTATTAGATAAAATAACCAAGGCTTCTTTAACCGGCCATTCACAAATAAATCGATCAAATAAATTATCTCTATTTAAATTATCATATATTCTGCTCAACGATTGATATTTACGCCATTTATGTTGTTGCAGCTCATTTTGTCTAATCGTCTTAGTTCTCTGCAAATTCTCTGCTTCAGCATATGTTTTTATTTTATTTTCAAGCTCTTCAATGTACAAATCATTGCTTTTTATAGATTCATCTGCACTATTTATATCATTATCCGCGCTTTGCCATTCAGACTTAAGTCTTTTAATTTCCTCAGTCAATTCTGCAATTCTTCTGTCGCTTCCGCTAATATACTCATCCTCAAGCTTACCAATAACACTACCCTTCAGTTTTGGGTTTAAGTGATTCAAAGCATTGCGAGTAGCTTTTAATCCGGTAAGGCTGTTCACTGCTTCAACAAAATTATTACTTTTCCTTCCTGATGAAATCTCCTTACTCAAAGTTTCTATTTTCTCTCCATCAAAGAAAAAGTACTTTGATAAATCTTGTGGCATAATATCATTAATAGTATTGGTCAACTCTATATTTTTTAGCGATTCAGTTTTACCTGTACCAAGCCACATTCTATTTCCATTTTTATCTTTTTTAGAAATAGCCAATATAGAATTTTGAGGCTTTAAACTATCATTATACTGCTTTGTATACTCTTGTTGGCGAACAACACAATACTCTTCTTGTTTATGTTCTAAATATACCCTTACACAAACCATTTCCTTTTGATTAGGAATCATATTATTAGCTACCAAACGATTTAATAATATTTTATCTTGGAAACTATTAGTACCATAAAAGCACCAAAAAAAAGCTTGCGCTAAACTTGTCTTACCACTTCCGTTATCACCCATGATAAGTGTTACATTCTGGTTTTTATCAATAGCAAACTGAATTTTTTCATCTTTGAATTGTCTAAAGTTAGTAAGTTCTATACTCTGCAAACGCATTTTATTTTCTCCTCTATCAATTCCTTTATTTCTTTAACGATATCTTGATTACTCTTATTTTGTTGAAGACCTTTCTTTTCAATAATAGTAATTTTAACCAATAATTGATTTAATAACTTCTCATCTAGTTCATCATACATCGAAGCCATCTACTACACCTTCCTCTTCATTACTTTCATTTATATAATAAGCTTCACTAATCTCATCAATAAGTTTATATGATTCTACCGGATTCATAGCCAACCTAGAAAACTCCTTTAAGCGTTTGACTTCATTTCTCGCCAACGAAGCTTCTGCCATAACATCTGCCTTCGTCAATCCGTAAGTTTCATCTATCCCTCGAGGTAAAGTAATAAAATCATATATTTCAGCAAACCTTTTGCCAGTCTGAGGTGACAGGCGCAATACTCTTCCTCTTCTCTGTATATACTCTTTTGGATTAGTTGTACTAGCTAAGATAAATGCCTTTTGAATAGCTGGAATGTTTACACCTTCATCAAGACATTTTATTGCAACAATCGCCTGTAAATCTTTACCAGTTTCGAAATGCTCTTTAATCGCCCTTCTTTCTGCCATATTTTCGCTAGCTGTAAATTTAGATACATTCATTCCTAGTTCATTGCCTAATAATCTGGTAATTGTTTCAATCTGTCTCAAATCATCATTATTAGTAACCGAATAATCTTTTTCATATGAATTTAAAGTAGTTGCACCACAATAGACAAGCATATAATAATCATCCTTAAATGGAGTTATCACTTTTTTTAACGCATCTATCTTAGCATTTGCGCCAGCAACCAGTCTTGCTCTTTTGATAGCTAACTTCACGCCAGCATCATTTAATTTACAATGCCCATGTCTATCAGTAATTATACATCTTAACATTTTCTGAGTAATTTCTTGAAATGCTTGTAATTCATTTTCATCTAATGTTACAACTATTGGATAATATTTATACGGTGTCAACTTCCCTTCATCAATAGCTTTATCTAGAGTATATTCAATACACTTCTCCCCAAAAAAATTGCATAACCTAGTAGTTCCTATATCATCAAAGTGTCTTTTTAAAGTTGCTGATAAAGCTAAGCGGTATTTATATTTATCATCTAACAATTCTAATAATCTTTCTGTTCCTAAATTATGTGCCTCATCAGCAACTAAACAAATAGGTTTTCTTATTCTTTTTATCTGCTTTTGTACATATTCACTAGCAAAGGTTGCTGTAGTAGTTACAAAGCAAAAAAATCTTTTATTGTCTAGATAAGTCTGATTACGAATAGCTGTCTCCAATTGTTTTTTCCAATCTTTTTGAGGTGAACTGCTATAACCGATAATAGGCTTCATATTAAAATTGATAATATCAGATACCCATTGCTCTACTAAGTGCTGATAAGGGCAAACTATAATTACTGCAAGATTATCATCTACAGACTCAGATAAGCTCGAAATTGCGCCTAACCCTGTAAAAGTCTTACCAGTACCAGTCGCCATATCAAAAATTCCACAAAAAGATTGCTTTTCCCACTCATTGATAGCTTCTATTTGATAGTCATATAAACTAACACTTTTAGGTATTCGAGCCCCTTGTTTTTTCTTGTTTAATTCGTTTGCAACTAATTTATTTTCGAATTCTTCTTGATCTATTAAATAGTTTGGTGCTTTTTTCTTATATTTTGTTATTATCGCCTGAGAAATCTCTGGAAACTTCATTACGTTAATCCCTGGCTCACAATTATTCCAAATTGAACAAAAAGCATTTTCTTTCTTATCTACTCTTGCTGCATCTCCTGCACCCATCCAGTTACAAAATACATCGATAGTTTCATAATTTGCGGTTAAAGCGGTAACAGATTCATTCATAGAACCGGAAAAAGCAACTTTATTACCATCAATGTCCTCAATTATCCCCATTTTTTCATGATACATACCAATACCATTTTTATCTTCTATAAATGCTATTCGGATATCTAATATACCATCAGCAATTAAGTTAGCTAACAAATTTAATCTTTCAATTGCATAGTAGTCGTCTATTGTATCCGGCAATTCTTTTAACAAAGCTTTTTTTACTATATTTTCTCTACTATCGTAACCTGCTTTTATTGCGTGTAAATCATCATCCGATAAATATGGTGAAGCAACTATCTGTATGCTTCCATTATTTTTTGCTATCGTTGTAATACCCTTAGTAATTTGTACTAAAGAAGTAGAAGAAAAGAAACCTACAGCTCTTTTATATACTGTTGCCTGAGTTAACAAAGGTATATAAAAGTCCTTTACAATATGATCAATTAAACTTCTATATTCTGTTTTTATTCTACAATCCTGCAAACTCATCTTATTCCCTCCCAGTACATACTTTTTATTAACAAACTACAAAGCTATGGTCGTTTAAATATTCAACACCTTCACAATAACTCTGTGATATGATTTTTTATATCTCCCTTTAGATAATTATATCTAATTTTTAGCAAAGACTTTACTTTATCAGTTGTCGAAATATCGTCAACTGAATTATATTCAGAAATTTGTAAAGAAGCCTTTACAGTATCATTTATCATCTTGCTGTACTCATCTATACTTTTACAAGAAATCTTTATATTATCATCTTTTGTTATGTAAACAAAATTCAAAGGTGAATTACAGATATGCTTTTTATCATCTCTAAGTTTTTTAGCACTATCTTGTATGTTCGCAACAGAACCCAATGGTATAATATGATGCAATTCTAAGGAATCTACATTATCAGAAAATACACTAACATATTGTTCAGCATCAAACATACTATTGTAAGTTTTTGACAAAAAGTATTGACTAATATAGGTACGTAAAATTTTCTTTGGAAAACGATCTTCAGCTACTTTATCTAGCAACAACAATTTTTCATCAGAAAAATTGTTGTTGTTTAAGACTTCTTCTTTCATAGATTTAATCCAATCATCATTACCTTGCTTAGAAAGCATAGCAAAAAAAAGCTTCAAATGCTTAATTAACATACTATTCTGGTCTTTGTCAAATTCTCCGGAAAACACACTAGCCCAATACCAAGCTTCTAATTTTTTATGAACCTCCAAATTATTATAGTAACTATCATTTGTAAATATAGTAGCTACGAACACTAACATTAAACTATAGTTAATTTCTCTTATATTTCTAATTCCACATCTTGCCTGAAAGAAAAATAACGCTCTATCTAACGATGTACATATCTTTTCACAATTTGAGTCTATTTCTTCAGGAGATAATTGTAAGATTTTATTGCGTTTTATATAGTCTATATTATATCCATCATATTTATAAGTTTTATTATTGCAATACAATGACATAACATCAAGGAATGCATCTATATACATTTTTTCGATTTTGTTATTATCATTAGAATAACAGCTTGTATTTACAGCAGCATTATAACTATCTCCAGGAAAACGTTGATTGTAAAACTTTCTTATACTAGATGGCAGTAAATTTTCATCATAATTTCTCTTTATATTGATATTATTAACTATTCTCTTATAAAAATTATCTTTGCTTACTATTGCCACCCTAGCCATAATTAAGTCAAATGTACTAAGACTTATTCCACCCCTATTAAGATTTTCATAAATATCTATTGCACGCGCCCGCTGCTCTGCAGTTACTACTATTTCATTAAGAGACATTTTATTAAGGCAAGAGTTGATATAATTTCTTAGTGCCTCCGTCCAGCAAATTCTTTTTTCACTTAACTTGTCTTTTAATAAATTTTCTACTTTTACTTCGTCATTATTTAATGCCTCAATTACTTCTGCTGCGTCATCTTCATTCATAAAATTTGTAAGCATCGTACGTTTTTCATCTATATTTTTACTGGTTGAATCTAAAACAAAGTCTAAAATTTCATCTTCTATTTTCAATCCAATTCTATCTATAATATTACGCCTTCTGACGGAAGTTTGTTGATAATTTTTAGATGTAGGTATAAATACATATAACGGAATAAGATAATTATCTAGATTGTTTACACAATAAGAATCCAAATCACTATCAATGGAATACTTAGGATTAAATGGTTCTCTATCATCAGCTTGAAAAGGCTTTATCTCAATATACGGAAGAATCTCATTCGTTAGGAAAGAAATGTTGTCATATTCATTTTGAGGATCACTAAAATTTCTAATACCAAGAATATCATTTACATCAGGATTATTATATAAATACTTCCATTTAGGCAAGCTTAAGAAGAACCTTCTTTTGAGACTAGGAGAAATCAAATCAGTTAATTTTGAACATTGCTCAAAAATAATATTTGAAAAAACATTAGTTAAAACAGTAATTCTTTGCTGTCCATCTAATAAAAACTTTACTTCTCTTTCTAATTTTGAATGATCAGTCTCTTTTTTGCTTCCTATATTCTTAGAAGCAAATTCATTTGGAGATGACTCTAACAGCAATATACTACCTATAGGCATTTTAGCAAATACTGATGCAACAATCTGTTTTTGCATATTTTCATCTCGCCATACAAACTCTCTTTGAAAATCTGGTAAAACAATTTTATAAGTCTCAATATCCTTTACAACATTATTAAAATCAATTGTCTGTAATTGCATGTAAGACACCACTTTCCTTTATAACATATCTTCTATCTCTTCCAGAGCCCTCTCCAACGCATTAAACTCTTCCTCACTGGTAAAATACCCTACGCTAAACCTAATCGTCCCGGCAGGATATGTCCCTAAAAATTGATGTGCTAAAGGCGCACATTGCAGACCGGTACGCACTGAAATACCATACCTATCAAAAATTCCGCCAGCACTGTCACTGCTTATTCCATTCATAACACAAGATACAATGCCAACAAATTTTTGCTGGTCATTATTGCCGACAACCTTTAAGAAATCATATTGCTCTATGATACTTAAGAGTCTTCGCCTGTGCTCAACTTCTCTTTTCCATACAGTGTCTTTACCTTGCTCATCAAACCATTTTAAAGCAGCGTTCAGACCGGCAAGCCCAACAATATTACTCGTCCCCATCTCATAACGCTCTGGCAAGCTGTTAGGCATATTCTGATTAGCAGATTCAAAACCGGTACCACCAAAAAGAATAGGCTCTAAAACAATCTCCGGCTTCATAACAAATCCGGAAATCCCGGTAGGACCATACATTGTTTTATGTCCGGCAAAAACAGCAAAATCAAAAGTATTTAAGCCTACATTGGTATCAACTAAACCGGCAGTTTGAGACATATCAGCAACAGTAACAGCATCATAATCCTTGGCTATTGCGAAAATTTCTTCTACCGGAGCAATAAGTCCAATGACATTGCTTGCATGACTAACGATGACTGCATCAGGCTTTACTTCATCAAACTGATAACGGATACGAAGCAAATCATACCTTAAATCCTTCTGAACATGCAATTGAACTACCTTTATTGCACCAGATTGCTCATAATAATGTAAAGTTCTTGTGACTGCATTATGTTCAAAGGGACTAATATAGATATTTTTCAATCCTTTCTTTATCAGTCCTTGAATAATTATATTAAGAGCAATAGTCGCAGTAGGTGTAAATACTACCTGCTTTGCGGGACAATGAAATAACTCTTGAATGCGTTTACGAGTATCTTTTAGCAAAGCTCCTGCACTTTTAGCCATACCATAATTACCCCTGCCTGCATTAGCTCCGCTATTTTTATAGAATTCACTCATGAATTCATATACGCTATCAGGTTTTGGAAATGTAGTAGCTGCATTATCAAAATAAGCCATTTTTTCACATCCTTAGCACAGCTTTTGTAGTATCTCCATCATAATCTGTCGTTTTTCCTGATCAGAAATAGATGTTCCCATAGATTCTACATCAGCTGTAATCATATTCATCAACAACTTAGCACGTTTGCTAAACTCAACTTTTTCAAAGCGTTTTGTCACAGCATTGCCTGTTTCGTCAATATATGAAAGCTCATAACTACTTGTTGTCGCAGTATTTTCTACAGCATCGTCAATCTTGCTTGCAAACGCTTCTGCAGTAGCTTTATATTCTTTAATAGCTTCCATAAATGTTTTGATTGTATGATCATCCCAATCCTCAATACGCAAGCCTGTAGCTAACTTAGCAATTCGTACAATGGTAGCCTGATCATCATTAGTTACTGTTTTAAATAAAGCAAGGCATTTTTCTGTTCCGTTGCCAAACAGTTGCTCAAAAACTTTTTGATCTAACTGTTCGCACCAATCCTTAATTACAGATGCTAATGACATAGCTTTTAAACTAAGCTTATTCTCCTGTATAGCAAATATTTCTTTTAGCTGCTCTGCTAACATTACTTTAAGAACATCAATATAAGCATCAATATTCTTTTTATAAGCGGCTATGTCTTTACAAATATCGGAATTAAACTCCTTATAACCAAATACCTCAGGAATCTTTTCAAATAACAATTCTTGACTGCCATTCCCCTGTTTTAACTGCCTCAAAAATGCTATTTGCTTACTATCTGTCTTTACACCATCAATTGTTTTCTTTGATTCCCTCGTATATTTTGGCAAACCTAAATACCAACGCTTCATGGCAGAAGCAACATAGCCATATGCATCATTCAACTTCTCAGTTTCAATAACATAGTCAGAAAATACACCTGACATTTTTTCCACAAAATCAGCTTTATCGGAGTCCCAATCAAAATAAGAAATATAATAATTATCTGGATCAGAAAGCATCTGCTGCATTACATCCGCATTCAACGGCACTTGTCCATAACTATCTTGGATGACAATTTGCTGTTTTAACTCATGGAATACTACAGCTACATAAATCGGAATAACACCATCTCTTAACCCGATATGATATTCTGCATCAGTTAACCTGCGATAAATCTCTCTAAATGGTATCGGGCCTAAAGTTCTTGCCTCAAAAATAACAGCTTTTATTGTTGCCAAAACTTCTGCCATATGGATATCCTCAGGCTCCATATTAAGAACGGATGTACCCATAAAGCCTTCGCACAAAATACCCTTATTAAGTAATGTACTACGCATGATCGATACTTCCTGACCGCTACCGGAAAATCCTAAATTTTCCTCAATATCATTGCGTAGTAATGCTGCTATAACTTTATCTCTGCTATTTTTAGCGATAGATGTAATATTTTTCTTGTTAATTGCCTCATTATTGATAACAGGAGTATTAGGAAAAATTCTATAACAAATATTTGACAACAATTCTGTAAGTGCTGCTTTTCTTGTAATATGCTCTACATTACCATTATGTATATAAACAGATTTGTAATTATTAGGATGAGTATATGAATTTATAAAATCAAGAATTACATCACGTAAATCTTCATAGATAACCTCATATTCATCAAACAATATTGAATTACCCTCTGCAGCCTCTTTCAACTTTGAAACAGCATAAAACTGCTGGGCAATCATTTTTATTTCCTGATATTTCTTAGGCAGAACAAATACGCTCTGATCAATTCCCTTGCTAGTCTGCAAGACTATATCTTTTATAGCATCTATAGATTTGTTTTCTTCGGGAATTATTGCATAAATTACACCATCTGCCTCGCTATTTTCACTCTTTACCTGCCAATCAATATTTTCCCGTACTTCACTAGCTTCGATAAATTCAAATGCAAAATAACGAATCATTTCTTTCTCGTCATTATAGCGAGATGGATATACGTAATTATCAAAATTTGACTGATTTAAAATTTCTTTTGTAGACACCCGGCTAGCATTAACAGCCATAAAATCATTAATCTTATCTTGAACATCTACACCGGAACTGCGTTTTAAGCGCAAAAAGCCATTGCTTTGCTTTTGATAGATTACAAGTTCTTTTTCCATCAAATTAGTCAAAGCATGGTTAACTTTTTCTTCACCATATTCATTATTATAGATATTAAAAATTTCTGCCTTGGTTGGTTGCAATCTTTCAAACTGCTCCAAAATATAAATCAAAGAAATAGTTTTTACTATCTTGCATTCCAGCGAATTTTTTTCTAATGCATCTAAAATAGCTGTTGTAAGAATATATTTATCATGTAAATCCCCGGAATAAACCTCTTTTTTAAACAAAGGCTCAAAGTAATCATAAATATAATCCGGTGTTATTAACGCAAATTTACTCTGATCAACATTATCAAGATACGTAGCAAGTGTACTTACTCCTTTTGCAGACAAAAATGTAAAAAGAGTTCTTTCGTTTTGCGCTACACGTTCTGATAATCTTGGCAATACAAAAGTCGATATCGGATGCAACGGATAACAATCGTAGATAGTTTTTCGAATCTCAATTTTATCCATATCCATAAAAATATTATGATTTTCATATACCTGAAATGTATTATCAAAATAACCTTTATTTTGCGCACAGAAAAGCTGCCACTTGTCTAATTTCTTGTTTATCACAGCGGCTATAATTTCATAAGTCTGCGTAAAATTATTATTAAGATGAATATGCGTAAATCTTTCAGATACTCCTCTCCAACCATCTACTTTTTGTTTAGGCAACTTATCTATGTAATTGGCAATCTCTTTATGAGAGATAAGCATCAAATGCAATTGTAATTCTCCACTGCGATTGCATTTTTCAGCAAAGTCCTGCAGCATTTTGGTATCGCTTACAGATGCTTCAGAAATATTTGCTTCTAAAAATTTGCTAAACTCATCATAGACAACATAAATTCCTGTATATCCTCTGCTCTTAATACCTTTTACCGCAGCCTCATACAAGTCAATAACATCAAAGCCTAAAAACGGATTAAATTCACTTCCGGCAGTCAGAGAAGGATATATTTTCTCAAATTTTTCATATGCAATAATATTAAAGTCTTCTAATTCACTAATAAATTCAGCTATCGGAAGCTCAATCTTCTTTTGGAACTCCTTGTATGTTAAAGGATATTCAGTTTTCCATCTTTCTATTACACGGCAAGCAGCATGGTAGTTCGTTTCCGGCATAACATCAAGCATATTGTTCATTGCCAATGTTCTCTGTAAAGCTAATAAAAATGCTTGCGGTATGCTCGTATTACTGCCAGTAATTACTACCGGCAAAATCTTATTATTACTCTTGTAATAGTTCAAGACAGCCTGATATAGCTTATCATTTTCTTTAAGCTTGGGCAGTAACTTTTCAAAAAGAGACAAGTCTTTTTTCATTAACATGGCCAATATAGTCAATATAATATGTGACTTGCCTTTACCATAAGCACCAATTAAAACTCTCGCTCTATCCGTAGAATTAAGATTTGTACTTAAAATAATTTCTTCCAACAACTTTAATGCTGACTGGGTTGGTATAAAGTTTTTCAGTTTCTCGTCACTATTCAGGTCAAAACCAATATTAACAGAATATTGGAAACCTGTAGCGACTTCTATCATATTTCGCATTAGTCTTCACTCCCAGCCCAATCATTAATATTTGCATAATAACGCTCTACACATTCCATAAAATTACGCTGATTATGGAATTGAACCACATCCAAACCAGCTGTCCTAATAACCTTTATTTCTCCTAATTTTTCAATTGCTCTCAAAACGTCAAGAAGTCCTAAAGAATCAAGGTTGAATACTTTGCCAATGCTACATTCATCAACTAACAAACTATTTAAAGCTACTTCTTTTCTGCCCTTACTTTGTTCAGAAATTACAGCAAGTGCTATCCATGGGTTAATTGTTTTACTGCCTGGCATTGCTTTTCTATAAGATTTTCTTGTAACAAGGTCTACTAATCCCAGTTCACCCAGAGGACAATCAATATTATTCTCTGCACTTACTTTTAAAGGATTAGATTTATACCGAGGCAAATATGTATTGATAATACAATTAAAATCATCCTCTAGGGATCTTACCGCATGTCCTTTATTATCTGCATCGTCTTTTTCCGCTATATATTTTTGCAATTGCAGAATAAAATCTTCTTTGCTGAATTCAGTCATATTGAAATGATTGAAGAAATAGTACCATGCAGTTGCGTTTTCTTGATTTGTAGCCAATTTATACTGCACCAGATACAATGTGCCAAGTTCCTCTAAATACCTGTCATGTTCATAGATGCAAGCACCTAAATCCGTTAAGTGCTGCTCTCTAACTTTCCCTTTTCCTTCTACAGTAAGACCGGTTACTTGCAGCCAATAACGCAAGGACTTTACCATATTAGCTCCGATACCCAAAGCATCCATTGGATTATTTAGTTTATCTACAAAAACATTCGGTTTATTTATTACATTCTTCATTCCCTTGCTTAACCAGCCTTTTCTGATAAAGAATGTTTCATGGGCACGAAACTTCATTGACATTTAGATACTCCTATTTCTTGCTTAGTGTACGTAAATATTTTTCCATCATGCATCCACCATCAAGATACTTAGGCGTAACACACATTTTGCAATGCACACATTTATCAGGATTGATATAATACTCATCACCTATAATGGAAATGGCGCCTGCTTTACATAATGATTCACATTTAAGACATTTACGACAAGCATTAAATTTTTTTATTTGATAGCTTACCATGCGTTGTAAATCGTCATGAGAAGCTACGTTCATTGTTCTTACTTTAACAGCGTAATCAAATTCACTATTACCAAAAGGCTGAATAGATAATATTGGTACATTAGTTCTAATATCTACAATTAAAACCTCATGTAATAACTTTTGCCCCAGTTCAGGAGCTACTCTACCAAAAGGAGTGAAGAGATTAACTAATTCATCATCAAACTGGCGAACTAATTTATATATTTTGGCATGTTCTTCGGACGTACAATTTGTAAATTTTATTTTGACATCATTTGCCGCAGGAAGACCATTACCGCCCTGTCTTGCTTTCCATTTGCCAGTGTCTACATAAACTTCCGGATCAGGTTTACCGATTTTTTTAGCAAACTCTATAAGAAAATCACGCCATTTCTTAGATTGTTCTGGCATATAAATTCTTGACAGAAATTGAGCGCGCTGATTGTTATTAGGACAGCACCAACAGCCTACTCGATCATAACCTAGTCTGTAAGCATCATTAAAATCAATTTTTTCTGCTAACATATAAAGCCAAACGTCAATATCTCTCCAAAAGAATATTGGTGAAGCCACTGTTTGCTTTTGAATCTTTACAGATTCTGAATTACCTTCAACTCTATTATATTTACTACGGCTTACAGATTCCGCCTTTCTGATGCCATAAAAAGTCAATATCTGTTGATTACGATATAAGTTATTCAAAACACGCGTAATCGGACCTGTTTTAAACATAGAGCAGCACCAACGCATCATACGCGCCGGAGGACCTATATCGGAACATACATCATAAAAAATTTGCTCGCGATTTTTCGCTATTTGAAAAATCGCTTGCGGATTGTTTTCCCTATATCTATGTGCATACTCAATAGTCAAAGGAAATTCTAAAGTAGTATCGCCAAAAATATGCACTAAGCTGGGATTACTCAAAGCTTTAATAACTATATCTGCCGTTACAGTCGAATCTTTTCCGCCTGAAAAAGATAGCACTATTTGTTCTTCTTCAAACTTGCTTGCTGTATTCTTAATAAAAGAAAAAGCCTCATCTTTAAGCCAATTTAATCTATTTTTATTTGCTTGCACAAATTTCGTTATATACATATCAAAATACTGATATGTATTGCCTTCTTGATACTCAGCAAGTTTTTTTATCAAATCGTCAGCATCAGCTGCTTGAAAAACCTTACTCGCAACAGGTATAGATTTGCCATCAACATAATATCGGCTATTAGATGCCCACACTGATTTTTGTATCCATTCATACGGTTTTTTCCCGATTAAAAGCTCTACTAAGAGTCTTTCTTCCGGAAACACTGGTCGTAAATCAGTAGATAAATGCTTCATTTTAGAATGACAAATTGGGCAAATTTTATAGTCTGACTGATTAACAGTTTGTTGAACAGGAATTTTGCATTCATGACACCACAAAACATCAGTTGGAATATCTTCTATTGTTTTTTGTTTACAAACAGGACATACATCATTATTTGTCTCTATTTGACAATTTATACACCACATATTAAGCCTCGACAACAACCAAAAAGTATAGGTTTTTGTCATATTGCCAATGTGAGATAAAATCAAAAATACTTTATGCCTGATTGCGTGAATTTAGCTGATGTAGTAAAATATATATAGGTTTATGCTTACTCAAAGCAAGTTAAAAACCTATACTTTTTTGCCATATCGAGGATTTTTAAATGATTAAAATAAACTGGTCCGTTGAAGAAGCTGTCGCCTTGTTCTATTTTTATTTCAATGGCTTAACTTCAAAAAATGATTTAAAAAAACTATCAGCTGCATACAAAAAAAGAGCAGTTATGTTAGGTATTCAAACGGATGATAAATTCCGTAACATTAACGGTCTTTCTATGCAACTTGGTTGTATAACATATATAGTTACAGATGGTAAGCACGGCTTTTCTTCAGCAAGTAAGCTCTTTTATGAAACCTATCATCTATACAAGACATCGCCGGAAGTATTTAGCCGTATTTTTTAAGAATTTAACGATAAGTATATGTAAAAAGTATCAGACAACCTAGTAGGTGACTGATACTTTTTTATATCTTATAATTCTTAGCTTTATACCTAAAACTAGATGTTGGCATACCGCATAATTCAGCTGCCTTTTTAGTTGAAATAAGTTTTTTGCTCCAAAGAGTAACAATAACATGGAAATTCTCCGGCAAAGGTTTAGGCGGACGCCCAAATTTTATTCCCTTAGCTTTTGCTGCAGCAATACCTTCTGCTTGTCTTTGATGTATAATTCTATACTCATTATCAGAACAATAGCTTAATAAACTTAATATTAAATCACTAATCAATGTTCCTAAAAGATTTTTCTCACGTCTTGTATCTAATAAAGGTACATCAATAACTACAATATCCGACCTTTTTTCCTTAGTTATTATACGCCATTGTTCACTTAATTCATGATAATTTCTTCCAAGTCTATCTAAAGATTTGATAACCAAAACACTTGATGCATCTAATTTTCTTAGAAGCTTTTTATACTGAGGACGATTAAAATCTTTTCCTGTCTGTTTATCAACATAAATATTTTTATCAAGCACTCCTATTGATTTTAATGCAATAATCTGCCTATCCTCCTTCTGTTGAAACGTGGACACTCTAGCATATCCATATAGCTTTGGCTCATTAACAGCTTCTGTTTTCATAAAAACAATCACTTCTTTCATATAATAGTTTCCTATGGTACAATCCATTAGGAGACTATATACTATATTCAAATACAATTTATAGCAAGCAATAAAGTTTTGTATTCTTCCACCGCCATGCGCTCCCACGCACGGCTTTTTTATATACAAAAAATCTGCGCAAGCACACAGCCTGCGCAGATTCGCCAAAGCACGAAAGGTTAAACCTTAATTCACTCAGATACCTTATTTAACTTCAATAACGATTTCCTGACCATGCGGAATATTAGGATTCATAGCATCCTTCAGCTCCTCCGGAGTTACGCCCAAATCCACATTATCCCTAACCTCTACCTGAAAATCAGTACCGGCCGGATAGTTGATATTGCTGCCCTTCATAAAAAGACCGCCCACCAGGCTAACCGCAGCAGCAACAGCCACAGCACCGCCATCGGTTTTGCCCTTGCCTTCAAGGCCTTTTCTCAACGGAACGCTGACATTGTTCAACGTCTTGATTTCCTTGCCTGCAATACGCAGCACACCCTTTCTGCCAAAGCCGCCTGCCTTTTGCACTTCATATACATAACCCATGCCTACAGTACCTTTGGGAATAACTACAACACCGTTAATTATCAGATTTTCTGTAGTCTTGAACTCCACCTGCTGATTTTTCTTGTGAGTTTTAGAGTTAGCAGGCTCGATAAGCTCAACGTTAAGCATGGTTTTTTTAGGGATATAAATATGTCCCGGCAAAACATTGGCAATTGTTACCTTTTGAGCAGCGGCCTGCTCCTCTTTTTTCTGCAGCGCAAGTCTTTCCTTAAAAGTCAGCTTCGAAGGATCTGCCTCCTTAGCAGGCATTTCTTCTTCTGCAAACGGGTCATACTTTTCATCCACATTTACATAGCTGCTTGACGGAGCAGCATAAGCCATCGGTAAGCTTAAGCCATTAGCCATAATAATTGCGCTGAGGATTGCTGCCGCAAATTTTTCTGTTGTTCTCATTTTCAAACACCTTCCCTTCAATAATTAGGATATCTGTAATACCATCACATCCGGCATTACAGATATCTGGGTAAAATAAAAGCCATTTTTGCGAACATCTCGCATTGCCGAAGCTTTTTGACTTCTGCTTTAATATAAGCTTACCATATAAATTGGACAATATCTGTCTATCTTGATTTACTTATATAAAATTTTTATAAATAATTTTGCGCAACATCATTTTTCTTTTACTGAACTATTGTTTTTGTTATTTGCTTATGTTATAATTACTTTAGTTGCATGAGTAACCGCAATTTTGCGGAGCTTATGCCTGGTCGTGCGGACCAGTGGCGCCTGTCGAGCTTTCGG